>OLGA01002714.1_pt1 | contig 12116 bp, 12 predicted proteins | sample 1604881 | NCBI WGS metagenome assembly OLGA01 (sample SAMEA3888896, study PRJEB22519) | human gut metagenome | biome: human gut; feature: human-associated habitat; material: faeces | place: Denmark | collected 2009
GGAATAACCCTTTCGGAATACGTGATCAATCTCAGGCTCGAATACGCCGCCGAACTTTTGCAAAACACTTCCCGAACCGCTCTCGGCGTTTGTTCGTTCGTCGGCTACGATTCCTTTTCATATTTTATAAAACAATTCAAAAAAAAGTACGGCGTAACGCCGCATAAATACCGCGCGAACGACAAAAAAAGATCCTAAACTAAAAATATTAGGCCGGGAAGAAAAACACCGCGACATTTTTAATAAAAGGCATGAGAAAGTTGAGCAAAAATTTAATTTCTCGTATAATATTTACCGTTAGTGATGACGAATGGAATCCCTACAAAAAAATTATCTACAAACTTAAATTAAAGACGAATTGAGCGTCAGCGAGAAAACGATATACAATTATATAGACGGCGAGCTGTTTGAATTGAAAAACATAGATTTACCGAGAAAAGTTCGGTATCGCGCCCGCCGGAAAAAGATAGAACATAAAATCGACGCGCGTTGTCGTGAAGGAAGAACGTATGAGGATTACCTGAAATACATAGCGGAAAATCCTGTGCCGGTAGTACAAATGGATACGGTAAAAGGCGGAATTGGCGGAAAAGTACTGCTTACGCTTCATTTCGTGGAAAGCGGATTTATGCTTGCGATACTGCGAAATTCAAATACTTCTAAAAGCGTAATAGATATATTTACGAAATTATATCGCCACTTGGGAAGAGAAACCTTCACAAAAATGTTTCTCGTAATATTGACGGATAACGGAACGGAATTTTCTAATCCGCTAAGGCTTGAAGTGGACGAGAACGGCGAATTCAGGACAAGAGTTTTCTATTGCGACCGGAATCGTCCGGATCAAAAAGGAAGTATAGAAGTGAATCACGAATTTATCCGTCGTGTAATACCGAGAGGAGAAAGTCTTGAGCGTTATACGCAAGCGGATATAAATTTGCTGATGAGCCACATCAATTCACATCAGTATATACAGAAAACTGTAACATTTTATTGGCCACCTGCGTTTTTGGGGGTGTTTTTACCTTTTCTACGACTTACCGGGAGTAAAAAAACAGCCACTCTTTTGCAAGAATGACTGCTTTTCGTGTATTTTAGTATAAATTATGCGTTTTTTAGCCGATTTTGGCTATTTTTGCTTTACCTAGGGTTGCGAATATTAGCCTGTATGGCTGAGTGCGAATGGTAGGTCAAAGCCCAAAAACACCTTGTTTTATATCTTTTCGGGTGCTTTTTCGCTATTTTTGGTTGTTTTTTATTGTGCTTTCGGGTTATTGATATTCCTATCTATTACCGCATGTCTTATTATTTTTAAGGCTCTAAAAACACTCTTATTTTTTGTTCCCGTCAACATCTAAAACGTTGATTTTCTTTTTCTTCAACAAAAACACATACGCCACGAGAGATACGATAGCATCAAACGCATTACCTATACCGAACAATAACGCAATGCCGATAAGCGTAGGTTGCCAAGCCCCACCAAGATATAAGATAAACGCCCCGCCATAATAAATCGTATTCGTCACAACCGATTCAAACAACATATAGTTGGTTTTACCAAGCCCGTAAAACGTTGAATCGAACACGTTTTGGAAAGCGTAAACCATATAAAATCCGAGTAACACCATAACGAGTTCAAACAGTTTATCTACGTCGCTAAAATTCAATACGTTTGCCATAAACGGTTTCCAAAGCGGAATGGTAATACACCACAAAACGCAAATCGCCAACGTGATAACGAAATATCCAATCGAATTGTTTTTAACAGCGTTTTCGTCCGTTGCCGTTTCACGTTTGATAAGTTCGCCAAGTTGCAATACGGGGAGCAATAACCAACCCCAAATAAAGTTGTTCGCCACCCAATACGTTCCCTGCTCGCCTACCATATTTACCATACGCACAATCATAAGCATATAGGCAATATTTCTAACGAACGATTCCAAACCCGATATTCCGCCGACTTTGGCAAAATCTTTCATCCAACCGAAAGAAAGCTTTGCCTTTTGGAAGAGTACAATCCCTTCTTTTCTTAATAAGATAATCGCCGTTGCGACAAGTAAAACGTTGACGATGATATTCGAGAACGCAATACCGTTTACGCCAAGATTTAACGACACGGGCAAGGTGGAAACCATAAACGTATCACAAGCAAACACAAAACGAGTTTTACCGTCGTAAGCGCGTAAACGTACTTTTCTTTGCCGAGCGTTACCATACCAACCATAATAAAGTTGAACGCAAGTGAGAAAATACTTGCCACGCTTTCAATTCTTATGTAGGTTGCCGAAGCGTCGATAATTGCCTTATCCGTTGTCATTAAAGAAAGTAGCGGTTTTGCAAGCACTATTATGACAACGGAAAGCACCGTGTATGCGCCGACGGATACAAGCAAGCCCGTCCGCATACGGTTTGCAAACTTTTTTTTATCCGTTAAAACCTTTCCGATAAAGAAGAATAACGGCAAAACGATTGCTTCGCTCAAAATTTCGTATAAAAGATTTACCCACGATAACTGCCCTGCAATCGAAAACGAATATTCGCCAGGGAGTTGTCCTAAAAAGAACACCCGAACCGTTGTATAAATCGTCGGCACCAACCCAAGTACCAATAATGCCAAAAACAGTTTATAATTGATTTTACTTAATGATTTTTTAACTTTTGTAAGCATTTTACAACCTTAGTCCATTTCATCAAAGACAGTTAAACCCAAAGGATTTTCTATCATTTCTATTTCGTCATAAACAGGCTTTTCAAAATACTTAACATAGTTCCATTGCGCTTCATCGTACTTCTCACCATAAACACAATCGCAGTATTCTTTAAAAAATTCGGCACACCCATCTAGTAGTTCAATCACTAATTCTTTTGAAAACTTTAAGTACGACATAGCCATATGTCCTTGCTTAAATTCATTTTCAACTAAAACTTCTGGATAATTCGCTTTTAAATTTTTATAGGTTGACATACTGTTATGCTTAATAAAATGCCAGATCAAATATAATTTATCATGATATTTATGATGTTCAAAATCCCTAGCTGTCCCCGTTGCACCTGCAAAATCATACAATGCATTTCTATTAAAATTCTTAACGTCTTTCCCATTTCGAGCCAAAACATATACCGTTATAGCTTCAACCCTTGACGCCATATAATGAAAAATTTGAGCATAAAGATTACACAAAGTCATAAACTTTTTCTGTCTATATTCATTTTCACGCATCATATTTTCCCAATTTGCCCAAGCGTTAGCTCCATTCGGTCCAGATATACCACACATAAAATTATGATAATCACACACATCAACTTTTGTTGGTTTCTCTACTCGTTCAACGGCTTCATCGATTAATATGACAAATTCTTCTCTCCAATATCTTTTAACTTCTTCTATTTCGCGAACAAAAATATTACAGTTATAATCATAGTAATCGTATTTGGCGGGAATAAAATAATGTGTCTGTCTTTTATTAATTACATCTAGCTGTTCTTTAGTCAATCTTTGTGCTTTCTTACTAAACCGAACAGGATCTATTTTTATTATATTATGTCCATTCTTATCTTTTCCACATAAAAACAAACCATAATATCTTGTGTCATCCATCTTATAACTTTCTTCTAATTTACGATACAGATCCAAATTATTTTTTGTCACATTTCTTTTCTTCATAACCACTCCTAAAAAGAAAAAAGACACTCTCCGTAGAAAGTGTCTTCCGCCTAATTGATTATTAAGCTTAATACATAAGACACTCGCCACGCTCACCTTTTATTATCGAAATAATAAAACAATTTTAGGCAGATATTCAGCATTACCATCCGAACAACTCTTATGCATTACTATTTTAGCACATAAGCAACCGTCTTGTCAATATAATAGCATACCCGTCTGCAAATCACAATGTACTGTCAGTACAAAAATTAAAGACACCCTATATTGCAAGGATGTCTTCGATTTGAACTTTGAAAAGCTTTGCTAAATTAAACAAATTTTCCGTACTAGGCATTTTAGTGCCGTTTTCCCAATCATAAATCACTCTCGGTGAAGCCAATTGAAGATAATCCGCAACGTCTTCCCTTGTATATTTAGATTGCTCGATTAGAAAATAGATATTTTCGCCCGTCTTTCTCTTGTTCAGTTGTACTTTGTAATCCATTGTTTGACCTCCATATAATGAAAATCTCCACCTATGGATAAATGAATTACAATATTATTATAATGGTTTTACTAAAATATTACAATCACTTTTAGTTGCTTTCTTCAAAAAAGTTTTAAGTATTTATTTGTCTTTACTTATCTAGCAACGCTAAAATTTCGTCGGCGTTGGTATCGGGTTTTACTTTTGGCATAACTGCTTTTATAACGCCCTGCTCGTCAATCAAGAACGTCGTTCTCACAACGCCCATACTCACTTTGCCGTACAACTTTTTCTCTTGCCAAACGCCATACGCTTGAATTGCCGAAAGTTCGGTATCCGAGAGCAAAACAAACGGCAAATTGTACTTAGTCGCAAATTTCAAATGCGAGTTCACGCTATCCTTACTAATACCAATAACCACCGCGTTTTTATTTTCGATTTCCTTATTTTTAAGCGCAAAGGCACACGCTTGTCTCGTACAACCAGGCGTATTGTCCTTCGGGTAAAAATACAAAACCACTTTCTTGCCGAGAAAATCGGACAACGAAACCATATTCCCGTTTTTATCGGGCAACATAAACTGAGGCGCTTTCATTCCAACTTCTAACATTATTTTAACCCTCTTTTTTCATTATTTCGTAGGCTTTTTTGATAAACTCAACTTTCGTTATACCCTTTTCAGTCAAAAACGCGTTGATTTCTTCAAACAACTCTCTTGGAACCATCGTTTGAAAGTTAGCGCTCTTTTCTTTACGTAATTCTTTATTCTTTTCTTCGTATTTACGCCTTGCAACTCTTCTTGACGTATCTTCTTTACGTGTAACCATAATTGCCCTACCTCTTACGAAATTTTATGTTTCAAGTATAGCACAATCCCATAAAATAATCAATCGTTTTGTCGTATATATACGTGCATCTGTAAAAATTAAGGCACACGACTAATCGTATGAATCTTAAATCATAAACACATTGTCATATACACAGATAAATACGCGCATTTAGCATATAAAAAAGAAAAAATCAAGTGGTTTCGCCATAATGCGCCGATTTCCCTAAAATGTTTCTCGCTAAATCGTGCATTTATTAAAATATACCGTTCGCCTTAATAAGTTTTCTTTCATTTATATATCTTGGTGCCATTTTGGCCCTACATTGCGTAAAAAATTAGGGCATACGATTCTACTCGTATACCCTAATTTCTATGCCATTATTCTAATGATTAAGTCTTTCCATTATTTAGGATAAAATCCACCCACCGTATAATCCATTTTAGATCGTTATGTCCTAATTTCACTGAATTGTTTCAACTCTATAGTTGTGTTATTTTGTTCCACTTTACTTTGTCGCAACAAACGACTAAAAAGAAAACTTTTGTTTTATTTTTTTTACAAATCAACAACTTATCCTTATTTCATATAAGCACCGCAACAACTTCCTTCATAATAATAAACCCTTAATTTTCTCAATTAATATCTCTCTATTTTTATTTTTAAGTTCGCACTCCCAAATACGAACAACTTTCCAACCTTTATCAGTTAAAAGTTTTGTAATCATCTCGTCATGGGCTTTGTTGTAATTCCGTTTTTTATCCCAAAAATCAGAATTTTCTTTCGGGGTAACATTACGACAATCATGACCATGCCAAAAGCAACCATCAACGAATATTACTATTCGTTTTTTCGGAAAAACAAAATCCGGTTTTCCTTTCAACGGATAAGTTCTACGCCAACCGGTAACGTGTAATTCCTTAAATATTTTTATAAGCTTTAGCTCCGTGGTTTTTGTGTTTTTGCTTTTTACAGCCTTCATAACTTCGGAGCGCTTTTCTTTTGAAAAAACGTCACTCATATTAACCCTAAATCAATTTATTAGTTTTCTTTAAGAATTTAGCAGGAATTGAATTTTCAAGTTCCCAAATTATGCTCATTGGCCTAGAACCTGTGTGACTAGAATACTTTGCTTTTCCTAAGAATACAAACGGCATAGGGCCGTGTTCGTCCGATTTAGTTTCTCTGACGAATAAAAGAATATTTCCAAATTTTCCGTCTCTAGAACGATATCTCATACCTGTGGCAGAAGTATCCGAAGTAGTGCTTTGGCTCTGCCAATGGAACAGCTTATCACTTATAGAATAATCATGATAAGCGGTTGTCGGTGAATAATATTTATTGGCCTTATTTAACGTAATGAATAATAAATCAGTATCCTTGTCCTTTAAGTATTTTACACCTTCCGACACGGCATAATTTTCTAAGAAATCTAATCCTGCCAACAATTGAGCTCTAGTATAGGTCGAATGAAGTTCAAGCGTAGATTCAAATCCCAAATCAACTTCTTCCGTAACTATATTTATGCTCTCGTAACAATACTCAAGAAGTTGTGAAAATTCTTCATAAACAGCTTTGTTTTTCTTAAACGATATAACACCTTCCAATTCATTCGCAAAACCAAAGTTTTCCACTGGTTTTTCCCATACGGAAACATAAAGCATTTTCCAGTACAATTGTTGCTTTTTCGTTAAATTATCCCACGATAATCCTTCAACGTTATCAATATTTCTCCATATATAATCAATAAACTTCAATGAGTCAACCGTGCTTAATCTGTTTAAGATTTTAGCGGCATCCTCTTTTAAGTCGCAATCTTCCATTTCAATTAAACCAGCCTCTTTACAAAGAGAAAAATAGGTATGCTTCTTATTGTAAAACTGCCTTGGTTCAATCCCATAATGATGACAGAAATTGTAAATTGTCGGTTTAAGCCCTGTATCATCTTCAAATGTGGATAATCTAACAACCAATCCTGTCTTTGTATTAATTGACTTTTTGATGTTTGCTAATATGTACTCTTTAACTTTCTTTTCTAGTTGAATATAACATCCTTTAGGTGCAGAAACGAAACCATTTTTTATTTCACTTGCAACGTTTCTGTTTGTATTTGACAAAAGCGCCGCAAACTTGCTCTCAAAGTTGTAATTTTTATTTGCTTGTCCAATAAAATCAAGCACGGTCAAACATTCTTTCCCTTCACTTAATCTAAGACCACGACCAAGCTGTTGCAAAAAGACTGTAAGTGACTCTGTCGGACGCAAAAATAATATAGTATTAACTTCTGGAATATCAACGCCTTCATTGTAGATATCAACTATAAAGATAAAGCGAATCTCGCCTTTTTCCAATCTTTGTTTTGCCGTGCTTCTTTCTTCGTCACCAGTTTCACTAACAAGATAAATCGACGGAATACCATGCTCGTTGAAGAAATCGCTCATAAACTTAGCATGATCTTTGGAAACACAGAACCCAAGACCTTTAACGGCATTCATATCCGTAATGTATCTATTTAGAGACTCCACCACCATCGTGGCGCGTTTTCTTGCAACAGCATAATCAAAAGCGTATACGTTGGTAAGTTCGGATTTACTATATCCTCCCCTCTCCCATTTTAAGGTATCCAAATCAACCGTATCCGTTACGCCAAAATATTGGAATGGACACAATAATTTTCTATCGATTGCTTCCGGTAAACGAATTTCAGCAGAAATACGATTGTTAAAATACTCAAGTACGTTTTTGCCGTCCATACGCTCAGGCGTAGCCGTTAAGCCCAACAAAACTTTCGGTTTATAATAACTAAGAAGTTGCTGATATATCGGCGCCGCCGCATGGTGGAACTCATCCACAATTATGTAATCATAGAATTCCGGAGAAGTTATTGACGTTAAATCTTGCGAGTTTAAAGTCTGTACGGAAACAAATAAATTATTTAAGCTTTCAGGTTTATATTTACCGACAAAAAGCTCACCAAAATTAGCGTCTTTTAAGACACCTCTAAAACAATAAACACTTTGTTTTAATATTTCTTCTCTATGAGCAACGAATAATAAATTCGCAGGGCGACCAAGTTTTTTACAGAAATTTTTGTAATCGAAAGCTGAAATAACCGTTTTCCCCGTTCCCGTTGCTGCAACAACAAGATTCTTATAGTTGTTTCTTACTTCTCTTTCGGCTTTTATTTTATCTAAAATCTCTTGTTGATATGGATACGGCGTTATATCAAAAGTATATTGTTGGTCAGGATTGCCCTCAAAATACTTTTCGGCTTTTAATGCCTTCTCCAACCTTCCCTTTTGTTCTTCATTGTAAACTTCAAAATCAGGAGAATTCCAATAACTTTCAAATGTGGCAGATATCTTACTAATCGTATCCGGCAAATCTTGTTTCGTTACTTTTATATTCCACTCTAATCCACTAGATATAGCAACGTTTGACAAGTTAGAAGAACCTACGTATGCCGTTGTATAATCCGTTTCTCTATAAAAAACGTGGGTTTTTGCATGCAAACGCGTTCTTTTCGTATCATAGGAAATCTTAACTTCAGTATTTTGAAGTTTCCTTAATTCTTCAACAGCTTTAACGTCAGTTGCGCCCATATAAGACGTGGTAATTATTCTAAGTTTTCCGCCGTTATTAGTAAAAGTTTTAAGTTCATCAATGATAAGTCTAAGCCCACTCCATTTAATAAAGGAAACGAGCATATCGATTTTATTACAAGAAACTATTTCTTTTTTAAGCTCTGTAAACATCTGCGGTTCGTTTAAAGCACCCGTAAACAATGAACTCTGTGACAATGACGTAATAGGTCTTACTATTTCCGTTTTTTCGTTTAAAGCGTAAATAGTATTCGTTTTATCAAGTAATGCAAGGAGTTGCTCTGCACGCTCGTCAACCGACATACCGTCAAACACGTCTTCTCTAGTTTCTGTCTTTATTGTAGAAACTATTTTGTTTGCAAGCGCAATTTGGGTTTGAATATTTCCGCCGTTATCGACAAGATTATCCAAGCCCTTTTCAACTATTTGAGCAATATATTTTGCAAGGATTTTCGATGCTTCCGCCTCGTCTATCGTTACCGTTTTCGCCAGTTTTTCCGTTTGAGAATCAAGCTCAACTCCTAAATCCTTGCTTATTACTTTTTCATACAAACCTGTTTTTAACATATCAAGTTTCCACCATAAGGTTAACTGCGTCTAATCCACTTAAATCTACCGTATATGATATATCTATAATCCCTGACGGCAATGTACCGTTAATAAAGGATTGTTCCGTTACTTTAGGAAACTTCTCCTCCACTACGTACTGATACATAGAGTGCAAAATAAAGGTTTTATTTCTGTCGCTTTTACCAACGCCAAAGCCTTTCTTTTCTAACGCTTCGTTTATAGTAGCGACGTTATAACCAAACAATCTTAAATCTCTAACCAAAGAGTTTATAGATTCTCCTTGTCCCGCCGTTAATTCAAAAGTACAAAAAGTCAAATACAACTTTTTATTCAAGTTTGATAATTGATATATGCTACTAATCGTAATTTCTTTTTTCGTTCTATTAATACTTGACTTTACTTCCACAAATGAATCGTCAAGTTCTATATCGTAAGACGACTGATTTGGCCCATTCCACTTAGGATTTAAGCCTTTTTGAGCATAATATCTTAAAACGGCAAGCTCGCCTATCACGTCGTACACTCTTTCATCTATAGACTTATTACCCAACAACTCTTTCCACGAAGCCCACCATTTTAAGGGAAATGATAGCAAATCATTTCTAAACTCACCATTTTCCCCAGGATTAACGAAATCTGCACAAAGAGCTGCAAACGATTGAACATCTTTTTCTCCAGAAGATAAAAGCACTAATACTGTCTTTATTTTATCTTCTATTTTAACCTTCGCACAAAATATTGAAACAGAAGCGAAATCCTCTCTTATTTCGGGGCCATCATAACAAACAGCAACTCCTCTGCCTTTTTCCGTTCTTATTGTCCACGCAGGAAAGGACGGATTTAAAAAAGCTATGGATTGTATTTGATTAACTATATCCTTCTCCCAATTTTTTTTGATAAAATCTTCTAACCTCATTATTCTTCCTCTATTTTGTATTTTTCATCTATGAGGTCATCAACAAAACATTCTACACCTCCAACGACCAACGTGGGCTCAACCATATAAGTTTTTGCATAATACAACATCATCAAAGACCTAAAATCTGCTTGAGAACTTTTTGTCAATCCGAGCCTTTCAGGGATTCTTTTCAAAAGAACTCTTGTAACATCGGTTCTGTATCCCAATCCGGAACGTTCTAATATTTGGCTGATTTGCCCAGAGCCATAATATTTTAAAACTTCTCGTGTGCTATCGACATCTCCCTGCCAAGCAAGGTGAACAAACCACCATAATTGCTTTAACCAAATTCGCTTGCTCCAACTGTAAATTCTTTGATGGCTGAAATACTTCCCATCAGAATCCGGTTTAGGAGACCTTAGATATGTAATATCTAAAAACACTTTAACAGTCATATATATCCAAATCTGATCGTCATCCGCAACGCTTATTGATATTTTATATTTACCGTTACTTAACAACTCATATAACTTGAGCCCCACTTCCAAATCAACTATATAATTTCCCTTTCCTTTATTCTCGTTAAATATCTGGACAATCTCTTTCCTTAAATCCTTATACTCTTCTGCTTCAGCTTCCACAAAAAAATCTCCTTCTTCCCATTTTTTCTTTAATGATTCAAACTCGCTTTCTGTTTTTTCTTCGTATTTTCTAATTTTACTTTCAGCTTCAATCTTATTCATATAGCCCCATTTCATACTGATATCCCTCCGCAAATGCGATTAATCTCTTTCTGAAAAATAGCCATTAATTTTTCATCGTCCATTGTTTTTATATCGTCTTTATTCAAAAAACTACATTTCCTATGAAAAACTTGCGCAAATCTGCAAACACTGTACTCATTAAAAGATGCATCTTCCCCAAAAATTCCATCAAATACATCCTCATTTTGTTTAGCTAATTTCTTAAAAATCAAGTAATATACAGTAGCTATAATTGTATTTAAAAATTCAGCTCCTTTTACATCTTTCGGATACGTCTTAAACTTTTTATTCAGAAAAACTGTTACGCTATTATCAAATCTATCCTCTTCGGGCCTATCCCATTTCAAGTCCACCCACCATAAAGGTCTATCTTCTTCCTCAACTTCAAAAATTGGGAATTTTAAAATTCCTTTATCAAGTATAATAGTTTCTTCTTTAACTACACCCAATGAAACTCCTTGCTCATTTAAAAGGTGTTTTTCTTCTTCCGCTACAAAGTTTGAAGCTTTTTCAATAAAAGCGTGAAGAAATAAATTAAGCTTACCTGTTATTGTTTCCGGTTGAAATGTTTTTTCTAAATAAAAACGCCCGTTGTCCAATTTTATTAATTTTTCACAGCCGGATTGCAATGTGCTTAGATTAGACCATATTAAATAAAAACCAACCTGTGCCCCATTACAAGCAACTCCGCCTTTGCCATATATTTTATGTAGTCTTTCAATCTCACAGTTTATTTTTATAGTTAAGCCTTTATTCTGCGCAGACCAAGTGGTATCTCCTTCTTTTATCAAAACATCCTTTTCATTAAAAGTAAGTTCTTGGCCATTATGTTCAAGCTTAAAATCTCCAATTTTAAGCCCATATTCCGTAGCGTTCTCTTCATTTAAAACAGGAAATAAATATATCTCTTTCACAATTATTCTCCTTTACTTTCGTAGCAATCTATAACAAATGCATATCCTTTTTTCCGTGAAGTTATTTTAAACGAACCGGTTGCACTACCTTTTTCTCCCGATACTAAAATTCCATTATCTTTTTTAGCCCAAGTGAAATCCTCGTTACTTATAAAAAAATCCGTTATTGCTAAAGGATATTCTACTCCTATATCCTTTCCCCACTTTTCAAAGTTTATAGCAATCCCTCCAATGCTATAAACTTTTGTGCTAATCATGATTACACTTTTTTCCTTTAATTCCATCTTAAAGGAGACTGTTACACCATTATTAGAAATGATAGGCTTACTATATTCAAACTTGAATTTCTTATCTTGAACAGTGTCTCCACCACCAGCGCCTCCTCCACCACCAGGCTTTTTCGGTTTG
>OLGA01002718.1_pt1 | contig 12105 bp, 8 predicted proteins | sample 1604881 | NCBI WGS metagenome assembly OLGA01 (sample SAMEA3888896, study PRJEB22519) | human gut metagenome | biome: human gut; feature: human-associated habitat; material: faeces | place: Denmark | collected 2009
TGTCCTACAACAACGGTCAGTATGAGACGGACAGCATCTATGAGCGGAAATACCTGTCCGGCAGCGACCAATACGCCGTGTTTCTGAACTCCAACCAGGCACAGACCGTTATCGAGGGCAGCGGCAAGAGCGGCAAGCTCCTGCTTATTAAAGACTCCTACGGCAACACCTTTTCCCAATCCCCCGTGGAGGACTATGCGGAAGTTCATGTCCTCGACCTCCGCTTTTTCAAGGGGGATGTGGCGGAGTACGCCAGAGAAAACGGCATCACCGACGCGCTGGTGCTCTACGGCGTGCAGAACTTTGTGAAGGATACAAATCTGCGCTTCTGACGGAGACGGCGCGCAGCCTCCGCGGCGCGGGGCAAAAAGCCGACGGTCAAAGGGCCGTGGGCTTTTGCCCATTCTGCCGACTTTGTGCGGGGGAGGCGGGAGACCTTTTGCGCAAAACGGAGAGAAGAAAAAATTTTGCGAAAAGGGGCTTGACAATGGAAGTGCGCGTGCTATAATACGCTACAACAAGTTAAAGCAGTAAAAACCAATGACGGAGAAAAGTAGCCGATGCAGGCAAGCCTTCAGAGAGTCCCGGATGGTGTGATCGGGGCGGCGGACGGTCGGTGAATGGACTTCGGAGGGCGGATCAAAAGGCGAAAGCCGAGTAGAGACCGACGGGTATCCCACCCGTTATCCATCGGGGCGCGTATGATGGTGCGCGTAAGCGAGCGGGCGTTTGATAACGTCAATTTGGGTGGTATCGCAGAAGTTCAACGACTTTTGTCCCATGTAGGTGGGATGAAGGTCTTTTTCTTTTTCCCCGCTCTGTTCCGGCAAGACAGAGCTTCATCTGCCGCTCAAAATCAAATATATTGGAGGAAAACCAAAATGAAAAACAACATGATGAAAAAGCTTCTGACCCTCGTTCTTGCCGGCGCGATGACGCTGTCCCTCGCCGCCTGCGGCGCAAAAGACACCCCGTCGGCCGACCAGCCGGACAACAGCACAGAGGAGGCCAAGACCTATAAGGTGGCTGTGATCAAGCAGCTCGACCACGCCTCCCTCGACGAGATCGCGAACGCCGTCACCGCCGAGCTGGATAAGATTGCCGCCGACAACGGTGTGACCATCGAGTATGAGGTCACCTCCGGCCAGGGCGATCAGACCATCCTCAAGCAGCTGAGCGATCAGGCCATCGCCGACGGCGTGAACGCCATCATTCCCATTGCTACCACCGCCGCGCAGATCGCCGCCCTCTCCGCCGAGGAGACCAAGACGCCGGTCGTCTACGCCGCCATCTCCGACCCCGAGACCGCCAAGCTCACCGGCATCGACTACGTCACCGGCACGAGCGACGCGCTCAACACCGAGTTCATCATGGATATGATGTTCGCCCAGAACCCGAACGTCGCCAAGGTCGGCCTGCTCTACTCCCTCAATGAGCCGAACTCCGCCAAGCCCATCGCGGACGCCAAGGCTTACCTTGACGCCAAGGGCATCACCTACATCGAGCAGACCGCCAACACCAACGACGAGGTCGTCGCCGCCGCCTCCGCGCTCATCGCCGCCGGTGTGGACGCCGTGTTCACCCCGACCGACAACGTCATCATGGCAGCGGAAATGGCCATCGCCGAGGACCTTGCCATCAACGGCATCCCGCACTACACCGGCGCGGACTCCTTCGTCCGCAACGGCGCCTACGCCACCTGCGGCGTGAACTACACCGACCTCGGCGCCAAGACCGCTGACCTCGCCTACAAGGCCATCACCGAGGGTATGGACGGCATGGAGGACTACTACCTCATGGACGGCGGCATCATCACCGTCAACACCGATACCGCAGCTATGATCGGCAAGCAGGCCGAGTATTCCTGCTTCGACAGCATGGGCACCGTCGTGGAAGTGACCACCACCAAGGACTGAACCGAAACAACAACGCGGAAGCCCTCCGACGAAGGTCGGAGGGCCGAAGCCTGAAAGGAGAGCGACCCCATGCTCATCATCACACAGACCGCCCTGGAGCTGGGCTTTTTGTACGCGCCGGTCGCGCTGGCGCTGTTTCTGAGCTACCGCATCCTTGACATTGCCGACCTCACGACGGACGGCTGCTTCGTTCTCGGCGCGGCGGTTTCCGTCAGCCTGACGGCGGCGGGACATCCGTTCCTCGCCATCCCCGCGGCGATGCTCGCCGGCGCGTGCGCGGGACTTGTCACCGCCTTTTTGCAGACGAACCTTGGCGTGCCGAGCATCCTCGCGGGTATTGTGACGAATACGGGACTTTACACCGTGAATCTCATGGCGATGGGATGGAAGGCCAACCAGAGCCTGCTCGGCTCGGATACCGTGTTTACCCTTCTGCGCGATGCCGGCATCGGCGGGACATGGTATGAGTTGCTGCTTGCAGTCATCGTTACCGGACTTGCGGCGGTGCTGCTGCGCGCTTTCCTCGGCACGCATCTCGGCCTGTCGCTCCGCGCGACGGGCGATAATCCCGACATGGTGCGCGCGTCGTCGCTGAATCCCGCGTTCACCATCTCCGTCGGCCTCTGCCTTGCCAATGCCATGACCGGCCTTGCCGGCGCGATGGTGGGCCAGTATCAGAAGACCGTGGACATCAACTCCGGTACCGGCATCGTCGTCATCGGCCTTGCCTGCCTCATCATCGGTGAAACGGTGCTCGGCCGCCGCAGCATGACGCGCGGCGTGCTCGCCGCGCTCGTCGGCTCGCTGATCTACCGCTTCATCTACGCGGTCGTGTTCTACACGAAGATCGTGCCGGTGGAGTGCCTGAAGCTGCTCACGGCGATCATCGTGGCGCTGGCCATCGCCGCGCCGAGCATCCAAAGGTGGGCGGCGTTCCAGCGCCGCAAGGCCGCGGCAAAAGGGAAGGGGGGCAACTGACATGCTGGACATTCAACACATCTCCAAGACCTTCAACGTCGGAACGGTGAACGAAAAGCGCGCCGTCACCGACCTGTCGCTCCATTTGGACAAGGGTGATTTCGTCACCGTTATCGGCTCGAACGGCGCGGGAAAATCCACGCTTTTCAACGCCATCGCAGGCAGCTTTTATGTGGACGAGGGCCGCATTCTGCTAAATGGCAAGAACATTACCTTTACACGCGAGCATGACCGCAGCCGTGTCATCGGGCGGCTGTTTCAGGACCCGCTGCGCGGCACCGCGCCGCACATGAGCATTGAGGAAAATCTTGCCCTCGCGTATCTGCGCGCGGCGCACGGCAATCCGTTCAGCCGCATCACGGCGAGGGACCGCGAGCTTTTCCGCGCCCAGCTCGCGCAGCTCGACATGGGACTGGAGGACCGGCTGGGCCAGCCCGTCGGTCTGCTCTCGGGCGGTCAGCGGCAGGCGCTGACGCTTTTGATGGCGACGATGGTGCCGCCGGAGCTGCTGCTGCTCGACGAGCACACGGCGGCGCTCGACCCGGGCACGGCGGAAAAGGTGCTCGCGCTCACGCAGAGCATCGTGGCGGAGCATCACATCACCTGTCTGATGGTGACGCACAACATGACGCAGGCTCTCGCGCTCGGCAACCGCACGCTGATGATGGCGGACGGCGGAATCGTGCTCGATGTCGCGGGCGCGGAACGCGCCGGCATGACGGTAGAGGATCTCGTTGAGCGCTTCCGCGCGGGCACGGGCAGGACGCTCGACAACGACCGTATGCTCCTTTCCGAATGAAGCCCTGCGGGCCGGCCCTCCGGTGCGCCGACGGCAGAGCGGATTTTCCCTTTTAAGGTGCGACAAAGCGGCAGAGCCTTTTGGCTCTGCCGCTTTTGCTGTATACTGTAAACCATATGCAAAAAACCTTGAAACCATACGGTTTCAAGGTTTTTCGTGGTGGAGATTATTTATGCCCGCAGGGTTTTCGGCTTACCTGCTGCGGCGCAGGACCTCGCACACCAGCTCGTAGACGCGCTCGGTGGAGGGTACGCTCAGCCGCTCGCGCACGGAATGAACGTCGTGCAGCTCGGGCCCGAGGGAGATGGCGTCGAGATCGGGAATCTTCTCAATGAAGATCCCGCACTCCAGTCCGCCGTGCGTCGCATCGATCTTGCCCTCCGTGCCGGTAAGGTCGCGGTAGACGTCAAGCACCAGCTCGCGGAGCTTGGAATCGCGTGCGTACTGCCAGCCGGGATAATTGCCGCGCTCGGAGACCGTGCCGCCCGCAAACTCCACGATGGCGTGGACGCGCTGAGCAAGCATCGCCTTCTGCGAGGCGATGCAGGAGCGGATGGAGTAGGAGAAATGCAGTCCGTCCTCCGTCAAATGCATCACGCCGAGGTTGAGGGAGGTCTGCACCAGACCGGGGAAGTCCGCGCTCATCTCCTCCACGCCCTGCGGCAGCGCAAGGAGCGTGTGGAGCATGACGGAGGTGGTCTCCGCGCTGACGGCGGACGCCGCCTCGGTCTTGGCACATTCGAGCGTCACGCCCGCGTCGCAGCCGGCGTACTCATTTTTGAGCGTCGCGTCAAAGCCGCGGATGAACTGCTCAAGGTCCGCCTCCTTCCCCGCGGGGACGGCGATGACCGCGTCGCAGCGCGAGCAGATCACGTTGTCGAACCTGCCGCCCTGTATTGCCGCGAGGCGCAGGCCGGAGAGCTGCTCCATCGCGGAATAGAGCACGCGGCCCATCAGCGCGTTCGCGCTGCCGCGGCCCTTGTCAATGTCGCCGCCGGAATGGCCGCCCTGCAAGCCGGAGATCGTCACAGCGTAGCAGCTCTCGCCGCCGAGCGGCTCGCGCTTGCCGGGAAGCGTGCAATCCGCGCGCATACCGCCTGCGCAGGACACCGTGAAGATGCCCTCCTCCTCGGAGTCGAGGTTCAAGAGCTTCTTTCCCTTGAGGTCGGAGCAGTCGAGCGCAAACGCGCCGTCCATACCGACCTCCTCATCGACGGTGAAAACCGCCTCAAGCGGCGGATGGGGGAGCGTATCGTCGGCAAGGATGGCGAGGATCATCGCCACGGCGATGCCGTTGTCGCCGCCGAGCGAGGTCTGATCCGCCCAGACCCACTCGCCGTCCGTGCGCAGGTCAAGCCCCTCCGCCGCCATGTCCTTCGCGCACTCGTCCGTCTTGGCGCAGACCATGTCGATGTGACCCTGTAAAATGATCGGCTCGGACTGCTCATAGCCCGCGGAGCCGTCCTTCCAGATGATAAGGTTGTTGCACGCCTCTTGGCGATACCTCAGCCCAAGCTCCTTGGCAAAGCCCACGCACAGGTCGCTGATGATCTTCGTGTTGCCGCTGCCGTGCGGCACGGAGCAGAGCTTCTCAAAATATTCAAATACCTTCTCGGGCTTCAGCCCGTTTAATGCAGCCATGCTGCCTTCCTCCTTTTCAGTGCGCACACAGCCCATGCGTTTCGCATGGGCTGTGTGGTGATTGTTCGGTTAGCCGACAGGTACCTCGTCCATCGTCATATCGTCCATGCCGAAGTCGTCGCCGGATGGGGTGTCCTCCTCGACGATCTCCGCGTCGGGCGACGGGATGAACTCCGTCAGATAGGCGTCCTCACCCAGTCCCGCGAGGTAGGCGGGCAGGTTGATGATGATGCCGTCCATATTCTTGGGCAGGGGGATCGTGTAGGTCTGCGTCGTTTCGCTGCCGCCCTTCTTCTCGGTGATCTCGAGCGTCACCGTGAACTTCTGGCCGATGCAGGTCGCGCTGCCGCGCTCGCGGTCATAGAGCTTGGCGACCTGCTCGCCGTCCACAAGGACGACGACCTTGTACGGCGTATCGTAGGTCTTGCCGTTGTACTCTAACTTCTTGTTGTCGAGATACACGGTGTGGCCGCGGCCGACGATCGTCATGGCATAGGCGATGACAATGAGCACGACGACTGCCGCGAGCTGGAAGATTAGTCTGCGATTGGAGGTCTTATTCTTCATTTTGCCTTCGCCTCCTCTTCTGCCAGCTGGTCGGCTGCAAGCTGCAAGCCGGCCGCGCTCTTAGCCTTGCGCTTCTTCGCCTCATACATGACCAACGCGATGGTGATGACCGCGTAGGACACGAACACGCGGAAGTATTCGCCGATCATCGAGTCGCCGGTGATGACCGTGCCGGTGCGCGGCGCCACAATGAACATGGTGTGGAACAGGATAACGCCGAGGAACACGTTCTTGATGCTCGCCTTCTCCACGCTCGCACCACCGACGAGCAGCGCCGCGATGGAGAACATACCGATCTGGGTATGGGCGGTATAGGTGGGGAAGTTGCCGACGTTCTGCAAATAGATGATCATGCCGAAGCCCGCGAACACGGTGGAGATGACCATAGAGATCACGCGGGTGCGCTCGACATTGATGCCCGCGTCGCGCGCGACCTCCATATCTTGACCGACCGCGCGCATATCCTGACCGAGCTTGGTGCGGCGGAACCAGAGGATAAAGAGGCAGGCGGCGGCAATGATAATGAGCGTGAGCACGGGGATCTTCACGCCGCCGACGCTGACCGCCAGCAGGTTATCCAAGCTCTGGCGCATATTCAGCAGGCTCACCGTATTCCGGATACCGTAGCCGCGCGGGAGCTTGAGCGTATTGTGGATGATGGGAATGACGGGACCCATCATAAAGAGCACAAAGAACTGGTACACACCGTCCATGGCGAAGGCGATCATGTAGCTCGTGATCATCTCGCGGCCCTTGGCGCGGTTGAGGAGCTTGCCGATCATGATGCCGAGCAGAACGGAGATGGGAATGGAGATGATCGCCGCGAGGATCAGTCCGGGGATGCCCCAGACCTGCCAGTCGGCGGCAAAGATCAATCCGATCTGGCCTGCCATCGCGCCGAGCGTCATGCCGAAGTTCATACCCATGCCCGCCATAACGGGGATGAGCAGGCTCAGGATGAGAAAGGCGTTGCGGCCCAGACGGGTCATGCCCTCATTGAGCAGATAGTTCCACGAGAGGTCCGCGCGCGGGATGCAGTAGGCGCAGATCAGAACGAACATGATGGGCACGATGTTGTCGCTCAGGAACCTGCGCAGCGCGCGGCCCCATTCGGCGCCGCCGCGAGGAAGATTGTTGTTGATCTTTTTCATACTTACTTCTTCCCTCCCATCTTACGGGTCAGCGCGTAGACGATCATGCCGTTGGAGACGATGATACGAATGATCTCGCTGATGTCAAGGTGGATCAAGGAGTTGATGACCGTCGGCGTCATGGTGACAAGGCCCTGATAGAGGAACGTGCCGATGATGACATTGGCGATGCTCGCCTTGTTGACGCTCGCGCCGCCGATGAGGATGGCGGCGACCGCCGGGAATGCCATCTTGAGCGGGGCGGTGTAGATCTGGATGAAGCCGAAGCCCTGCTCATAGACGAGGATGCCGACCGCGCCCAGCCAGGTGGAAAGGACGACGGAAATGAGGCGCATCTTGTCGATGCTGACGCCCGCTGCCTTGGCAAAGGAAGGGTTGGAGCCGACGGCGGTCATCGCGGTGCCGGTCTTGGTGTGCAGGAATGCCCACATTAGGAAAGCAAGGATCGCGAAGAAGATCAGACTGCCGGTCGGAATGACGAGGTTGATGCCGAAGCGGTTGAGGTCGATGGAGAGAATGTCCGCCAGCACGCGGTCATAGAAGCCCTCGAGGGAGATGGTGGTACGAAGGCCGGAGCCGGAGAAGCCCCACACCATCTCGGGCTTCTTGTACGGCAGCAGCAGCCACATCATGCACATGAAGGAGACGGAGGAGAAGCCGACGTAGGTCGCGACCATCATCTCGCCGCCCTTGATCTTGTTGAGCAGCCAGCCGTAGCCGCCGCCGAGCAGCAGCGCGAACGGCGTCGCGATCGCGATGGCCATGACGAAGCTCATCGGACCCGTGAAGCCAAGCTCGATGGACAGCGTCGCGCCCAGAAGGCCCGAGATGATACCGAGCGGCAGGCCGAAGTTGAGGCCGCAGCCGGAGTGGACCATCGGGACCATTGCCAGCACCATGATGGCGTTCCAGCTAAAGCGGTTGATAACGTTGCTGATCTGCGTTGCGAAGTCCACGCCCGCGAACGGCACGAGCACGAACATCAGCAGCAGAAAGCCGGTGATGATCATGCGGGGGACGCCGTAGCTGTCGATCATTTGGCGGAGCCTGCTCTTATCGGCAAGGCTGTTTGTTGTATTATCCATATCTGCCCTCCTTATTTGACCTGACTGACCATCAGCATACCGAACGCCTCGGAGGATTCGGTCGCCGGCAGGATGCCGGCGATCCGGCCGCCGGAGACGATGGCGATGCGGTCGCAGGTCATGCGCAGCTCCTCCAGCTCGGACGAGATCATCACAACGGTGATTCCGCTCTCGCGGTTGAACCTCTTGAGCGCGTCGAGCACGAGAGATTTCGCGCCGACGTCGATGCCGCGGGTCGGCTCGGAGACAAAGAGAAACTTCGGCTCGAGCGCGAACGCCTTGGCAAGGCAAACCTTCTGCTGGTTGCCGCCGGAGAGCTCCTTGGCCTTCTGCTTCGAGCTGGTGCACTTGATCTTCAGCTCGTCGATGTAACGGTCGGTCACGGCGCGGATGGCCTTTTCATCGCGCCATTTCACAAGCCCGCCGAGGAAGTCCTTGAGGAATTTGTTGTGGATCTGCATGGCCGGGAAGGCAATGTTCCACTCCAGTGACTCGTCGAGCAGCAGTCCCACGCCGCGGCGGTCCTCCGACACAAAGGCGAGCTGCGCGTCGAGACAGCGGCGGGGAGCGTTGAGCGGAATGGGCTTGCCGTCGAACTCGACGGTGCCGCCCGCCTCATAAAGGCCCATAACGCCGTTCGGAATGCCGAGCTTGCCCTGACCGGCGAGGCCGCCGATGCCGAGGATCTCGCCCTCGCGGATATCGAGGTCGACGTTGCGCACGATCTCACCGGGCATATCTACCCAGAGCTTGCGGATGGACATGATGGTCTTGGCGCCGGAGTGATCGACTACATCCTGCGCAGCGGAGAGCTCCACGCTGCGGCCGACCATCCACCTTGTGATGTCGGAAACGTTCGTTTCCTTCGCCGGGGTATCCTTCACCACATGGCCGTCGCGCATGACGATGACCTTGTCGCACACATCGAGGATCTCCTGCAAACGGTGCGTGATGAAGATGACCGCGATGCCGCGCGCCGACATGCTGCGGATGGAATCGAGCAGCGCCGCAGCCTCTTTTTCCGTCAGAACGGCGGTCGGCTCGTCGAGAATAAGCAGCTTGAGATGCTCCTTGCTCAGCTCACGCGCGATCTCGGTGAACTGCTTATGGCCGACCGGCATATCGCTGATGACCATGTTGGCGTCGATGTGGACGCCCATTTTTTCAATGGCTGCCGCTGCACTGCGGTCCATCTCCTTATAATCGAGCGTGTTCAGACGGCTGCCGAACACCTCGGAGATGACGTTTTTCTTCTGGGGCTCACGGTTGAGCAGAATATTCTCCGTCGCCGTAAAGCCGGGGATCAGAGAAAACTCCTGATGCACCATGCCGATACCGGCTGCCAGTGCGTCAAAGGGGGTATTAAAGGTGACCTTTTCACCGTTGATGAGAACATCTCCGCCGTAGCCGCCGGTCTCGCGGATAACGTCCATACCGAAGAGGATCTTCATCAGCGTGCTCTTGCCCGCGCCGTTTTCACCGACAAGCCCGAGCACCTCGCCCTCGCGGAGCGTAAAGCTGATATCCGTGAGGACCTGATTGCCGAAGAAGTCCTTTTTGATGCTGCGCATCTCCAACAGAGGAGCGTTGTTATTTTCCATAAGCTATACCCTACCTAAAAGAAGCAGGGGGGAGGATTCTCCTCCCCCCTGTTTTTTGATGTTCGTCAGTGAGCCGAAGGCTTACTTAACGGTGAAGTACTTTTCGGGGACCTCGACCTCGGTGGCGTGCATGAACCAGCCCGGATCGCCCATGATGTAGGTATCCTGATAGACAAGGAAGGTGTTGTCGGCCTTGACGCCGGTGGTGGCGTTGGTGTAGTTGGAGCCGTTCCAGGAGGCGTCGGGGGAGAACTGATGGTAAGCCTTGGCGATATCGTCGATGTCGGCAAGCTCGCTCTCGCCCTTGATGACGTTCATGGCGTGCTGGGCAAGGCCGGCGGAGGTGACATAGCCGTAGGAGTACGCCCAGGTGCCGAAGCGGCCCGCGCCGCCCTTTTCGCAGATGGCGGCCTCGACCTTGGCAAGGATCTTCTGGAAGTCGCCCGCCTCAGCGGTCAGGTCGATGCCCAGAGCGCCGGGATAGCCCATCAGCGGGGAGGGAAGGTCGGCCTCGATGAAGTAGCCGCCGTATTCAAGCAGCTGCTTGAGCAGGGGCTCGGTGTGCGCGTCGTTGGTGCAGAAGTAAGCGGCCTTCTCGCCGTACTTGTTCACCCACTCGGGAACCTTTTCAAGGATGTAAGCCTGCGCACCGGCAACGCCGACATCAGAGGTGGGGTCGGGAGCGGTCTCCATCTCGAAGCTCATGCCGAACTCCTCGCAGGCCGCCTTCATGACGGCGACGCGGCGGCTCATGGTCTCGTAAGCGAGGTGGCGCGGGAAGGAGATATGAACAAAGGTGTCGCAGCCAAGCTCGTGCGCGGTGCGGATGATGAGGTAGCCGCGGGCAACGAAGTCGTTGTTGCAGACGAGGTCAGCAGCGGAGCCGATCTCGGGCAGGTCTTCGTGGGACTCACCGGCGATGCAGATGATGTCGGGGCGGCGCTCCTTGATCTGACGGAAGGCCTCGGTCGTGCCAGGAACGCCCTGGTTGACGATGATCGCCTTCATGTCGGGATCGTCAGAGAGGTTGACAATGGTCTGGATGGTGGTCTCCAGCTCTTCGGTGAAGTTGTCGGGATAGATGGCAAGCTTGACCATCTCTTCGCCGTACATCGCCTGGAAGGCCTCCGCGCCGCGGCGGTCGTCCTCAGACTGGGAGACGGAACCGGTAACGATGCCGATGTGGACGTTGCCGGTTTCTTCGGTCGAGGCAGTCTCCTCCGCGGGAGCGGCTTCCTCGGTCTTGGTTTCTTCGGTCTTGGTTTCCTCGGTCGTGGTGCTCTCGGTCTTCTCCGTTGCAGGAGCGGTGTTGCTGGCGCAAGCGACAAGGCCCAGCAGCATCACAAGAGCGAGCAGCAAGCATACTACTTTTTTCATACAAACCTCCAATTTTGAAATACACATCCCTGATTGGGGATATGTATCTATTTTACCAGTTTTCTTCATTTTGTCAACCAATTCTTGCGCCCGATTCCGCAAAAGCGCCCGAAATTCGGGAGTTTTGAAAAGTTGTGTCCGCCAGCCGCGGGCAGATTCTTCTGTATTTTCATAGAATACTCTGTTTTCGACTCGCGCACACAAGCTTTTTTCGTTCTGTCCGCATATGAAAGACACTATATTTTTTCCTGCGTTTACATCAACACTTTAACACAATATTCACGCAGCACAGCAAATTGCCGCCTTGCACCCAAAAATCCGAAGCACGTTGCGTCCTCCCCCGCAAGATTTGAATGATCTTCCAATCAGAATCGTAGGGGCCGATGCCCACATCGGCCCGGCAGACAGGACCGTTTTTACGGCAATTTTCGGCGAATCCGATGGTTCCCAATGGGTCGATGTGGGCATCGACCCCTACGCACCTATTCGAAGTTTCGTGCACAAACGAGGAAAAAGCCCCGGCCAAAGGCCGGGGCTTTCGTACATTTTCGATTATTCTTCCTCTTTTGCGGTGCAGACGATATGCAACTCGTCGAGCTGCTTCTGCGTGACCTCGGAGGGGGCGCCCATAAGGATATCCTGCGCGTTCTTGTTCATCGGGAACGGGATGATCTCGCGGATGGACTCTTCGCCTGCCAGCAGCATGACCATGCGGTCAACACCCGGGGCGATACCGGCATGAGGCGGCGCGCCGTAGGTGAAGGCGTTGTACATGGCGGGGAACTTCTTCTTGACGTCGTCTTCTCCAAGACGAACCAGCTCGAAGGCCTTGATCATGATCTCGGGGTCGTGGTTCCGGACCGCACCGGACGAGAGCTCCACGCCGTTGCAGACGAGGTCATACTGGTCGGCGGTGATGGTGAGCGGATCGATTTCGCCGCGCTCGGCCTTCAGAAGCACCTCAAGGCCGCCTGCCGGCATGGAGAACGG
>OLGA01002721.1_pt1 | contig 12092 bp, 9 predicted proteins | sample 1604881 | NCBI WGS metagenome assembly OLGA01 (sample SAMEA3888896, study PRJEB22519) | human gut metagenome | biome: human gut; feature: human-associated habitat; material: faeces | place: Denmark | collected 2009
CTCTGATTAACTAATTTCTACCGTGCAGCTGTCCAACTTGCACTTGCAATTTTCGAATAGATTATGAATGGGATCGTTGGTAATGATTTTTTATCTGTTATTTTTGGTACTTGCATTAGTATATTTCATAAGGATAATATACAGAAACTATAGAAAGGGACGTTCCTTTCAGGATGGTCAAAACCGTATTGTTTCAAATATTATTCTTTTATGTATAGTAATAGGTCAATTTTTAATTCCATCCACAAATGATCGAATAATAGTATTTTTATTATTTACAGTTGCGCTTTTATTATTATATATTATTATTGGGTTTCATAATCGAACGAATCATTCAGGAGACTTATTTCTTTTCTATCAGGGGGAAATCAGAAAAGAGAAAACATTCGTAGGTATAGGTATAGGCTTACTCTTAATTGCACTGTTCCTTATCAATTTCATGGATTAATTTCTGAGTACAGTTTTAGACGCTGTCAATTACCTTTCAAGTATTTATCCCAATATGCTCCACATCCATTCTCCAGTCATCCTTCGGATAGTAGGGAAAAGAGGCGGTCCCTGAAAGTGAGTGCGGGAGGAAAGAAAAATCCATAAATGTCGCACTAAAAGCTCAATATCAACAAGAAACACATCTGTCTTAATCAGACGGATGTGTTTTTTTACTGCACATTTTCGAATACAATATCCCCGTGCGCCGCCTCCGGCAGTCTGAATGAAAAATTTTCAGACTGACTGGAGGTATTTTTATGGCATACAATAAGGCCAGAGCCGAGAAAGAATGGCTCAAATGGAAAGAAGCGGAAGAAAAGAAGCTGCGGGAACTGGGTGTGGACGAGGACACCATCCAGCGGCTTCATACATACGATTGGGCGCAATTCAAGAGCGAGCGCCGGTTTTTGGAACGATGGGAAGAATGGTCCCCCTATGTGGAGTGGATCGCCGCAAAGGATGTGGAGCTGCCTGTTACGGATACCGAATCTTTACTGGACAACGTTGAGGATGTGGAACTGCTGCGCCTTCTTTCCGCAGAGGACAAGCTCACTATGCAGATTGCCTTTTTCAAAATGCAGGGCTTTTCTACAGAGGAAATCTGTCAGCAGCTTGGCATAACTCCTTATTCATGCTACAACCGCATCAAGCGATTCAAACAAAAACTAAAAAAATTTTTTGAGAGCGACTAAAAAGCCCCTTTCCCAACGGCTATATAGTGAACGGGTCAAAAAGGCCGTTCGTTCGGAGCTTGACAATCGAATACCAGCCATGCGGGTACGTTCCCGCCCAGACGAGCGACACGGAAAGCACGCGAAGATGATCCGAACCGGATCGGAGCGAGTATTCTTGACCGGAAAGAGGCCACGGACAGCCTTTTCGCCAGGACTCCGGGCGGGGGAACAATGATACGCGATATCGTCTGCCCACACGTCAGATGGGCTGGCCGACCCTGGGTTGTAATCAGCAAGACCCCCGGAGAGCCAGTGAACGGCTTTCGGTCCAAAAGCCTGCCCGCATGGTTCCCAAAGCGCCGGGGGCGAGCCGCAAATAGGCGCATTCGCATAAAAATCGATTGTAATTCAGACTGCCGAAAACATGACGTTGACGGCGAATCCGTGCGGCGCAATTTTTTGCGCCGCACCAGTTTGCCGCCAACCGAGGAGTGAGAAAATGAACCACAATCCTATGGAACAGGCGCATGAAGAAACGGAGAAAATCTTCCGCACCCTTCTGCCCCAAAAGGGGCTGGCGGTGCGGGAGGAACAGATTTCCCTCTGCCATGCCATGCTGGACGCCCTGTTCCAAAATAAAATCGCCCTCTGCGACGCGGGGGTGGGCATCGGCAAAACCCACGCCTATCTGACCGCCTGCATCCTGTGGCGGAAATATACCCGCAGCCCAAAGCCGGTGGTGATCTCCACCTCCAGTATCGCGCTGCAAAACGCCATATTGGGGGAATATCTCCCCTTTCTGTCCCAAGTGTTTTTAGAGAATCAACTGATTCAAATACCAATTCGAGGTATTATCCGCAAAGGCAAGGAACGCTTTGTCTGCGACGAGCGTCTGTCCCAGCGGCTTTTCGCCATCCGGGACAAGAAAAAGAACCCGGAGCAGAGAAAAGCCCTGGATTCTTTGAAGCATATTCTGGATTTAGACGAGGTGCCGGAGTTAAGCGGCTTCGACCGGCGGCAGGTCTGTGTTCCGCAGGTGTGCCCCAAAAGCTGTCCGTGGAAAGCCTGCCGCTACCGCCAGTACTTGAACAATGCCCGCAGTGGAAAATTTGCGTTACAGATCTGCAATCACAACTACCTGCTGGCAGACGCCATCCACCGGCTGCGGGGACTGCCGCCCCTGCTCCATGATTTCGGGGTTTTGGCAGTGGACGAAGCCCACAAGCTGCCGGAAGCCGCCCGCCAGATGACCGGGCAGAGCTTTTCTCAGGAAGATGTGGAGAAATTCTGTGCCGCCCTTTCGGCGGAAGGGTACCCCTACACCGCCATGCAGCTGAAAGAGAGCTGCGGGGCACTGTGGGACACCCTGCCAGCCCCGGATGAGGACGCAGAACGGACGGCCTTTCTGCTAACCCCTAAACGGGAAAGCGCCCTCCGGCAGATCCTCAAGGTATTCAGCCACGCCCTCCACCGGTGCGCCGTTTCCCATATTCTCAGGCGCCGGCTGGAAGAAGCAGGGCAGCTTTTCCGGTCCCTTGCCAACTCGGACCGGAGGAAAATCCTGTACCTTGACTACGACAAAGACGAAGCCCCCACCCTCTGCGCCGCCAGCCGGAAGATTCCGGACTTCCTGGACCGGGCGCTGTGGGAACAGAAAACTCCCGTCCTTCTCACCTCCGGCACCCTGCTGGCCGGAGGACGCTTCGACCGGACGGAGCAGGTGCTGGGCCTTTCGCAAAACACAAGACTGCAATGCTTTTCGGCAGGTTCTCCTTTCGACTACGAAAAAAACTGCCTGCTCTACCTGCCGGAGCTGCCGCCCGGTATCCGCATGGGCGGTAATCCGGAGGTGCAGTATCTGGCCGGACAGATCCTCCGGCTGGTTCGCGCCACCTTCGGGCACACCCTGGCCCTGTTTCCTTCCTACTCCTTGATGGGCGCGGCGTACCATCAGCTCAAGGACGGATTCCCGTTTCCGCTGCTGGCGGTCTGGCGGAACGCCCAGGACGTTATCCGGCAGTTTAAGGAGATGGGCAATGCGGTGCTGTTCGCCGCCGGAGCCTGCTGGGAGGGGGTGGATTTCCCCGGGGATATGGTGTCCTCCTTGATTTTGGCGCGGCTGCCGTTTCCCGTCCCCGACCCGTTGAGCGAGGTGGAAAAGGAGCAGTATCCTAGCCTGCAGGAGTACATCCAAGCTGTGGTTGTCCCGGAGATGCAGAAAAAGCTGCGGCAGGGATTCGGGCGGGCCATCCGCACCGAAACAGACACCTGCGTCATCAGTATTCTGGACTGCCGCGCTGTTCCGGAAGGACGGTACTGCCATGCCGCGCTGGACGCTCTGCCGCCTATGCCCATCACCCGCAGGATCGAAGATGCGGCAAGGTTCATCCGGGAGAAGAAAAGCCCGGAATATTTTGAAGAAGGAAGTGTTTTCAATGCAGACGATCTGCCAGTCGGACAAGCCGTCTCCCATGCTGATTGCGGAGATCCAGTACTTCATGGCCTTCTCGGCGCTGAAAAAGATGGTGGAACAGGGAAAAATCACGATGGAGGACGCGAAGAAGATGAATCTTCTGCTGGCGGAACGGTTTGGGGTGAGAAGGTATGAAATTTAAGCCGCCGGTTGATTTATTCCAAAAAATCGGATATAATGGAGATGGAAGAAAGGGAGCGATGCCTGTGGCGATGCGGATCACCGATGAAACCCTGATGGGGACCTTTGAGCAGAAGCGGGAGCTGGTGCGCAGCTTCACCATGTTCGACGACGACTTTTTTGCGATGGTCATGGAGGACAAAGCCGCTGCCCAGGAGGTCCTGCGGGTGCTGACGGAGATCCCGGATCTGGTTGTGAAGGAGATCAAAACCCAATACTCCATCCGCAACCTGGGGACCCACTCGGTGGTGCTGGACGCGCTGGCCGAGGATTCCCGGCACAAGCTGTACAATCTGGAGCTGCAGGTAGCGGATCAGGACGATCACCAGAAACGGGTGCGGTACTACCAGTCGAATATCGATATTTCCTACCTGGACAAGGGGAAAAATTACGAGGAACTGCCGGAACTGTACCTGATCTATATGACGAAATTTGACTTGTTTCATCTAGGGCAAGTGAAATATACCATCTATCGTGGGATTGCTGGTACAGATGTAATTCTGGACAACGGCGTCCATGAGTTATACATCAACGCTGCCAACCATGACGGCACCGTTGTGGCGGAGCTGATGGAGTTTTTCACCGAAACCGGGACCCGGAAGCAGCAGTTCCCGGAGCTGTCCGGTCGGATTCACTATCTAAAAGAAGAACAGGAGGGGGTCACTCGTATGTGTGAAGCGGTAAGGAAGTATGGCGATGAGCGCGAAGATCGCGGACGGTCGGAAGGCATGCAAAAGGGTATGCAACAAGGTATGCAAAAGGGCATGCAAAAAGGCATGCAGCAGGAGCGTGTGGAAACGATCCGAAACGCTTTGAAGATGAATCTGCCGCTGGAAACGGTCGCGCAGCTGGTCAGGCTTCCTGTTGAGGAAGTCCGGAAACTGATCGCCGAGTTGGAGCAATAACCCCAGGCGGAACGCCAGTCAACTGAAAACGCAAGCTGACCCCGATACCAGGATGCGTTCCCGGTATCGGGGTTTTGTTGTCCGTTGTGCTTCTGGTTTGGGAAATATTGTTGGTGGTTTTCGTGATAGCTTTCCGGGAAGGATTGTGGTAATGTTGTCTTTGCCGATAGTGGTCAGCACTACTGTCAGAGAAAAAGGGGGAACGGAAAATGCCGGAGGTTCGGGTGATTCAGCCTGTCACGATCCAGGCCGCAGACAAGCTGCGGGTGGCCGCCTACGCGCGGGTCAGCAGCGATTCCGCAGACCAGCAAAATTCCTTTTCCGCCCAGGTGAAGTACTACACCCAATTCATCCAGGCCCACGAGGACTGGCAGTTTGTGGACATTTACGCCGATCAGGGCATCACCGGCACCCGGGTAGACAAGCGGGAGGAATTCCTTCGCCTGATGCGGGACTGCCGGGCCGGAAAGATCGACCGCATCCTGGTCAAATCGGTGTCCAGGTTTGCCCGGAATGCCCAGGATTGCATCAAAACGGTGCGGGAGCTGAAAGACCTGGGGGTGACGGTGGCCTTTGAAAAGGAACGGATCAATACCGCTGTTATGAGCAACGAGATGTTCCTCAGTATGATGAGTGCCTTCGCCCAGGAGGAATCCATTTCCATCTCTAAGAATATGCGGAAGGGCGCTGTCATGCGGATGCAGAACGGAACCTTCCGGCTGTCGCAGATTCCATACGGATACCGGTGTGATCAAAATGGGAAATTGATTATTTGTGAGGAAGAAGCGAGTATTGTCCGGCGTGTTTATGACAGTTTTCTGCAAGGAGAAGGAGTCAGTCAGATTGCCTGTCAGCTTATGAAAGAGGGGGTGCCTAAGCGGAATGGGAATCCTGTTTGGAGCCGGTATGGTATTCTGTATATTCTTCGGAATGAACGGTATATGGGAGATGAACGCTACCGAAAGAGCTATCGAAGCGATGAAATCCCGTTTAAAAAGATCGATAATCGTGGGGAAAAACCGCAGTTTTACGCGGAAAATACCCATGAAGCGATTGTGAGCAGAGAAACCTTTCAAAAGGTTCAATGGCTGCTGCAAGGCAAATCGGAAAAATTTGGCCAGGAGCAGACCGCTGTTCCCTATCCTTTCAGCGGGAAACTGATTTGCGGGGAATGCGGTTCTATTCTGTACCGGCGGGTAACTGCCAGAGGGATTCGGTGGATATGCTCCCGGCATTTGTATCATTCAAACCAGTGCAAGCAGAAAGGGAGCGCGGAAACTTTTGTGCAGGATAAGTTCTGCCTTCTCCTCCATAAGCTGTCCCAAAACAGAGAAGCAATCCTTGCGGAATACCTCAAACACCTGGAGGAACTCAAGGACCGGGACTTTCTCGTCCATTCCGACGCTATGGAACTGAACCGGCAAATCGCCATATTATCAGAGCAGAATCATGCGCTCCACAGCCTGTGGGCAAAGGAGTGCATCGATTCTGCTTTTTTTATCGCCCAGAATAACGAGCTGGAACAAAAAATTGCCAGACTGCGAAAGGATTTGCAGCGGTATCGGGACGCAAACGACTACACCGGGATCATTGAGCAGACCAAACGGCTACTTTCCCTGGTGTCCTCTCCGCTGCCGGACAGCTTCGACCCGGAACTTTTCCGAAAAACTGTGGAGCAGGCCGCCGTTTCTGACAAGAGCATCGTGTTCCACTTGAAAAATGGGCTGAAACTGGAAGACCCGGCAGAAAGGTAGGATCAAAATGAGCAAAAAGAGGGTATTCCCCTTCGGGTATCAAATGCGGGAAGGGCAGATCCTGGTCAACCCGCAGGAAGCCCGGTTGGTGCGGGAGATTTTCGAACAGTACCGCCTGGGGAAAACCACTCCGGAACTGGCCGCCAGCGCCATGTTGCAGGGAGTTCCCTATCGGGAAGGGACTGCAGCCTGGAACAAGAATATGGTGTGCCGGATTCTGGACGACGCCCGATACACAGGGACAGAGGAATATCCGTCCATTGTGGAACAGGCGTTATATGATGCTGTCTGTGCCCGGCGTTCCGGCGGCAGAAAAAAGGAAGCAATTCTCCCCAAGGAAATCCGGGAGAAAATTGCCTGTCCCAAATGCGGACGGATACTCTGCCGGACTGCCTGCAGGAACGGTAAAATATCCTGGGGCTGTCCGGACTGCGGATGGGAAAGCGGCTGGCTGGAGGACAACCAGCTTCTTCGACAGATTACGGCCATTCTGAACCGGCTGATTGCCGAACCAAACCTTACGGAAAGAAGCGTTCAAAACCCGGATTTCCTTTCCATTGACGCCATGCGGCTGACCCGTGAAATCAACCGCAAGCTGGGGAACCCCAAGGCGGATACCGATGAACTGCTGCGTCTGATTCAGCAGTGTGCTCAGGAGAAATACCGCGTGTGTACCGCAAGCGGATGGGAAAATCAAAGGATTGCCGAATGCCTTGCCGGACAGCAGCCAGCGGAAACAGCAGATACCACCCTGTTTGAAAAAATCGTAAAAAGTGTCATTGTCAGCGGCGGAGAAGTTTCCATCCGGCTAACGAACGGCGTAATATTATCATAGAGGAATGAGCAATATGCAGGAACATCGCAAACAGGTCCGGGAAATCCCGGCAAACCCTTTCCTCCAAAATCAAAACCGAGGCAAACGGCTCCGGGTGGCAGCCTACTGCCGGGTCAGCACCGAGCAGGAGGAACAGGAAAGCAGTTTTGAGAATCGGGTGGCCTACTACACCAACCTGATTCAAAGCAATCCGGAATGGGAATGTGCGGGGATTTTTGCCGACCGCGGCATCAGCGGAACCAAGGATACCATCCGGCCGGAATTTATGAAAATGATTGAGCAATGCAAAAAGCACAAAATCGACCTGATTCTCACCAAATCCCTGAGCCGGTTTTCCCGGAATACCCTGGACTCCATCACTTACATCCGCCTGCTGAAAAGCCTGAATGTGGCGGTGGAGTTTGAAAAAGAAGGCTTAAATACCAGCGATGTCAGCAGCGAAATTTACCTCACCTGGTTCAGCGCCTTCGCTCAGGCGGAAAGCGAATCCATCAGCCAGAATGTGACTATGGGAAAGCGGCGGCAATATAAAGAGGGAAAGTTTCCCTTTCATTACAGCCACTTCCTGGGCTACCGGAAAGGTGCGGATGGAGAACCGGAGATCGAACCGGAAGGCGCTGCTGTGGTCACCCGGATCTTCTACAGCTATCTGAATGGGGAGGCGCTGGAACAAATCGCAGCAGAGTTGGAACAGGATCATATTCGTTCTCCCAAGGGGAAGGGAACCTGGTCCAGAAGCACGATTCAGAATATCCTGCGGAACGAAAAGTATGCCGGAGATGTTCTGCTCCAAAAGACTTACACAGCAGATTTCTTGCAAAAGAAGGTGCGAAAGAATCGAGGTGAGGTAGCTCAATATTACATAACGGACAATCATCCCGCCATTATCCCTCGGGAAATCTTTCAAGAGGTTCAGCTGGAGATTGCCCGGAGAAACAGTAAGCGGAAGGTTTCCTGTCGGGGGACAAAATCCGAGCAGGGAAAATACACTAGTAAGTTTGCCTTATCGGAACGGCTGGTTTGCGGAGAATGCGGGGCTATGTACCGGCGGACTATGTGGATCAAACGGGATGGAACGAAAGAACACGTCTGGCGGTGCATCAACCGGTTGGAGTTCGGGAAGAAGTACTGCCAGCATTCCCCCAGCATCAAAGAACCGGTTCTGCACCAAGCGATCTTGAACTGTATCCGGTCAGTATATCAGAGCAAGGAAGAAATCTCAAGGGCAATACAGGATGTGCAGAAAAAGGTCCTCTTCATCGGGGAACCCAAAGAGAACCCAGAAACGATCCGGCAGAAAATCCAGCATATTGATCAGGAGATGTCCACTCTGCTGGTGTTCGCAGCACAGAGCGAAAAAGCGGAACTGTTTGAGGAACGGTTCAAGGCAATGACCAGGGAAAAGACAGAACTGGCGGAGAAACTAAAAGAACTTGAAATATCCGAGTCCATCCATGTAGAAAAAAGTCAGCCAGTTACAGTAGAAGATCTTTCCTTATCGGAATTTGACGAGAACTTTATACGACGGGTAGTGGAACAGGTGACGGTGCTTTCCACAGAACAGATTGAAGTACGGTTTGTGGGTGGGTTTTCTAAGGTGGGAGAGATTCCAAAATGATAAATGCTATCTCAATGAAAATGTATGGAAGTCTGCCTGTCGGTTTTGGATGGAACTGGCAGGAGCCATTTTTATATAGTGAGTATGCACTGTTTCTAATTCTTCATTTCCATCTGGAGGAGGACATCTGCTCTTTGATGGAAATCCTTGCGGTGGGAAACAGAAACGACGGTCAGTCCTTCCCTTAAAACCTTTTGGTGGAGGTATTCCCGAATCCGCTCCTCGCTTTCTCGATCCATGTTTGAAGTTGCTTCGTCCAGCAATAAGAGGGGGCGCTGCTTCATAAATGCAATCGCTACCGCTAAGCGCTGCTTCTCCCCGCCTGAGAGAGAAACGCCGTTATCCCCCACCTGCGTATCTAATCCATCGGGCAGAGATTGAATCAACTCATAGATATTAGCCCCTTTGAGTGCCTCGATCAAATCGCCTTCTTGAACTGAACCACAGATCAGTTCGATATTTTCCCGAATGGTTCCGTTGAACAGAAACGGCTCTTGTGCCACATATGCGATATGGTTGCGGTACCAGTTTAGCGAAAGATCGGTAACCGGCTTTCCATCGAGCTCTATTGACCCTGAATCCGGGTGATAAAGCCGCATAATTAAATCCATTACAGTGGATTTCCCAATCCCGCTTTTACCCTCAATTCCCAGCCATGTCCCTTTGGAGAGGGTCAGGTCAAACTGGTCAAGAATCGGCCGGTCTTTTTCGTAGGCATAACCAACCTTTCGAAACACCAAGGATTGGGAAAGGAACTTTTCAGGAGACAGTTCTCCCTCATCTTCGATGTCCATATCCATGTAGGATAGAATCTCATCATACTGACCAATTTGTTTTTTAAAGGATAAGTTTGTCCCCACCAGATTTGTAATCCCCATATAAAAGCGAGGAAGCAAACTAATCGTTGTAATGAGCAAGCCTATGCTCAAACGTCCCATTGAAACATAGACTGCGCACTGAATGAAAGCGATTCCCAAAAAAACCGCACTTAAAAAGTCTCGAATCCCACTGGTAGTGACAGTCTCAATTGCAATGGCTTTTCCGAAAATGGCATTTGCTTTCTCGTAGATATCTCGATAGCGAGCCAAGACTTTATTTTCCAGGCACATGGTCTTAATGGTACGGATACCATTAAATGCTTCAGAAACAACAGCCCGTCCTTTAACCACCGCACCAAACAGCTGTTTGGAGTTTTGTTTCATAAGTTTCCCGCCCCAACGGATAGGAAGAATCAGAGCGATGACAAAAAGAAGCTGAATGGCTGCAACCCAAATATGGATGCTACCAAGGGCCACAAGGATAATCGCACTGGCCAAAATGGCAGCGATCGTTTGCGGGATTGTGCAAATCCAGAGATAGACATAACTCGATACTTCTTGCATTGCTTTGGCCGACAGTTCAGTTCCGGAATTTGTGTTAAGGTATGTCATATTTTGTCGCAGGAGTCGGTCAAAAATGCGCTGATTGTAATCGTAAGCATATTCTCGGCATTTAATAGCCGTAATATACACATAATATGAATTGCCAACGCCCGTCAATAGAGGTATCGAGATGAAAAGAATGACATAAAGAACAATTTGTATTAAGTTCCCGTTGGGAATAGCTGTATCCACGATATAGGACATAACATAGGAGGGAATGAGATTCACAACTTGGATCAGAAGAAAAATGAAAAAGGAAAGAAGCATCCAAGGTAGCATCGCCCGAATCCTTTTTTTTGGTAACTCAAAGAAACCACCCTTTCAGCGTGAAATAGCATCCGATCAATTAACGGAATGCTCTATATTACTAATTAAATCAAAAAAATAAGTAAATTGCAATAATTTTGTATAACTTTTTAAAAATTTAGCAGTTTTTTGTAATTTTTCACAATGAAAGCCAATTATTATGGTGAAATATGATTATTTCTTCAACTGAATCGGTAGTCAGATCTGAACCCTCAGCGTTTGGACACGGGCTACCGATTTTTTATATTGTCAGGTTTTAAGCGGTTTTCTACCGCTTTTTATTTTTCCTTAAAATTGGACAGTATTAAATTGGACAGTATTCGGAAAATCTGCAAAAAATGAAAAATAAGGAATGAAACGGCTACTTCTGAACCTATTTGTCCAGTTTTTCTGCAAACTCTATTTCGACTTGATCCGGTGTTTTATACTGAAGTGTCTTGTGAGGTCGTTTGGAATTATAGAACAGGATGTAGGTGTCCACAGCTTTTTTAAATTCTTTTTCCGAATGATAGTGCGTTCGGTATAATTCCTCCTGTTTCAGGGATTTGAAGAAAGTTTCGGCTACTGCGTTGTCATGAGGCTTGCCTGATCTGGAAAATGACTGGGCGATGTTTTGGGAAGCCAGCAGGTTACAAAACGTTTGAGAAGCATAGTTGCTCCCCCTGTCGCTGTGAAAAATCAGACCAGCGGGTGGCTTGCGTACTTCATAGGCAGATTCAAAAGTAGCCTTAACAAGACGCGTACTGTTTTTGAAAGATATTTTGTGTGCAACTATTTTTCTGGAAAACAAATCGATAATGACACAGATGACAAATCTTTTTTGGTTATACCAAAATTCAGTGGTGTTACTGACCCAAATGCAATTGGGGGCTTCCGCGTGAAAATCTTGATGAAGTTGGTTTGATTGTGCATACAGTTCCTTCTGGAAATTCTTTTTTGCTTTTTGTCGGACGCTCTCAATCCCTAACTCCCGCATTAATTCCAAACCATTTCTTTACTGATGTAAATTCCTTCTTGTTTCAATACTGCCGTAATTTTTTCCGCACCATAAATTTGTCGGCTCTCATCATATACCCGTTGGACTTGAATCCGCAGTTCATCGCGCCGCTTGCGGTAACTATTATTTTGGCGCTTATTGCGAAAAATATGGTTGTAAAAGGTGCCTCGCGGAACCTGCAGTGCTTCACAAAACACATGAACGTTATATTTGCCGTAAAGCGCTTCTAATGCTTCCAGTTTTTCTTTTAAAGGAGAATGGGCAGTACAATCTACTGCCTGGAGGATTTCGATGATTTCCTGCAGACGGGTTATCTTTCTCTCTAGACCATGTACATAACGTAAAGATATTTCCGTTTTATCCTGAGAATCTGCCTTCTTTAAACTTTTAAGGCAACACCGCATAAATTGCAAAGTTTCCGTTTAGCAGAGGTCTACCAG
>OLGA01002731.1_pt1 | contig 12068 bp, 8 predicted proteins | sample 1604881 | NCBI WGS metagenome assembly OLGA01 (sample SAMEA3888896, study PRJEB22519) | human gut metagenome | biome: human gut; feature: human-associated habitat; material: faeces | place: Denmark | collected 2009
CCCATTCCTATCGCCTTGAAAGCCCCGATGCATCCTTCCGGATTGAGCTTCACCAGGACATTACCTAAATCGAATATGATATTCTTGTATTGCATAATCTATACATTATTTTAAATCGCACTTTTAATCTTTAATTAGATACTTTCTGCAAAAGTACTGTAAATTCGGGAGAAAACAAATGATTTGGAAAAGGAATGGCGGGAATATAACATTTATTAGTAAAAGAGGAAAGCCTATGTATGAGAAAGTTTTTCTAAAACTAATGCCACTATTGCCACACTTCAAGTTAACCAATTGGTTTTTAACTATTTAAGCGTTGCAATAAGGGCTTTTTCTATTATCACCTATTGCCACCTATTGCCACACTCGGGCGAAAAACGGGGGATTCTCAGCGAAAAAGCAGAGGAATACTTATTGTTTACGCAGAAAAACATTAAAAAAGTGGAGAAAAAGGCTTGCGATTTCGAACATTTTTTTGTATTTTTGCAACCAACAGGAAAAATTCCTGCCGATTCCACCTAGAAGCTTACGACTCCTGTGAAACCACTTTTTATATAATTTTAATTCCAAAAACCTATGACACAAGCAGATTTAGTCAGACTCTACTTCAACAAAGAAAGTGCTTACAACTCATGGGACTATTGCTTCAACCAGCAATGTCCACTGGCTCAGGAATGTGCACACTATCTGTCCGTAACCTACAAGAAACCGGAGCAGACCAAAGGCTACGCCATCTATCCCAATGCCTACCATGACAACAAGTGCGAACATTTTCTGCAGCTACAGATGATGAAAATGGCATACGGCTTTATGAATATTCTTGAAGAACTGAAACGTAAAGACGAAGCCAGTTTCAGAGTACACATGACTTCCTACTTCGGAAGCAAGACTTCATACTATCGTTATAAATTAGGACAGACAGGACTCGTACCCGAACAGCAGCAGTACGTGCTGAAATGGTGCCAGCAACATGGTTACACCAACATGAGGTTCGACCGGTATGTAGAAGAGGTTAACTATTAACAGCCGCACGCCGATAAAGATTTTAACCCACGTACATGGTCACTCGTACCCGTGCACATGAGTATCCGTACCCATGTACACGGGTACGGATGACCAACACGTTGAGCACAGATGACCGAGACGATGGTCACGAATGACCGGCGTAGCTGGGCACATTTGCCCAACGCCTTGGGCAAAGCTGGGCAAAACCATCGGCAACCCTAAGTATCACCCTATCAACAAATTAGCAGAAATATGAAGTTTACTATTACAAGAATCAACAAGCAGAACAAGTTGATGGTCAGTTCGAAAACCGTAGAACGGTTTCTGGAGCGCATCGCTAAAGATGATGCCAAACTGAGTGTCACCAATTTCAGAATGAGTGTGCCGCTCATGGAGGCCGACTACCAGTACTACAAAGGCATCAAGGAATGGCAGCACGTTTATCCAGCCGCAGAATTCAACAAGGATGAAAGCGGCAATCTCGTCTTCCAGAAATCAAACGGGCTGGTGATGCTCCACTTCATCAACCTCATGTCGGACCAGGAAAAAGATGCCGTCAAGAAGACGGTCAGTCTGCTGCCGATGACCTTTGCTGCCTTCGAAGGAGCCGACGGCAGAAGCCTCATCGTGCTCGTAAGCATCTGCAACGAAGAAGGAAAAATCCCGACAAAAGAAGCCGACGCCGACTTACTCTACCAGTCTGCCTACGAACAGGTAAAGACACTCTACCAGTCGCAGGTACAGGCAACCATCAAAGCCGAAAAACCATCATTGGCATCCAACTTCATGCTTACGCTGGATGCCTCTCCTTATTATAACAGCAAGGCTGTGGCGATGCGCATCTCCCAAAATATGAAGAAGGTAGCCTCAGCCCCTAAGAATGTAGACGATCTGAAGACATACGATGACTATGAGTTTCTTTACCGCAAGGCAGCAGAAGAGACGAAGGAAGAGATGAAAAAAGCCAACATCTCATGGCAGAACGATGAAGACCGGTTCCTTGCCGGTTTCTCAGCCATCGCCATCAAGCTCTGCAACATGGGCCTCAGCGAAGAAGAAGCTTTCATCCATATCCGCCGCAACAACTGGGGACATGTGACAGAAGAGAAACTCCGCCAGATAGTGGGCACCGCTTACGATACCCATTCCAAAGACAGGAAGACGGAGAAATCAGCCTCAGGCAGAAAAGGCCGTGCCGATATTCTGCAGATGATCAGATACCTGGAGAGTCGGTACCAGTTCCGTTACAATACCGTGATGAAATATACCGAATACCGCCCGAACAATTCATGGGTTGGCGATTTCAGACCGGTGGATGCCCGTGTGCAGAAAAGCATGACGCTGGATGTTCAGATAGCCGACATCCACGTAAGCATCAAGGATGTAAGGAATTTTCTAGAATCAGACCGCATCAGAAACTACAGTCCAATAGAGTCCTATCTCTATGACTGTCTGGGAAAATGGGACGGCAAGGACCGCATCCGTGCCCTGGCACGAACCGTACCCACCAACAATCCTCATTGGGAAAACTGGTTTTACACCTGGTTTCTGGGAATGGTTAACCAGTGGCGCGGCATGTATCGCCGTCAATATGGCAACAGTACCATGCCGCTGCTCATTTCCAAGCAAGGTTACAACAAGAGCACCTTCTGCCGCCGTCTCATCCCTACCGAATTATCGTGGGGCTTCAGCGACAACATGATTCTCTCAGAAAAGCGTCAGGTATTGCAGGCGATGTCACAATTTCTGCTCATCAATCTCGATGAGTTCAATCAGATTTCGCCACAGGTGCAGCAGGGATTTCTGAAGAATCTGCTGCAATTGCCAACGGTGAAAATCAAGCCGCCATATGGAAGTCATGTACAGGAATTTCCTCGTCTAGCCTCCTTCATCGCCACGAGCAACATGACCGATATTCTTTCCGACCCATCCGGCAACCGCCGTTTCCTGGGAGTAGAACTGACGGGACCTATCGATGTGAGTGGCAGACTGAACTATGAGCAGCTTTATGCGCAGGCGATGCAAGCTTTGGAGCGTGGCGAAAAATCCTATTTCGACGCCAAGGAAACCGCCATCATCATGCAACATAACAGACAATTTGAACAGATTTCCCCTATCAAGCAATGTTTTCTGCAGGTTTTCGAGCCTGCAAGTACCCCGGAAGAGGGCGAATATCTAATGGCAGCCGCCATTTTCGACATTTTGAAGCAGAAATTCGGCTCTTCTCTCCAGGTTTCGAGTATACAGAAATTGGGCAGAGAGCTTCAGAATATAGAAGGTTTGAAGAACCGAAGAACAAGATTTGGTACTGAGTATCTGGTAGTTAGGAAATAACCTGCTCACCTTCCATCTCATTCCCTCATAAAAAGAGTGTGGCAATGCGTGGCATTAGGTGGCAACAGAAATACCGCTTACTGCCACGCATTATTCGCTTATAATCAGAGAGTTAAATGCATTGGTGACAGATGTGGCAATAGAAACAGAAAAACATTTTCGTATAAGAATCATAAAGGTAGGAGTAAACCACTTTTTGCTTTACCATTCGCATGTATTGGCAATTGTGCAGAAATCATGAACTTCATTATGCGAACTCATCCACTTCATTTCACGAGTTCATCTACTTCATTTCACGAGTTCATCTACTTCATTGAGTTGACACATACGGCTGCGGTGGCTGAAGGAGACGACTGAGTTAGCAGAATGAGACGACTGAGTTGGCAGCATGAGACGGCTGCATTAGCTGAAGGAGTCGAATGCAGTGGCTGAAGGAGACGAATGCGATAGCAGAAGGAGTCGAATGCAGTGACCGGAGGAGACGAATGCGATAGCTGAAGGAGTCGAATGCGATAGCTGAAGGAGACGAATGCGATAGCTGAAGGAGACACATTTGCACATTATTACATAAAGATAGCACCTTGACCGTACTAAACATACAGCAAGGTACAGTACAAATAATCTTCCTCCTCTAATTATCCATCGTTTTGCTATTGCTTATTCCTTAGCTCTTCTATCAAGTCATTTACAATATATGTATCACTCATTAGATGCAAGCCAAGTTCTTTGTCATGTAACATACGGCAAACGTCAGAGTCATAGAATATCTGTAAAGCCCTGTCGGTTGATATATGTAACGTATCAGCTAGTTGCTTTATGATACGAGCGATTTTATTCCATAATAAGAAATCCAACATAATTATATCCTTTCATATGATTTGAATTGTAAATACTTATCAACTATCTCCTGGCTTAAAATGCAAATCTGATAGTTGGGCTTGTGATAAACCAACTGGCGAAGAGTATGCTCAACATCTGCATAGCCATTGATATAGGCTTCTACTGCATCAATTACACGGTCGTCAGCCACTCCTCCTTCAATGATGTCATACCCACTCCAAGGCTGCTTTCCTTTTCTGCTGTCAACAATGAAGTCGAGCCATTCCTTATCGTAAGCATCAAATCGTTTTACCTTGCTGTCTTGTGGTAGAGCGAACTCATAGGTGTTCACTATAGCTTGCTTGGCTCGTCTGATGGTCTTGATACGGACAGCCCATTTGGAAGCTTGTTCAAACAAAGGCGTAAGATAGAATCCTGGACCGAAATCCAAGTCCTTTCTTCCAATGCTTACTAAAGGATGCTCTACAATGACATTTGAACCATGATATAATATTTGCTTTTCCATTATTCTTTTCTTTCCCAATTTTTAAGAGCTTCGACCACATCATTCGCTACAGCTTCCCGGCTCTCGGTATGTAGAGTGTCATAGCAATCTTGAATGAGACTCTTGATTAGCCCCACCTTATCCAATCGCTTTCTCATTTCAGACGGCGATATACCCATTTTTTGCGCCGAAGCCTCGATAGCCAACACCGTAAAGGCGAGGCGGTCAAACTCTGGGTCACTTTTCAGCAACAGTTCTCTATCTTCCATTCTTTACAAAATATTGTATTTAAATGCAAATTTAAAGATTTTCTCTGATATTCCACTCTATTTCAGAGTTAAATAAAGAAAAACAGCCCGATTTTGCCAATTTCTTTGCTAAACATTCCTGAATCACACTCAATTTCTGCACTTTTTGCGATGCAGATTGGAAGCTCTGTGTTTTCCCCTCTAAAGCACCATGGTGAGTGGTTTGTCGGAATTTCCGACAAACCACTTTTTTCTTACAAAGTCTATTTAACGTTAAGTTTATTTCTTTTGCTAAAATTCTTCGTACAAAAAAACGAAGTAATCAATATTTTTAGTATCTTTGTGGCGTAAACATTCAAACTAAGCGTTATGGAAAAGGATTATCAGAACAACAACAGCATATCAGACGCTGCAAACAACAACGAAGAATCGAACAAGCCCGAACATGAAATAAAGGTAGAAATCGTTAGCATTGAAGTAGTAGGCGAAGATACTCCCCCGAAGCACTCTAAGAAATATGAGCGTTGGGTGACAACAGCCTTTTGTCCTTCGCTGTTTGGGTTGCCTGCATAGGATACTGTGTCAACAATCCCCAATCAATCTACGGCGTGTTGGCCCTTATCGTCACATCAGCATTGTTTTTCTTATCTATTGGGCAAATGGTGTTTCTTAGTTCCGAAGAATAGTTTTACAGAGTACTTTAGCCGTTTTCTATTTTCTCCAACACTTTCTTTGTACGCTTTAAACCTTCGTCCTAAATCTCCCCAGAAAACACTTCTGTTGGTTCAGTTTTTTCTTCTCTCATGGAAAGAGGAGAAGTACGTAGGGGAAAAATTCTTCCTTACATACGATCGTATTATAATAACCACGGGCATATGCCCCAAAACATTTGCCCCCATATATCCACATTATAAATCTTTTGATTCCTACATCAAACCACAACTCGTAGCACCAATACTTGTCACCCCAACGAGTTGTATATCTTTTGATTCCTACATCAAACCACAACAAGTACTACCACATAACCACCGTTGACGGGTTGTATATCTTTTGATTCCTACATCAAACCACAACTTTTATTATCTACCTTCTGCACCTTGAAAGTTGTATATCTTTTGATTCCTACATCAAACCACAACTTTATGTTCCTCCTATTGGTGAAGAACTAGTTGTATATCTTTTGATTCCTACATCAAACCACAACTATCTTACCATTGACTATGTGATATATGGGTTGTATATCTTTTGATTCCTACATCAAACCACAACCGTCTGTGTGTCCGGGTCGCTTAATGGGTTGTTGTATATCTTTTGATTCCTACATCAAACCACAACATACGTCAGCATATTGAGTTTTTCTTTGTGTTGTATATCTTTTGATTCCTACATCAAACCACAACTCAGACTATGCGCAATGTGGTGACTGGCAAGTTGTATATCTTTTGATTCCTACATCAAACCACAACCTATAGAATATAACATGCTGATTCACAACATATATCAATCACTTCTTCTAATAAGAAATGGCGTGCAGGATATAATTTCTAATGCAAAAGTACTAAAAAAACTCCAATTGAATAGGTTCGCTGATAACTTTTTTCGATATTTTACTCTTATTAATACTTTTGGGTTTACCCCAGAAGTTATAGATATCTCCATATTGCTTATCTGTTACACTTAACAAACTTACTTTTCCTGCCTCCGGAAGCAAAGATTTTACCCGTTTTACATGCACTTCCAAACTTTCCCTTGATGCACAATGACGGATATAGACAGAAAATTGCATCATGGAGAAACCATCTTTTTCCAAGTTCTTACGGAAGAGAGAAGCTGCCTTCATCTCTTTTTTCGTAGTAACAGGTAAATCGAAAAATACAAATAACCACATTATATGATAAGCATTTAGTCTATCTTCTGTCATGTCATAATAGGTAATGAAATTTTTTTGATTTCTCCAGAATAATATTTCACAAGAGAGGCAGTTGTTATGGTCAAAGCAATCTGCAAAGGTCGCTTAACCTTTCCTATATTAACATCACAATTCAACACACGCATTATCTCTGCCTTTGATTCTTTATTCAGTTCAGTAATTCCATTGCCATAAAGTCGAAAAACTATTTCATCAACAAATGGTCGATATGGTTCCATTACATCATCAGCTAAAGGAAAAGCATTATATCTGCTTTTATGAAAGATGCCCAAATTAGGGAGCAAACCAGAACCTAGCAAAGCACGAGCAACAGCTGCACGTAATACAGCATAGCCATAATTTAGAAGAGTATTAGGTGGACATCCTTCTCTTTCTCTTTTGAAAGAGTTACCTAAAAGGCTATTCCAATACACCTTTGCCGCTAATTCCTCCCTATTGTCAGGATCTCCACTCTTAACATTATTATAATAAGGTTTGAGAATATCTTTATTCTTACCAGCAAGTCCCAAGACTGCGGATTGATTTGCTATTTTTGACTCTATAATCTGTTTCCAGGCCTGCTTTTTCATTGGCTCAGTAACAGCAAGCTGAAATTTTAAACTTTCAGCTTGCGTAGTATTAGCATCTAAGCTTTGCAACATAGATGTTGGCATCATCTTGGTATCACATAAAATAACAGCAACATTATTCTTTACCAACTCGTTGAGAAGCGGTAAAGTAATGCTTATCATTTGATTTTCCAAGACAACACACCCTATATCTTCAATAGGGCGTGTTATCTTGTCGTCGCAATCTTTCCAAGAGATAACAATCTGGCAATTCTTGAGCGAAAGACATACAGGAGTTGAAAAGAATAATGTTTGCTTAATCATTTTTATCTTAATCTTTTAATTTCACCTAATTCATTTATCTCGAAATCATAGCCTTGAACTAAAGCCGAAAATTTACTATAACTATACAGTCCCTTAGAATCTCCTATACAGAAGCCTTTGGTAACTTTAGGTACTTCTGACGAAGGTCTAGCCTCAGTATGCTTAGTTACAACAATTCGACCAGCCTTCCAAAGTTCTGTTACTTTATAGAGTCTACGACTCCAATCACCGTTGTTTTCCCAGATTTCATCTGGGTTGTCAACATAAAGCAGTACCATCGTTCCCTTTTTTAAAGTATAGTACAAATTAAGCCCATCTTTATTTAGCTGTACAATATTTCCATCAACTAGTACTTTGTCGTTGCTTTGCTTATAGAATTTTGCAGCATCAAGCATATTAATGAATTCATACATATACTTTACTTTTCCTTTTGATGTTACACCTTTATAAACTGCCATTAAGTAATTATTATCACCAGGAGCTACATAATAATCATTCTTATAGCATTTATTAGATATATCACGCGGCTTGCGATGTTTGAAACTTAATGGATTTTTTACAGAAGTTATACATCTTACCTTTTTAATCGGAATCTGCTTTTCTTCATTCATCCATATCGTACCATTTAATGCATCTTTACCGCCTTTAGCTACTGCATTTTGTATGATTCCTCTAACAACATCATCTACAATATTTTCAATATCTTGATCACTAAGGTGATTATCAACATTTTTACGAACTACATAATACGGTGTATCCTCACCCGATCTCATAATTGCTCCATAATAAGTATCTTTATGCAACGAACCTCTTGCTGCATCACCCTTACAAAGAACTTTTTTCTTCTTCTTTCGTCCATTAATCTCTACATCAAGAAGAATTCTGCGGCGTCCTTGCTTTGGCATATTGTCTGGAGTATAATGATAAACCAAAATCTCATCTTGCACCCTTTTAATATCCTCAACAAATGTAGACCAAGGCTTTTTAAAATAAGCCTTTGACATGCCATACCATTCATGATTTTCCTCATCATGATAGTATGTTCCCAACTTATTATATTCATCTAAGCCGATACATGCAATAACGATGGCATCAATACAATGATGAACATGATTTACACGTTCCTTCTTACTATATACCTTTTGGATACCCCAAATCTTTCTAAAATCAGAAGTCGCAATACCTTTAACGGTATAGACATGCTTGAAAAGGGATTTCAAATAAAGACGTGCATATTTAGAAATCACGCAGATATCAGTACCTTGACGACGACTAAATCCATCAGGTACACTTTCCATCGTGAAACGTAAATACTTACCTCGCCAGTAATCGCGTTGCAATTCCAAAAGATGACGCTTACTAATGATGTCATCCTTTTGCTTTTTGGTTGTTGCCCCCTTTGATTTTCCCTTCAATTTACGTATTTGTCCATCAAGAGACTCATACTTTTCTCTCCAGTCATTAATACGTGCCATAATTTCATCATGGTTAGGCAATTCTGTTGGCAACTTAGTTTTCTTGACTTCTCTATTGAAACGACTATCACAGAGAGTCAAATTTATTCTTGTACTGTCACCACCAACACTACGAGGAATCGTATGCTCTTTATCAAACTTTTGACTTGTTCCGACAAAGTCAGAAATAGCAATCTGCCTACCTGTATATAAGCAAATATGTCCCTGCTCTTCCCAAAGCACATATTTCAAGACATCATCATCCTTTGGTTCTATATCTTTTCCAGTTTCATCTTTAAAGAGTTCTTTTATTTTCTTGCGAGCCTCATCATTCGTTTTTTGATTCTCTTTCGTATATGCTGCTATAGCATGACGTTTGTTAGCATCATTCAATTCACGAGCAAACTCTATATGAATTTCAGTATTTTGATCAATCTTCCCCTCTTCCAACAAACGATTTACCAATTTACGCAATCTGAATATGGAACGCATAGCCATTGGATTACGCACACAATCAATTCGAGGTGAACCAAGCTGATAAACACCATGATCATTAGTACGCAATACTCTTGGATATTTATCCATCTTAGAAGGATGGTATAACTTTTTAAGCTTATCATCAGAAACATGATACTGATTTTTCAAATATTCTTTGATACGCTTCTCTAATTTGATACGCTTCTCTAAAGTACTTTCGTCTTTAGTATCTGTCTTATTTATTTCGCGGATGATATTATCAATGGCAGCAATACGCATTTCCTTTATATCCCATTCGTATTGCGGCATCACTTCACATAAATTTCCTAAAAAGATTGCATGATCTTTCACTAATCCTCTTCTAAGATAAGGTAGAATTTTACAAATTACTTTTAAACACAATCGTCCATAGCCATTCTGTAGAGTTATTTTACTGAATTTCTTTGCATCTTCATCATTCAATTGCAGACGATTCTTGCCAAACACTGCAAGTTTTGCCTCATCTGTATAGAAAAATAATACATGCCAGATATCATTAACAATATCCAATCGACTTTTGCCCTCAGCAAGAGTATAGGTTTCGCAAAGAGTATCGACCCAATTCTCCCCAAATATATCTATCAGAGCAGCAGTTACAGGACAACCAGAAACAGATGTATCCATAGGGAAATTGAAAAGATATGGCATTTCGACATCAGTGCTCTTCTTATAAAACCCATACAGTTCCCTACGAGCCAGTTTCTTTGCAATATCTTCAAAAACAAACTGCTTCTTTTTTATAATCGACTTGCGGAAGAACAAAGGCATGATAAGTTCTCGCTCCTCGGCAGACAAAGAGCGTAATGCACCATCATTTGGCGTTTGAATCTTTATATTATTGATAAAAGAGAGCATTCTAAACTCTTCAAACATAGGATGTGAAGAAGGACATCTTGTCTTGTTCTTCTCAAACACGCATTTACCAACTTGTCCCTTTTGCGACTTTAATGGTCGCTGGTCGAATATGGCTTTTTCTATTTGGCGTACTACCTCAGAACCAAGATTTTTATCTAAATCCTGCTTCTCACAAATAGCCTTAAACTCTGCCAGATAATGTTCATTCCGTGCAGTATAATGATTGCGAATCTTCTCTCCATTATTATACAGATAATAGAAATAATCACCAAGATACTCATAACCAGCATCATGCATCTCTTGAGTAAGGTTACTGATGTTTTCTTTTACCATTCCTGTATCATCACCACTCTGATCTTTACGATTGCTTAAAAAGCCACGTCGCTGAATCATATGATAAAAAGCACGACCCAAAATATGCCTATCAGTTATACTACTGAAGTCCAAACTCTCATGAAGGCATTTGTGTCGATAAGCGTATGGTGTTTTATCAGATTTATCATCGGTAGCTTGCCATTGCATAAACAACTCATTCTTAGGATACTCTTTCTTGAGTCTCCATGCAGATAGTTCTGCTTTCGAAAGCGGAGGACATAAATGTGCATCACTTAAAATACGAAGCAGACGAATTTTACGTAATTTAATTCGATAATTTCTTACTCGTGCTGCCTTATGAGCCGTACGCTCAGCAGCTTTAGAAGACTCGATACCTTTTTCTATCTTAACACCTTCCTGGAAGATGTTGACACCTTTATCAAGCAAATGATATTCATCTGCCTGTTTTTCCACAATAGCCCATCCAAGACTATTGGTACCAGTATCAATTCCTAGTATTTTAGTCATATCAGTATTATTTTATATACTTAATTATTAATTTTCTGTAAAATTACAACCTTTTTATTGGATAAACAAATATTTTGTATTATATTTGCAGCAGAAAATAAGATTTCCTACATCTTATCACAATAAGGCTATAGGCCGAAGGTTTTATACCTATGTCTCCGCGTACTCCGTGGAGACTTTTTTACGGTCTCCGGAAAACATCTGCCGGAACCGCCCATAACGGAGACACATGATGGAACAGGCAAAGACAACGGAGAGATGTGCCGACAGGCTGAGGCGCAACGGTTTTGAGGTGGCGACAGCGGCCGACGCACACGAGGCCGGCGAATACATCCGCAGCCGCATCGCCGAACTCGCGCCGGCGAGTATCTCCTTCGGCGACTCGATGACGCTCTACGCGACGGGGACGGTGGAGTGGCTGCGGACGCAGCGCACCTATCCGTTCATCGACACTTTCGAACAGGGCGTTCCTTTCAGGGAACTGATAGAAAGACGCCGGCAGGCGCTGTTATGCGACCTGTTCCTGACCGGCGCGAATGCCGTCACCCTCGACGGGGAGCTGCATTGGCTGGACATGATAGGCAACCGCATCGCTCCGATAGCCTTCGGACCGCGGCACGTCATCCTGACCGTCGGTCGGAACAAAATCGTGGAGGACGGCGATGCCGCCTTCAGGCGTATCCGCGA
>OLGA01002736.1_pt1 | contig 12035 bp, 7 predicted proteins | sample 1604881 | NCBI WGS metagenome assembly OLGA01 (sample SAMEA3888896, study PRJEB22519) | human gut metagenome | biome: human gut; feature: human-associated habitat; material: faeces | place: Denmark | collected 2009
ATCCAGCGCGCCCTTTCCTCCGAAATCGTCCAGGCGGTCAAGGAATCCCGTCTGGATTTCGGCCTGACGGGCATGCCGGCCCTGCCCAAGCAGGATACCATGGAGATCCTGCTTAAGGCTCGTCCCCTGCTGGTCATGCGCAAGGACAGCATCTGGGACATCCCCCCCATCCCCACCGAAGCGGATCTGGAGCGTCTGCCCTTCGTCATCTTTCAGACTTCGCTGGAAGAGAGCGAGCAGCCGACGCCGACCCTGCAGTATGCGGCACGCCGCCTGCAAAAGAACACGGTCATCAGCGTCAACAACTACCACCTCATCATGCAGTTCGTCCGCTGCGACGTCGGGGTGGCCATCATGGACGAGCTGTGCTACCGGGCGACCATGTTCGGTTCGGACTGGAGCTCCATCGTCAGCTGCCCTCTGGACCACCTGCTGCCCAACGTGCTGTACGGCATACTCGTCCGCAGGCACAAGCATATCAGCCCCCAGGCGCAGGCTTTGATGGACGCCCTGCGGCGGCATTTCATCGAGCTTGCCGCCCAGCCCTTTGGCCCCACCTTTCTTGCCGGACAGACGCAAAAAGGCGGGCAGCCCAAGGCTGCCCGCCCGCGTAGGAAGGCTTCGTCCCGCAAGGGTGATTAGAAGATAGCCTTGCCCACGATGATCGTGATGGCCGCGGTGACCAGATAGGACATGAGGATGACGGCAGGAGCCGTCTTCCAGATGGCCTTGGAATCCGACCACTCGTTGCCGTGCAGCAGGGCCGCACTGGCACTGGCGGCAGGCGTGAGGAAGGCAAAATGCACGCCCATGACCACCATGATCAGCGGAAGTTCGGGGCTGACGTTGGCCGCCTGGCAGTAGCTGTAGATAATGGGCATCAGGGCCACACCCACGGCGCCGTTGTTCATGACCTGGGTCAGCAGGGTAGCGGCCAGGCCCAGGAACAGGGCAAAGGTCAGCGGGGTGCCGCCGGAGATGATGGGATCAAGCGCCATCATCAGGAAGGAAGTGATGCCGCTTTCAGGCTTGGCCATGGCACCGGACAGGGGCTGCACGAAGGCCAGCAGCAGCACGATGCCCCAGGTGACGCCGGAGTCCACCATGACCTTGAAGTTCAGCAGGGCCTTGCCTTCCACCTTGATGGCCGCCATGACCGTCACCAGCAGGATGACGATACCCGTATTGCCGATGGCCTTGAGGAAGCGGGTCAGGAAGAAGTCCGCAGGCAGGAAGTTGGGGGCCAGGAGCAGCAGCACCAGCAGGCAGAGGAAAAGGAGCACGGTCTTCTGCACGCCGGTCAGGTTCAGACTGCCGTCGGTATCCAGCTTGTCCGCTTCCAGATTGAGCAGCTTGCTCATGTCGGGACGGAAAATGTACTTGCCGAGCACGATGAAGAACAGGGCGCACAGCAGGCAGATGAGGCAGGCGATGAGCATGTACTTGGCATAGTCGATGCCCATGCCGGACATGGTCTCATAGGCACTGAACACGGTCAGGGCCACCTGATTGAAGGGGATCATGGACTGGCCGATCTGGGCGGCGAAGACGATACCGAAGACCATCATGGTCGGATAGCTGTCGCCCTTCTTGTAGCCGCAGACCTCGCACACGCCGTACAGGATGCTCCAGCCGATGATGGCGGCCGGAGAGGCGCTGGTCAGACCGCCGAGGATGAAGATGGAGCCTAGGAAGGTGTAGGTGAATACCCAGGGCCGCCCGGCAACGAACTTGCGGGTGATGAACCACAGGGAAATGAACTTGGACAGGCCATAATGGCTGATGGTGGCGCAGAAGACGAAGATGAAGAACATCATCTGGACCACAGGGTCACCGAAGCTCTTGTTGAGCAGCATCATGGGCTTCATGCCGCCGATGAGCATCAGGGCCAGCAGACCGGCCAGGCTGGGCCAGACGATCTCGATACAGACCCAGCCGTAGAGCACGCCCAGGAAGATACCGATAAGATTCATCCCCAGGGGCGTCAGCGGTTCCACGGGCGGTAGCTGGCCAAAGCCGAACATGATGAGCAGACAGACGACAGTGTGCAGGTAATAGGCAGGCGCCGAGAAGCGCTTGGGGGTGGATTCTTTTCCAGCCATGATGAGTTCCTTCTTGAGAGATCGCTACATACCGCCCAAAGGCGGCTGTTCCTTCGGTCATCCAATACAGAAGGGGACATGTCTGTCCGCATTCCATGCGCCCTGCTGTTTTCTCCCTGTATGGCCGTTGCCCGCGGCCATTATGTGAAAAAGTTATCATGTCAGGCGGTCTGTTTTGTCAATTCAATAAAAAAATATTTTTGTTTGATAATTTTAAACAATAAAGCCACGCTTTGATAATAAAATTTAATTATTTCAATATATTATAAATTTAAATGGGAGAAAATGACCGTCAAAATGGGAGAAAATGACCGTCAAAATGGTGTTTAAATGGGAGAAAATGACCGTTTTTTGTTGGGATAAGTATTGACACAATCTCCCAATAATGAAAAAAATCTAAAAAAAACAGCCATAAAAAAATTCTGCAAAATTTCTTCATGGCCTAACCAATCTGACCGATGGGGGTCGTCATGGCTAAAGAGGAGCTATCTGTTCCTGGAACACTCGTCAAGAAATCTAACTCTATCATCCGCACGCGCATAACCGTGAAAAGCGTTGAGGCGTCTAGGATTTTGGCACATCTTGTTGCCTGTATTCGTACCGATGATGAAAAGCTGCAACAGGCGTACTCTGTGGCGGCCAAGGATATTATCCCCTACATCGGCGGCGAAAACTACAAACGCATCAAAGGAACCTGTAAGGAGTTAGCCGCTGCCTTCGCTGAAACGGAGGAACCCGACCCAGACGGCCCGCATCCGATTTTCACGGCACAGCCTTTTTTTACCCGGATACGGTATAAAAAAGGGGTTATCACTGCGACATTCAACCCTTTCATGCAACCTTACTTGCTAGAGCTAAAAGGCTGTTTCACTGTCTACAATCTGACGGAATACCTGTCTCTTCCAAGTCTTTACTCTCAAAGAATTTTTGAAATCACAAAGTCCCTTGCGAACTCCAAAGACGGAGAAGCCATCATTTCAATGGCAGACCTGCATAGATTTCTTGACTCTCCTAAATCATTTCAAGCAAATTTTAAAGATTTTCGGCGTTTTGTCTTGGAAAAAGCCCACAAGGACATCACGGAAAAGACATCCTTCCGGTTTGAGTGGGAACCTGTGAAGGTAGGCCGCTCGGTGGAAAAGATACGGTTCATCTTCTCCGGCGGGAAAAAAGCTCTGGCCCAAAAGGAACAGAAAAAGGCCAAAGAGGAGAAACGCCAGAGATTAACAAATCAGCGTTTCATCAGGGCTGTGGAATGTGCCAAAGCAAAAGGCGGGGACTGTCGGACAATGGACAACGTGCGCATAGTCTGCAAGCTCTGCCGGGAAAAAGGAATCTGCGAATCTCTCAGTTCTACACGCCCCCATGTCGTCAAACAGGGATCGCTGTTGTCTTAACCTCCCACCGATAAAAGAGTTGCCGGCCTAGAAAAAATGGTCACAGGTGGCGCAGGCCTCGTCTCAGCATACTTGCCTTAAATATACTTTAGTGATAGCTAGATAGCTGAAAAATAGTAGGGTCCCCCAGTACAGACGCAGGTACATCCGGGGGAAGGCCGGAGGGATTGGCTCTCCGGCCTTTTTTGTGTTTCTGGCTAGGAACACTTTTCCCTCCGTCCCTAGCCTCATTCATGGCACCGGATCGCCGCGCTTTTTCTGGCGTCAAGATGGCTTTTTGATAGGTTTTGGATACCCTGCTAGCTTTTCAATTTTTCCGCGCTGTTAGCCTCGCAGAGCGCACAGCAAACGCTAGTTTGCTAAAGTGCTACTTCGGGATTTTTTCTCCCCCCCCTTGCGTCCCCCCTCATCCACGTTTTTCCCCGAGAGAAGCGAAGCGCCGAACCGGGCAGGGTGGAGTTGTGTAGCACAACTCCCATCCTGCCACGCAGAACCCCTATCGCAAGAGTAGGAAGAAGACAGAAATCGACAGTTCCAGCCTCGAAAGTCCAAACGCCAAAAAAGAAAGTCCATGAGGTGGCGGTACCCTCATGGACTCTGGGCATAATCCCTACTCTCAACCGTGTTCGGTGAATAGCGACACAGAACGGGGGAGGAGGAGCAGGACGACGGCATCCTGCCACGTCAATTTCCCGGCGTCAAAGCCGAAGTCCTTTCGCTTCGGGAATGGTTCTCTGTTTTCAGCCTCCGCAAAAAAACCGGGAGATTTCTCCCGGCTCTCCCCGCCATACTGCACATCTCGTTAAACGGGGATTTTTTCTTAACTATACGAAATTTCCGAATAACGCAATTTTTCATTCTAGTAACATGCTGAAATTTCTGTATAGCTCAAAATTGAGCCGTCGTCTTTACCATAACATGATGAAATATAAATAAAAAATATTCTTCTCCATCCGTTTTCTTCCGTTTCTGTCCTTCTTTTTCCGTTTTTTTCCTGTAAAATCATATTTTTTCCGCTTTTGTCCGTTTTTGTGAGTTCGGCGGAAAGAGGCGGAAAAAAACACTCGGTAAAAAAAGGGCAGGATATGTAGCGTAGGCCTACGCCCCCCTGCTACGCTCCCCTTATTCGCGCCGATGCGCTCAACGGTAAACATCCTGCCCTGCGGGGCAGAAATAGCCCTTTGGCGTGCGTTTAGGGGGGCAGGCTAGGCCTCCCCCCGGGAAAAGGCCATTTCGTGTCTTAGAATCGAAATGTGAGCGTTTTTTGATTTTTTCAATAAAATTCATCATATTACATATAAATTATAAACGTCTTTATATAATTTTATGTGTAATTTCGTACAGTTACAAAAAACTATATAAAAAGGCCACTGCCACGAAGGGTGGTAAAAGAGCTATGCTTTCCCTTTTTTCTTTTTAGGCAGCGCCGGAGGCGCAATATCTGGGAGCCTCCGGAAGAGGGATCGAAGGCTCGGAGTATTCCGAGCCTGAGCCGGGTCTTTCGCTTCGGAAGCGCGGCGCCCGGTAGGGCGCATCCGTCCGCGCACCGAGTTTGCGCCGTAGGCGCTTGCCTTTTTGTCTTTAGCGGCGCGCCGTTAGGCGCAATCTAGCCGCTCCGAGTCGCCCCGTCAGGGGCGTATCTTTTTCCAAATTTTTCTTTTTTTTTTAATCTTTTTTCTTTTTATCGTCGCGAATATATATATATATCAATATATTACAAATTTAAATCGGACAAAATGACCGTCAAAATCGGACAAAATGACCGTCAAAATGGCCCTAAATCGGACAAAATGACCGTTTTTTTTTCAGACATATTGACAACATTTGTCCGAAATTCTAAAAAAATCATATAAAAACAGCCGTGAAAAATTCTGCGAAAATCTTTCACGGCCTAACCACTCTGACCGTAGGAGGGTCCTCGTGGCTAAAAAAGAGCTATCTGCTCCGGGAACACTCGTCAAGAAATCGAACTCCATCATCCGCACACGAATAACCGTGAAAAACGTTGAAGCGTCAAGGGTTCTGGCCCATTTGATTGCCTGCATCCGTACTGACGATGAAGAGCTACAGACATACTCGGTTTTAGCAAAAGATATTATCCCTTACATCGGCGGCGAAAACTACAAGCGTATCAAGGCCACCTGTAAGGAACTGGCAGTAGCCTTTGCCGAAACGGAAGAACCTGACCCAGACGGCCCCCACCCCATTTTCACGGCTCAGCCGTTTTTCACTAGGATACGGTATCGAAAGGGCGTTATCTCTGCGACGTTTAACCCCTTTATGCGGCCTTACTTGCTAGAGCTGAAAGGCTGCTTTACTACCTACAATCTGACAGAGTATTTATCTCTCCCAAGCCTTTACTCTCAAAGGATTTTTGAAATTACAAAGTCCTTTGCTAACTCCAAAAATGGGGAAGCCATCATCTCGATGGCAGATTTGCACAGATTTCTTGATACTCCACCATCTTTTCGAGCAGACTTTAAAGCGTTTCGCACCCGCGTCATCGAAAAGGCCCACAAGGACATCACGGAAAAGACATCCTTCCGGTTTGAGTGGGAACCTGTGAAAGTTGGGCGCTCGGTAGAGAAAATCCGTTTTATTTTCAACGGCGGAAAAAAAGCTCTGGCCCAGAATGAACAGGAAAAAGCCAAAGAGGAGAAAGCCAAACGCTTACAGGCACAGCGTATACGTCGAGCGTTGGAGTGCGCAAAACTAAAACAAGGTGACTGCCGGAAGATGGATAATAAGCCTATTGTCTGTAAGGTTTGTAGGTACTTTGGACTAGCCGAAGACATATTACGCAATGGCGGAAAACAATTTGATCCCTATTCAGGAATCAATAATCATCTATAGATATTGAAATATAAGCGTTAAAACTATATCTTTTCTGTGGGCCGCTTTGCACCCCATCCCCTGCGGCTCTCCCAACAGGGATCAGGCCGGGATTGTTTCAGGACTCCCGGCCTTTTTTAACGGCTCCACCCCTGCGAACGCTCTATTTCTTTCTTTCTCTGGCGTTCTTTTTCCAGTTTTTCCGTATATGGGGCTAGCCTCATCTTTTCTTCTGCTTTCCTTTCTTTTTCCCGTTCCCCCAAAAGTTTACATTCAGGAGAAGCACGGAACAGTGCTCTCCTTAACTCAACAAGCCTTCTGCATTCCCTCCGTTCTGACAATATCTTGCTGTCTTCCTTGTGTTTCTCCTGAGTGGCTTTAAGCTCTTTTTCCAACTCAAGTTTAACATCTATGATTTCTTTTTTATGTAAAAATCGGAATATGAATCCTGCTTTCTGCACATATTCTGTAAATTCATTAATCTTTTCTTCTATCTTTTTTACTTCTCCAAATGATTTTCTTTCATTTTCTTCTTCTTTAAGCGGGTAATCATAGACCTTACCTTCATTTATTCTGTCAAAACCACGCTCTATTAAAAATTTATCTGCATCTTTCCAAGAACTATCTGAATTATTGATTCTATCAACAAAACTGGAATATGTGTCTTTAAGGTCTTTACTATGACGTTCTTGCATCTCATTTAAAATTCTAGTCATTCCCTGTTCATCATAAACAAGACTTCTATATTCTTTTTGAGATTCAATATATATACTTTCTTGTCTTTTAGCTTTTTCTTCACTTTCTTTCCATTTATCTTTCATTTGATGCATAAAAAGTTCATTATATGCAGCCATTTTTCTTTTTTCATATTCATTATGCTCTTCTTTGTTAGAATCAGATTCTAATTTTTTCTGAATAATTGTATTGCTATATTTATTAACAGTATGTTGCATTTCATAAGAAAGAAACTCATGGAAAGAGATCTCTTTCTCATATTCTTTTTTTATGAGACAAAAACTTGCTACAGTATCTTGTAGATATTTATATTCGCCCAGTGGATCGGGATTTATTACTTTAAAATTTTCATCTATAAGATCAACAAGTTGCATCCCTTCTAAAAAGGCTTGCTTTTGCCTTGGGACTGCTCCTCTCGCCTGTTCAAGCAGAGCTTTGGCATCGCCACCGGTCAACTGGACTGCAACGGTAGCGGCAAGGGCAAAAGGCTCCCGCATCCCCTCTGCCCATTTCCGTGTCTTCTCAATTTCTTTCTGTATTTTCTGTTCGTTAAGCGCTTTTTGCTTCAATTCAGCCTGAAAATGCTCTAACTGCCCAATCTCCCGCTCGATGGCGGCAGCTTGAGCGTTCACAGCCTTCACAGCCCGCTCCATGTCACCGCGGCGGCTCCTGACATTCCTTCTTTCCATCGCCGTTGCCGTGGGGCCGAGATGAACGCCAGGCATACGCTTGATGCCCTGCGCTCTCAGGCTTCTGTGGTCAATGCGCTCCTGCACGTTGGCCCTTTCAAGAGCCTTGTTCGCTTCTGTAGACCACATTTCCCGCAAGTATTGGACTTCTCCCCTGCTGGTTCTCTTGTCGTCCAGTTCGCGGGTCTTCTCCCCGAAGCCTTCAGCATTGATGCGCCGGGAACTGAACAGGATATGTGCGTGGAAATTTCGTTCATCCCCCTGTCTGCTTGGGGCATGGATGGCGGCGTCAACCGCGACATTGTATCTCTGGGCTATGAATCGGGCCATATTCCCGACAAGTTCGGTTCTCTGAGGCTTTGATAGCTCATGGGGTATTGCGACAATGACTTGTCTCCCAAGGCAGGAATTTTTCCTTTTCTCTGCTTGTTCCGCAGCATTCCAGAGTTTTTCACGCTCCATTGCCCATTCAGGAGCATTATCAGGCAAATAGATTGCAGAACTTTCTACACCCTGCTTTCTTGTGTAGTCATAGACCTCACCTGTCCATAGATTCGTGAGCTTTTCTCCATCGGCATAGGCAACGGATGCGACGATAGAGCGTCCTCCACCTCCGCCTCCTTTATTGCTCCTACTTATGGATTTTATGCTGCACGAATAGATTGCCATTTGTTCCGCTCTTTTAGCCTCGTAGAGCGCACAGCAAACGCTAGTTTGCTAAAGTGCGCACTTCCTCCATTCTGTCGGTTATGATTCCTTCGCCACTTTCCTGTTTTCTTTTTTTCTTGCTTAAATCATAGCTCATTATTAAAATCAAGTTTGTATAAATAAAAATTCAATAATAATCTCAAAAAGTTAAGGAAAAATACGATGAAAATTATAAAAACTCCAGAAGAAAAAAACAAAGAATTTAATGACTGGTTATCTAAAAAAGGCAAACGCTATGTTGAGCTTCAACAAGAAAAAATGTCAAAAATTTCAAAGGGAAAAGACTATTCAAAAGAAGAAGCGGCTATGGCAAAGATAGACCTTGAAATAGCCCAAAAAAAAGCTCGGCATGAAAGAATTTTAAAGAATTTATACGAGAGGATATATAAATCTGGAAGCTCAACAAAAGCAAAAGAGGAAAGGAAGGAAAGAACACATCATTTGTGCAATTTGGGCGGCTTGGTAGAAAAGGCAGGATTGGGAAAAATGGAGCCGGATGCCTTGCTTGGAATGCTGATTCAACAGGCAGAATATATGGCAAACAATCCAGCTATTGTGAGCCGTTGGGCTGAAAAGGGCAAGGCGGCATTGAACCCACCGGAGGACTAGGCCCTAGACAATGGAGAGGGGAAACCCTAAACTAAAAGGGAACCCCGGCCCCTGCGCTAACAGGAACCGGGGCTGGCGCGGCGCGTTACAGCGCCCCGCACGGTTGCCGAATGAGGATTTACTTTTCGACCCCAGCTTACCGCCAGTGAGCTGGGGTCAGCCGTTACATGGCGTCAGACGCCAGCAACAGCACAACAGCCAAAGCGACAAGCAGAGCGAAAATGAACCGCTTCATGGCTTGCCTTCCTTTCTGGTCTTGCGTCGCGCCGAGCGCAGGCTTAGAACGAAAAAAAGGCAACCGTGCAAACTGCAAATACTCTATGTTAGTTTTCCCGGCAACCTGAATTGCAGAAGAACTTTCAGAAAAAAATAGAGTTAATACGTTGAATTACGAGATTCGATACAGCGGTGGTTCCCGTTTTTCTTATACTGGCACCCTGTCAGCGACGAAGCGGAAAGCTACAGAGAAAGCGCCCTCTGGGGAGTCTATCAAGATTTTCTACAATAGGGTTCTGATAGCGTGCCGCCGTCGCTACATGAACCCAGAAACGGGGAAAGAGGGCTGGTATCGTTGGGAAATTTTGTAGCAGATTGTCTTTTCTTGCACTATTGGGAATAACGACATATAGTTAGAGAGAAGACGACAGGACTACCTCGAACATCCTGTTTTCTTTGGGCCGGGCAACCCGTTTGTTGTCCGGCCTTTCTGTTATCCCCCCAGACATAAGCACCATCAAATTTAGCCCGGAAAGGCCATTTTCCGGGCCTTTCTTTTTTTTCTGCTATATTTTCCCGTGAAACATAGAAAAACGATTCTATGCCCATTTCTGCCCCAAAAAAGGGCATAACCCTTTACCGTACCGAGTTAAGAGCCAAGGTCAAGGTCTATTTTGTGAAAAATTTTGATACTATGGCATAGTTTTTTCTTTTTATATCAATATATTATGAATATTTTTTTAGTCACTTTCTACTTATACTCTACCATTAGCATAATCAGCACTTTAAAAATCAGGCTATTATCTATTTAATATTCTATTTATTTTCTACTTATATGAACCATAAAACGATCAATCGTTTTCTTTATTACACAATTACAGTATTTATCAATCTACTAAATTCTAATCGGTCAAACTCGCAGGCGCGCCCCAATAAAGGCTAACAATTGATATAACCTTCCACCTGACATACGCATATCAGCTAATATTTGCCATATCGGATGCCCTATCACACCATAATCACAGTACCCTACTATCTTATCTCCTATCCCTCACTGCTGCAAAGCTTCAACTGGTCCGGAAGCATTTCTGCATTTTCCATCTACAGGAATAGAAGAAAAAGTCTCTTTCTCCGCAAAAATCCTCTTCTTTTCTGGAGAACAAAATGAAGAGGAGTCCTTTTCTTTTTTTGCTCTGCTTTACTTTGTAACTTCATGTTTTCATGTCCACATTTTCCGTTGAAATGCCTACGTTACTACCATCCACATACAAATTCTTGTATTTTGAAATCTCTATCAACAAGTAATCAGTACTCACCTCTACACACTTCCGTTGTTGTACCGCCTCAAAGTAATGGTCCTGTATACTTTCCGAAGTAAGAATTCCATTTTTTTCGTATTGGGCTTTACTAAAAAATCCACGTTCCAACAGTGCATCCACTACTTGCTGTACATAATCGGCCGTACATCCTTCGGACAATCTGCGAGTAAAAAGCAGACACCTATCCTCTCTCCAACAGCAAAGACATCCTTTGTGGTAAATACGTGCCAATAAATGCAATACAAGCAATGTAGCCCAACTCTTGTTCCACCAACAATATTTTATCATTCTCGAAGAAATCCACACTCAGGTAGAAAAATTCCAATCCGGTTGTTTGTAATGCCATATCGATATTTTTATTGATGACAAATATAGAAAGAAACCCAGACGGAATGACGCGATTTGGCACAATAATACGCAATAATGCACAATTGATGCTCCACACACATCTTAAAATAGTAACCGGAAAGATATACGATAAAGACGAAAGATATATTATCTTACATGGGTATCATTATAGATGTTACAATTTTATCAAATATACATAGAAACAGATAGATGTATACAAAAAAAAGAGAAACTGACTCCAAAGGAAAACAGTATCTCTTTTTTATCTTATAAGATTCTTCTCTATTATTCTTCCGTATAGCGTTCAATAGTCTGACCACGATCAGGACCTACCGAAACAATCTTGATCGGGGTTTCCAGCTGTTCTTCCAAGAAAGTGACATACGCATTGAATTCTTCCGGGAATTCATCCTCACTGGTCATCTTGGTCATATCAGTCTTCCATCCGGGCAGCTCCGCATATACAGGTTCCAGCCCCTCACTAATATCATAAGGGAAGTAATCAATTTCCTCACCATTTACTTTATAAGCCACACATGCTTTGATGGTTTCGAAATCATCCAACACATCGCTCTTCATCATAATTAACTGAGTCACCCCGTTTACCATGATAGAATACTTCAAAGCTACAAGATCAATCCAGCCACAACGACGTTCACGACCTGTCACCGCACCATATTCATGACCTAAATCGCGGATTTTCTTACCAGTTTCATCAAACAATTCGGTAGGGAAAGGACCTGCCCCCACACGGGTACAATACGCTTTCATGATACCGTATACATTACCAATTTTATTAGGACCGATACCTAAACCGGTACAAGCACCGGCACAAATAGTATTTGAAGAAGTGACAAAAGGATAAGAACCGAAATCAACATCAAGCATCGTTCCCTGCGCACCTTCACAAAGCACACTCTTACCCGACTTCAGAAGATTGTTTATTTCGTGTTCACTGTCCACCAAATGGAACTGTTTCAGGTATTCGATACCCTCCAACCATTGTTTTTCCAGTTCGGTTATATCATATTCATAATTCAAACTTTTCAAGATCTGTTCGTAGCGTGCCTTTGCCTTTCC
>OLGA01002737.1_pt1 | contig 12030 bp, 11 predicted proteins | sample 1604881 | NCBI WGS metagenome assembly OLGA01 (sample SAMEA3888896, study PRJEB22519) | human gut metagenome | biome: human gut; feature: human-associated habitat; material: faeces | place: Denmark | collected 2009
CTTGCGGCGACGAGGCTTCCTCCCCCTTAAAACACCGTCTGTATCAGCACCATATAGATGGCGGTGCCCGACAGGATACTTATAATGGCATTCCGTTTCCACACCTGGGCCGCTGTCACACAGGCCAGCGCAATCAGTTCGGGCAGCCCATGGGGCCGGGCGGCCAGGGTGACGTCTTTCAGACAATAGACCACCAGCATCCCAATGATGGCCGACGGAAGCACCTTCCCCAGATAAGAGATGTATCCGGGCGTCTGCTTTCTGAAAATCAGGAAGGGCAGGGCCCGGATCAATGCGGTCACCAGGGCTATGACCGCCACAAGGATCGCCGCTCTCACCGGTCCCCCTCCTCTCGGCTCCGCAGCAGGGTAAGGACCAGCGTAATGGCCAGCATGGCCGGGATCAGAAAATTCTCCGGGCCAAACAGGATCAGGCAGGCCAGGGCGCACAGCACCCCCGTCAGGGCGGGGAGGTGGTCCTTCGCCGTCAGCCACTGCTCCGTAAAGGAGGCGGCAAACAGCGCCGTCATGGAAAACTCGATCCCCGCCGTGGAGAAGGGGAGCACAGAGCCGATGAGATTGCCCATCACACTCCCCGCCACCCAATAGCACTGGTTGAAAAGGGACACCAGAAAGCGATAGAGGCCAGGGTCCTCCCCGGCGGGCGTCTGCCCATCACACAGCAGGGAATAGGTCTCGTCCGTCAGGGCAAAAATCAGGTACGGCTTTGCTGCGCCGGTGTTTTTATAGCGCTGCAGCATCGAAATACCGTAAAACAGGTGGCGGGCATTGACCATCAGGGTCATCAGACAGGCGCTCAGAGGATGGAACCCCATGCCCAGCATGCCGACGGACACAAACTGCATGGAGCCGGCGTAGATAAAGGTACTCATGGCCGCCGTCCACACGGCGCCGAAGCCCGCATTGTTCATCAGGATGCCAAAGCCGGCGCCCAGAACGATATATCCCGCAAAAACGGGGACAGTTTTCCAAAATGCCTGTTGAATGATCTGCTTGTTCATGTCTCTCTTTTCCGGTCCGCCGATGGGAGCCCTCTCGGTTACAGGTTCTCCTCCGGCACCTTATTGTGCCGGTTGAACCGCACCATATTCCCGATGTGAGTCTTCCACACCCGCCAGAAGCGCTGGGGGCCGAAGTCCCGGCTGTACTCCAGGGAGTGGGTGGCCGCCCCCTTTTTCAGCAGGGCCTTCATCCGGGGGTGGTAGGACTTGGGCACAAACTTGAAGGCCACCGCCTTGGGTACCATCCGCCACAGAGACTCGTTTTCCGTGATGACGAAGGGCAGCTCTTTCTGCTCCACCAAGTCCTCCACCAGCAGCTTGGCAATATTGTACCCCGCACCGGTGACGTAGTAGTTGCTGCGGCCCTGGCGGCAGTTGATCTCGAACAGCTTGTACTTGCCGTCCCGGCTGTCATATTTGATGTCGAAGTTGGAGAAGCCCACATAGTGCAGGCTCTCCAGCAGGGCCTTGATCTTCAGGCACAGGGCCTCATCGTGCTCGGTGATGATCACGGCGTGGTTGCCGATGCCGTGGGGGGAGTGCTCCTCCAGCAGCACGTGGCCCAGACACATGAGCTTCACCTGGGCATTCCGGTCGGAGTAGTTGGTCAGCACCCGCATATAGGTGTCGTCCCCGGGGATGAACTCCTGCAAAATCATGTGGTCGGGGTAGCCCGCGGTATACACCGCGTCCAGGGCGTCCAGCAGCTCCTGGCGGCTCTGGCAGATATAGACCTTCTTGATGCCCTCAAACTCGTGCTGCCAGTAGGCCACGCCGTCGGCGGGCTTGGCAATGTACGGCGGGTCCCAGGGCAGGTCGAAGTCGTGGCCCATGGACTTGTCGTAAATGACGGTGGCCGGGTGGTCGATGCCGTGCCGGTCGCACAGCTTGTAGAAATACTCCTTGTTGATCAGATGGTCCAGCAGGTCGCCGGGGATATAGGGGGCGATGGCGTTGGCGGGCATCTGGTCTTTATAGCGGGCGGCCAGCTGCACATAGCTGTCTCCGCAGCCGATGACCAGCACCGTCTTGTCCGGCAGCTGGGCGCACACCTCGTTCACATGCTGAAGGAACACCTCGTCCTCTTCGTTTTCAGGACAGGTGCGGTAGTCGATGATGGCGCTGAAGGCGCAGGGAAAGGTGTGGAACTTGCCGTAGGCAATGGACTTGACGCCGTAGGCCTCGTGAAAGGCCCGGGCTACGCTGTATACGTTGATATCGCCGCCGAAGAGCAGCGGCTGAAAGGAGAGGTTGGATGCCATATCAGTCAACTCCTGACAAATGATTTTGGTGCAAGGGGGAAAGAGGGTGCTCACCGGTACTCCCGGCGGAAGCCCTGGGCGTACAGGGGGTCGATGTCGAAGCTGACCAGGTCCCCCACGGAACATTTCAGGTTGGTCACGTTCAATACGGTCTCTACCGCACCGATGGAGCCGATGATCTTCACCTTCTGCCCGCCGATGCGCACCGTGCGCTTCCGGTCCCGCCGCCAGCGGCGCAGGACCCCCCACAGAGTGTCATTGTCCCAGGGGCGCTCCGCCACGCCGAACCCATTGAGATAACCCACAGGCAGAACGGCCACCCGGGTCGCCCGCTTCAGGGTGACAGACCTTCCACTGCCCACCGTGTGTCCCTTGGGCAGCCAGCGCACCTCGGTGAGGGGGGCCAGACCGTAGCCCACCTTGACCAGACCGTCGTCCTCGCTGCGGCGGCAGCGGCCCAGCAGGGCAGAGCCCGCCCGCACCCCGTCCATCCGGGCGAAGTCGTAGTGCAGCAGGGCATAGGACCCGGCGGCGTGGACGATACCGGTCTCGAACCCCGCGTTGTGGATAGCCTCCAGCACCTGCTGGAACTGCTCCAGCTGGGCGCTGGCCTCCAGTCCCCTGGGCGCTGTGCCGTGGAGCTGGGTATAGATCCCCGTCAGCGCCACATTGGGCAGGGAGCGGTAGGCCAGCAGGATCTTCTCCGGCTCGCTGACCAGAAAACCGCCGAAGCCCATGCCGGTGTCCACCTGAATGTGGGCCTCCACCACGGTGGAGCGGTTCTCCGCCAAGGCGTTCAGGGCCATGCCCGTATCCACGGAGGACACGGTGCACACCACGTTCAGGTCCACCAGCTTTTCCAGCAGCTCCCGGTCGGTGGTGGAGCGGAGCATGAGGATCTCCTCCTCCACAAAGCCGGCCTCCCGCAGGGCCTGGGCCTCCTCCACCTCGTGGACGGCAAAATGGGTGATGCCCTCGTCCCGCAGCAGCTGGGCCAGAGGGACGGTACCCGCCCCGCCGCCGTCGCCGGACAGCATCCCGTAAATCACCGCGCCATGGGCCTTGTCTTTGATGACGGCGATGTTCTGTTTTACCAGCGCTTTTTCGATGACCAAGGTGCGCATGGAAAAGCCTCCTTCTCTCTGTTTGGGCTTTTAAAAGCCGGGACGCACGGTCCCCGCTTGTAGCTTGGCCTTTAACTGAGTAATTTTATCACAGGGCGGGGGAAAAGGCAACAGGGCGAGGGAGGGGGAGGAGAAAACTCATGGGAAATTTCAAGTCTCAACTTGTCCTTTTTTCATCCCTATGATACATTAGAAGCACAGAGCTCCCAAGACCGTCTCCCTAACGCCGCCCGGTTTTCCTGTTTCCGTTCTTCCGCGCGATTCAGATGGAGGTGATCTTATTCGTATCTTACCCAAAAAGCGGGCCCTGCTTTTGCTGCTGGCCCTTCTCGCCGGTGTTCTGCTGCCCTCCTGCGGCAGCGCACAGCCCAGCGAGGACCAATATGATCCCGAGCACGCTGTCTTCTCTACCATTGTGCGCCGGTTGGACGCACAGTCTCAGCTTTATTCCGAACTGGCGCAGATGGTCCGTGACCTCCCCGACGCGCCGGACCAGGATCGGGCCATCTCTGAACTGAAGTACTACATGGACGGCGCGCTGGTCTTTATCCAAGACTCGTATATCGACGGCAGCTTGACCATCATTTTTGACCGTCAGGAAGAGATCCGCAGTCTGCTCTGCGACCTGTTTGCAAATTGGCTGTTCAAAGCGGAGAAGCTGAAGGAGTTGACTCCGGAGGAGCTGATCCAGTTCAGCGATCTGTTAGAGGCTCTTGAGCAGTGCTGCTACCGCGGACTGCCCGGTACGTCGTTTGCTTACTATATCTCCCAGCAGGACACGGAGTCGAAGGAGTTTTCCGCCGCAATGGGGACCGCCCAGGGCGCGTTTGACCAGCTGAAGGACTTTGAATACCGCCACAGATTGGAAGGGTAAGTCCCTTCCGCTCCCTCCGCCCCTATGCAGCCGAAATACAAAAAACCGGACGGCAAACATGATCCCCAGGTGTGCACACACCTGGGGATACTTTCGTCTTATTGTCCCGGAACGATCTCCTGCTCCCGGTAATACTGGGCCCACAGGAACTGCCGCAGAAGCTCCCCGTTCTCCGGGGACAGGGTATCGGTGAGCCGGCCGTCCTGCAGATACAGATCCCGCACATGGAGCAGGGGGGTGACGGCCCGCATCTCCCGGCTGAGCTGCATAAAGCCCGGACCCTCCCAGCGGCACAGGTCAAAGACCTTGTCCATCAGGAAGCAGGGGGAGAAGTCGCCGCCCTCCCCCGTCCACTGGCCCCCCAGCTTGTCCCGGGCGGCAGAGTTGGCCCAGATGAGGTAGGGGGTGGAGTAGTACTGATAGAAGCTGTCCAGACTGGTGAGGGAGAAGTCCGCCCCCGCCTCCAGATAGGCGGTGTTTCCGTTGCCGCCCCAGGGCTTGTGGTCGCCGAACAGCACCAGCACCACCGGCTCCTGGGTCTGCTCCAGCTCCTGGGTCAGGCGCACCATCTCCCCGATGGTGCTGCTGACCCCCTTCAGGTAGTTGTTGAACACGCTGCAGCTCTCCTCCGTCAGGCCGCTGGCCGCCGGGGTGAGGTAGTCCGCCGTGGAGCCCTCCGTCCCGTAGGGGCCGTGGTTCTGGTAGGAGACGGAGAAGGAGAAGGCCCAATCCCCCTCGGTAAACCGGTCCCGCAGGTCGCTTAGGATACCGTCCACCAGAACATCGTCGGAGTGGTAGATGGCGGACTGGGGGTCCACCAGGGCGCCGTAGTGGTTGGCGGTGAACCACTGGCGCTGAAAGCCCAGATAATCGTTCACATTCTGCCGGTTATAGAACCAGCCGTAGCCGGGGTGATGATAGATGGTGTCGTAGCCCTGCCCCCGGAAATACCACACATAGGAGTCGGTGTCCTTGCGGAAGTCCTCGTGGGTGGAGTAGCCGGTGAGGAAGCCCCACTCGCTGTCCACCGTGCCGCCGGCGAAGATGTTGGTCAGCAAATCGCCGGAGATGGACTGCTCCTCCAGTCGGCGCCACGGCTCATACACCTGGGCCACCCCGGGCTGTTCCCCTAAGGCGGGGAAGTCGGTAAGATCGCTGAAGGCCTCCAGCATGATGCCCACCACATGGACCTTCCGCTCCTCCGGGATGCCGGCATCGGGATACTCCGCCAACAGCTCTGCCGCCTGCTGCCGGTCATAGCCCGCGGGCGGAGTGGGGAACATATCCCGCACGGAGTAGAGGAAGGGGTAGAGGCAGCCCTTGGAGACGTAGACCTCCACATCGGACCAGGGGTTGATGAACCGGTCGTTGGCCGTGGCGTCATAGGTCTGCGGATTGGTGTACTGCCCCTGGAAGGCCACCGCCAGCAGGGCGGCGGCGGACACCAGACCATGGCCGCGGCACAGCTCAAGCACATCACGCCGGAGGCAGCCCGCTCCCGCATCGAGGGTGCCATTGACAAATACTACGCATCGCAGAAAAAAGGGCGGTGCTGAGGGAAAATAACCAGAAGAGTGAGGTTCACACCTATGAAACAATACGATTACCTGATCGTCGGCGCCGGCCTTTATGGTGCCGTGTTCGCACAGGAAGCAAAAAAAGCAGGTAAAAAGTGCCTCGTCATTGACAAGCGCGGCCACATTGCAGGCAACATCTACACCGAGCAGGTGGAGGGCATCAACGTCCACCGCTATGGTGCGCACATTTTCCACACCAATAACAAGGCCGTGTGGCAGTATGTGAACCAGTTTGCGGAGTTCAACCGCTACACCAACAGCCCGGTGGCGAACTATCACGGCGAGATCTACAACCTGCCCTTCAACATGAACACCTTCAACAAGATGTGGGGCGTTGTGACTCCCGCCGAGGCCGAGGCAAAGATCGAGGAGCAGCGCGCTGCCCACTTTACCGCCGAGCCCAAAAACCTGGAGGAGCAGGCCATCAATCTGGTCGGCACCGATATTTACGAAAAGCTGGTCAAGCACTATACCGAAAAGCAGTGGGGCCGCCCCTGCACTGAGCTGCCGGCGTTCATCATCAAGCGCCTGCCGGTGCGCCTGATTTTTGATAACAACTACTTCAATGCGCTGTATCAGGGTATTCCCAACGGCGGCTACACCCAGATGGTGGCCAACATGCTGCAGGGTGTGGAAGTTCGCCTGGGTGTGAACTACCTGGCTAACAAGGCTGAACTGGATGCTCTGGCTGACCGTGTGATCTACACCGGCCCCATTGACGCTTATTTTGATTACTCCCTGGGCACCTTGCAGTACCGCAGCGTTCGCTTTGAAACCGAAACGCTGGCCTGCCCCAACTATCAGGGCAACGCTGTCATCAACTACACCGATGCCGAAACCCCGTACACCCGCATCATTGAGCACAAGCACTTTGAGTTCGGCTCCACCGAGCCGGGCACCAAGACGGTCATCAGCCGCGAATACTCCGCTGAGTGGAAGCCGGGCGACGAGCCGTACTACCCGGTCAACGATGACAAGAACAGCGCCCTGTACGCCAAGTACAAGGCACTGGCCGATGCCGAGCCGCACGTTGTGTTCGGCGGCCGCCTGGGCGAGTATAAGTACTATGATATGGACAAGGTAATTGAAAGCGCGCTGGCCTGCGTTGCTGTGCAGATGGATAAGATCAACCAGTACAAAGCATAAGGCAGGCGTAAACCAGGATTTATAGCAAAACCGCATGATTCCAAATACCGCTGCGGCGGGAATGATGCTGTGCAATTTGAGATAAAGGACAAAGCAATGACGGAATTGAGTGTTTCCATCCTGTCTGCCGATCTGGCCAACCTTGCCGCCGAAACGGCCGATTCTATGGTGTGCGGTGCAGACATGGTGCATTTTGATGTGATGGACGGCCACTTTGTACCCAACATCACCTATGGCGCGCCGGTGCTGAAATGCCTGAAAAAGGCCGTGCCGGAAGCATTTTATGATGTTCACCTGATGATCTCCGACCCTGCACGCTATGCACAGGATTTTGCGGCAGCAGGGGCAAACCTGATCAATTTCCACATTGAAGCTGTGCCCAACCATGTGGGGCAGACCATTGCCGCTGTGCGGGAGACTGGGTGCCTGGTGGGCCTGACCATCAGCCCGTCTACCCCGCCGCAGGCAGTGTTCCCCTACCTGGATGAACTGGACCTGGTGCTGGTCATGGGGGTGGAGCCCGGCTTTGGCGGGCAGAAGTTCATCCCCACAACCGTCAGCCGTGTGGCAGCCATCAAGGCAGAGTGCAACCGGCGCGGTGTTTCCCCCCGCATTGAGGTGGACGGCGGCATTAACACCGAAACCGCCTCCCTGTGTGCCCAGGCCGGAGCCAGTGTGCTGGTCATGGGCAGCGCGTTTTTTAAGGCGCAGGACCGTACCGCGCTGGCCAAACAGGTTCGGGCGCTGTAACCCCCAAAGGAGTATCCATGCCAAAACGTCATGATAAGATCACCAAAAGTGTAAACTATGATTATTATTGGGACATTTTGTTTTGCACTGTCCCGCTTTTGGCGGTCAGTTGTTTTTATTACGGGACGCGCCCGCTGCTGATGATGGCGGCCGGGCTGCTGACTGCGTATGTGGCGGACTGTGTTGTTACCCCGCTGCATGCGGCGGGGTACCGCGCACATGAGCCTTCCAGCGAAGCTTTTGCTGCGCTGATTGTGCTGATGATGCCGGCTTCGGCCCCGTATTATATGGTGGTCACGGCAACGATCATTGCCGTGCTTGTCAAAGAAGCGTTCGGCGGAGAGGGGCACTATCCCTTCCACCCGGCGGCGGTGGGATTGGTGGCGGCAACGCTGGCATGGCCGCGAGACATGTCGTCCTACCCGGCACCGGGTACAGTGCTGGCACTTTTCAGCAGCACCGGAGTGGTGCTGACCCAAGGCAGCAACACCACCCTGTCTGCCGGCGGCCTGCCGTCTGACAGTACCATCAACCTGTTGACCGGTAATGTGGCTGGGCCGCTGGGCTGCTGCGCTATTCTGGTCATTGTGGCCTGTGGGCTGTACCTGCTGGTGCGCGGCCACATGCAGCTTTCTACCTTTGTGCCGTACCTTGCGGTATGCGTACTGGTGCCCTGGCTGCTGCCCAACCTGAACGAACTTCCAGCCCTGAGTGCCCCATGGGAATATGTGCGCCAGCGCATCTACCTGGAAAAGTATATCCTGCTTTCCGGCAGCATGCTGTTTGGCGGGATATTCCTGGCGTGCGAGCCGGTGGTGCAGCCCAACCGCTGGAGCAGCCGTTTGATTTACGGCCTGTTCCTGGGCGCAATGGCAACGGCGTTCCGCTATTACAGCGTATACGAAACCGGCGTATGCTTTGCCATTGTATTGGCTGGTGCTTTCCCCGAATGGCTGGACCGCCTGGCCCAGCGCGCAGAAAGGATCAGATTCATGCGGAAGGAGGAAAAGCGCCTTGCCCAACACAGAGAACCGTAAGAACAGCAACAAAAAGCCGACCCTGCAGGAACATTCCCAAACCGTTATCATCCCCCAGCTGACCCCCGAAATGCTGGAACAGGCGCGCCGCGCCGCAGAGCAGGGCAAAACCGCCGAGCAGATCGAGCAGGAAGCCCTGGCCGCCGCCCAGGCGGAGCAGAAAGCGGTAGAAAGCAAGCAGGAAGCACCTACGGCCGAAAAGCCCAAAACGGTCCAGCCCGCCAATAAGCCCAAGACCCGCAAAGAGGCCGAGGAAGAGCTGGCCCAGAATATCCATGATGACCACCTGTGGCTGAATAACCCCGTTATGGTGCGCGGTCTGGGGCTGGCACCCATTGTGGCGGCTGCTGTAAGCGGCCAGAATGCCTGGATGCTGTGCGCTGCCGCCATTCTGCTTGTAACGGCAACCCGTATGTTGGCTGTGGCAATCTGCCACCTGACCGGCAACCGCTTCCGCGGTGTGGTATACTCTTACGCTGCCGCTATTGTGTATATCCCGGCTTATATCATTTTGTACAACCTGTTTGGGGCGGATCTTTCGCTGCTGGGGATCTATCTGCCCATGCTGGTAGTGGAGCCCGCCGTGATCAAACGTATGGAATCCAACGACCTGGAAACGGTGGGTGAGGCGTTCCGCCGCGGCATCAACAATACCGTTGGTATCTGCTTTTCGGTGCTGCTGGTGGGGGTTGTGCGTGAACTGCTGGCGGAAGGCACCGTGTTCGGCAACGTGGTATTTCCCGTGGCGCCGCTGCCGCTGGCCGACCAGCCGGGCACCGGGTTTATCATCATTGGCCTGATTGCCGCCGTGTGGACCGCCATCGGCGGTGCCTATGTGCATTATAAGATCGAGGAGGTGCGTCATCTGTATGGCAATAAACGCAAGCGCTGAGCTTTCCGTTTTGCAGGCTGTGGCGCAGTTTCTGACCTACGCCGTCATGGCTGTGTTTGCGGAGAATGCAGTGTTCTTCCGCGCACTGGGCGTTTCCCGACTGAACAAGCTGGTCAACGACCCCAAAATCAGCACATGGCAGTACTGCATTCCCATCATTCTGGTACAGACCATCAGCGCCCCCATGGGTTGGGCTGCCCAAAGCTTAACGCTGCCCGCTTTGGCAAAGGTGCTGCCCGGCTGGCTGCCGGTCAACGCCCTGCGCCCGCTGGTATTTTTGAACTGCTCACTGATCGCTATGGGCATTGTGTGGCTGCTGTTGGGCCTGTTCCCCAAAAGCCGCGATGCCTGCCGCGAACAGCTGCCCGGCGCAACCTTCAACTGTTGCGTGCTGGGCACCCTGCTGGTTGCAGCCAGCCAGAACTATAACCTGCTGCAGTCCATCGGCTTCGGCTTTGGCAGCGGCGTGGGCTACCTGGTCGCCGTGCTGGTGGTGGATGAAGGCCGCCGCCGGCTGCGCAGCAAAGATATCCCACATATATTCCGCGGCCTGCCCAGTGTGCTGATTTATATCGGCATTCTCTCGCTGGCAATTTACGGGCTGGTTGGCACTGTGGATTGAGCCGCGCCCGGACGTAAAAAACGGCATCCGTGAAAGAGAAGTGATTACCATGCAGAATTGTTTTGTCCCTGCTGATATCCTGCTGCCCGGTGCAGCGACCCCGCTGGATCCGTGGGCCTGCATTGCGGTGGATCAGTTTACCTCCCAGCCGGAATACTGGCAGAAAGCGGAGGAACTGGCAAAGGGTAAACCCAGCACCCTGCACATTGTTCTGCCGGAAGCTTACCTTGGAACCCCGCAGGAAGAATCGCGCCTTGCGGCGATCCGTGCGGCCATGCAGGATTACCGCGATAACCTGCTGACCCGCTGTGTACATGGCTATGTGTATGTGGAGCGCACCCAGATGGACGGTACCATCCGCCAGGGTCTGGTTGGTGCTGTGGACCTGGAACAGTACAGCTTTAAAAAAGGCAGCAAGCCCGCCATCCGCCCCAGCGAGAGCACAGTGGTGGCGCGCATCCCGCCCCGGCTCAAGATCCGCCGTGGGGCCCAGCTGGAAACCCCGCATGTGATGATGTTGGCCGACGATGAAGCCTGTACCCTGATTGAACCCATTGCCGCCCATAAGGCGGAGCTGCCGCTGCTGTATGATGGCACGCTGATGCTGAACGGCGGCCACCTGGCCGGTTGGGCCGTGGAGGACCCCGTGCTGGTGGAGCAGATCAACACTGCGCTGGCAAACCTTGGCGATGCCGCTGCTTTTGCCGCACGCTGGCCTGCCGCAGCCGGCCAGCCCCCCATGACGCTGGCGGTTGGTGATGGCAACCATTCCCTTGCCACAGCAAAAGCCTATTGGGAAGAACTGAAACCCACCCTGCCGCCGGAACAGCAGCAGACCCACCCGGCGCGCTGGTGCCTGGCGGAAGTGTGCAACGTGCATTCCCCGGCGATTGAGATTGAGCCCATCCACCGTGTGCTGTTTGGCGTGGACGCCAACACCGTTGCCGCAGACTTTGGCAGCTGGTTGGAACAGCACGGCGCAGCCCTCCAGGGCGGCGACCAGCATATCGTGCTGGTCGGTGTCGGTGCAGAGATCACCTTTGACGCCGCCAACACCCCGGACCCGCTGGCCGTGGGCACCACGGAACATTTTATTGGGGATTATCTGGCCCAGAACCCCGGCGTGACGGTGGATTACATCCACGGTGCCGCGGCTGCCCGCGCCATGGCCGCAGACCCCGCCAAACCGGCCACAGCCCTGCTGATGCCGGACTTTGCCAAAGCAGACCTGTTCAAAGGTGTTGTGCTGGGCGGCGTGCTGCCGCGCAAGACTTTCAGCATGGGTCATGCCGAGGAAAAACGTTACTATAATGAATGCCGCAGTCTGACCATGCCGGACTGACGATACAGGGAGCCAATTATGCCGAACAACGAAAAAAACGCTGAGCCCGCCGTGCGCGATGCTCAGTCCACAGCAGCGCGCCGCCGTCGTCGCCGCCACACCCCCCATGGGGATGCCCCGGCCCAGAACCCCGCCCCACGGGCCCCACAGCCCAAAGATGCATCCCGCCCCTGCCCGCCCCGGCAGGCAGCCCCGAACAACCGCAGCAATGCGGCAAAGCCCGCTGCCCTCAAACCGGCCCAGCGCCCTGCACGCCCCAATAATGCCAATCAGGCCCGCCCTGTGGCTCCGCAGCTGAACGGCCAACCCCCGCGCGGGCAGCAAAAGCCGCAGCCCACCCCCCAGCCGCCGCGCCGCCGCCCGCCGCAGGAACCTGTCGCGCA
>OLGA01002738.1_pt1 | contig 12030 bp, 6 predicted proteins | sample 1604881 | NCBI WGS metagenome assembly OLGA01 (sample SAMEA3888896, study PRJEB22519) | human gut metagenome | biome: human gut; feature: human-associated habitat; material: faeces | place: Denmark | collected 2009
TTTGCGTCAAAATTGACGGGATAGATCACCCATGAAAGCATTTGCTTGCCATCAGTAGTTTTGGTCCATCTTTCCTCCACTTTGCCCAAATTCAGCTGTTTAAAGATGTGATCATTCTCGTGTGAGAGTTGCGCCACTTGCCCGTCGGCAGGAGTGAGGGTGTAGATTTCATCGGCGGCACTGATAGAGTGACGTTTGGTAATTATTTTATCGCCCGCCATGGCTACTGATCCGTAGTCATACATGCCATCAGTCAGTTTTTTTATATCACCATTCAGATTGGCACTGTATACCATGCTGGTTCCATGCCATACACCGACAAAGTACAGACTTTGCGAATCATTGTTCCAGCAATAGTCATCTACGCCTGATTCAAAACTTTCGGTAACAAATGTCTTTTGACCGTCATCTAAATTGTAGATGCACAGGCGGTTCCGGTCACTTTCGTAACCATCGCGCTCCATGCTTTGCCATGCAATGTATTTGCCGTTGGGGCTGAATTTAGGATTGGTGTCATATCCTTTCATTTCATCTGTTCCATTCGAATCTTTTCCATTCGGTTTGCACAGGTTCAGTGTTGTGCCTTTTTCTATATTATAAAGGTATATATCCGAGTCGGTAGATACTGCGTATGCCAATCCTTGCTTTTTCCGGCTGGTGTAAGCTATTTGTTTAGAGTCGTTGCTCCAAGCCAGCTGCTCGATACCTCCGAAAGGTTTCATTGGAGCTTCAAACGGCTCACCTTCCATGATATCGGTGGCTGCTCCCATCATGTTACCATCAAAATCAGCGATAAAAGGATGTGGAATACTTTCTACCCATTCATCCCAATGTTTATACATCAGGTCGTTTACAATGATACCGCTGGCTTTGGGCAGGTCAGGGTAGAGGTCTACGGTGCGTTGGCCGTATTTTATTTGTGAGATGAAAAGAATCTTTTTGCCATCCGGTGAAAAAGAGAATCCTTCTATGTTTCCTTTGAAATCGGAAATGATACGGCGTTCCGTACCGTCAGGATTCATCTCCCAAATTTGGCTGCCACCACTTTCATTGCATAAGAATGCGATTTTTGTTCCGCCTTTTATCCATTGAGGCTCGCTTTCATTCCATGCTGTTTGAGTAAGCAGGGTGTTGTTCTTTCCATCGGCATCCATTACGTAAATTACATGATGGCTTTTGTTTTCGGGAACACTATAATAGGCTACGGCGTAGGCTATCTTTTTGCCATCGGGGGAAATACTCAGACTGCCTATGCGTCCCATTGCCCACAGGGCTTCGGGGGTAAGACGACCGTCTTTGATGGTGATTTCTTGCTTGCCTATAATGGGCTCGTAGCCCTGTCCTTCCTGTTTCACTTCGGTACAGGAAGAAGCTAGCATAAGTGCTGCTGCCATGATGGTTGCGCTTGATTTATTCATATCTAAAAATTGTTTTTGATGATTAACTGATTGCAAAAATACGTATAAAAGCCGGTGATGTGAAATGTTCCTGCATATTTGTTTTGTTTCTTTGTGTGTCTGTGGAAGGGTGTCTTTGCAAAGAAGAGCAAATATAGAGGTAACCGGTATATATAAAAAAACAGCAAAGACCGCTGTTTTTTATATATGCCGGTCTTCGCTGTTTTTTTAAGGAAGTGTAAACTCGTTATTTTTTCCCTTTATTCATTCTTTCTTGTTGCAGTCGTTCCTGCTCCTTTTGTAAAGCTTCCAGTTTAGCCATCAGTCCGCCACCCGGTTTGCCGCCATTCTTTTGGCTCTTCTTTTCTTTTCGGGCTTCCAACATGGCAAGGAGTTTCTTTTCATCAGTTGTTTTGCGCAGAATCACCATGGTGAGGATACCAATCAGTCCGGAAATGAAGTAATAGTAGTTCAAGCCGGATGAATAACCGTTGAAGATGAAAATAAACATGACTGGCATGATATACATCATTAGTTTCATACCCGGCATTTGCTGTTGTCCCATATCCTGCTGCTTCATGGTGTACATGGTGTTCAGAATATTGGTGATACTGAACAGCAAACAGAAGAGGCTTAAATGATTGCCCAGCAGAGGAATGTTGGTTCCCCAGTTGATAATATCATCATAAGTGGACAAGTCCGGGGCCCATAAGAAACTTTGTTGGCGCAACTCAATAGCGTTAGGCACGAAGAAGAATAAAGCCATGAATACCGGCATTTGGATCAGCATAGGCAAGCAACCTGATAATGGGCTAACACCATACTTGGCATATTCCGCCATCATCGCCTGCTGCTTCTGCATCTGGTCCTCAGGCTTGTTATACTGAGCTGTAGCAGCTTCGAGTTTTGGTTTCAGTACGCGCATCTTGGCTGAACTCATGTAGCTCTTCTTCACCATAGGGTAGGTGATGAGCTTGAGGAGCAAGGTGATGAGAATCAATACGATACCCATTGGGAACACGTTGCTCAACCAGTCGAATACGTAGAGTGTGAAGAAACGGTTGATCCAGCGGATGATAGGCCATCCCAGGTATACGAGTTTCTGGAATTCCAAGTCCTTGCCGAAGGTACTTTCCTTCTCGGTATTCTTCAGAATCTGGAAGTCGTTAGGACCGAAGTAGAACTCAAACTCAGATGCCTTCTTACCGGTTGGGTCGAAAGCTGTCTTCATCTTAGCCTGGAACTGCTTCAGATAGCCCGAACCCTTCTCCTGAGGGATAGAGGTCATGAAGGCATCCTTCTCGAAGTTATCCTTTGCTACGATGATGGCAGAGAAGAACTGGTTCTTGAAAGATACCCAGTCGATGGCTTCTTCTATCTTCTCGTCAATCTTCTCGCTGCCCTCGCTCAGGTGGTCGGTACCGCCTTCTGCATTATGGTAGGTGAGGGTAGTGTAACGGTTTTCGAACATGAAACCACGTTCCTGCTGGCGTGCCTTGTCGCTCCAGTCAACATCCATCTTATTATAATTAGGTGAGAACAGACCCGCCATGCCATTTGCCTGAAGGCTCATGTGCAGCATGTAGTCATTGCCCAATGTATAAGTCATGGTGAGCGTCTTGCCTTCACCAGCCACAGCGGTCATGGTGACAGACTTGTCGGTCACGTTGGATGGAGTGAAGTAGAGATCGCTGGTGATGATGTTAGCCTCTTTAGCCTCAAGCATGAACTTGAGGCTCTGGTCGTTACCGTCGAAGAGGGTTACGTCCTTGGCATCAGCCGAACCGTCTTTCACCTGCAGGTTGTGTCCCACATAGCCCTTGATGACAGCCTTCTCTACAGTAGCACCCTTGGTGTTGAGTGTTAATTCTACCTTCTCGTTTTTCAATACAATCTTCTTAGCCTGGCCTTTGAGTGCCGAATAGAAGAGGGCGGTTGAGTCTGCCTCAACCTTTGCTTTGGCATTAGTCTGGCGCTTAGCAGCGGCAGCCTTGCTGGCCTTTTCCATCTCGGCATGTTTAGCCTTGGCGATGGAGTCCTGAACGAATGCCGTTCTCTGTTCTTCGGCAGATGGCTGGTTATACCAGCTAAAGCCAATCAGCACTACGGCAATCAGGAGGAAACCGATAATGTTGTTCTTGTTCATTTTTAAAATTTGAAATTAAAGGAGTAAAGGGGATCACTCCTTTAACTCCTAATATTTACTTTTTGTTTTCTATTGCTGTCTTTACGAAATCCATGAAAAGTGGATGTGGTTTCAGCACCGTACTCTGGTATTCAGGATGATACTGTGTACCTACGTACCACTTCAAGCCTGGGATTTCTACGATTTCTACCAGGTCGCTCTCAGGGTTTCTGCCTACGCACATCATGCCGTTCTTCTCAAATTCCTGCTGGAACTCGTTGTTGAACTCATAGCGGTGGCGGTGACGCTCCCAGATTTCCGTCTCGCCGTAAGCCTTGGCGCTGACGGTACCGGGGGTCAGTTCGCAGCGGTACTTGCCCAGTCGCATGGTGTGACCCAGATTTTCAAGGTTCTGATCCTCCATCAGGCCGATGACGGGATCGGGCGTATCGGGGTCCATTTCTGTGGTATTGGCCATGGGCAGACCCAGTTTATGCCGGGCAAATTCGATCACGGCCATCTGCATTCCAAGGCACAGGCCCAGGAAGGGCAGACCATTCTCCCGCGCGTAGCGGATCGCGGCCATTTTACCTTCCAGTCCGCGGGAACCGAAGCCGCCGGGCACCACCAGTCCATCCGCGTCCTTCAGCAGCTCTGCGGCGTTTTCGTCCGTCACCGTTTCCGCGGCGATCCAGAGGATGTGCGCCTTCACACCATGGAAAATGCCGCCGTGCTCCAGCGCCTCCACCACGCTCAGGTACGCGTCGGGCAGCTCCACATATTTGCCCACCAGCGCGATATTCACCTTTTCCTTGCAGCCCAGCTGGCGTTCCACCATGGCGCGCCACTCGGCCAGATCCGCTTCCGGCGCATCGATGCGCAGAAGCTCCAGCACCTTGTCATCCAAATGTTCCGCGTGCAGAAGCAGCGGCACCTCATACAGGCTGCGGGCGTTCTGATTTTCAAATACGCAGTCCTTTGGCATATTGCAGAACATACCGATCTTTGCGCGCATTTCTTCGGGAATGGAGCGTTCGGCCCGGCAAACCAGAATATCCGGCGCGATGCCCAGCCCGGACAGTTCCTTCACGCTGTGCTGGGTAGGCTTGGTTTTCAGTTCGTTGGCCGCGTTCAGGTACGGTACCAGCGTCACGTGGATATACAGGCAGTTGTCCCGTCCCACCTCGGCGCGCATCTGGCGGATGGCCTCCAGAAAAGGCTGGCTTTCAATATCGCCCACGGTGCCGCCGATTTCGGTGATAACAATGTCGGGAGGGTTCTCCGTGCGGGAAACGGAGAGGATGCGATCCTTGATTTCGTTGGTAATGTGGGGAATGATCTGCACCGTCGCGCCCAGATACTCGCCCCGGCGTTCCCGGTCGATGACGGTCTTGTAGACACGGCCGCTGGTCACGTTGCTGCGCTGACTCAGGCTTTCGTCGATGAAGCGCTCGTAGTGGCCAAGGTCAAGGTCCGTCTCCGCACCGTCGTCGGTCACGAACACCTCGCCGTGCTGGTACGGATTCATGGTACCAGGGTCTACGTTAATGTAGGGATCCAGCTTCTGCATGGAGACGCGCAGCCCCCGCAGTTTCAGCAGCCGTCCCAGCGACGCCGCTGTGATGCCTTTTCCCAGGGAAGAAACCACACCACCCGTGACAAAGATAAATTTCGTTTGCATCCCGAACACTCCCCCCGCATTTGATCCACGTTACCAATCTAAAAATAAAAAACCTTTCATATTCTAGGCACCGGCGGGCCATTCGTCAAGGATTTATGCAAAGGAAAAACAAAAAAATTGACCGCGATTCTTCCACTCCTTTGGGAGGAGGGAAAAGACGCGGCCCATCGTTGTTTTTTTCAAGCATTCACGCCGTTTTCATGCTTCTGCTGAATCTCTTTCATCGTCACGTCCAGTTCCCGGTAAAAACCGCCGATTTGCCGTCCGTCCACCAGTCCGTGGTGGCACAGCACCGTGACCGGCATGGTCACGCGGCCGCCCTCCGCCTGATACTTTCCCCAAACGAAACGGGGATTGCTATCCGCCGGGATGGGCGTAGGTTGAATCACGGAAGTGTAATGCACCCACGGCACGGTGGACACATAGAAATACGGCAGCAGATCGGAGGTGTCCTCCTCGATGGTGCCGTGACGGGCGGCTTCCTCCTGCACAGGGCGGGCCGCCTGCAGGAACGGCACGAAATCGTCCCGGCAGTCCAGCTGGCAGTAGGCGTAGGTTCCATCCTCCCGCGCCACGGTGTGGGAAGTGGGACACCACGGATATTCCAGAATCTCCCCATCTTTGATCCGCTGACGGAGGGCAGGCACCCGGTTGGCCGCTCGGGCTGCACACCACAAAAACGCCAGGAAGAACGGCACGCCGCTTTCCTTCTGCCAATGATAAAAGTCCGTAATATCCATCTGAACCGTCATGCCCACATAGGGATAGCCCATGGTCAGAAAATAGTGAAAGTGCTTCGCCCGGGGATAGGTGCTCAGGTCGATATGAGTCGGAACGGGTGTCTGAATGGTCATGATGGTTCCTCCGTCTTTTGGGATTGGTTGTTATCCGATTTCATCATACCGCCCTCTCTTTCGCCTTGTCAACGACATTTTCCAACCTGTGTCCATAAGTCCCTGTTCGAATTGACACGCTCCGCAAAAAAGGCTATGATAAGATGTATTTTTCCACCCGGAAGGACTGATACCGTGCGCAAAGCGGAAATCCGCTTAAGGAACCGTTTTTTCATTCCCGCATACTGGCTGCTGGCGGTGGTACTGGCCTGTATCGTCACCCTGAGTCTCAGCTTTTGGCAATACGGTACGGCGGAAGGTTTTACGAGTGCCCCGTGGCGCTCTCTTGGGCAGATCGCATGGCGAACGGCGGCCTATGCGCTGCTGGGTACGCTGCTGGATCGTATGCTGAACCTGTCTGCCGCAGCAAAGTCCCTCTCCCCCTTCGCACTGGGCGGCGGGCTTTTGTTGTGCTGGCTTCCCTATTTATATTGGATCTTTCCCGGTACGGTCTCTAATGACAGCGTGACGCAGGTGCTGGAGATCATCGGAGTAGAAAAGCTGGGCAACGCCAATCCCATTTTCCAGACAGCGCTGATCTACTTCTTCCGTGGTGTCGGCAAGGTGCTGGGCAGCGCGGACGCGGGCGTATTTCTGTACTGCATGGTGCAGGCGCTGCTGATGGCTTGGCTGCTGGGGGCGCTCCTTTCCGAGCAGCGAAAGAGTGGCGCGCCCCGCTGGCTGACGGTGACTTCCTTCCTATTTTATGGGCTATGTCCCGTGTTTCCCTTGTTCGCATTCTGCGTGGGCAAAGACACCAACTTCTCCATGGCGGTGCTGTGGCTGTCTCTGTTGATCGCCCGGCGGCTCCTTTCCCAGTCAGACGGCGAAAAGCCCTCCCGCTGGGAAACGCCCTGCCTGTGCGCGGCGGCGGTGCTTTGCACACTTTTACGGAACCCGGGCTTTTATCTGGCTCTCCTGACCCTTCTGATTTTACTGGTCTTTTCCCTTCACGGAAAGCGCCGTGTAGAGGGACAATGGAAATCCCCCGTTTGGGCGCTGGGCTGCATACTGGCGGTTTACGGAGCGCTGCATCTGCTTCTGATCCCGGCGCTGGGCATCGAACCCATGCCAGCTACGGAGAACTGGTCCCTGCCGCTGCAGCAGGTGGCGCGGGTCGCCGCGACCCATCCGTTGACCGACGAGGAAGCCGCTGCCATCGACGGCGTACTGGAACTGGACAAGCTGGCGGAAAGCTACAATGGCGAGCTCAGCGACCCGGTGAAGGATCTTTGGCGCAAGGACTCAACGAAGGAGCAGACCGACGCATTTTTCCGCACATGGCGCAGTCTCCTGCGAAAATATCCGCTTACCTGCCTGAGCGCCACGTTTCATAATACCTATGGCTATCTGTGTCCCGGCTTTTTGAGCCGGATCAAGCCGACCCTGCTCATTGGGCGGCAAAAGACCATGACTCCTGCGCTGGAAGCCGCCTTCCCCTATTCGGTCAACGTCCGGGCGGACGACCTGAAAGCCCTGATGAACCGGCTAAGCGATTTCGCCCCCTTTCGGATATGGATCGCCCCGGGGCTGTACGCGTGGGCCTGTCTGTTCAGCCTTACGCAACTTCTGCGAAGCCGAAAAAAGCGGCTGTTGATTGCCGCCGTGCCCGCTCTGTTTTCGCTGGCAGGCTGCCTGATGAGCGCCGTCAACGGCTACTTCCGCTACGCCATGCCGCTGTACCTGTGTGCGCCGCTGCTTTTGTGGCTGTGCGCCTGTTCCAACCCTCATACAAAGGAGTGAAAAAGTCATGAAGCTATTGGTTGCTTTGCCCTGTTACAATGAAGCCGAAAAAATCCAGAAAGTCATTCAGGAGATTCCCTCTTCTTTTGAGGGGATCGACGAAAGGCGGATTCTTGTGGTGGACGACGGCAGCGCCGACGAAACCGCCCGTCTGGCTCACGAGGCTGGAGCTGTCGTCATTCGCCACAAGGTCAACAAGGGGCTGGGTCAGACTTTCCGGGACGCGGTGGAATACGCCGTGGTTCACGGTTTTGACATCATGGTCAACATGGACGGCGACGGACAGTTCAACAGCCAGAACATTGCCGACCTGATCGCGCCCATCCTTCACAACGAGGCGGATTTCGTCACCGGCTCCCGCTTCATGACCGGCCGGGAAATTCCTCACATGCCGCCCATCAAGCGCTGGGGCAACGACCGCATGACGAACCTGATCAGTCGCCTGTGCCGCCGCAAGTTCACCGACGTCAGCTGTGGCTTCCGCGCCTACAGCCGGGAGACCCTGCTGAAGATCAATTTTCACGGCCGCTACACCTACACGCAGGAAAGCTTCATTTCTTTCTGCTTCGACGGTCTTGCCATCCGGGAAGTGCCCATTGACGTTACCTATTTTCCCGAGCGGAAAAGCCGGGTGGCGGGAAGCATCCCCAAGTATCTCAAAAAGACCTCCGGCATTATCGTAGGGCTGATGCGCGATTATTACCCCATGCGCTTCTTCGGTTCGATCGGAGGCGTTTTCCTGATCCCCGCGCTGGTCTTCGGCCTTATGTTCCTGATCCATTATCTGAAGGTAGGCTACTTCAGCGGCTATCTGTTTGCGGGGCTGATCTCAGCTTTCTGTCTGCTGATCTCCGTGCTGATGTTCTGCTTCGGCGTGGCCATGGAGAGCATGGGGCGCGTCAACCGCAATGAAAACCGCATCCTGTACGAGCTGCGCAAAAATGCGCCCATTCAGCCTGAACATCCCGAAGAGGTGCTGTACAAATGAAGATCATGATTTCCATCGATCACCCCGCGTGGATCCACCAGTTCCGCTACATCATCCAGAAGGAAAAGGAAAAAGGAAACGAAGTGACGGTGCTGGCGCTGGATAAGGACGGCGATCTGGAACTGCTGCGGAGCTTTGGCATTCCCTACATTCTCTGCGCGCATTCCACCGGCAAGAACATTGTAGAGAAGGGCTTTCTCTTTCTGGCCACCTGCCTGAACCATACCTATTACGGTCTGAAATACAAGCCGGATATTTTCATCGGCCGCGGCTCCCCCATGCTGGCCATCGCTGCGTGGGTCTGCCGTAAGCCCCATCTTCTGTATGAAGATACGGAGGTCAGCAAGTTCAGTCTGAATATCTGCAAGCATATCTCCACCAAAATTCTCACCCCCCGCACCTTTCTGACCGATTTGGGCCCCCGGCAGGAACGGGTGGATACCTACAAGGAACTGTTCTACCTGCATCCTTCCGTGTTCACGCCGGATGCTCAAAAGCTGCGGGAGGTGGGGTTTGACCCGGACGAACCCTACATCCTTGTGCGCTTCGTGGCCTTCAACCCCAGCCATGACATTGGTATCAAGGTCATGTCCGACGAGGAAAAGATCGCGTTGGTGGATCGCCTGTCGAAATACGGCCGGGTATATATTTCCTCCGAGGGCCCCGTGCCAGACGAATTGAAGGACAAGCTGCTGAAAACGCCCTACCATCTGATCCACCACGTGCTGGCCTTCGCCCAGCTGGTATTCAGCGAAGGAGCCACCATTGCCAGCGAGGCGGCTGTGCTGGGCGTTCATGCCCTGTACGTCAACACCATTCAGAGCGGCTCCACCCGGGAGCAGAGCGAGCGTTACGGCCTGCTGTACTGCTTCCACGACCCGGACGAGCGTTTCCGTCAGGCGGCGGACAAGGCCGTGGAGCTGCTGGAAACGCCCCATCTGGTGGAAATGGGTCAGGCCAAGCGCCGCAAGCTGCTGGAAGAAAAAGTGGACATCAACGGCTACTTCATGCAGGAAATGGACCGGCTGGCCAAAGTGGGGAGGAAAGGCAAATGACGTGGCTGGATCTGGGCAACGGCTGGCGGAACTTGTTCCTGCTTTCGGCCTTTCTGCAGGCCGTCGCGCTGGGGACGCTGTTTGCAGCCCGCCGCTGGTTTTCCAAAGGGAGCCGTCTGGCCTGTTTTCTGACCGGCGCCGCGGCAACGCCCCTGCTGGAATACCTGTGGATGCTGGCACTGGCCTTTCTCTGGCCCAACGCGCCCAAACTGGTCTATATCGGCGTGCCGCCGCTGGCTGCCGGTGTTTTGCTGGCGGTAATGCTGCTGCGCCGCATTCGCCGAATCCCGGCGCTTTTCCGGCGGGGACTGGCGTTTGTCCGCCGTCTTTGCCATTTTGACAAACCTGCGCTGATCGCGCTGTGTTTCGCCCTGTGTATGGTCATTTTGCTGGCCCCGATGTGCGTCCGCTTCCTGTCCAGCATGAACTGCGCGGAAGCCAGCGACGCGGGCGAATACCTTGCGCTGGCGCAGCGCTACTGCACCGACCGAAACGTTAGCGAACTGCTGGAAAAAAACGAGACCGAGGGGCATTTCCGCGGCAACAGCCATTTTCCCTCGCTGGAGCTGTACATGAGCTACGGACTGTTCCATACGGGCGGTGACAGCTTCGGCTATCCTTATGATAAACCCGCCTTTACCGCTATCGGACTGCTTTTATTCTATGTGGTCGCGGCTTACGGCGCGCTGCTTTTGACCTTCTGCCGGGAAAAAAAGGGCTGCGCGCTGCTGGGCGTTCTTTTGTTCAATCTGGTGCCGAATCTTTACTATTCCGTTGCATCCGCTCCCCGGGATATGTGGCGCATTCTGGCGGTCTTACTCAGTGTATTGGCCTTTGCGGGACTTCAGCCCCGCAGCCGCAGCGTAAAAGCCTATCTTGGTAAGCTGCTGTTCGCCTTTGCCCTGTGCTTTACGGTGATGAGCACCCATGTGGTATGCTTCGTAGTGCTGCCCTTTGTGGTGGTGGCGTGGGTCATCTGGCGCTGGATGGAGTCTCTGATGCTGCGCCGGGGCGGAGCAGGACGGACACTTCTTTCCTCCATCGGCGTGGCGCTGGCCGGGGCGGCGGGCACCATTACCGCCTATCTGGGCAATCTGTGGTGCTTCCGCCAGTGGGGCGAAATGTCTCCGTGGCGGCTGATGACAAGCTTCACGGATGCGCCGTGGTATGACCTGTACATGAAGATCGAATACAAGCTGGAGGAGACCACCACTCATCTGGATTTTTGGTCGGCCCGAAATGACATTCTGCTCAGTTATGCCACTCCCGTGGGCATCTGGGGCTTCCGGCTGGCGCTGCTGGGCCTTCTGGCCGGGCTGATCTTCGTGATCTGGCGGCGTGTCGCCCTTCGCCGGCAATCCCAAACCCTGCTGATGAACGCCGGTCAGGACGGCCCCACTGCCGTCGTTCTTTCCTTCCGGAAGGACGACTCCTTCCGCACGGTATCGCCGCTTTTGTTCTGTTCGCTGTGTACGCTGCTGACCGCCGCGTCCATGCTGGGCTTTCTGGACACGCCCCTGTATAGCTTTTCCGGCTCGTTCCTGAAACTGCCCCGGTATACGCTGCAATGGTTCCTGCTGGCCTGCGTCATGATCTGTGTCTCCCTGTCCGCTCTTTCGGACGTGTGGCCCAAGCTGTGCGAACAAGGTAAGCACTGGCTGCGCCGCCGGCAGTGGCGCATTCCTGCCGGGCTGGTCGGCACGATCCGGCGACTTCCCGCATGGTTCTGCACCCTGCTGTGTGTGCTTGGCATGTTGCAGGGCACCCGGCAGACGGGCTACGCCGCCAGTTTCTACCGCAACAGCCGCAATGTGATGGAAAACGAAAGTCTCCTCATGGACAACGGCTTCCGGGAACATTACGGTCTGCTGATGACGCTGGCGGACGCGCTCCCGGCTGACGAAACCATCCTTATCACCCAATCCGGGTATCAGTATCCCCTGAAAGGCAAAGGATACCTGTTGCAGAGCAATCCCATCGTCCCGATTCTGAACATGACGGAGGCGGAAATTCCCGGCGAACTGGAGCGGCTCCACGTGGGGATGATCGTCACCAATCCCTCGTTCTGGGACGATCGATATCTGATCAAGTCCACCCTGAACGATTACCTGACCACGCTGCCCTCGGAGCAAATCGTCGAAACGGGAT
>OLGA01002744.1_pt1 | contig 12019 bp, 14 predicted proteins | sample 1604881 | NCBI WGS metagenome assembly OLGA01 (sample SAMEA3888896, study PRJEB22519) | human gut metagenome | biome: human gut; feature: human-associated habitat; material: faeces | place: Denmark | collected 2009
TATTACCACACCGCAATTATAAGTGACAAACGGAAACAAGTCAAGGAGGCGCAACCGCGTGACACAAGAGTTTTTGCAGGACGCCATTGTGGAGGACCTGAAACAGCTTTTTTCCCACTATACCCTGACCAATTCCCTGGGCGTCGAGCGGGCGGTGAAAATCGTCCCGCAGGGCCTCCCCATTCGTGAGGGTGACGACGAAGAAACCGACGCGGAAGCGCCGCCGGAGCCTTATGTGGCCGTGAAACTTTCGGACGGAGAGGTGACGGCGCAGGACGCACGGCAGACCGTAAACGTGGTCATGGTCATTTGCGTGTGCGACCCGGACCCGAACCGCCAGGGCTACCGCGACGCCCTCCACATTGTCAACGAGATCGTGAGGCATTACGAACGTGACGGGATCGTGGCAAACCGCTATGAAGCGCAGCACCCGATCCGGTGGGCGACCCAGGAGGAGGACACACACCCGTATTATTTCGCCGCTGTGGGGCTGCCGTTCTACGCACCGGCGATTTTCAAGGAGGTGCCAGAAACATAATGGCGAAACCCAAAAAGGCCGAACAGGCCACCACCGTGGTTTACTGCGGTCCGTCCATTCCGGGCGTGGCGAAGCAGTACACCGCATACACCAACGGGATCCCCACCGCGCTGGCAGAGGCTATCGTGAAGCAGCCAGCCATGGAGGGCCTGGTGGTGCCCCTGGAGCAGTTACCGGAGGCCATGAAGAACCTGCGGAGCGGCACGGGGCATATTTCCCGCCTGTATCGTCTGGTACAGGTCAAACACTAAACAGGAGGTAGAACAACATGGCATACAAACACGGTGTATATAACACCGAGCAGGCCACCAGCCTGACCGTACCCATTCAGGGCAGCGCTGGCCTGCAGGTCATTTTCGGCACGGCGCCCATTCACCTGGCGAAAGACCCCGCGGCGGCGGTCAACACCCCAAAGCTGGTTTACAGCTACAAGGAGGCTGTGGAGGCCGTCGGCTATTCGGACGATTTCGAGAACTTCACCCTTTGCCAGAGCATTAGCGCCTGTTTCCAGGTTTTCAACGTTGCGCCCATTATCCTGGTGAACGTGCTGGATCCCAATAAGGCGGCCCACGTCACGCAGAACCAGGCGGAAAGCTGCGACGTTGTGGACGGCGTGGTGCTGTATGACAAGAAATATGTGCTGCTGAACACCCTGACCGTGAAGAACGGCAGCGCCACCCTGGTGGCCGGCAGCGACTACGAGGCGGCACATGAGGACGACGGCAGCGTGGCCATTACGCTGCTTTCCACGGCGGCCAAGGAGGCCAGCAGTCTGACCGTGAGCAGCACCAGCCTGAAACCCTCCGGCGTGACCGCTGCCGACATTGTGGGCGGCGTGGACACCTCCACCGGCAAGGAAACCGGCCTGGAACTGATCCGCCAGATTTACCCCACCCTGGGCATGGTGCCCGGCCTGATCCTGGCACCCGGCTGGAGCCACACCCCCACCGTAGCGGCAGCCCTCCAGGCCAAGACCGAGAACATCAACGGCAATTTTAATTGCAGTTGCCTTTTGGACATTTCCGCGGACAGTGACGGCGCGGTGGTTTACACCAGCGTAAAGGGCGCCAAGGAAGCCCTGGGCGCCAGTTCCGCCCATGCGGCGGCCCTGTGGCCCATGGTGGCCGTGGGCGAGAAGAAATATTATTTCTCCGCCATGTTTGCCGCCCTGACGGCCTACACGGACGCCAACAACGCAGACGTGCCCTATGAAAGCCCGTCCAATAAGGACCTGCGGATCACCGCCACGGTTCTGAAAGACGGCACCACGGTGGCGCTGGATCAGCAGCAGGCCAACGACGTGCTGAACGCCAACGGCGTCATTACCGCGGTTAATGCCGACGGGTTCAAGTCCTGGGGCAACAACACCGCGGCCTATCCCTCCACCACGGATCCGAAAGATCGCTGGTGGGCTGTGCGCCGTTTCTTTGACTGGGACGGAAATAATTTCATTCGGACTTATTTCCAGAAAGTTGACAAGCCGGGCAATAAGCGCCTGATCCAGTCTATTGTGGACAGCCAAAACATTATCGGCAACGGCTACGTTGCCCGCGACTACTGCGCCGGTTACCGCGTGGAGTTCCGCAGCGACGAAAACCCCGTTACCAACCTGCTGGACGGCCACCTGACCACACACACCTACCTGGCCCCGTACATTCCTGCGGAATATATCGAGAATGTCCGCGAATATGACGTGGCCGCCCTGAAAAGCGCAATCGGAGGTGAATAAAGATGAACACGATCCCCACTAAGATCAATCGTTACAACGTCTACAACAAGGGAAACCGCCTGCTGGGTGTCGGTGAGGAAATGACGCTGCCGGACTTTGAGCCGTCCAGCGAAACCGTGACCGGCGCCGGGATCCTGGGTGAGATCGACGACCCCACCGTGGGCTATTTCAGCAATCAGGAACTGGAAATCCCGTTCCGTCTGTTGGACAAGGAAACCGCCGACATGATGGACATGACCAAGGCCGTGCAGCTGGAGATCCGCGGCGCACAGCAGACCACCAACACCGAGGGCGATATTGAGTTCAGACCCATGCGTGTGGTGGTTCGTGGCCGCGGCGGAAAGCTGACCACCGGCAAGGTCAAGGCAGGCAGTTCCATGGACACTAAGATCACGCTGACCACTCTTTACATTCTCATTGAGGTGGACGGCAAGACCGTGGTGGAACTGGACAAGTTGAACGAGGTTTACAAGGTCAACGGCGTGGACGTTCTGGCCAAGATCAAGGAGATGTGCTGACATGAGCGACGAAAAGAGAATGGACACCGCCCTGCTGGCGGAGAACGACGAAAACACCGCGGCGGAGGAAAACGCCCTGGTTATGAAGCTGGACAAGCCTTTCACCTTTGAGGGGCAGACGTACACAGAGGTGGACCTGTCCGGCCTGGAGGACACCACGGCGGCAGACCTGCAGGCCGTGGGCCGTTTCGTGACGAAGAAGAACCCGGCGGCGAACCCCGCAACCGTGGAAATGACGCTGGAATACGCCCAGTTCATGGCGGCCCGCGTCGCCCACCTGCCGCTGGAGTTTTTCGAGCGCCTCCCCGCAAAGGAGGCAATCAAGCTGAAAGGCATTGTCGTGGGTTTTCTTTACGGCGGGGCTGGGGACAACTAACGCCCGCCGTCATAAACAGGGCCTGCGTCGGGTTGTCCATACAACTGCGGACAGGGCTGGATTATCTTCTGGCCCTGTCCGTTTCGGACTTGAACGAACTGGCGGACACGGTGACGCAGTACGCGGAGGAGGTGGCAAAACATGGCCGGCAAAAATAAACTGTACGAACTAATGATTAGCATAGGCGCCAAGAAAGAAAGTTCGCTGAATAAAGCGTGTTTAGGCGCAAGCAACGATCTGGCGTCGTTAGGGCAGACAGCAAAGACCGCGGGAAAGATCGCTGCCGGTGCCATGGTAGCAGCCGCCACCGCTGTGGCGACCCTGGGAACCGCTGCGGTGAAATCCGCGGCGGAGTATGAGGCCCAGCTGGCCAACGTTTCCACGCTGCTGACCGGCACGGAGGCAGAGGTGGCCGCACGAACGGCGGAAATCGGGGATCAGGTTCTGGAAATCTCCAACCGCACGGGCGTGGCCACGGCTGACCTGACGGACGGAATGTATCAGGTGGTTTCTGCTTTCGGTGACAGCGCAGACGCCGCGGCCATTCTGGAAACCGCGGCAAAATCCGCGGCGGCGGGAAACGCGACCACGACGGACAGTATCAACCTACTTTCTGCCGTAACCAAGGGTTACGGCGATACCTCCGCGGAGGCGGTGCAGCAGGCGGCGGATCTGGCATTTGCCACCGTAAGACTGGGCCAGACCTCTTTCCCGGAACTGGCCGCAGGCATGGGCAAGGTCATTCCCCTGGCCAGTACCCTGGGGCTGGAGCAAGAACAGCTATGGGGCGCCATGGCCACGCTGACCGGCGTTACAGGTTCCACGGCGGAAGTGGTTACGCAGATGAAAGCCACAATGCAGGCGTTCCTCTCCCCGTCCAAGAATATGCAGGCCGCCCTTAAAAACATGGGCTATGAAAGCGGCCAGGCGCTGCTTGAAAGCAAGGGCCTGCAGGGATCTCTGGACGCCCTAAAGGACGCTGTGGGAGGCAACGAACTGGCGTTTGCGGGCCTGTTCTCCTCTGTGGAGGCACAAACCGCGGTGCTGGCTATGGCAGGCAACCAGGCCGAAAACCTGACCAGCAAGACGGCGGAAATGTACGAAGCCACCGGCGCGGCAAATACCGCCTTTGAGCGGCAGACCAACAACCTGAAATACGACATTAAGATGATTAAAAACCTGGGCGCCAATTTCTTGACGCAGCTGGGCACCAACATTCTGCCGTATGTGCGGGAGTTCGCAGAGGCGGCCCTGCCGGTGGTTTCGGAGGCACTGGAGAAGATCGGCGGCTACATGACCGGCACCATCATTCCGGCGGCAAAAACCGTAGCAAAATGGATTTCGGAACACCGCACCCTGATCCTGGCGCTGGCGGCGGGTATCGCAAGCGCAACCGTGGCATTTAAGACTATGAAAACAGCTGCAACAGCCATAAAGGCAGTTAAGGAGTTGAAAACCGTATGGGAGGCCGCAAGCAAAGGCGGCGCAACTCTGGCCAATGCTTCAAAACTGCTAACAGTCAAGTTCCTGGCGATTTCGGCGGCTATTGCTGTTGCTGTTGCCATTGGTGTCCTGATTTATAAGAACTGGGACAAGATCAAGGCCAAAGCCGTGGAACTGGGCGCGAAGATCTCCGAGGTATGGGGAAACATCAAGACCGGCGTTTCCGAGGCCGTGGCGAACCTGGTTTCTGCGTTCCAGTCTAATTTCCCCCTGCTGTCCGCTTATTTGAGCGGGTGGTGGGAAAGTGTTTCGGCGGCCTGGGAAAACGTCAAGGCCATTTTTGCCAATATCATTGACTTTGTGCAGAACGTATTTGCAGGCAACTGGAGCGCCGCCTGGGACAATATCGTGGCCATTTTCGGAAACGTGTTTGGCATGATCGTGAACCTGGCGAAAGCCCCCATAAACGGGGTTATTTCCGCAATCAACTGGGTGCTGGAGAAGATCAACAGCATTTCCGTGACGATCCCGGACTGGGTTCCGGGCGTCGGCGGGAAAACCCTGGGCTTTAACATTCCGACGATCCCCGCCCTGGCTGCCGGTGGTATTGCCACGGCGCCCACGCTGGCGCAGATCGGTGAGGGCGGAGAGCCGGAGGCGGTGCTGCCGCTGTCCAAGCTGGCGGCCCTCCTGGACGAATGGACGAAGCCGAAGCCGACACCGGGCGGCGGAACGGGCGGCGGCGGTGAAACCGTCGTTTTCTCCCCGGTATTCAATTTCTACGGCGGGACGCCGAGCCGCGAGGAGGCCGAGGAGGCCGGGCGGATCAGTTTCGCGGAGTTCAAGAAACTGTATAGGCAGATGAAAGCCGAGGAGAAGCGCAAGCAATTCAGCCCGGCATAAGAGGAGGACCACACCATGGAAAGCACCTACACCACCAAGCAGGGGGACGTATGGGACAAAATCGCCTATGAGGTGTACGGCGATGAAGAATACACCGGCTGGCTGATGGAAAACAATTTCCCGCTGCTGGACACGTTCGTGTTTGACGCCGGGGTGGTCCTCCAGACCCCGGCCCCGCCGGAGCAGACCGCGGCCAATGACCTGCCGATCTGGAGGAGCAAGGTATGAATACACGGCGGGCGTATGTAGACCTGATTTACAACGGAACCGCAGCCACGGCGGAAATTTCCGGTTTCGTGACGGATATTTCATACACGGATCCGGCCAGCGGAGAGGCGGACAGCCTGGACATTACGCTGCAAGACCGGGATCGCCGGTGGACGGGGGCGTGGATCCCCGTCGCCGGTGACACCCTGGCCGCGACGATCCGGGCGCTGAACTGCCAGTATTCCGGGGACAACCGGATCCTGCCGTGCGGTTTCTTTATCGTGGACAGTTTCAGCTTTTCCGGCTGGCCTGTTTCCGGGAGCATTTCCGCAATCTCCACGCCGCTGGACAGCAGTTTCACCACCACCCAGCGGACAAAGACCTGGGAAAACGTGACCATAAAAGAGATCGGAACCGAGATCGCAGGCCGCGCCGGGATCGCGCTGGCCTGGGACGTGGAGGGCGCCCTGTTCACGATCAAGAGCGTGGAGCAATCGGAACAAACCGACTGTGAATTTTACATGAACCTGTGCAACACCTACGGGCTGGCCATGAAAGTCTACGCCCAAAAGATCGTGGTGTATGACCGGGAGGCATACAAGAAAAAGGGCGCGGCGGCGGTGCTGTCCCCGTCCAGTATGAAATCCTGGTCATGGCAGCAGGATCAGGCCGGCACCTACACCGGCGGAGAGTTCACATACACCAGCCCGGCCACGGAAAAGGAAATCAAGGTGACCGTGGGCAAGGGCAGCCGGATCCTAAAGCAGAGCGGCAAGGCCGACAGCAAGGCAGACGCGGAACGGAAGATCAAGGCGGCGGTGGCCAAGGCAAACCACGGCAAGACAAAACTTTCCGCCACCATTGTGGGAAACGCCTCTCTGGTGGCCTCCCAATGCGTCCAGGTGGTGGGCCTGGGGAAGCTGTCCGGCAAGTATTACATTGACACCATTACCCACAACGTCAGCGGATCCGGCGGCTACACCATGGACCTGGAAATGTCGCTGGTGGAGGAATGACGCGAGGAGGAACGCATGGAAAACAATATCCGGCTGGGTAAGATTTCAGCCATTGATTACGCCGCGGGCACGGTCCGCGTGGTGTACCACGAAAAGGACGACGCCGTGACCGCCCCCATTCCCCTGATTTCATCGGAGTATTTCATGCCGGAGGTGGACGACATGGTTATGGTGCTTCACCTCTCCAACGGCACGGAGGCGGGCGTGGTCCTGGGCCGACCGTGGAGCGAGAAGAACAAGCCCCCGGAGGGTTCCAAAGGGCTTTACCGCAAAGACCTGGCCCGTTCGCCGGGTGAGGCCATGATCCGCTATAAGGACGGCACCATGACCATCAAGGCCGCCAAGCTGGTGATTGACGGAACCGTGACCGTCAGCGGCGACGTGACCGCCGGCGGGGTTTCCCTGGACAACCACACCCACACGGACAGCATGGGCGGCGGAACCTCCGGGCCATCGTAAGGAGGCGATTTACACATGATCGGAACGCTGGGGCGCAAAATCATTTTTGAGGTGAGCGACAACAGGGTTTTGACCTTTGAGAGCATGAGCCGCGAGGTTTCCGGGCGCTGGACCGAACACGAAGTTTTAGGCGTGAAGCCGAAAGCGGAGTTTTTAGGGCCTGGCCTCCAGACCATAAGCCTGACCATTCACCTGTCCGCTGCCCTGGGCGTGAAGCCGCGGCGGATCCTGGATATGGTGGAGCGCATGGTGGAAAGAGGCACGGCGGAGTACCTGGTGATCGGCGGCAGACTGGTGGGCCGCCGTCCGTTCCGCGTTACAGGATCGAGTGAAGCCTGGGACAAGGTTTACAGCCGCGGAGAATTGGCCAAGGCTACCCTGACCATTTCACTGGAGGAATACGCATGAACGAAAACGACCTTTTCAATTTCCAGCTGGAATATACGTTCACGGCGGACTGGCTGGCAGAACTGGATCGGCAGCTGGCCCTCCTGCTGTCCACACGGGAGGGCACCATGCCGTTGGATCGGGCTTTCGGCCTGAACATGGATTTTGTGGATATGCCGCCAGAGGCCGCAAAGAGCCTTTACACGGCGGAGGTCACCGAAAAGGTGTCCAAATTCATACCGGAGGTGCGGGTGCAGGAAGTGACCTGGACCGGCGGCAACACCGGAAAACTTTTTCCCAAGGTGGTGATAACAAGTGCCTGATATTTCCGCAATTCAGAACACCCCGGACGTGTCTTTCATCGACAACAAGACCATTGACGACGTGCGCGGGGATATGGTGGCAGACTTTGAGGCGTTCATGCTCCAAGCGACGGGCAGCAAGGTGTCCCTGGGCCGCGCCTCTGTCCACCGCATGATCCTGTATTCGGCGGCGGCGCAGATTTACCAAGCCATGCAGTACGTTGACCGAGCGGGCAAGCAAAGCCTTTTGAAATACTCCTATTCGGAGTTCCTGGACAATCTGGCGCTGCTGAAAGGCGTTACCAGAGAACCGGCCAAGGCGGCCACGACCACGATCCGCTTTACCGCGTCGGCCACCAGGACGCTGGCCACACCGATCCCGGCGGGCACCAGGGTTTCCTCCAGCGGTTCCATTTATTTCAGCACGATGGAGTACGCAGAGATCCCGGCGGGCAGCCTGACGGTGGACGTGCTGGCGGAGTGTACCGCAACAGGCAACGCGGGCAACGGACTGGCGCCTGGCGAGGTGTCCACCATCGTGGATCCCGTTCCCTACATTACCAGCGCCGTGAACCAGAACACCACGGAGGGCGGCGCAGACGTGGAGAACGACGAAAGCCTGGCGGAGCGGGTTTACCTGGCCCCTGGCGCCTATTCTACGGCAGGCCCGGAGGACGGATACCTGTACCACGCCAAGAAGTACAACGCCGCCATTGGTGACGTGGTGGCAACCAGCGACCACGAAGCGGGCCAGGTGGATATTGTTTTCATCATGGCCGACGGTTCCAAGCCGGGCGCGGCCATGATCTCCGGCCTGCAGGCGTACCTCTCCGGCAAGACGATCCGCCCCATGACGGACAAGCTGACCGTGAAAGCCCCGGAGGAGGTCACATACAGCATTAACCTGACGTATTACATCAACCGCAGCGACAGCGCCAGAGCGGTGGCAATCCAGGCGGCGGTGGCCCAGGCCGTGGAGGAATATAAAACCTGGCAGCGCACCATAGGCCGCGACGTGAACCCGTCGCAGCTGGCCGCCATGGTCATGGAGGCAGGCGCCAAGCGCGTCACCGTGACCGCGCCGACGTTCGCGGCGGTGGCCGCCACCAAGGTGGCAGCATTGACCGGATCGGCCACCGTGACGTATGGAGGGCTGGAAGATGATTAAACTTTCCGGCAGCCGCTTCACGGACATTATGCCGGAGAACCTGGCAGAGCAACCGGAGATCCAGGCGCTTGCCTACGCCGTGGGCAGGCAGGTGGAGAAGCTGCTGGCCTATGCCGACGGCGCCCGCACCTATGCGGCGATCTATGCTGTGCCGGAAAAGGTGCTGGATCTGCTGGCCGTGGAACTGCGTACCCCGTCCTATGACGAAAACTTTTCCATTAAGGTCAAGCGAACCCTGATCGCGGAAAGCCTGCTGTTTTATGCACAGATGGGCACCCCGGCAGCGGTGAACCGGATCATTGAAACCATTTTCCAGGCCGGTCATATCAGCGAGTGGTGGGAATACGGCGGGAAACCCTATCACTTCAAGGCATACACCACGAACCCGGCTATTACGTCGGACGACGTGGAGGAGTTCAAGCGGGTGCTGGGCACCGTAAAGCGCCTTTCTGCCTGGCTGGACGAAATCGTGCTGGATCTGTCCACACCTCCGGCGGAGGTATTCGTGGGCCATTGGATCCACACGGGCGATTTTATCACCCTGCAAAGGGCGACTATGTAACAGGAGGTTATCAGCCATGTTTCAGGCCCCGAAACTGACAGACGCCGGCAAAAACCTGTATTACAGGAATATGGCCGGTGAGGGGATCAAATTCACAACCATTCAGCTGGGCAACGGCACAATCAGCGGCCCGATCTCCGCTATGACGGCCCTTGTCAGCGCCGTGGTGACCATTGACGCCGCGGTGAAAAACAACGCGGAGCAGTACGCCGACGTGTCCGGCCATTTCTCCAACGCAGAACTGGAGGAGGGTTTTTACTGGCGCGAGATCGGCGTGTTTGCGGCGGATCCCGATTACCCCAATGACCGCAGCCACGACATTCTTTACTGCTACCAAAACGCCTATGACACGGCGGACTTTATCCCCGTGGCGTCGGTGGAAACGGTGGAAAAAAACATTACCGTGCCCATTATCGTGGGCGACGCCTCCACAGTGTCCTGCACCCTGTCCAGTTCGCAGGTGCTGGTGTCGGAGGCGGACCTGGAGGCGCACGACAAGGACGCGAACGCCCATAATGCCATGTTTGAGAAGATCAACAAGGAACTGGAAAAGAAACAGGACACGATCACCGCCAAGGGCATTTTGAAAGGCGACCAGGACGCAAAGGGAAACCCCACCGTGACCAAGGCCACGCCGGGCGTGGACTACCAGCAGCCCACCCAAGTGCTGACGGAAAGCAACGCCATGGCCCTGACGGACACGGTTCCGTTTTTCTCCGGTGCTGACGGGCAAAACCGTAAGGTCACGCTGAAAAAGCTAAAGGAGGCCCTGGGCGTCCAGTCTGCCAGTATCAACGTGACGACCTGCGCCGGCGCGGCGGTGGTTTGCACGGACGGAGAAACCACCCTGAACGGCGTGGGTTCCACCAAGTTCTCCCTGCCGGAGAACACCGGCACCTGGGAGGTAACCGCCACCCTGAACGGCCACACGGCCAGCGCCGTGGTGGAGGTCACCGGCGCCATGCAGTACAACGTGGATCTGGTGATTACCTCCAGCGTGGCAGTCACCCACGCACCAACGAAAACCACCTACAATGTGGGGGAAACATTCGACCCCACCGGCCTGGTGGTCACCGCCACCTATGCCGACGGCACCACGGAGGACGTAACGGACGGCTGCACGTTCAGCCCCACCGTTATGGCAGCCAGCACCACGGCGGTGACGATCAAATACCAGCGGGCGGGCGTGACGGTCACGACCACCCAGGCGGTCACGGTCCTGGAAATGTCCAGCATTTCCGTGAAAACCGCACCCAACAAAACCGCGTATTACATCGGTGAGAGTTTCGACGCCACCGGAATGGTGATTGAGGCCACCATGTCCAATGGAACCAAAAAGACCGTGACAGGCTGGACGTACACCCCCAGCGGCGCCCTTTCCAAGACGGACACGGCGGTGACGATCTCCTACACGGAAAACGGCGTCACGCTCTGCGCCATCGAAAAAGCGTGGGCCGAAGGCAAAACCCCGTTCCGCAAGCCGATCTCGTGCCACCTCTATCCGATCCGCGTCGTGCGCTTCTCGAACGGTACGCTGGGCCTCAACTATCACCGCTGGGAGGTTTGCCGGCCCGCGGTGGAGTGCGGCCGCCGGCTGGGCATCCCCGTCTACAAGGCCCTTCGGGAGCCGATCGTGCGGCGTTTCAGCGAAGAGTTCTACCGGGCGCTCGAAGCGGCCGAAGAGTTCCTGCGCGAACAGGAGCGAAGACCTTAATTTTGATTCAGCGAAACTAAAACACACACTCGATGAAATTGCGTTATCTTTTCACCGCCCTTCTTTTCACCGGCGCGGCCGCGCCCCTGCAAGCCCAGAGCATCGACCACATGCGCAAACTCCTGCAAGAGATCCAGCAGGAGATCGACTGCCTCGAAAAGGAGCAGGCCGAGACGCTCAAACCGCGGAAAGAGCCGCAGCCGGTCGAATCGACCGAATACGTCGACGGGGTGATCGCCGTCGACACGCTCCCTTCGGGCAACGACGCAGTGATGATCGTCCTGTTCAACGACAACACATGGAAATACCTCCGCAACCGCGACTACGTCAAGGACAGCGAAATCTACACCCGCTGCTGGGACACGACCAAACTCTTTCCCTACCGCGACGTGGTGAAGCTCGCCGACCTGCCGCGTTCGGTGGACATCGAGCTGGTCGACTCGCTCAAATGCTACCACTATCCCTACAAGGCCGCCATCCGTTCGAAGTTCGGTATGCGCCGCCGGCGCAAGCATCAGGGCGTAGACCTGCCGCTGAAAACGGGCGACCCGATCTACGCCACCTTCAACGGCAAGGTGCGCATCTCGATCCCGTCGTCCAAATCCGGCGGCTACGGCAACCTGATCGTCATCCGCCACGACAACGGACTGGAAACCTTCTACGGCCACCTCTCGGAGCGGATCGTCCACGCCGACGA
>OLGA01002746.1_pt1 | contig 12010 bp, 7 predicted proteins | sample 1604881 | NCBI WGS metagenome assembly OLGA01 (sample SAMEA3888896, study PRJEB22519) | human gut metagenome | biome: human gut; feature: human-associated habitat; material: faeces | place: Denmark | collected 2009
TTAAACGATATAGGTGAAGCACTGACCGAAAACATTCCGGACAGCTACCGCATGGGAATCGAATTAATGCTCGGTATCAAACCGTGCAAATGGTTTCAGTGGGACATCAATGCCACATGGAGCAAGAATCGCATCAAGGATTTTGTGGAAAGCCTGCCGGGCTATCATTATAACGCAGATGAAACAGTAACTTCCCTTCCAACTGTCCTGATAAAGCATAAAGACACCCACATCGCTTTTTCGCCGGACCTCCTGCTTAACAACCGTTTTTCTTTCAATTATAAAGGCTTCGAGGCTTCCCTGCAATCGCAGTTTGTAAGCAAACAGTATATGACCAATGCGGAAGTAGAAGAACTGACTCTTGACAAATACTTTGTCAACAATCTCAATCTGGCGTACACCTTCCGTCCCAAGAAGATTCTGAAAGAAGTCACATTGGGATTCACCGTTTACAACCTCTTTAACGAGGAGTATGAAAACAATGGTTGGGCTTCAAGCGATTACACCGATACAGTGGAAAACCGGGGAAACTATGCCGGCTATGCCGCACAAGCCGGAACAAACGTCTTGGGACACGTGTCTTTCCGCTTTTAATGACATCAGCAGATTATGGAACTGGACTTTTTAGAAATATTCGGTACGCTGGTCGGTTTAGTCTACCTTTGGTTGGAATACCGGGCTAGTATCTATCTTTGGATAGCAGGTGTCGTCATGCCTGCCATTTACATCTTTGTATATTACAAGGCGGGACTGTATGCCGACTTTGGCATCAATATCTATTATCTGATAGCCGCTGTCTACGGTTGGTTTTTCTGGATGTGGGGACACCGGAAAAAGAAGTGCCGGCCGGCAGACCAGCCAACCGCCGGTCGCTCCAAAGACCTCCCTATCGTGCACACTCCATGGAAATGTTACCTTCCACTGGCAGTTGTATTTATTGTCGCCTTTATCGGCATTGCATGGATACTTATCGAATATACCGACAGTAACGTTCCGTGGCTGGATAGCTTTACCACTGCCTTGAGTATTGTCGGAATGTGGATGCTGGCACGCAAATACATTGAACAATGGTTTGCCTGGATTATCGTCGATATCGTCTGCTGCGGACTTTATATCTATAAAGACCTCTATTTCACCTCAGCTTTGTACGGACTTTACTCCATTATAGCTATCTTTGGCTACTTCAAGTGGAAAAAACTAATGAACATACAATGATAAACGAACACTATACTCCCGAGGCAGTGATACTGGCCAACGGTGAATACCCAACTTGCCCCGTTCCTCTGACAATGCTGGAAGAAGCAAGTTTTGTTGCTTGCTGTGACGGTGCAGCCAATGAGTACATTTCCCGCGGACATACTCCGGATGTGATTGTCGGCGACGGCGACTCTCTTTCAACAGAATACCACAAACGCTTCTCCCCTATTATACATCAGATACCCGATCAGGAAACGAACGACCAGACTAAAGCCGTCCGGTATCTGCAAAAGAGAGGATTCCGGAGAATTGCCATTGTCGGAGCGACCGGCAAACGGGAAGACCATACATTGGGAAATATCAGCCTACTGCTGGATTATATGAAAAGCGGCATGGAAGTACGGACCATTACTGATTATGGAGTATTTGTTCCTGCAAAAGATACACAAACCTTTGCTGCTCATCCCGGACAGCAGATTTCTATTATCAATTTCGGAGCGAAAGGATTGCAGGGAGAAGGATTGGTTTATCCGCTAAGCGATTTCACCAATTGGTGGCAAGGCACGCTCAATGAAGCGACTTCCGATGAGTTTACAATTCATTGCACGGGAGAGTATTTAGTATTCCTTGCTTTTATGTAAAACAGACATCGCTGTGCCAAGTTTATTCCACCCCATTGACACAGTTGTGCCATCGGCTTGGCACAACTGTGACACAGCGTTGTCACAATCGTGCCAAGGCGGTGGCACACACCCTTATCAGGAACCCTTCCAGCTGCTACCTGTACGTTGAAAAATGCGGCAACAGGAGAGAATACTTAAAGAGAAAGCAGATAGTTCTTGAAATCTGCAAATTCCTTTGTCATCTGCAAACTTTTCTTCTCGCCTTTCATAAACTCCTGCAATTTGGCAGGTATCTCTACCGATTCGCCGATAATGCTTTCTACTGTTTCAAGGAACTTGGCCGGATGAGCCGTTTCAAGGAACACACCGGTCTCGCCTTCTTTCAGTCCTTCGACCAAGGCACGGTATCCGCAAGCCCCGTGAGGGTCGAGCAGGTAGTGATGTTCTTTCCAGGTTTCTTTTACCGTTTCGCGAATCTGCTCGTCAGTGTAAGTCGTACCCGAAATCTCGGCAGAGATAGCGGCATGAGAATTGCCGTACAAGTCGATTACACGGGCAAAATTACTCGGGTCACCTACATCCATAGCATTGGCAATCGTAGCAATGGAGGGACGGGGATTGTACTTGCCTGTCTGCAGGTACTGATAGAAGATATCATTACGGTTGTTGGCGGCAATAAAACGCTTGATGGGTAATCCCATTTTCTTTCCGAACAATCCGGCAGTGATATTTCCGAAGTTTCCGCTAGGAACACAAATCACAGCATTAGCCGCTTTTCCGGCACGCTTCAACTGGGCGTAAGCATAGAAATAATAGAATGCTTGCGGCAGGAAGCGGGCTACATTGATAGAGTTGGCGGAAGTCAGGGAAAGATGTTCATTCAGTTCCTTATCCATGAAAGCGGCTTTTACCAATGCCTGACAGTCATCGAATGTTCCGTCTACTTCGAGTGCAGTGATATTCTGTCCCAATGTAGTGAACTGTTTTTCCTGTATCTCACTGACTTTTCCTTTCGGATAGAGCACATACACATGAATACCTTCCACCCCCAGAAAGCCGTTAGCAACAGCGCTTCCCGTATCACCGGAAGTAGCTACCAGCACATTGACATTCTTCTGTCCTTCTTTTTTAATGAAGTACCCCAGCAGACGTGCCATGAAACGGCCGCCTACATCTTTGAAAGCCAGTGTCGGTCCGTGGAAAAGTTCCAGAGAATAGATATTGTCCGCTACCTTTACCAAAGGCACATCAAAACTTAATGTATCATATACAATCTGTTTCAGTGTATCGGCAGGAACATCTTCGCCAAAGAACGCATCAGCAACACGATAGGCTATTTCCTGAAAAGACAATGTATCAATCGTATCGTAGAACTCTTGTGGAAGAGGTTTGACAGTCATAGGCATAAACAGTCCCTTATCGGCTGCAAGCCCTTTCACCACTGCTTCCTGGAGGGAAGCCATTGGTGCTTGTTTATTCGTACTATAATATTTCATAATCTATGGTGACTTATTTCATGAATTCTTTTATAAACTCGTCTTCTTTCAACACACCGTAACTACCGTTGCAGGCAGCTACCTCGTCGTATACCTGCACCTCATCGGGTTCGATGCCCGGATACCAGATAAGGAACGGGATCGGTTCGGACGTATGCGTGCGAAGTTCACAGGGAGTAGGATGATCGGGCAGAACGGCAATCGCTACCGGTTCGTTCCAGTCTTTCACTGCTTCGTAAATAGGTCCTACGGCACGTTTGTCGAGATTCTCGATCGTGAGAAGTTTCAGGTCGATATCCCCTTCGTGCCCCGCCTCATCGCTGGCTTCAATGTGAAGATAAACAAAATCGTCCGTTTTCAGGGCTTCCAGTGCGGCAGCTACTTTATTCTCGTAATTCGTATTATAAAGCCCGGTCGCCCCTTCCACAGCAATACGACGCAAACCGGCATAGTAACCGATTCCGTTAATCAAGTCAACAGCCGAGATTACCGCTCCCTTTTTCACTTGCGGGAAAGTTTCGGAGAAGGTAGGCATTTGCGGACGATACCCCGGACTCCAGGGCCAAATACTGTTTGCAGGGTCCTTGCCTTCTGCCATGCGTTTCAGGTTTAACGGGTGGTTCTTCAACAGTTCCTGCGATTTCAAAATCAAGTCGTTAACCAAGTCTGCCGTTTCCTGCGCTTCCGGTGCCAGAGGTTTCACCATTAGCGGACGGAAAGGTTTCAAAGGCACATCGTGCGGAGGGGTACAGTCGAGTTCTTTATTTCCCCCTTTGATAACCAACAAATGACGGTACTGTACTCCTGTATGGAAACGCACGCGGTCGTTGCCCAGTTTTTCTTGCAGATATTGAATCAGCACGTCCGCTTCTTCGGTAGATATATGCCCGGAAGAGTGATTCTTCAGAATCTCCCCTTCCACACAAATCAGATTACAACGCATTGCCATTTCTCCCGGTTGCAGGTCTACACCGATGCTTGCCGCTTCCAGTGGCCCGCGACCTTCGTACACTTTCGGGAGATTATATCCCAGTACGGACATATTGGCAACCTCACTGCCCGGATGAAAGCCTTCGGCTACGGTTATCAACCGCCCGTTACGTCCCATGCGGGCCAACTTATCCATGTAAGGCGTTTTGGCATATTGCAGGAGCGTCTTGTCTCCTAATGACTTCACAGGCCAATCGGCCATTCCGTCACCCAATATGATAATATGTTTCATAAGGCATTAAACGTTTGCGATGCTCATAATATCGGCAAATACTCCGGCAGCCGTCACTCCGGCACCGGCACCGTACCCCTGAATCATCATCGGATATTCTTTATAACGTTCCGTAGTCAGCAAGATGATATTGTTACTGCCTTCCAGACCGTAGAACGGGTGGTTGGCTCCTACTTCCTGCAAACCGACAGAAGCTTTTCCGTCTTCCAGTTTGGCAACGAAACGCCAATGTTTATGCTCTTTTTCCAATACTTGGCGGCGAGCTTCAAAGTCTGCGTCGAGACTGGGCACCCGTTTCCAGAAGTCGTCCAAGGAACCTTCGAAGAAGTCGTTCGGCACAAAGAGATTTTTTTCCACATCTTCCTGTTCGATGCGGTATCCGGCTTCACGCGCCAGAATCACCAACTTGCGGATAACGTCTTTTCCGCTCAGGTCGATGCGCGGGTCGGGTTCGGAGTAACGTTCCTCCTGCGCCATTTTGATAGTACGGCTGAAAGGAATGTCGGCACTAATCTTATTGAAGATATAATTTAATGTACCCGAAAGTACTGCTTCGATTTTCAAGATTTTGTCACCACTATGAATCAGGTCGTTGATAGTGTTGATAATCGGAAGTCCGGCACCTACGTTCGTTTCAAACAGATATTTCACACCGCGCTGGCGGGCGATCGTCTTCAGTTCACGATAGTTTTCGTATGCCGAAGAAGCGGCAATCTTGTTGGCAGCTACAACGGAAATATTGTGTTGCAAAAGATCTTTGTAGAGTGAAGCAATATCGGGACTGGCCGTACAATCTACAAATACGGAGTTGAAGATATTCATTCCTACAATCTCGTCACGAATTGTCTGCAGATTACTGTCTTTTCCTTTCTGCTGCAACTCTTCACGGAAATTGGCGAGGTCGAACCCTTCACGGCTAAACATCGCTTTCGTTGCGTCAATGATACCTACAACGTGCAGTTTCAGTCCGTTTTCCAGCATTAGCTTCTCTTGCTGACAACGAATCTGCTCTACCAGGCTCCCGCCTACCGTACCGATACCGCAAATAAACAAATTCAAGACCTGATATTCGGACAGGAAGAAAGAGTCGTGGATAACGTTCAGCGATTTACGTAATGATTTTGCATCGACAACGAAAGAGATGTTGGTTTCCGATGCGCCTTGTGCACAAGCGATCACATTGATACCGTTGCGTCCCAGCGTACCGAACAATTTACCTGCAATGCCCGGCGTATGCTTCATGTTCTCACCTACAATGGCGACTGTCGCCAAGTTTCTTTCGGCGAGAATCGGGGAAATTTCTCCCATTTCTATCTCTTTCGCAAATTCTTCGTTCAGCACTTCACAAGCCAGGTCTGCATCCGCATTGCGTACACCGATAGAAGTACTGTTCTCCGATGAAGCCTGCGAAACAAGGAATACACTGATTCCATTCTTCGCTAACGCCTTAAAGATACGGTAGTTCACACCAATCACACCTACCATACCCAATCCCTGAACCGTAATCAGACTGGTATCATTGATAGAGGAAATTCCTTTAATCGCCTTGCTATGCGGATTGGAGACTTCTTGTTTGATGACGGTCCCCACTCCATCCGGATTGAACGTATTCTTTATTATAATAGGAATATTCTTATGATATACGGGATAAATCGTCGGCGGATAAACTACTTTCGCACCGAAGTTACAAAGTTCGGTTGCTTCTACATAGCTAAGTTCGGAGATAGTATAAGCCGTTGAAATCACACGCGGATCAGCAGTCATAAAGCCATCCACATCTGTCCATATCTCCAGACTGTCGGCATTGAGCGCCGCAGCAATGATGGCAGCCGTATAATCCGAACCGCCGCGACCGAGATTGGTTACTTCTCCGGTTGTCTTGTCGGAAGAAATAAAACCCGGCACCAATGCTACTTTCGGGATAGAGCTGAAAGTCTCTTTTACCAGTTTGTTGGTCAGATCAGCGTCAATCGTATGTTTGTTATGCTTCTTTTCAGTTTTGATAAAAGTACGCGAATCGAACCACTTGGCATCCTTAATCAGCTCGGCAACAATGATAGATGAAAGGCGCTCGCCATAGCTTACGATTGTGTCCGAAGTCTTCGGGGAAAGGTCTTTAATCAGGTAAATACCCTGGAAAATATCCTTCAATTCATTCAGCAATTCGCCAATCTGACGTTGCAACGCCACTTGCCCTTCTCCGGCAGGAACCACCTCTTTAATCATTTCCACATGACGATAAACAATTTCGCGGAACTCACCCTCATAGGCCGAATCTCCGGTAGCCGCCATTTTCGATGTGTTTATCAATTTATCAGTGATGCCTCCCAATGCGGAAACTACTACAATAACCGGTTCGCCGGCCGATGCCGACTCTACAATTCTCTTTACACTTAAAATGCTGTTCACGGAACCTACGGACGTTCCGCCGAATTTCATTACTTTCATGAAGATACTTATTTTAATGCAATGTCCTGTGTATAGTTTTACAGAACGATTGGTTGTTTACGAAAAAGTTTAATTTGAATTTTGCCTACTTACACAGGCGTGAATCACGTAGATACACAAATACTATCCCTCAACCCCAAAGGGTCATGGTGCACATGGATGTGACTGTATGCGGATAGTACTTCATCATAGTCCTTGTTTCTACTCTTGTTTTTGATAAGTGTCGCAAAAGTAATAATAAAAACATTCAATCTATCACTTTTTCCCGTTTTTTTCTGATAAAAAGAATCCTACGTTTCTTTTCTCCTCAATCAACAGACAGTATTTTTATGACATTTTGCTACTTATTTATCAATTATATTGTTATATTTGCGAAAACAATCGCAGAAAATTAGCTTATGTACCCTCTAAATACTTCCGTATTGTTAATGTACACAGGTGGAACAATTGGTATGATTGAAAACACCACAACCGGTGCTTTGGAGAGTTTCAACTTCGAACAACTTCAGAAACACGTTCCCGAATTGCAGAAATTCAACTTTCCAATTGATACTTACCAGTTTGACCCTCCCATGGATTCTTCGGACATGGAACCGGATATGTGGCGGAAGCTGGTCTGTATCATTCACGAAAATTACAACCGCTATCAGGGATTCGTCATTCTGCATGGCACGGACACAATGGCGTACACTGCGTCAGCACTCAGCTTCATGTTGGAAGGACTGGACAAACCTGTTATTCTGACAGGTTCGCAACTGCCGATAGGGGTACTCCGCACGGACGGAAAGGAAAATCTGATGACGAGTATTGAAATTGCCGTTGCACAGAATAAGGAAGGAAAAGCGCTTGTCCCGGAGGTCTGTATCTTCTTCGAGAACCATTTGATGCGGGGAAATCGCACTACCAAAATAAATGCCGAAAACTTCAACGCTTTCCGGTCATTCAATTATCCGGTACTGGCCGAAGCGGGGATTCATATTAAATATAATAATGTACAGATTCATGTGAACGGAGAAGAACGGGAATTGAAACCGCACTATTTACTGGATACCAATGTGGTCGTTCTGAAACTTTTCCCCGGCATTCAGGAGAATGTAGTGGCTACCATTCTGAAAATAGAAGGATTGAAAGCGGTAGTACTCGAAACGTACGGTTCCGGCAACGCTCCCCGGAAGGAATGGTTCATCCGCTTGCTCTGCCAGGCCAGTGCACGGGGAATCATCATTGTCAACGTGACACAATGTAGTGCAGGTACCGTAGAAATGGAACGTTACGAAACCGGATATCAGTTGTTGCAGGCAGGGGTTGTCTCCGGATATGACAGTACGACGGAGTCCGCCGTTACCAAATTAATGTTTCTGTTGGGACACGGCTATACACCGGACGAGGTGCGTGACCGGATGAACCGTTCAATGGCGGGAGAAATAACTCTATAAACTTACCGGTTCTATATAACGTTCCGTCCAGCATTGAGGAAGGTATCCGGTACCGATGAGGACTTCTTTCCTTACCGTCCAACAGTTAATAACATTTCAGCAATAACGATGAGTTTGGAAACGGATGATTGAACAATAAACTGATTTTGCCGGGATTTGTTTTGCGCGTTGAACAGATTATACATACTTTTGTATTCTCTAGAAAACTAATAAGAATGCAATGGCTAAAGAAAAGACCGTATATGTGTGTAGTAACTGCGGACAGGATTCACCGAAATGGGTAGGCAAATGTCCGTCGTGCGGAGAATGGAATACGTATGTTGAGGAAATCGTACGGAAAGAGCCGGTTAACCGCCGGCCGGTATCGGGCATAGAAACGCAAAAGCCCAAGCCGGTTATTCTTAGTGAGATCATAGCGGACGATGAACCGCGAATCAATATGCATGATAATGAACTGAACCGCGTACTGGGCGGCGGACTTGTTCCGGGTTCTTTAGTACTGATCGGCGGCGAACCGGGAATCGGAAAATCAACTCTCGTCATGCAAACCGTACTCCGTATGCCGGAAAAGAAAATCCTTTATGTATCCGGCGAGGAAAGTGCACGGCAATTAAAATTACGTGCCGACCGTCTTTCTGAGGTTTCCAGCGACTGCTTCATTGTTTGTGAGACTTCCCTTGAACAGATTTATGTCCATATCAAAAATACGAATCCGGATTTGGTTATTATCGACTCCATACAGACTATCTCTACGGAAACCATCGAATCGTCTCCCGGAAGTATCGCTCAGGTCAGAGAGTGTTCGGCATCTATCCTACGTTTCGCAAAGGAGACTCATACGCCGGTCTTGCTTATCGGACATATAAATAAAGAAGGGAGCATTGCAGGCCCCAAGGTGCTGGAACATATCGTTGATACAGTTCTCCAATTTGAAGGTGACCAACATTATATGTACCGTATTTTACGCAGTATCAAGAATCGCTTCGGTAGTACGGCCGAACTGGGTATTTATGAGATGCGGCAGGACGGGCTACGCCAGGTGAGCAATCCTTCGGAACTACTGCTTAGCCAAGACCATGAAGGAATGAGCGGAGTAGCAATCGCTTCTGCTATCGAAGGAGTACGTCCCTTCCTGATTGAGACTCAGGCTCTGGTAAGCTCCGCTGTTTATGGTAATCCCCAACGTTCGGCAACCGGATTTGATATACGAAGAATGAATATGCTTCTGGCCGTCCTCGAAAAACGTGTCGGGTTCAAGCTTGCACAGAAAGATGTATTTCTGAATATCGCCGGAGGACTGAAAGTGAATGACCCGGCCATCGACCTCGCAGTTATCAGTGCCATTCTTTCTTCAAATATGGATGCAGCTATCGAACCGGAAGTCTGTATGGCAGGAGAAATCGGTTTGTCGGGAGAGATACGTCCGGTGAACCGGATTGAACAACGTATCGGAGAGGCCGAGAAGCTTGGCTTCAAGCGTTTCCTGTTGCCCAAATATAATTTGCAAGGCATTGATACGAAGAAGCTAAAGATAGAGTTAGTGCCCGTAAGAAAGGTAGAAGAGGCGTTCAGGGCGTTATTCGGATAAGACACTGATTTATGTTATCTGCCTTATCTTTTTATAATCTAAAGTAACAATAACCAAATGATACAAGAATACCAACTCCGCGTACTTCCCGAAATCGCAGCGAACGAACAACGGCTGAAAGAATATCTCTCTGAAGAGAAAGGACTAAATTTACGCAATATCAATGCTACCCGCATCTTAAAGCGAAGCATTGACGCTCGTCAGCGAACGATTTTCGTCAATCTGAAAATACGGGCCTACATCAACGAAATGCCTGAAGAAGATGAATACGAGCATACGGTATATAATAGTGTGGAAGGAAAACCACAAGTAATTGTGGTTGGTGCAGGTCCCGGCGGATTGTTCGCCGCTCTGCGCCTTATCGAACTCGGATTACGCCCGGTGATTGTAGAACGCGGAAAAGATGTGCGTGAACGGAAAAAGGACCTGGCGCAAATCAGTAGAGAACATACGGTAAATCCGGAATCCAATTATAGTTTCGGAGAAGGGGGTGCAGGAGCTTATTCGGACGGGAAACTTTATACCCGCAGTAAGAAAAGAGGAAATGTAGACAAGATATTCAATGTATTCTGCCAGCATGGAGCTTCTACGGCTATACTGGCTGATGCACATCCGCATATCGGAACGGACAAGTTGCCGCGTGTCATTGAAAATATGCGGAATACGATTCTCGAATGTGGCGGAGAAGTACATTTCCGGACAAGAATGGATGCGTTGATTATTGAGAATAACGAGATCAAAGGCATTGAGACAAATACAGGAAAGACTTTTCTAGGTCCTGTGATACTTGCAACCGGGCATTCGGCAAGGGATGTTTATCGTTGGCTCGCAGCTAATAATGTAACGATTGAGGCAAAAGGTATCGCTGTAGGTGTCCGTTTGGAACACCCGGCAACACTGATCGACCAGATACAATATCATCGTAAGGAGGGTAGAGGAAACTATCTGCCGGCAGCCGAATATAGTTTTGTGGCGCAAGCCGGCGGACGGGGAGTCTATTCTTTTTGTATGTGTCCAGGCGGTTTCGTCGTCCCGGCGGCAAGTAGTTCCCGCCAGGTGGTAGTCAATGGAATGTCTCCTTCCAATCGTGGTTCCCGCTGGGCGAATTCCGGCATGGTGGTGGAGATACGCCCGGAAGACTATTCCGAATTGATGAAACACGAAGAAATGGCGGTCAGCAAGGATTCGCCGCTCGCTTTGATGGCTTTCCAAGAACGTTTGGAAGAACTTTGCTGGCTGAACGGCGGGATGAAGCAAACCGCCCCTGCACAGCGGATGGTTGATTTCGTGAATAAGAAAAACTCTTTCGATCTTCCCGAATCCTCTTATACGCCCGGTCTGCTGGCTTCCCCGTTGCATTTCTGGATGCCGGAGTTCGTCACCGGCCGCTTACGTGAGGGCTTCCGCCATTTCGGTAAAGTCTCCAGAGGCTTCCTGACCAATGACGCGGTGATGATCGGGGTGGAAACCCGGACCTCTTCGCCCGTCCGTATCCTGCGCGACAAGGAAAGCTACCAGCATATAACCTTGAAAGGTCTTTTTCCTTGTGGAGAAGGCGCCGGCTATGCAGGCGGAATCGTCTCTGCTGCTATTGATGGTGAACGGTGTGCGGAAGGGGTTGCCGGATATTTATCCCTTGTTTAAAGCATATATGTTAATAAGTAAACAACTGATTCCATTCAAATGTTATTTTGCATAATGAAAACAGTGGGATAAATACGTTGGTTTTACAGGATGCGAGGACGGAGTACGTTTTCTGTTTGTGACAGGACTGGGCATTTGATCTGTTTTCGTATCTTTGTAGCGTAATGCTTTTACGTTATGAGGAAAACATACTTGATCACTCTTTTGCTTTGTTGCTTTAGTGCCTTGCTGAATGGGGCTGTTTCACCTTTTTCTTTTTCTTCTTTAAAAATGGAAGAAGGTTTGTCGCAGCTTTCCGTCTTGAAAATACATCAGGATAAGAGCGGTTTCATGTGGTTTGCCACGCGTAACGGCTT
>OLGA01002747.1_pt1 | contig 12007 bp, 10 predicted proteins | sample 1604881 | NCBI WGS metagenome assembly OLGA01 (sample SAMEA3888896, study PRJEB22519) | human gut metagenome | biome: human gut; feature: human-associated habitat; material: faeces | place: Denmark | collected 2009
TGTCCGGCGGAACGACGGAGCTGCTGCTCGTCGAGCCGGAGGGGAAGAACGTGAAGGCCACGAAGCTCGGCGGGACGAGCGATATCTCTGCCGGTCAGGTCATTGACCGGACGGGGAAGCTGTTGGGGCTGCAATTCCCGGCGGGCAAGGCGATGGATGCGCTGGCCGGAGAGACGGACGCGGAGGAATGCTTCCGCGTGAAGGTGAACGGGCTGACCTTCTCGTTCTCGGGACTGCAGAACAAGGTTCAGGAGTATTTCGCGGCCGGAAATGACGCGGCACGGACGGCGCGGTATGCGGTGCTGTCGGTCATTCGGTGCATTCAGACGGCGACCGAGGAGGCACGGAAGGAATATCCGGGGCTGACGGTACTGTTTTCGGGCGGCGTTTCTTCAAATGCGCTGCTGCGCAGCATGTGCACCGGACTGGATGCCGTGTTTGCCCAGCCGCAGTTTTCCACGGACAACGCGATGGGCGTTGCTCTGCTGACGGCGCGGCTGGAGGGCGTGCATGGAGCTGCAAATTCTTGAGGTCTCGCAGGTCAACGCCTACATCAAGGGGCTGTTTGACCGGGATGCGCTGCTGGGGCAGGTGTGCGTTCAGGGAGAGCTCAGCAACTATAAGGTATATCCCTCGGGGCATCACTATTTTACAATGAAGGACGCCGAGGGCGCGCTGCGGTGCGTGATGTTCCGCTCGAGCGCGGCGCGGCTCCGGTTCCGGCCGGAAAATGGCATGAAGGTGCTCGCAATGGGAAGGATCACCGTCTTCCCGCGAGACGGCGCGTACCAGCTCTATTGTAACGATTTGACCCCGGATGGAATCGGCGATTTATATGTCGCGTTTGAACAGCTCAAAGCGAAGCTCTCCGCCGAAGGACTCTTTGACGCGCGGTACAAAAAGCCGCTGCCGCCGTTTCCGCACCGGATTGCCATCATCACCTCCGGCGCGGGCGCAGCGATTATGGACATGCTGCGGATTTTGGGAAAGCGCTATCCTTTGAGCAAGGTTGTCATTCTTCCCGTGCGCGTGCAGGGGCAGGAAGCTCCCGCTGAGATTGCGGGCGCCATCCGCTATGCGAACAAGTATCAGGTAGCGGATGTGATCATCACAGGGCGCGGCGGCGGCTCGATGGAGGACCTTTGGGCGTTTAACGACGAGCGCGTGGCGCGGGCGATTTTCGCATCCACGATTCCGGTCGTGAGCGCGGTCGGGCATGAGCCGGACGTGACGATTTCCGATTTCGTTGCCGATGTGCGCGCGGCGACGCCTTCGAATGCAGCAGAGCTTGTCGCGCCCGACCAGAACGATCTGCGTGCGTATCTTCTCACCGCGCAAAAGCGCATGGCGCAGGCGATGCAGAAGCAGGTAAAGCTCGACCGGAAAACACTCGACAGCCTCAGAAGCCGAAGGGTGCTGCAATCGCCAATCAATTATGTAAACGAAAAGCGGCTGCTGTTGGATCACAGCGCGCAGCGGCTCGGCGCGGCAATGCAGCGCAATCAGGAGGCGCAGAAGCGGCGCTTCATCCATCTGACAGCGAAGCTTGACGCACTGAGCCCCTTGAAGGTTCTTGCGCGGGGCTACAGCGTGGTCTTGACGGAAGATGGCCGTGTCGTGCAGCGCGCGGAGCAGGTAAGCGTCGGGCAGCAGGTTACCGTAAAATTAAGCGAGGGAAGCATCACCGCTTCCGTCCTTGGAACGCAGGAGGAACGCCATGGCAAAGAAATCACAGAGCTTTGAGCAGTCAATCACAAGGCTCGACGAAATTGTCCGTCAGCTCGAGCAGGGGAATGTGCCGCTGGAGGACGCGCTCAAGCTCTTTCAGGAGGGTACGGCGCTGGTCGATACCTGCGGCAAACTTTTAGACAAGGCAGAGCTTGAGGTCGTCAAGCTGATGAAAACCGCCGACGGCACACCGGCAGAAACGGAGTATGAACGCGATGATGTTTAAAGACATAATGGCAGACTACCAGAAAACCGTGGAGGACTATCTGAAAACGCTTTTCACCGACGACGCGCCGCAGAAGCAGCTTTTTGACGCGATGCGCTACAGCTTACTTGCCGGCGGCAAGCGCATCCGCCCGATTCTGACGCTGGAGTTCTGCCGCGTGTGCGGGGGCGATATGGAAAAGGCGCTGCCCTTTGCGGCGGCCATCGAGATGGTGCATACCTATAGCCTCATCCACGACGATCTTCCGTGCATGGACAACGACGACTACCGGCGCGGCCGGCTCACGAACCACAAGGTCTTCGGCGAGGCAAATGCTGTCCTCGCGGGAGATGCGCTTCTGACTGCGGCATTTGGCTCGCTTGCAAAGGCGGAGCTTCCGGCGGATAGAATCTGCAAGGCCGTGGCGCTGTTATCGAAACGTGCCGGCGAATGCGGCATGGTCGGGGGACAGGTCTTGGATTTGGCGGGCGAGCAGTTCGTTCTGACAGAAGAGGAAATCTATAATGTCCACCGGCTCAAGACCGGCGCGCTCATTTCGGCTGCCTGCCAGCTTGGTGTCATCGCAGCGGGCGGAACGCAGGAGCAGCTGGACGCGGCGGACCGGTACGCCGAAGCGCTTGGGCTCGCGTTCCAGACGAGAGATGACATGCTCGATGTCCTCGGAGACTCCGGCAAGATGGGCAAGGCCACCGGCATGGACGAGAACAAGAATACGTTTGTCCGGCTTTACGGCGTTGGCGCGTGCTCGCGGCTCATTGAAAAGGAAACGCAGAAAGCCATTGAGGCGCTCGGCGCGTTCGAGGACTCCGACTTTTTAAAGGAGCTTTCCATGAAGCTCGCGATTCGCGAGTGCTAAAACCTTTTGCTGTGCGTAGGGGCGGACGACTCTGTCCGCCTGCGGAAAATTCCAATTTTACGGTAATCTTTGGCGAATTCGATGCTTCTAAAGGGCGGACAGAGGCGTCCGCCCCTACGAAATTCGGATTACATTAACACAAACGCAACTGGACTCTCTTCTTCGGAGGAGGGTCTTTTTCTTACGCTCGTTCATAGAATATTCTTGAATATGAGCTTGTATATACACTGGAAACATGGTATAATATGCGAAGTCTCGCGATGTGGGTGCCTTTGCCCCTTCGCGCGGCGAACGATGGCGCAGTATCCTAGTCAGCCTGCCGGTTTCGAGGAAGGGCCTAAAAATCCTTTAAAGGGCACATCTGTGAAGCCTCTGGTGTCTGCTTCTTACGCCCAGTCTGGGGTGGATGCTGGGGGGAGGCAATTTTGCCTGCGGCGGCCGGGCGCGTTTCAATGGCATGAAATGAGCGACCCGCCCGCTGTGGAGACCGGATCTCGTGCAGCGGCGTACTCCCTTTGCGGTCTAAACGACCACTGTACGGTACCGGCTTGAACCTGCATTGCGGTGCTACCCGGCTTTTACGCCGTGAACGCTGTGTGCAGCGTAGCCTGCCTTGCGTGGACAGCTCGGGGAAAGGCGCGCCGACACCATTTTAAAATGGTGAACGCGCTTCTTGAAACACTGTCTGCAAAAGAGGATTAGAACCGGAAGAAAGCTGTTATGGAAATCATCTAGGCTGTCGATTCGGGCAGATCTGGGATTGCGGTACGGACTCAGTGGCAATCGGGTACCGGTTTTGGCAACGAATCGGCCCGGGCATGAAAGGGAAACCGCCTCTTCGGCGACGGGAGGCTGCCCGGGTGGAAAACAAACCCGACCTAAGCCGTAAGATTAACCAGATCTGCCGCCATCAAAGCTACCTAAAATCTGACGATTTTTCAGCAGAAACGGATTTGTTCCGTTATACGTAAAAACCCAAAAACGCGTAGGAGTCGATGCCTGCATCGACCCATTGGGAACCTGCGGATTCGCCGAAGTTTTTCATGAAATCGGTGGATTCTGCTGGGACGATGTGGGCATCGTCCCCTACGCAGGTTTTGGTTCATTTTTATGATATGTAGGAGAAAACGATTTGGCTGCGCAGAAAAGCGGAAAGGTGCCGAAGAAGTCCGGAACGGACTGGCGCTGGATCATCACGATTTTTGTCATTACTGTCTGCATTTCGGCGGTGATGAGCCTGATTTCAACCAATTTGCTCGCAAACGCGACGCTCGGCGTTTCGTTTGTGATTTTGATCTGCATCATTGCCATCGGCATTGTGTTTGATATCATCGGCGTGGCCGTGACGGCGGCGGATGAAAAGCCGTTTCACTCGATGGCTTCGCGCAAGGTGCCGGAGGCCGGGGAGGCCCTGAAGCTCATCCGGAACGCCGGACGCGTGTCGTCTTTTTGCAACGACGTGATTGGCGATATCTGCGGTGTGATTTCGGGCTCCGCATCCGCGACGATTGCCGTGCGCGTATGGTCGATGCACCCCGGCATGCAGGAGCTTGCCGTTACGCTTTCGATGTCCGCGCTGGCCGCGGGGCTCACCGTCGGCGGAAAGGCCTGCGGCAAGTCCTTTGCCATCGGCTCGAGCACGACCGTCGTGCGCACGGCGGCGACCATTCTGCACTTTTTCCATACCATTCCCGAAAAACTCCGTCCGAAGCGCAAGCGCTAAGGAAATCGTGAGGGGCTTTGCCCTTCGCAAAGAGGTACGTATGATTTTAGAGAAAATTCACACCAGAGCGGATCTTCTGGCACTGACCGACGCAGAGCAGGCGCAGCTCTGCCGGGAGATCCGCGATTTTCTGGTTCGTCATGTCAGCCAGACCGGCGGGCATCTGGCGTCGAATCTTGGCGTTGTGGAGCTGACGCTCGCAATTGAGCGCGTATTCGACACAAAAAAGGACCGGCTCGTTTTCGACGTCGGCCATCAGAGCTATGTCCATAAGCTCCTCACCGGGCGCGCAGATGGCTTTGACAGGCTCCGGCAGCTGGGCGGATTGTCAGGCTTTCCGGACCCTTCGGAGAGCATTGCTGACGCTTTCATCGCCGGGCACGCGTCCAACGCTGTCTCGGTTGCGCTCGGCATGGCGCGGGCCAGGACGCTCGAGAAGCAGGACTACAGCGTCATCGCCTTCGTCGGCGACGGCGCGCTCACGGGCGGGCTTTCGTATGAAGGCCTCAACAACGCGGGCGCGAGCCGGGAGCCTTTGATCGTGATTTTAAACGATAACGGCATGTCCATCACGCCGAACGTCGGCGCGATTTCGCGGCATCTGGCAAAGGTTCGCCTGCGGCCGGACTATCTCGGCTTCAAGCTCCGCTACCGCGCCTTCACGGCAAAAATCCCCGGCGGGCAGAAGCTCTATCAGTTTACCCATAAGCTCAAAGAGCGCTTCCGCCGGACACTTTTGGGGACGAATCTTTTTGACAGCCTCGGCTTTACCTATCTCGGCCCCGTTGACGGGCACGATATTCAAAAGGTGGAGGCGCTTTTGAAAACTGCGAAGGCGCTTCGCGAGCCGGTGCTGCTGCACCTGATCACAAAAAAGGGCAAGGGCTACGAGCTGGCGGAAAAAATGCCGGCGGCCTATCACGGTGTCGGAAAATTTGACCCCGCGCGCGGGACAAGCAGCGTCCATCAGCCCTGTTTTTCGGACGTTTTCGGCAAGACGCTCACGGAGCTCGCCTTGGAGAATCCGAGGGTCTGCGCCATTACTGCCGCTATGCGCGACGGAACGGGACTGAAAACCTTCTCGGAGGTCTGCCCCGACCGGTTCTTCGATGTCGGTATCGCTGAGGAGCACGCGCTCTCGATGGCCTGCGGCATGGCAAAGCAGGGGCTCATTCCGGCGGTCGCGATTTATTCGACGTTTTTGCAGCGTGCGTTTGATATGCTGCTGCACGATCTGGCGCTTTTGCAGCTGCACGTGGTGCTGGGGGTCGACCGCGCCGGTCTCGTCGGAGAAGACGGCCGGACGCACCACGGCATGTTTGACGTGGGGTACCTCCGGCAGGTGCCGGGGCTTAAAATTTACTGTCCGGCAAGCTTCCAGGAGCTCCGCTCGATGCTTCGTGAGGCCGTCTTGACGGACACGTGTCCCGTTGCTGTGCGCTACCCCAGAGGCGGCGAGGGCGCTTACCGGGAAAACGCGGAAGAAACGCGCCTGAAAGAGGGAACGTCCTGCACCGTCATTACCTACGGAACGATGATCAACGCAGTGCTCGAGGCGGCGGAAGCGGCCGAAAAGGACGGGCTGTCTGCCGAAATTCTGAAGCTGCGGACGATTGCCCCTATCGACTGGGCGGCCATCGAAGCGTCCTGCCGCAAGACGGGACGTGTGCTCGTGGTGGAGGAAACATCCGACCGCGGCTGCGTGGCAAACGATATTTTCTCGCATCTGGCGCAGGCGAACATTTCCTGCGTCTGCGCAAAGCAGAATCTTGGAGCTTCCTTCATCGGTCACGGCGCGATGCGGGATCTGTATGAATTGACCGGCCTGAACGCGAATGCGCTCTTGGGCAGAATCCGGGAGGTATGTCATGAAGCATAAGGAGCGGCTGGATGTGCTGCTGGTAAGTCTCGGCCTTGCCGAGTCCCGCGCAAAGGCGCAGGCCACGATTATGGCGGGCGAGGTCTATGTAAACGGCCAGAAAGCGGATAAGTCCGGCATGGAGGTTGACATAACTTCGAACATCGAGGTGCGCGGCAGCGCCTGCCCGTATGTCAGCCGTGGAGGCCTCAAGCTTGAGAAGGCGCTCAAAAATTTCGGTGTTGACCCAACGGGCTACGTTTGCAGCGACTCCGGCGCATCGACGGGCGGGTTTACCGACTGCCTGCTTCAGCAGGGGGCAAGCAAGGTCTTTGCCATCGACGTGGGCTACGGCCAGCTGGCGTGGAAAATCCGCAACGACCCGCGCGTCGTCGTCATGGAGCGGACGAACATCCGCTATGTTACTCTGGAAGACCTGGGCGAGCCGCTTGACCTTTCCGTCATCGACGTATCGTTTATCTCGCTCGGCCTGGTTCTTCCGGTCGTAAAGACGCTTTTAAAACCCACAGGGCAGGTGCTGTGCCTCATCAAGCCGCAGTTTGAAGCGGGGAAGGACAAGGTCGGCAAAAAGGGTGTTGTCCGCGACCCGGCCGTGCATGAAGAGGTGCTTCAAAACTTCATATCCCTTGCAAAATCTCTTGATTTTACCATTCGGAACCTGACCTTCTCGCCCGTCAAGGGGCCGGAGGGCAACATTGAATTTCTTGCGCATCTTTCCATGCAGCCGGGCGAGGATTCCTATCTGGCTCCCGGCGATCTGGTCGCGCAGGCGCACGCTGCGCTGAAAGGATGAGCCCAATGAAAATTGTTCTGACGCCGAATCCGTACCGGGACAAGCAGTTCCGGACGGTCCAGCAGGCGAAAAAGATTCTGGAAAGCTGCGGCGTGGAGACCGTGATGTGCCTGCCGTTTGACGTGGACCGGGACTATGAGCTCCCGAAGACGATGGACTTCCGGGATTTGCACCGCGAGATCAAAAACGCCGATATGCTGGTCTGCTTCGGAGGCGACGGCACGATTCTCCATGCCTCCAAAATTGCCACCGCGCACGGCCTTCCCATCCTTGGCGTGAACATTGGAACGATGGGCTTTATTGCGGAGTTAGAAGCCGGAGAGCTGGAACTTTTGCGAAAGCTCCCCACGGGAGACTATACGCTCGAGCCGCGCAGCATGATCGATGTGACCGTCACCGGTGCAAACGGCCAAAAGCTGCTGCATGAGACGGCGCTCAACGACGCGGTCGTCACCAAGGGTGCAATCGCGCGCGTGGTGCAGGTGTCGGTCTACTGCGATAATGTAGAGGCCACGAGCTTTTCAGGAGACGGCGTGATCATCTCGACCCCGACCGGCTCCACGGCCTACTCCATGTCTGCCGGCGGCCCGATCGTCGAGCCGTCTGCCAGAAATCTTCTGATTACACCGATCTGCGCGCACGCGATGCTTACAAAGACCATCGTCGTATCTCCGGAGCGCGTCATTTCCGTCAGGATCGGGAAAATCGGACGGCACAACGCCTATCTCTCGGTCGACGGCGGCAGAGCCTTCCGGCTCAATACCGGAGACGTGATCACAACCAGACTCTCGCAGAAGGTGACGAAGCTGGTGCGGCTCAAGCAGACGAGCTTCTTTGAAATTCTCAACAAAAAATTTATCGACAGGCAGAGGTAACGCCATGAAATCAAAACGCCACGAGAAAATTCTCGAGCTCATCCGCGACAACGACATCGAAACGCAGGAGCAGCTTTTGCAGCAATTGCAGGAAAACGGCTTCAACACCACGCAGGCCACCATTTCCCGGGATATCAAGCAGCTGCGCATCATCAAGGAGCTCGGCCCGAACGGGACCTACCGCTACAGCGCGAGCGCAAAGCCTGTGGAGCACGCGTTTTCCTCGAAGCTCAACATCATCTTCAGCCAGTGTGTGACAAGTGTAGACTATGCGCAGAACATCATCGTCATCAAGACCCTGCCGGGGCTTGCAATGGCGGCCTGTTCGGCGCTCGATAAATTAGACCTTCCCGAGGTGGTCGGGACGCTGGGCGGCGACGATACGTGCATGGTCGTTCTGCGGGACGCTTCCTCGGCGGCCGGTATCTGCGCGGAGATCCGCAGCCAGATCACGACCCATGCTCCCCGCGCCTAAAAACTGCCGAAAGGAGAATCGGCCATGCTGAGCGTTCTGCATATTGAAAATATCGCCGTCATTGAGCAGGCGGAAATTCTCTTTGAGGGCGGCTTCAACGTTCTGACCGGTGAAACAGGTGCCGGTAAATCCATCGTCATTGACGCGATCTCGGCCATTTTGGGCGAGCGCACGTACCGAGACGTCATCCGGACCGGTGCTAGCCGCGCGTTTGTGAGCGCGATTTTTACGAAGATTCCGGAATGCAGCTGGTTTTCTGAGAATCAGGTGGAATTTGACCCGCAGGAATTGCAGGTGCAGCGCGAAATTTACGCGGACGGAAAAAATGTCTGCCGCGTGAACGGACGGCCGGTGAGTGTGGCGTCCCTTAAAAAGCTAGGCGCAAGGCTCATCAACATCCACGGCCAGCACGATTCGCAGCAGCTCTTTGACGAAGAGAACCACCTGATCTATCTCGACGCGTTTGCACGCGATGAAAAAGAGCTGGAAGACTACCGCGCGGCATTTGACGCGCTGCAAGCCGTCCGGCGGGAGATGCAAAAGCTCAGCATGGACGAGTCGGAAAAGCTGCGGCTTTTAGAGTCGCTTCAATATCAGATTGAGGAAATCCGGGCAGCAAATCTTACGCCCGGCGAGGAAGAGCAGCTCAAAGAGCGGCGCAAGGTGCTCCAGAACGCGGAGAAGCTCTCGGATGCACTGCGCGCGGCTGATGAAGCGCTCTACGGTGGAGACAGCTCCGACGGCGCGGCGGGCCTTTTATCCAATGCTGAGCACGCGCTTTCCCGGGTGAACACTATCAGCGCCGACATGGAAGCGCTTTATCAGAAAATTTCCGACCTTATGTACAGCGTCCAGGACGCAGCAGACGAGCTTCGCGCGATGCGGGATGATTTGAGCTACTCGGAAGGGGAACTTGAACAGATCGAAGAGCGGCTGGACGCCATTCACAAGCTCAAGCGCAAATACGGCGCGAGCGTCGAGGACGTTTTAGCGTATCTTCAGAAATCCGAGCAGCGGCTGGACGAAATTGAATTTGCTTCTGATCGGATCGAAAGCCTTAAAAAGCGGCAGGCAGAGCTTCAGAAGGAGGCCGTCCGGCTGGGAGAAACCCTTCGTGAAAAACGGATTCAGGCTGCAAAGGAAATGGAGACGGATATCTGCGAGGAGCTGCGGCAGCTCGATATGCCGAAGATCCGCTTTGTCTGCGAGTTTACCCCGCAGGAGCCGGCTGAAAACGGACTTGACCGCGTGCGGTTTTTGATGTCCGCGAACGTCGGTGAGGCGCTCAAGCCGCTTTCCAAGGTCGCCTCCGGCGGCGAGCTGGCCAGAATCATGCTCGCCATGAAGCAGGTGCTCGCGCAGCAGGACGGCGTGCCGACGCTGATTTTCGACGAGGTCGACGCGGGCGTGAGCGGAAGGGCCGCACAGAAGGTGGCGCTCAAGCTCTGGGCCGTGTCCAAAGGGCGGCAGGTGCTCTGCGTGACCCATCTTCCGCAGATTGCCGCGATGGCGGATGCAGAGTTTACCGTGGAAAAGCGCGTCGAGCATGAGAGAACCTATACAAGTGTTCTGCATCTGGATGACAGCGGCAGACGACAGGAGCTGGCCAGACTCATCGGCGGCAGCATGATCACGGAAACCACTTTGGCAGGCGCGGCAGAGCTGCTGCGGCTGGCAGATGAAGCAAAAAAGGGGATATAACATGAAACTTCGAAGAATTTTGCTCATATTTGCAGCTGCGGTGCTTCTTTGTACGGCGGTCTGCGCCGGAGATTACAAGGACGTAGCCGATACGCATTGGGCAAGCGAACAGATCGCATATCTGTCAGACGAGATCACCGGCTACCCGGACGGCACGTTCCAGCCGGACAAGACTGTCACACGCGCAGAATTTGTGTCGCTTCTGGCGCGTATCGCTTTCCCGGAGGAGCTTAAAAACGAAACCGGCAGCACATGGTGGGAACCTGCGTTCCGCGTCTGCGAGGCAAACAATCTTCTGAGCGGCACATACGGCTACAATGAGCCCATGCCGCGCGGTGAAATTGCCCGGATACTCGGATTTCTTTGCCGCGATTGGGGCGGAGTCAACGCGCGCGCGGACGCGTCGGAGCAGTTCGTCATCAACTGGAACGAGCAGCGTATGGAGTCTCCCGCATGGAAAACGCTGTTCTCCGATACACAGGGTATGGATGAGGACCGATATCGCGTCTGCGTCAATCAGGGCCTTCTGGCCGGCTACCCGGACGGTACGTTCCGGCCCAAAAACGGCGTAACGAGAGCGGAGGCCGCTGCGATTCTGGCGCGCCTGAAGGCGCAGATCGCGCTGCATAAGGCGGATTGCGCCTACATCTGCACGGTTGGACAGAACTGGCTGATCGCGCAGACCGGAAAGACGGAAACGAGCCTGCATCTTGTCAAGCCGTTGACCGGCGAAAAAACGCCGCTTGGCTTCAGCTTCCGGACGAAAACCGACGAGCTTGCTGGCTGGAGACTTTTTTCCGGCTCCGACGGAACGTATGTCTGGGGTGAGGCAGGTCTTTACAAGCGTGAGGGAGACACGCTCCGCACGATCTATCCCGAGCCGGTTCTGGATTTTGTCCAGTCAGGCGAGCGCTATTACATTCTGACGCATCCGGAGGAGGAATACCCGACGTATCTCTATGCTGCGATGTACTATCCCTGCGCGACGCAGGTCGTTTCTGTCGACTGGGACTGGAACACGACGCTGCTTGCCTCGCGCGACGAGAGCAATAACATGCAGAACCTGACGGATCTTTACGTCGAAAACGGGAAAATTTATGTTGCAGGCACGTACTGCATGGGCATGATGGACGTGCACTGCGCACTCTATGAGGTTGCGGACGGGAATCTCACCGCATTATTTGGAGAATCCTGATTGACAAACCGCGTCATTTCTGGTATGATGCTACCGTTATATGGACACAGCGAAGAAGGGAAGAAGTAGCCCGCCTTCCGTCATCAGAGAGTTTCCGGTTGGTGCGAGGAAACGGACGCGGCGCGTGAAATACCTCCCGGAGCTGCCCCCTGAAAGGAAACGATTAGGGGTGTGTCGGACGCGCCCGTTATCGCGCAGGATGCCAATCGGCACCCGGTAAGGTCTGCTTTGTGAGAAGCAGACAACCAGAGGTGGTACCGCGAGTTTTCGCCCTCTGCTCAACATTGTTGGGTAGAGGGCGTTTTTTTATTTGCCGCTTCCAACGGTATGGGGCTTTTTACTGCTGTGCGTGACCCAGGGGTCAGGAGAAAACTGGCAGAAGCCTGCCAGCCTGGTAGTTCCAACCCCAGCTCTGCATCCCATATCCGTAAGGCGGCAAAGCCGCCAACGGCTATCGGAATTCTTCTTAGCTGCGCAAAGAAGAACGGCGTCGGCCGTCAAGAAGAAGTTGCCCAAAGAAAACCCTTCAAAAGGGTTTTCTCTGGACTCTTTCGGA
>OLGA01002749.1_pt1 | contig 11992 bp, 9 predicted proteins | sample 1604881 | NCBI WGS metagenome assembly OLGA01 (sample SAMEA3888896, study PRJEB22519) | human gut metagenome | biome: human gut; feature: human-associated habitat; material: faeces | place: Denmark | collected 2009
GCGGCGTTCATGGCGTTCGACCTGTTTATTCTGCAGCGTCCGGGGGCGGAGGCGGAATATACGTCGCAGGAGCGCGCGAAGGCGGAAGCACGCTTCGACCGGATGGATGCGGTCGAACGCGAGCGGCTGACCCGGAACATGATCGCCGGATTGCCCGGCGCCGAGGAAAGTTTTACGATCGAACAATTCCGCGGGGCGCTCGGCCAGTACAAGGGGATCGACGCCGCCCGGCTGCGCGAACACCTGGTCGCTTTTCTGCGCGAGATCGCTCCAGTGGCCGATGAAGCGGGCGTCGAACTGGTGATCCATCCGGACGATCCGCCTTATCCTATTCTCGGCTTGCCGCGTATTCTGAGCACGGCGGACGATTTTCGTGCATTGATTGCGGCCGTTCCGAACCGTTCGAACGGACTTTGCCTTTGTACCGGATCGTTCGGCGTCCGCAGCGACAACGAACTGGCCGCCATGATGGAAGAGTTCGGCGATCGCGTTGGGTTCGTCCATCTGCGCAGTACCTGCCGCGACGACGAAGGTAATTTTTACGAGGCGAACCATCTCGAAGGCGACGTGGATATGTACGGCGTGATGAAGGCGTTGTTGGCGTTGCAGCAACGTCGCGGCGTATCGATTCCGGTGCGTCCCGATCACGGGCATCAGATGTGCGACGACCTGCGCAAGAAGACCAATCCGGGCTATTCTTGCATCGGCCGCCTGCGCGGCCTGGCCGAACTGAGAGGGCTCGAAATGGGAATCGCGCGCAGCCTGTACGGGAAGTAAGTTCAGAGTAAGGTTCTGGGAAACGGCGGCGCGTTACGTGCCGGGTTTTCCAAAAAATAGCATGGATGATGAAACGATTTTTTTTACTGTTGTTATCGGCAGCCGTCGCACTGACGGCGGTCGCCGAAAAACCGGTCAAACGCCTGAAACCGCTGAAAGGCCGGATCGTCGTGCTGACGTTCGACGATGCGACGGCGGGCCAGCGGGAAGTGGTCGCTCCGTTGCTGCATAAATACGGATTCGGCGCGACGTTCTACGTTTGCGAATTTCCGGGTTTCGAGGACAAAACCAAGTATATGAGCTGGGATCAGATCCGGGAGTTGGACGAAATGGGCTTCGAGATTGGGAACCACAGCCGCAGTCACGGGCAGATGAGTCAAATGACCCGTAAGCAGATCGGTTCGGAAACGGCCTACATCGAAGATAAATGCGCGTTGTACGGCATTCCGCGCCCGGTGACTTACGCTTATCCCGGTTACGACAACAGTCCGGAGGGGATCGCCGTCCTGAAAGAGCGAGGCTATAAGCTGGCCCGTCACGGCGGGGATAAGCCCTATGTGAAAGGAGTGTCGGATAAAATGCTGATGCCGAGTTACGGCGTGGTCGACGCGCGGTTCGAGACGCCCGAATTTTTCGAAAAAGCGCTGGACGAGGCCCGCGACGGGCAGGCGGTGATCTTCTGCCTGCACGGGGTGCCCGACCTCGCGCACGATTTCGTCAGCACTTCGCCCGAGAATTTCGAAAAATTATTGAGCATGTTGAAGGAGCGCAAATGTAAAGTGATTTCGATGCGCGACTTGCTGAAATACGACCTGTAGCATGACAGTCAGAGGTCGAGGCTCAACTGCCGGTACAGTTCGTGCTGCACCGGGTGGGTCGGGTTTCCGACCGACAGGCCGAGCAGCCGTACCGGATGTCCTTCGATGCCGGCATCGCGCAGCAGCGCAGTCGCCAGCGGGAAAATTTCGGCCGATGCGAACAGCTCGTATCCCGGGCTATGGAAGAGGCGAAGAAGGCGGAGGCCAGCGCAAAGGCCCTCTTCGGCGGCAGCGGCAGCAGCGAGAATATGCCGTCGACCGAGCTGACGGACGATGACTTCACTGACGGTAAGATCGACACCCTGACGCTGCTCGTCAAGTGCGGCCTTGCCGCATCCAAGGGCGAGGGCCGCCGTCTCGTGCAGCAGGGCGGCATCAGCGTCAACGACGAGAAGGTCACGGATTTCGCGACTGCGTTTGAAAAGGCAGTCTTTGCAGGCGACGGCGCGATCATCCGCAAGGGCAAGAAGGTCTTCCACAAGGCGCTTGTGAAATAAAACTTATGTCAACCGCCCGAAACACTCCGGGCGGTATGCACAAAGCAAATTCAAAAACGCCGCAGGATTTTGTCGCTTTCACAGTTGACTTTGTGCATTTAAAGCGGTATAGTAGCAAACATAAAAAGCCGGACAGTACGGCAGAAGGGAGTTCATTATGATGCAGATCCGTTCCAACGATTTCATTATGAATATGAGCTTCCGCTTTACCATGGCCCGCGAGCTGTTTGCGGGCCTCTATTACCGTACCCAAAATGAGAAGCTGTCCGTATAAGACCGGTGTTTTCTTCGTAAGTAAGAAGGAGGCTCTGTTCCGCGGACAGAGCCTCCTTTTTGTTTTAAACAATCAACTGTTATCAGAGAAAAGGAGCAATTTATCATGAAAAAGATTCTTGCAATGCTTCTGGCGCTCGTGATGGTCCTGAGCCTGGCCGCCTGCGCCTCCACACAGCCCGCAGCTGAGCCTGCGGCCTCCTCCGACGCACCCGCCGAGAGCGGAAAGACCTACACCGTCGGCGTCTGCCAGCTCGTGCAGCATGAGGCGCTCGATGCCGCAACGCAGGGCTTCGTCGACGCACTGAAAGAAGCGCTCGGCGACGCCGTGACCATCGATGTGCAGAACGCCTCCGGCGATTCCGTCAACTGCGGCACTATCGTCAACGGCTTTGTCGCCAAGGGCGTCGACCTCATCATGGCGAACGCCACTCCGGCCCTGACCGCTGCCGTCTCCGCCACGGCTGATATTCCCATCCTCGGCACGTCCATCACGGCCTACGGCGTTGCGCTCGACATCGACGATTTTAGCGGCACGGTCGGCGGCAACATCTCCGGCACGTCCGATCTGGCCGACCTGCAAAAACAGGCCCAGATGATCCTCGACTGGTTCCCCGAGACAAAGACGGTCGGCCTGCTGTTCTGCTCCGCCGAGCCGAACTCCCGCTACCAGATCGACGAGCTGCGCAAGGCGCTCGAGGCCCAGGGCGTGACCTGCGAGGAATTCGCCTTCACCGACAGTAACGACGTTTCCTCCGTCACCCAGAAGGCTGCTGATTTCTCCGACGTCGTCTACATCCCGACCGACAACACCGCTGCTTCCAACACCGAGGCGATCGCAAACGTTCTGATTCCCGCCGGTGTTCCCGCGATCTGCGGCGAAGAGGGCCTCTGCCGCGGCTGCGGCGTGGCGACGCTGTCCATCAGCTACTACGATCTCGGCGTGACCACCGGCAAGATGGCCGCGAAGATCCTCAAGGGCGAGGCCGATATCTCCACAATGCCGGTCGAATACACCGACGCGACCCCGAAGTACAACGCCTCCATCTGCGACCAGCTCGGCATCACCCCGCTGGACGGCTATGAGGCCATTGACGGCTGATTTCAGCCAGCCGGTCATGGACATATGCCCATGACCGGCCCTGTATGAAACACTGTTTGCCCCTGCAATCGGCCGATAACCGGTTTTCTTTGCCGGTCGATTGCAGGCGCAGACCAAGAAGGAGAATGACTATGAATTTCCTTTCCGCGCTACTAAACTCGCTGCCCGGTGCAGCGGCGCAGGGCCTCATCTGGGGTCTGATGGCCATCGGCGTCTACATTACCTTCCGCATTCTCGATGTGGCCGACCTGACCGTCGACGGCTCCATCGCCACCGGCGGTGCGGCAGCTGTCATGCTGATCCGCGCGGGCATGAACCCGTGGCTGGCGCTGCTGTGCGCGTTTGTCTGTGGGATGCTGGCAGGCTTCGTCACGGGGATGTTCCACACCAAATGCGGCATTCCCGCGATCCTGTCCGGCATTCTGACGCAGCTTGCGCTTTACTCCATCAATCTTCGCATCATGGACAGCAAGGCCAATCAGGCCGTCGGCGTGGATAAATACCCCTTGATGGTGTCGCAGCGCTTTGTGCGTGACCTGAGTCTGAAAAATCCGCTGCCCGTCCTGCTTTTGTTCACGTTCGCCGTGATCGCGCTTCTGTACTGGTTCTTTGGTACGGAGCGCGGCTGCGCCATCCGCGCCACCGGCGCGAATCAGAACATGGCCCGTGCACAGGGCATCAATACGAACGCGAACGTTGTATTTGGCCTCATGCTTTCGAACGGTCTTGTCGCCCTCTCCGGCGCGCTGCTCGCACAGTTTCAGGGCGCGGCGGATGTCAACATGGGCCGCGGCGCGATCGTCATTGGCCTTGCTGCCGTTATCATCGGCGAGGTCATCTTCGGCAAGCTGTTCACGAATTTCGGCCTCAAGCTTCTGGCCGTGTCCATCGGCGCTGTGATCTATTACTTTGTGCTCCAGATCGTGCTGCAGCTCGGCCTGAACACGAACGACCTCAAGCTCATCACGGCGCTGATCGTCGCGCTCTTCCTCGCCATTCCGTATTGGAAGGGAAAAATGTTCCATGGAAAAGCCAAAAAGGAGGAATCGCGCCATGCTTGAGCTTATCAATGTCTGCAAAACCTTCAACCCCGGTACGGTCAACGCCAAAACGGCGCTGAATGACCTGAATCTGACCCTGAACGACGGCGATTTCGTCACTGTCATCGGCGGCAACGGGGCAGGGAAGTCGACTATGCTGAACGCCATTGCGGGCTCGTTCCAGATCGACAGCGGCAAGATCGTCATTGACGGCACGGACGTCACCGGCCTGCCGGAGCATAAGCGTGCCGCGCTTCTCGGCCGCGTGTTTCAGGATCCCATGATGGGCACCGCGCCCACCATGCAGATCGAAGAAAACCTCGCCCTCGCCGCCCGCCGCGGGCAGCACCGGGGCCTGAAATGGGGCATCACAAAGGCGGAGCGCGCCGAGTACCAGAAACGTCTCCATGCGCTCAATCTCGGCCTTGAGGAGCGCATGACCGCGAAGGTCGGTCTGCTCTCCGGCGGCCAACGGCAGGCGCTGACGCTCCTGATGGCGGCGCTGCAGCAGCCGAAGCTGCTGCTTCTCGACGAGCACACCGCCGCGCTCGACCCGCGCACGGCAGCCAAGGTGCTTGACCTGTCTGACCGCATCGTGCAGGAGCACGGGCTGACCACGCTGATGATCACGCATAACATGAAAGACGCCATTGCCCATGGCAACCGCCTCATCATGATGGACGCCGGTCAGGTCGTCGTGGACGTGTCCGGCGAAGAAAAGAAAAAGCTGACCGTCCCGGATCTTCTCGCCATGTTCTCCCGCGCCAGCGGCAGCGACGAAGCCAACGACAAAATGCTGCTGTCCTGAATATTACACCGTAGGGGCGGACGACTCTGTCCGCCCTCCCTTTTTTACAGTATGCCGCCCGCCGGCCCCTACGATCCAGCGCGGAGGTGCACCTGAATTCGCCGAAGATTTCTGTAGATCCTCTGCTTTCTGCGGGCCGACAGAGTCGTCGGCCCCTACAGAGATTCCGCGCGTTTAAGAAATACGCCCCGCCCCCACAGCATCCCGGCTGCGGAGGCGGTTTTTGCCCGGTTTTGCAGCGAAATACGGTTGAACTCCGGAGAAAAGCGCGCTATACTGTAAGCAGACAGATACAAGAAAGGAAGTCTGAACCATGAAAAGAGTCGGAAGATGGACATGGATGCTGCTGACACTGCTTCTGCTGCTGTGCACCACAGCGTTTGCAGAAACGATCGAGTGCGGCAGCATCGAGCTTGAGCAGCCGGTAGAGGTGGCGCTTGAAAGTTATGATTCGTTCCAGTATACACTCACAGCGCCAGTCGATGGCACGCGTGTGAAGGTCGAATGGCTGAGCGACAACAAAGATGCTGTTCAACTGTATATTAATGGGGGAAAGGTCTCTACGGCAGGAGGGATCTGCACTTTACATGAAGAAAACACGATCAAAGTGAATCCAGCGTCGTCGAAATTGATTCCGCTGACGGTTCGCTTTGTTCTGCATGAATACAGAAATGACGAGCATGAACCCAATGATGTGACTCCGACCGAGCTGCACGACGGCGACAGCGTGAAGTTTGTGCTGGATGATGGCGATATGGATTGGTTTTCAATCAAGACGGAAAAGCCCGGACAGGATATCGCCCTGACCTTCAGCGGGTTTAATTATGCGGATAGAACGGCATTCTCGTTGGTCTGGAACAGAGGTTGGGAAATTGAAAAGAATGGAACTGTTTTTCTGCATGCAGGCGAGCCGGGGGCATATCAATTTTCTCTTTATAAGTCGTGGAGCGGAGAAATATCGCGTTCCATGGAGATTCATCTGCTGGACGGCGATGAAAACGAACTGAACGACACGAAAGAGACTGCGACTCCGCTGCCAATCGGCACAGATGCGGCGTTCAGCATTGGCGGAATCGGCGATGAGGACTGGTTCAGCTTTGAAGCAGTGCCGGAGGAAGGACAGGCGAAACTCTATACGCTCCGTCTGTTGGATTTTGACTTTGAAAACCCGGAGATCGTCTGCTATGAGATCTACGCACCGGACGGAAATGTCGTTGTTCCTGAAACCGAGATCAGTTCCCGTCATGCGCGCGTCTTATCGTGCAGCCAGCAGGGGCAGTATGCCGTTAGACTATATCCGAAAGAGAAATATGATTATTATAGTGAGAAATATAATGTTTCAATCCAGCGCGCAGCGCTCCGCATCCGCGTGGAGGAGGGCGGCGATGACCCCTATGAAAGCAACGATACCTGGCTCGACGCAGCCTATATTGAGCCGGGCCAGCTGATTTCCCATGTTTTAAGCAGCGGTGATACGGATTGGTTCTGTTTCACAGCTTCGGAGGACTACATGACGGTTCACATTGTTTCCAACAGCGGCGGTTCTGCTGGTATCTATACTGGACAGGAACTTGCAGAATACGGAGACGATGCAAGCTGTATCTGGGGAGGAAATTCAAATTATAAAAGTTTTTCCAATCTCTATTGGAAACTCGGAGAAAAAGGACTGTACTACATTAAATTGATTGGCGGCTCCAGCGAAGCAATTCGTTCAACAACGATTTCACTGATTCCACCGGAAGCGATTGAGAACAATGATGCATGGAATCGTGCCACACCGCTTTATGAAGATGTCACGCAGGCATTTGATATCTCCGCATATAACGACACCGACTGGTTCTGCTTTACCGTACCAGAAGGTGCGCCGCAAACACTTTTGTTGAATTTCAATACAAAGACAGAATTGTTGAACACATCATACAGTGAATACGTTTACGTTAAACTCTATCCCAAAGCATATTTTGAGAATCAGGCTGGTATGATTGAGTCTGATGAAGTCAGATTTGGGCAAGAATGGAATCCGACGAGGTTCCAATGGAACTTAGATCCGGGCATTTATTACATGCAAGTAAAATCAAGAAATATGGAGACATCTTGGAATTGGGCGGATATACTGAAATTGAATGTTTGCTGGAAACTGATACCACGTTCCAGCAATAACTCGATTGCAGCTGCTGTGCCGCTGACAGAAAAGGTATGGCAGGACGTATGGCAGGATGGCTATTTCTCCATCGGCGAACACAAGGCCGACGAAGTCGTCCAGATTCAACGTGATGAAGGTGGAAACGAACCGAAAAGCAATATTTATGTCTATGATACTGACGGAAAAAGCATTGCAAGTTCTGGCTATGCCAGTTTCAGCTTCCAGATTCCCGCAGACGGAGTCTACTATCTCAGAGTGCCTGCGTCCATAAAATTTTCTGAAAATGAACCCACACGCACAACGCGCATTCGTTACTATACCCACAATGATGAAATCGGAGCAGCGGACACCATAACCATGCGCCCGAACGAATCCGTATTCCTTGATGTGTGGTTCAGCCCGGATATAAGCTTGTCGGTCGAGTCCGAAGTCGAAAATCTGACATATGATCGGGAAACCGGGTATCTGACTGCACCCAACACCCCGGAGGGGAGCGCCGACCTTGTCTTCTCCAACGGATACCCGGAAGGCGATGAAAAACGGGTCGAGGCGGTCACGCATGTTATCTGGTCGGAAAATCCGCTGTCAGATATTTCGATTTCCAATGCGCCGCAGTCTCTTCCCGTCGGCAGTTCCGTGCAGTTGGAGGCAGCTGTAAGCCCGGAGGATTATATCTGCCATATATCATGGAAAAGCTCTGATACCTCCGTTCTCCGCGTGCTCTCCAACGGCAAGGTCGTCGCTGTTGGACAGGGTGAAGCGGTGATCACGGCGAGCATCGGCGAAGCCACTTCGTCCGTCACCATAACCGTCACCGGCGAACAGCCCGGCGAGTCCGGCCTGACCGGTGTCTCGCTCGACCGCTACACGCTGACGCTCTACGCCGGAGAAGAGGCCGAACAGCTGACCGCGACGCTGAAGCCCGAGGGCACAGAAGCGACCATCCGCTGGACGTCCAGCAACCAGACCGCCGCGACCGTCAGTCAGGACGGCAAGGTCACGCCGCTTTCTGCGGGCGTTACCGTCGTAACGGCGGCAGCGGGGGACTACCGCGCCAGCTGCATCGTGACTGTCCAGCCAAAACGCGTCCGCGTGACCGGCATCCGGTTTGACGAGCCGACGCATACGCTCATGATGGGCAGCACCGTCACGCTCCAGCCCATCATCGCCCCGGACGACGCGACCGTCAAAAACCTGACCTGGGTAAGCAGCGACGAGCAGACCGCGACCGTCTCCCGCACGGGTATCGTAACGGCTCTGTCCGTCGGCGAAACGACCATCACCGCCACAACGGTCGACGGCGGCTATTCCGCAGAGATCAAGATCATCGTCACCGCTGCCGCCCAGCTGGGCGACGTAAACGGCGACGGCTATATCGACGCGGCCGACGCACTGCTCTGCCTGCGCGCCTCCGTGGGTCTCATTACGCTCACGCCGGAGCAGGAAGCCGCTGCGGACGTCAACCACGACGGTCTGATCGACGCGGGCGACGCGATCCTGATCCTGCGCTACGATGCAAGACTCATCCCGAGCCTCAACTGACGGGGGCCGCGCCATGAAAAAAAGACTTTTCCCACTGCTCCTCGTCCTGACGCTCCTGCTCACCCTCTGCACGCCCTTCGCACAGGCCGAGGGCCGCACACTCTCGATCACCTCGGCCAGCGGCCGCGCAGGCGAGACAGTCTCGGTGCAGGTGCGCCTGACCGGCAGCGTGTACAGCGGCAGATTCGAGCTTGCGTATGACGCAGATGAGATTGAGCTGCTCCAATGGAGCGGCGCAGACGGCGCAATGTGCGTCTTCAACCACGAACAGCCCGGTCTGCTGCTCGTGACATTCGTGTCGACGACTGCACTGGAAAACACCAGCCTTTGCACGCTGCAATTCCGCGTTTCTGCGGCGACGCCGGAAACTGGCAGCGCCCTCACGCTGAAAAGCATCCGCCTGTATGACGAAACCGGCACGTCCGTCCCGGCAACTGCCGAAAAGGGAAGCATTTCCCGCAGCACCGCCCGCCTGACACTCAGCCGTGAACAGACAGTGGAGAGCCGCTCTGTCCGCATGACGGTCAGGCTGGAAGGGGAGTTATCCCCGGCAGGCGGAAATTTCACCCTGCAATATGACCCGGACTGCCTGCAGCTGACCTCGGTTCTGAAGCTGCACCCGGCCGTTGAGCTTCTGACATGGAACGAGCCGCAGCCCGGTACGGTGCACGTCAGCTTCAGCGGCACGCAGCCGCTCTCTACAGGAGAGCTTTGCGCCGCCATGTTCCGCACCGTCGGAACGGCGGGGGATACGTCCGCCGTCACGCTGACGGACGTGCGTATGTACGACACAGACGGAAAATCGATTGACGCGTCCGCCGAAGACGGCAGCGTCGATGTGGTGCTCCCATCCGACCGTGCGCCAAAGCTCTGGGCTGTCGGCGGTGCGATCCAGCCGGACGGCTCTGCGGTCGTATCCGTTGTTTTACAGGGGCGCGGCATCGTCTGCGGCGGAAGCTTCACCCTGACCTACGACCAGTCGCTTTCCGTGCAGGCCGAGCCTTCCGGTACTTGTCAGATCAACGCTGAGCCCGGCAAGCTCCGCGCCAGCTTCGCCTCGGCTACGCCCGTCGCCGATCAAGTCAGCCTGCTGAAACTCACAATTCAGAACGCCGTTCCCGGCGCAATTGACCTGTCAAACGCGATCTTCCGCGACGACAGCGGCAGCCGCATCGCCGCCGCGGACGTGCGGCCCACGACGCTGAGTTACACCACTTCCGCTGCGGCCTTCGCCGGAACGCTGCGCGCCGACACGTCTGCCGGTCAGACGCAATATCTGCTGGACGTGGACGTGAGCGATATGCGCGCCGGGACCCCGGAGGCGCGAACGGAGTTTACCTGCCTGCTGGCGCTGTATGACAGCGACGGTCTGATGGAAGGCCTGTCCGTTCAGAAAATCGCCGCGTCGGATACCGGCGTAAACGAGCTGACGCTGACAGCCAGCGCGTCCAAGACACCCGCATATGCTAAAGTCTTTCTTCTTTCAGACGCGTCCGCCGGCCTTCCGCTCTGCGGCGCACTGCAGGCCGCGCTGGAACGCAGATGAACCGCAGCGCGCGGACGGCGGAAACCGTCTCCGATGTGTACCTTGCGCTGATGCTGAGCGCATTTCTCCTCTGGACGGGGCCGGACGGCTACACCAAGATTCTGGAGGCCAAATACCGGCTGTTTTTGCTTCTGACGATCGTCTATTGCGCCGCTGCGGCGCTGTCTGCACTGCGGCAGATCAGAACGTTCTGCTTCTGCAAGCTGCTGCGTGCCGTCCGCCCGGCTGAATGGCTGATGCTGGGGTACGTGCTGTGCAGCCTGCTCTCGACGTTCCTTTCACCGTGGCGCGCTGACGCGTGGCTTGGTCTTTCACGGCGCGAGGGACTTTTGACGCTTGCGCTGTATGGCGCGGTCTTCCTGCTGCTGGGGCGGCTTGCGCGCCCGAAAGCATGGCTGCTTGACGTCTTCGGCGCGGCCATGAGCCTATGCTGTCTGCTGGCGCTCTGGCAGCTGGCGGGCGGAAACCCGCTTGGCCTGTACCCGAAGGGGCTGGCCTATTCCGATGCCGGAACCGCCTACAGCGGCGCATATCTCGGTACTATCGGCAATACAGACCTGCTGGCGGCTGTGATGTGCGTGGCCGTACCCGCTTTTTTCTATGGCGCGTGGAAGCTCCGCCGCTGCTGGCTGCTTGTTCCGCTGACGCTGTGCGTGACTGTCAGCGTCAGGATGAATGTCTCCGCCGGACTGCTCGGTATTGCAGCCGGCCTTGTTCTGCCGCTTCCGCTGGCGCTGGACGAAAAAAAGCGCCGCGCAGCGACAATCATCATTGGAGGTGTCCTGCTTGCGGCGTTCCTCGCGGTATTCCTGCTTCCGGGACTGCCCGGAATGCTCGGTGAAGCGCACGCGCTTCTGCATGGCCGCGCGGAGGACGATTTTGGCTCCGGCCGGATCTATATCTGGAAAAACGTCTGGCAGGCAGTAAAGGAGCGACCGCTGTTCGGCGGCGGCCCGGATACGCTGTCCCGCCGTATTACGGCGTATTTTGAGCGGTACGACGAAGCCGGACACATTGTACGCCGTACTGGGATCGATACGGCGCACAACGAGTATCTGAACATCCTTGCAAATCAGGGCCTTTTCGCCCTGCTCTGCTGGCTGGGCGCGCTTGGCTGCTCCGCTGTCCGCTTTGTACGCAGGGCAGGGGAACGGCCCGCAGCTCTCATCTGTGGCAGCGCAGTGCTCGGGTACTGCGTGCAGGCGTTCTTCGGGATCTCCATGTGCCTGTCAACGCCGTTTTTCGTGATCGCATGGGCAATGCTCGAAACCCGGGAAAATTAAAATGACCGCGCTGGCAGCGCCAGCGCGGTTTCTGCATATCGTGGAAGCCCTACTGTGCGCAGCGGTAGAAAACGGTTTTGGAATCAGACTAGAAAAATCCAGAAAGCAAAAAGAGCTATCTGACTTCATTTGAAATCAGATAGCTCTTTTCTTGTGAATAATG
>OLGA01002755.1_pt1 | contig 11970 bp, 10 predicted proteins | sample 1604881 | NCBI WGS metagenome assembly OLGA01 (sample SAMEA3888896, study PRJEB22519) | human gut metagenome | biome: human gut; feature: human-associated habitat; material: faeces | place: Denmark | collected 2009
CATTTAATATCTCGCTTAAATGGGTCAAAACCCGTGTTTTGACTTCGTTCATGGGGACCTCGCGTCCCGTTTCCGAGGCGATCGACGCCACGCCGCGGTCCGTGAATCCGCAGGGGTTGATGCGCGAGAACCACCTCAGGTCGGTCGAGACGTTCAGCGCGAACCCGTGCATGGTGACATAACGCGACGAACGCACTCCTATTGCGCATATCTTGCGCGGGCGTCCCTCTCCGTCCGGCGTGGCTCCCTCGCCGATCCAGACGCCCGAAGCGCCTGCGATGCGGGCGCCCCGGATGCCGTAGCGGCCCACGACCTCGATGACGCTCTCTTCCAGTCGGAAGATGTACTCCCTCAGGCCGATTCCCAGTCTGGCGAGGTCGAGAATCGGGTAGCAGACCGCCTGTCCGGGGCCGTGGAAGGTGATGTCGCCCCCGCGGTCGATGTGGTAGTACTCGGCTCCTTTGGCCCGCAGGAACTCCTCTCCCACGAGCAGGTTCTGCGCCTTGCCGCTCTTGCCGAGCGTGTAGACCGGCGGAGGAGCCAGCCCGCATCGTCCGAGGCATCGCCCCTACGCGCCGTGAGGACGTCGAACAGCCGCTGCTGGTACTCCCAGCAGTCGCGGTAGGGCACACGCCCCAGGTCGATCGTCCGAACAGTCAACATACGAGTCAAGTTAAAAATTAAAAACGGCGAATCAGAAACGGACCGGAACCTCCTCCCCGTTCGGGAATTCGGGCGGCGGCTAATGCCTCGTCTCTGATTTCTCATTTTTAATTGCTGCGAGCGCTTCCTGGGCCCGATACGACGAACGCACCATCGGTGCGCTCGCGCAGTAATCGAATCCCATGGCGAGCGCCTGCTGCCGGTACGCTTCGAATTTCTCAGGAGTGATGTATTCCGCAACGGGATAGTGCTCCAATGTAGGTCGAAGATACTGGCCGAGGGTGACGATCCGCACTCCTGCCCGGCGCAGGTCGCGCAGCGTTTGCAACACCTCGTCATCGCTTTCGCCGAGGCCGAGCATCAGGCCGCTTTTGGTCGCGGCGCCGCGTCGTGCGAGCAGCTCCAGCGTGCGGAGCGAGGTCGCGTAACGGGCGCGCGAACGCACCTGCGGGGTGAGTCGCTCGACGGTTTCGATGTTGTGCCCGATGATATCGGGCCCGGAGGCGATCACCGTGTCCAGCAGGTCGGGTTTCGCATCCAGATCGGGAATAAGGAGCTCAATTGTGACGTCGGGATTTTCCGCCCGGATCGCGCGGACGCATTCGGCCCAGTGGGCCGCGCCGCCGTCGGGCAGGTCATCGCGTGTAACGGAGGTTACCACCACATGCCGCAATCCCATCAAACGGACGCTTTCGGCGAGTTTGGCGGGTTCTGAAGGATCGGGCGGCAGAGGCCGGCCCGAAAGGGTGGCGCAGAATCGACAGTTGCGCGTACAGATTTCACCCAATATCATGAAGGTCGCTGTCCTGCGGCTCCAGCATTCGGCTTTGTTCGGGCATAGACCGCTGCTGCAGATCGTGTGCAGGGAGTGGTCCCTGACGATGCGTTGCACGTCCGCGTATTCTGCGGTGCGGTGAAGCCGGATTTTCAGCCATTCCGGTTTTTTCAGGACGTTTACCTTCTCTTCATGCAATTTCGGCATTTTAAGTTCATTATTTTCCCAATTGATGCAAAAATACAAAAAATATCAATCGCTTCTCCTTTCTGTTGCGAAAAAGATGAAAAAAGCCTTTGCAGGTGCAGGGGAGGCGGTCGGTTCGGTGCGAAGGACCAGTCGGGGCCGGATGTCGGAACGGGAGGGAGGAGTATGCGGAGAGCGCATCCGGAACGGCTCCGGATGCGCTCTCCGCAATATGTTCTGTCGGCGGGAAGGTTATCTCTGTCCGAGGTGCAGCTGCCATTGCCAGGCCGTGCGGAGCGTTTCTTCGAGCGGCCGCTCGGCACGCCAGCCCAGGAGGGTGTTCGCCAGCGTGGGATCGGCCCAGATCGCCGTGATGTCTCCGGCGCGGCGCGGCGCAAAGCGGTAGTTGAGTTTCAGTCCGTTGGCCCGTTCGAATCCGCGGACCAGCTCCAGCACCGAAACGCCCCGTCCGGTGCCGACGTTGAAGACCTCGTAAGGGGTGGCGCCGCGCTCTTCGATCAGGCGGTGCAGGGCAGCTACGTGGGCGCGGGCCAGATCGACGATGTCGATGTAGTCGCGGATGCAGGTGCCGTCGGGCGTCGGATAGTCGTTGCCGAAGATGCTCAGGCATTCGCGGATCCCGGCGGCGGTCTGCGTCACATAGGGGACCAGGTTCTGGGGGACGCCTCTCGGAAGCTCGCCGATCAGGGCCGAGGGATGCGAGCCGATCGGGTTGAAGTAGCGCAGGGCGATGCCCCGCAGACCGGGATGGGCGGCGACGGCGTCGCGCAGGATGTCTTCGGAGATCTGTTTGGTGTTGCCGTAAGGCGACGTGGCGGGCTTGCGGGGCGTCTGTTCGGTGACGGGCTGGGCGTCGGGTTCGCCATATACGGTGCAGGAGGAGGAAAAGAGGATGTTGGGCCGTCCGAAATCGCACATCAGCTCCACGACGTTCAGGAACGAAAGCAGGTTGTTGCGGTAGTATTTGAGCGGTTCGGCGACCGACTCCCCGACCGCTTTCGACGCGGCGAAGTGGATGACCGAACGGAATTCGTGGCGTTCGAACAGCCGCCGCATCGCCTGCAGGTCGCAGCAGTCGATCTGCTCGAAGGGCACTTCGGCGCCCGTGATGCGGCGGACGCCCTCCACGGCCTGAAGGTCGGAGTTCGAGAGGTTGTCGGCGATCACCACATCGAATCCGGCCTGGATCAGCTCGACGGCCGTGTGCGATCCGATGTATCCGGCGCCGCCCGTTACCAGTACTGTTTCTTTCATAAGGCTATGTCGTTTGAATTTCTGAATTTTTAGCATTGTTCTTCCTGTCTTCCCTGTTGCCGGATGGTTTTCCGCTGTCGGCTACTGCCGTTTCGCGGCATTCGGGTCGTTTGTTCCGGCTTCTCGCCCCTTTCCGGTGGTAGAGGCCTTGAGTTGCGATTCCGAAAAATCGGGACGGTACGATTTCATAATCGGGCCTGTCTTTCGTCTGCGGGGCCTTTTACAGTTCCTGCATGGCCAGGCAGTCGGGACGGTCGTCGGGTGAATTCCCGTTTATTTGGCGGCATACACCACCTTTTTGGTTTCGAAGAACGCTTCGTCGAAGAATGCGGGGATCGGGTACTCCGTCCACTTCATACCGGTACGGCTCAACTCGTCCGCGAGGTCGCCGCCTTTGAGGTAGAGGATGCCGTTGGGCAGGGCGCCCTTTTGCCCCCGGTCGATCTTGTCCCAGACCCAGCCGACGAAGGTCGGCATCTCCGTCACGGCGCGGGAAACCACATAGTCGTACCGTTCGGGAAGCGTTTCGGCCCGGGCGCAGAGGGGGGTGAGGTTGGCGAGGCCGAGTCCCTCCGCAACGCCCTGTACGACCTTGATTTTCTTGCCGATCGAGTCCACGGCCGTGAAATGCGCCTCGGGGAAGAGGATCGCCAGCGGAACGGACGGGAAGCCGCCGCCGCACCCCACGTCGAGCACCCGCGCTCCCGGGGCGAAGGGGCAGACCTTGGCGATGGAGAGCGAGTGCAGCACGTGCCGCAGGTAAAGTTGGTCGAAATCCTTGCGCGAGATCACGTTGATCTTGGTGTTCCAGTCGGCGTACAGTGCGTACAGCGCTTCGAATTGCCCGCGCTGCGGGCGGGTCAGGTCGGGGAAGTATTTGTCGATCAGGGCAATCATAAGGTTTGTGGGCGTTGAAGTTTTTTTTAGGCAGGTCGGAGTGGTTCGTTCTGCGGCGTTCGCCGGTCGGAAACGTCAGGATTTTTCATCTGCGGCGATCAGGCGGCACATCTGCTCCCGGGCGCGGTGGATCTGGGTCTTGACGGTGCCCAGCGGGAGTTCGAGCTTCATGGCGATCTCTTCGTAGGAGTACTCTTCGAAGAAACGCATGACGATCAGTTGTCGGTAGCGCGGCGGCATGGCCTGGAGGTAGCGTTCGATCTGCGTGCGCTGCTGTTTGCGGATGATGTTCTCTTCGGGCGTGGGGTTGTTGGAGGGCGGTGCCGTGAATTTGTCGTCGATGGGCAGGTCCTCCTGGCGCCGCCGGATGAAATCGACGAAGGTGTTCCGGGCGATGGTGTAAACCCACTGTCCGAAGGTGTAGGCCGGGTTGTAGCGGTGGATGTTGATATAGACTTTGATGAAGGTTTCCTGCAGCAGGTCGTCGGCGTCCAGGGGGTTGTTGGTGCGCTGTATGAAAAGCCGGTGTATAGCCTCCTTGTAACGCTCGAAAAGGTATTCGAAGGCGATGTTGTCGCCCTGCAATACCAGCTCCACGAGCACCCGGTCGTCGGCTATGATATAGTCGGCTATCTCCATACCCGCTCGTCTTTGCGCAGCAGCAACAGCCCCAGCAGCAGGGCGAAAAACGGACTCAGCAGGTCGTACAGGAAGTAACGTCCGCAGATTTTCTCTTCACCCAGGCGGCGGCTGATGCGCCGCGCCTCGACGAGTACGATCGCAAAACGCGCGAGCAGCAGTACCCCTGCGGCGATCTTGAATTCCCAGGGCATCACCGCCAGGGCGACGATCGCCGCCAGCCAGAAGAGAATGCGGCTGCCCAGTTCCCACTGGATGAAGTTCTTGACCCACAAGGGATAAAAAGGAATGGCTCCCCCGAAGAAACGCTGGGTGCCGATCCACCACTTGAGCCCTCCCCAGCTCTTTTCACGCAGGGTGGCGCGGGGAGAGAGGACCACGCTGACATTGCCGGGTGCGATGATCCGCGACATGAACAGGTCGTCTTCGCCGATATTCATATTGAGGTGGCTGAAGCCGTTGGCGCCGAAATAGAGCCGCTTGGTGAATCCGTAGTTCTGACGCATGCCCCGGTAGGGTCTGCCGCAGACGGCGCTCGAGATCCAGTCCACCGAGTGCATCATCCGCCAGGTGCGGATCAGGTAGTTCGCGAACCCTTTCCCGCGCTCCATGCCGCAGTAGCCGAGCACGATTTCGCCGCGTCGGAAGCCGTTCGCCATGAGCGAGAGCCAGCGGTCCGAGGTGGGGTACACGTCCGGTGTGGTGAAGAGAAGGTGCTCGTAATGGGCCGATTTGATCCCGACGTTGAGCGCCATTTTGGGCGAGATCGGGAAGCGGGGATTCAGTTCGATCTTGGTGGCCGTGATCTGTGGGAACGACTGTTTGATGCGGACCAGGTCGTCGTAGAAGTCGGTGTCCCGGCCTACATAGACGATCACCACTTCGAAGTCGGGGTACTCCTGGGCGACGATGAGCGGCAGGATCTCCTCCACGAAGGCGTAATCTTCCGAGAAGAGGGGAATCACCACCGATACCGGAGGGGTTTCGGAGAGGATCTCCGGACGCCGGGTGTCCTTGTATTTGGGTATGCGCCCGTAAACGAACAGGTAGTAATATAACTGGATCCCGAACATGACCAGAAGGACGCCCGCGAGGGCCGTACCTTCCCAGTCGTAATGAGTGATGATGCGATTGAAAAATTCCATGGCGTATGCGTTATGGCGCGTCCGGGACGGTGAAGGTCGGACGCGGAGCCGAATTCGTTCGAATCGTGCCGAAATGCGGCCGGTCGATACGGAAAACGGATTCCACGCAAAGATAAGGATTTTATCCGAATCGGTGTCCTGCCGCCGGAAAATTCGCGGCGGTGGCCCGAAACGAACCACGCCGTCCCCGAGGTGCGGGAGAGGACGGTTTGCAGAGGCGGAAGCATGCCTTTGCGGTCGGGTCGGATGTGGTTACGCCGTTACCGAAACGGCTGTTTCCCGTACGGCGGCTTCGGCTTGCGGTGTCGGCTGCAACTCTTCGGGTCCGCGATGCCGGTTGCGGTAGGTCTCGGGTGTCATGCCGTATTGTTTGCGGAAGAGTTTGATGAAGTGCGAGGTGTTGGGAAAGGCGCATGCGGTGCCGATTTCGGCGATCGCCTTGTCGGTCGAGATCAGAAGCAACCGGGCATGGATCAGGCGTTGCCGGATGAGCCATTGGTGGGGCGAGGTCCCGTAGATGCGGAAAAATTCCTTTTTGAACGAAGTCAGGGAGCGGTTGCAGCGTTTTGCGATCTCCTCGACCGAAATATCGGAAAAGATGTTGGAATAGACGATTTGCTGGAGGTTGTCCCGGGCCGCATCGACGTTGCCCAGCAGCTTGCTTTTGATGCAACAATCCCCGTGCGAAACGATCAGGTAGAGCAGTTCGGTCATTTTGAGGTTTTCAGCGGTCGGGTCGTCCAGGAGCGATCCTTCCGTGAGGCAATCGTCGATGTGGCTGAAAAAACGCCGGATCGAACTCCAGCCCGGCATCGTGGCGTGGTTCAGGGTACGGCAGTCGTCGCACTGGTGGTTGTTGGTGATATTCAGCTTGTAGGCGATGTTGAGGTGCAGCAGGATGCGTTGCAGCTCTTCCGAGGTATAGCGAACGAGGATCTGTTCGTAGGGATGTCCCTGCGCGGGGATGTTTTTGGTATAGTGGCAACCCATACCGAGGAAGAAAAGATCTCCCTGGGAGAACTTGTAGCATTTATCGTCGTAATAGACGTATTTTTCTCCGTGGAGGATATATCCGATCACGCAGCGGGTAAACTTATGGGTTTCGATACCGTTGTTGGAGGCCGATACATACTTTTCGATCGACGGATTAACGGTTTGGGTGTCGTAGGATTCGTTCATAATCGGAAGATTTTATGGCTCGATGAAGGCCGGTGTCCATAGCCTTTTATCGAAGATTATGAATCAAATATACAATCTAAGGTTGTATATTCAAATTAAAATAGGAAAAAATTAGATCGAAAATGTTAAAATATATACTATTTCAACATTTTACGCGTTTTTTATTGCAATATATTTACAATGCAAGTGATGTACAAAATGAGATACAGCAGAGTTCCGACGGTACGTTGGATGCGGATGAAGGTCAGGGGCATGAGCAGTGCTGCGGGTACGGCTGCGACAGCCAGCAGTCCCGGCGTGACGCTCGGTACTGCTATCAGGCAGCCCGTCACCGTAAAGAGCAGGATGGTGTAGGTCAGCATGCCCCGGGCTTTGATGCTTACCGTGCGGAAACTGATGAGTCCGAAGAAGATGGCGCAGAGTACGATGAAAAGGACGATTCCGAGAAGTGCGGGGACGAGCGGAGGCGTATTGGCGAAAATCCGGTATCCGCTGTCGCTGACGAAGGAGTGCCATAATCCGGCGGGGGTATCCAGGGGATTGGCTCCCTGCCCCCAGGCGATGTAGCAGACGGCCAGGAAAGGGAGTACGACGCTGCACAGCGATACGAAGACTTCGCGCAAGGTCCGTCGGAAGCAGAATGCTGCGGCCAGGACCAACAGCGGCAGGGGAAGCAGCGGGGCATAGAGCAGCGGCAGCAGCCCCAGGAAAAACGAAGCCCGGAACACGGCTCCGATCGCGTAGCCGTTGCGGAAGCAGGCGAAGAAGTTCTGGGTCGATAACAGCAGGACGAACGCTGCGACGGATTCCGTCAGATACTCCTGCCCCAGGAGGATTCCGCAGGCGACCAGTCCGTACAGGGGGATGGTCAGCGTACTGCTGACGGGGTAGAGTCCGTAGCGGACCGCCAGCCTCCCGCAGAGAATGCCCGTCAGTAGGAGCAGGCCGCCGCAAAGGATGCGGGAGCAGCGGGGGAATCGTTCCTGGAACAAGCCGATCAGGTCACCCAGCGGGGTGGAAATCATCGTTTCCGGAGCCGGTGAAATAGTTGTCCCGGTCGTCATGGCGGCTGCGATGACGACCAGTATGGACGCGATGGCCAGCAGTAAGGGTTGGCGGATAATGTCCGGTTTCATGGTTCGACGATGGTTTTGTCCGAATGCGGGCTGCGGTTTCTGTTCCCGGCAAGGTGCCGAAAATTCAGCATTGCGTTCGCTTGTCGGAAACGGCCGCTACAAAGGCAATTATATCTTTCGATGCACACTCTTATCCGACGATTGCAGCGCCGAATCCGAGGGGCGCTTATTCGTGGTCCGAAGCCGCGCCTGTAAGGCTGCCCTCCCCTAAATTTCCTCCTCGGAGGGAACTCGGGGCGCAACACTCCCCCAAAGGTACATTGGAGTATATAATCCCGGCTACAAAATTAGGAAAAAAGCGGACGAAACCGTAATTATTTTGGAACCATATACGATTTTATTCCGGATCTGTTTTTGGTCCCGGGACTTTGCCTCGAACGGCCGTTGTCTGCCGCCTTGGGCGGTAGTTACGGTTCCGTACTGAAGCCTGCCTCCTGCTTTTCGGAGGAATTTCGGGGAGGCTCCGGCAAATCCGGGGTGATCGAAACGTCGGTGTAAAATTGGATATGATTGCCGATATTTTTAATTTTGCGAAAATGCGTGCGGTATTTCGGGGAGGTCCGAAGCGTTTCGGTGCACACCCCGGGTTCCCTTGTTTTTGCGGAGATCGGCGCTGGCTTGTCGGTTTTCGAAGGGGGCATCGAAATCGTGCGATAATAACTTTGTTTCGGATGTTGGAGAATTGCTACCAGAAAGAGCTGCCCGAAGCCGGGTGCGACGAGGCGGGGCGCGGGTGCCTCGCGGGGCCTGTTTTTGCCGCTGCGGTGATGCTGCCTCCGGACTTCAGCCACCCGTTGCTGAACGATTCGAAGCAGATGACCGCGCGTCAGCGCGATTTGCTGCGTGCGATCGTCGAGCGCGAGGCCCTTGCCTGGGTCGTAAAGGCCGTTTCTGCCGAGCGGATCGATCAGATCAACATCCTGAACGCTTCGTTCGAAGGAATGTCGCTGGCGGTCGCGGAATTGCCGATCCGTCCGGGATTTCTGGCGATCGACGGCAACCGGTTCCGCACGACGCTCGACATTCCGTATCGCTGCATCGTCAAGGGAGACGGCAAATATGCGGATATTGCCGCCGCGTCGGTGCTGGCCAAGACCCACCGCGACGAATATATGGAGCGCCTCGCCGGGGATTTTCCCGAATACGGTTGGGAGCGCAACAAAGGTTATCCGACCCGCGAACATCGCCTGGCGATCCGCCGTTACGGGCTTACGCCCCACCACCGGCTGACGTTCAATGCCGGGATCGACCAGTTGGAGCTGTTCTGACGCCGCTTGTGAGGAATTCTGCCATACCTCCCCTCCGGGGCTGAAATAAAGGCAATCATATCTTTCGATGTACATTCTTATCCGACGATTGCAGCGCCGAATCCGGGGGCGCTTGTTCGCGGACCTGCGCCGCATCTGTAATTCGGCTCCTCCTTTAGGAAGGAACTCGGGGCGCTGCGCTCCTAAAGAGGTCTGATGAAGCAGTAAACGCAAAAATAAAAAACGCCCGACGATCGGGCGTTTTTCTATCGGATGCAGGCCGTCGCCAGCGGACGGCCGTCGTTATTTTACCGGTATTTGTTGCTGATCAGCGTCATGAACTCCTGGCGCGTAGGCGGGTGCGAGAGGAATACTCCGGTGAATGCCGAGGTAGTCGTGGCCGAACCCTGCTTTTCGACGCCCCGCATCTGCATACACATATGGCTGGCTTCGATCACGACGGCGACGCCCATCGGGTTGAGGGCTTCCTGGATGCAGTCGCGGATCTGCACCGTCAGGCGTTCCTGCACCTGCAGGCGGCGGGCGAAGCTCTCCACCACGCGGGCGATTTTCGAAAGGCCCGTGATGTATCCGTTGGGGATGTACGCCACGTGCGCTTTGCCGTAGAAGGGCAGCATGTGGTGCTCGCAGAGCGAGTATAATTCGATGTCCTTCACCAGTACCATCTGCCGGTACTCCTCCTTGAAGGTCGCCGAGCGGATGATCGCCAACGGATCGTCCTCGTAACCCTGCGTGAGGAACGACATGGCCTTGGCCACCCGTTCGGGGGTTTTGAGCAGACCCTCGCGTGCCGGGTCTTCGCCCAGCAGTTCGAGAATCGCCTTATAGTGTTCGCGGAGTTTTGCGATCTTCTCGGGCGAGAAGTTCTCCTCCTTTTGGTATCGTTTCATTTCCATAAGCGGGGCAAAGGTAGCTTATTTCCCCCGGTTATGCAAAAATTCCGCTAATTTACGCACGGCGCGGCCCCGGTGCGAGAGAGCGTTTTTCTCTGCCGGGTCCATTTCTGCGTAGGTCTTGGCACTCCATTCGGGAATGAAGAGCGGGTCGTAGCCGAAGCCTTCGGAGCCCGAAGCGCACTGGGCGATGTGCCCCTCGACGATCCCTTCGAAGAGGTGCTCCTCGCCGTCGAGGATCAGCGAGATGACCGTGCGGAAGCGGGCCCGGCGGTTGCCGACGCCCTCCAGGTTGCGGAGCAGGAGTTCGTTGTTGGCGGCGAAGTCGTGCCCGTCGGTGGCGTAGCGGGCCGAGTGCACACCCGGTGCACCGCCTAATGCTTCGACTTCGAGTCCCGTGTCGTCGGCGAAGCAGTCGCAGCCCGTGCGGTCATGAACGTAGCGGGCTTTCTGCGAAGCGTTTCCCGCGATGGTGTCCTGTTGTTCGGGAATCTCCTCGGTGATGCCGACCGAACGGGGTGTGACGAGTTCGAAATCCGGGCCGAGAACGGCTTGCACTTCACTCAATTTGTGGGCGTTATTGGTTGCAAAGATGATTTTCATAGACGTATCGTATTGTTCGGTTTCGTCGAATTTCCGGATCATTTCGGATTGCTTGCGTGTGCTGTGTGTTTTTGCGGAACCCGGGTGATGGCTTTCCGTCGAATCGCAACGGATTCCTTTGTGCTACGTGCGGGGAGTTTCGAGCAGCTCCAGCCGGTGATCCGCCTCGATCTTGTCGATGATCGTCTTGACGAGCGTATCCATTTCGGAACCTTCGGAGTAGTCGGCCGGGCAGACGTGGCTTACGCGATTGTCGCGGATCAGGCCGTTCAGTTCGCGCCGGGCGTTTCGGATCTCGGGGTTATAGACGGCGATCGAATGTCCGCCGGAGTTCTTCACCAGCCGCATGCAGGGGATGTCGGTCGTACCGTCGCCCACGTAGATCATGCGCCGGAAGGGTACCGGGCGCTTGTCCTCCTCGATGTACTGGTTCACGAGCTTGCTGTCGAAGACCGATTCGACGCCCTTGTTGATCTTGAAGATGAACTGGGTCTTGTTGGTGTAATTGACCGCTACGGCGGGCCAATAGGCGACTCCGTCGATGTCGTACAGGAACGAGCAGGCGTAGATCCGCCGGAATTCATGGGCGATTTCCGTCCCTTCGATGATCTCCTTCAGACCCGAGGAGTTGATGTAGTGCAGTATCCGGATGCCCCGCGCTGCGCCATAGGCGTTGATGCGTGCGAACCACTCCCGGACTCCTTTGTAGAGGGTCACGCGGCGGCCCGACTCCTGGAACGCTTCGCGTCGCAGGGACAGGCCTTTCGACCGCGCCTCCTGGATCATGCGGGCCATGTAGGTCAGCACCATGTCGGCGTCCTGCTCCTCGGCCAGTTGGTTGGCGTCGTGCCAGAACTCCTTGTTGCTCTTGCCGACGGCGGGGATGAAGTCGTATTCCTGCATGTTTCCGGGGGCGAGCGTGCCGTCGAAATCGTAGATCAGGGCGATGGTCAGCGGTTCTTTCATAATTGCGATTGCGGTTGAATGTGTCGTTGTCGGTTCCGGTTCGGCGGAGAGGGTGAATCCGCCCCGTCTTCGTCGCCGGGCACCGTCGGGCTGTTTTTTCGTTTTTTCCGACGCTCCGGGCAGCCGTTTCGCTTCCGTTTGTCGGAAACACGGGATTTTCCGGTCGTTTTCCGTGTTCGGCGTGGCTTCGAAATCCGGGAACCCGCCTGCCGGTGAAAATGTCGGTTGAAAATCCAAAGTTAAGAAAAAATCCCTATTTTTGTTTTCGTAAGGAATTAAATCGTACCGAATACCTTAGATTTGCGCAGTAAACAGGAGATGAGATAGAGTTGGTAATTTTGTAGA
>OLGA01002764.1_pt1 | contig 11947 bp, 12 predicted proteins | sample 1604881 | NCBI WGS metagenome assembly OLGA01 (sample SAMEA3888896, study PRJEB22519) | human gut metagenome | biome: human gut; feature: human-associated habitat; material: faeces | place: Denmark | collected 2009
TATTACCTGCGCGGCCGCGTCGGTAAGGCTGCCAAGATCCGCGAGAAGCTGTAAGGCAGATTCTTTGAGAACAAAAAAGCATGGCGTTTCCGCCATGCTTTTTTTGTTGCCTTTTTCAAAAAGCGTGCTACAATAATACATTAGAAAATCAGGCGCATTTTGCCGCAGAGAGAGACTGTTAGTCCGCCGCTGCGCGGCGCTGGGTTCAGGAGACCGAAATGGACGAATTTGATCAGAAAATGGAGATCAGCGAGCAGCCGCAGGAGGAGATCGTGGAAAAGATCCCCGGACGCGACGTGTATGAGACGGTCTCGTCTCTCGTCTCGGCGCTGCTGGTCGTTGTGCTGGTGTTTACGTTTCTTGTGCGGCTGATGGGCGTTTCCGGCCCGTCAATGATCCCGACGCTGCAGGACGGCGACCGGCTTCTCGTCGTCAACTCGCTGCTCTGCGGCGACTATCAGGTCGGCGATATCGTCATCGCGCGCAAGGAGACCTTTGACTCGAAGCCCATCGTCAAGCGCGTCATCGCCACCGCGGGCCAGACCGTGGACATCGACTTTAACTTGGGTCAGGTCTATGTGGACGGCGAGCTTCTGGACGAGGACTACATCAACGACTACACCTATCGCGAAGAGGGCACCGTGTTCCCGCTTACCGTGCCGGAGGGCGAAGTCTTCCTTATGGGCGACAACCGCAACCATTCGAACGACAGCCGCGATTCCTCGCTCGGCACGGTGGACACGCGCCTTCTGATCGGCAAGGCGGTGTTCCTCGTCTTCCCGGGACGCGACTATCTGACCGAGCAGCGCGAGTTTGGCCGCATCGGCCTTTTGCAGTAAAGGGGGACGAGCAAATGCAGTTGGATTCTCTGAGCTGGTTTCCGGGGCACATGACCAAGACCCGCCGCATGATCGAAGCAAACGTCAGGCTGGTGGATCTGGTGGTGGAGATCACCGACGCCCGGATCCCGCAAAGCTCCCGGAATCCGGAGCTTCCCAAGTGGATCGGGCAGAAAAAACGCCTTATCGTTCTCAATAAATGCGACGCCGCCGATCCGAAGATCACCGCTCGCTGGATCGTCTGGTACCAGAACCAGGGGATCCCCGCCATTGCGGTGGACGCAAAATCCGGCAAGGGAATGGAGAAATTTCTCCCCACCGTCCGGGAGGTGCTTTCCGAGGAGATCGCCCGCCGGGATCTGCGAGGGATGGCCGGACGTCCCCTGCGGATGATGGTAGTAGGGATCCCCAATGTGGGGAAATCCTCCTTCATCAACCGCTCCGCCAACCAGCGCCGGGCAAAGGTGGAAGACCGCCCCGGCGTGACTGTCGGAAAACAGTGGGTCACCGTGGCAAGGGACGTGGAGCTTTTAGATACCCCCGGCGTCCTCTGGCCCAAATTCGAGGATCCGGCTGTCGGCGAACGGCTGGCGTTCACGGGGGCTGTGAAGGATCAGGTGGTGGACGTGGAACTGCTGGCGATCCGGCTGCTTGCCTGGCTCCACGAGGAATATCCCCAGCTTCTGCAGGAACGCTACAAGCTGACCCCCGCCGATACGGAGGGAAAGGAAGACTACGAGCTTCTGGAACTGGTCGGCCGGAAACGGGGGATGCTCATAAGCGGCGGGGAGATCGACACCCTCCGGGCTGCAACTGCCGTTCTTGATGAGTACCGGGGTGGAAAGCTTGGAAAGCTCTCGCTGGAAGCCCCTCCGGACGGGAAGGAGGCGGAGACGTGACCCTTTACGAGTACGACCGCTCCCTGCAGCTGCCGCTCTTCTGTGGGGTGGACGAAGCGGGGCGGGGGCCTTTGGCCGGGGACGTGTATGCGGCGGCAGTGATCCTGCCGCTGGATGCGGAGATTCCCGGGATCAACGACTCCAAAAAGCTGTCGGAAAAGAAGCGGGACGCCCTCTATGATCTCATTACGGAGCAGGCGGTGGCCTGGGCCGTAGGCGTGGCGACCGTAGAGGAGATCGAGAAGATCAACATTCTGCAGGCCGCCATGCTGGCGATGAAGCGGGCGGTGGACGCCCTTCCGGTGAAGCCCTCGCTGGCTTTGGTGGACGGGAACAAAAATCCGCAGCTTTCCGTTCCCTCCCGATGCCTTGTCCACGGCGACGCCACCTCCGCATCCATTGCGGCGGCGTCCATTGTGGCGAAGGTCACCCGGGACCGGTACATGGAGGAGATGGATCGGGTCTATCCCGGCTATCTTTTCGCAAAGCACAAAGGATACGGCAGCAAGGCGCACTACGCCTGCATTGATGAGCTGGGTCCGTCCCCCATCCATCGGATGTCGTTTCTGAAAAAATACTACGCTAAGAAGGAAGAGGCACCCCACTCCGACGGGAACAGGGGGGAGGCGGCCGCTTCCCAGCGGCTGGCAGAGCAGGGGTATCAGATCCTGGACGCCAACTGGCGCTGCCCCTATGGAGAGATCGACCTGATCGCCCGGGACGGGGATCAGCTGGTCTTCTGTGAGGTGAAGACCCGGACAGAAGACGGGATCGGCACCCCCGGTGAGGCGGTGAGCCTCTCCAAACAGAAAAAGCTGACAGCGGCGGCGCTTTCCTATCTTTCGGAACACCCTTCGGGGCTGCAGCCCCGGTTTGACGTGGTGGAAGTTACCTTATCGGGCGGAAACGGGGCGGTTCTCTCGGTGGAGCACCTGAAGAACGCTTTTTCCGCCCAGCAATGAATGGAGGCAACCGTATGCGGCATTTTGACCTGCACTGCGATACCCTGAGCCGCTGCGCAGCGGAGAAGGCTTCGCTCGTGGACAACGGATTTGACGTTTCCCTTGAAAAGGGGCAGATCTTCGACTGCTGGGTTCAGGCATTTGCGGCGTTCATCAATGATGACCTGCGTGGGGCGAAAGCCTATCACGCCTTTCAGGCTCAGGCAGCCGTCCTTCAGAAGGCCGTCGAAGCCGGGAAGGCTGTCTCTTACGATCCGGACAATCTGAGAGAGGGCGTCTGCAACGCTATGCTGACGGTGGAAAACGGGGCGGCTCTGGGCGGAAAGCTGGAGCGGATCCGGGAGTTCGCCGAGATGGGCGTCCGGGTGTTCTCACTGGTCTGGAACGGGGAAAACGAATTGGCCGGCGGCGTCCAGAGCGAGTCGGGGCTGACGGAACTTGGAAAAGCGGCGGTGAAGGAGCTGGAGAAAAACCGGATCGTCATCGACGTTTCCCATTTGAATACGTTAGGCTTCTGGGATCTCTGCGAGATCGCCGAACGCCCCTTTCTTGCCACCCATTCCAACTGCTTTGAGATCTGCCCCCACAAGCGGAATCTGGACGATTTGCAGATTCGGGAGATCATCCGCCGGAAAGGGCTCATCGGCATCAACTTCTACCCCATTTTCATCAACGGGGAAAGCGATGCTTCTTTCCAGGAGATCCGCCGCCACATCCGGCACATCCTCTCTTTGGGAGGCGAAGACGTGATCGCTGTAGGCAGCGATTTCGACGGAGCCGCCATGCCTTCCCGTTTAGACGGGATCGGGAAGATCCCCGGCTGGCAGGAGAACCTCGTGAAACACTTCGGGCCGGAGCTGGCCGACAAGATCGTCTTCGGCAACGCCCAGCGCTTCTTCAAAGAAAACCGGTAACGGCCGGGGAGGGGATCGTTATTACCAACTGGATCGTTTTATTTTTCATGCTTCTGGCCATTTATGCAAGCAATCGGAACGCCCGGCTGCTCCGCAATCGGATCCAGAAGCGCAGACAAGGGAGGAAACGAGATATGCCTACAGAACTGATGAAGGACTTTATCGATAAAGTCTGCTCCATCACGCTGCTCAATGAACTTTCCGGCATCACCGGCCGGATCGCTGCTGTAGAGGGCAACTGGATCAAGGTGGAGGAAAAGAACCGGGTTCGCCTGATCAACGGCGACATGATCCGGGACATCGCTATCCTTCCGGAAAAGTATCAGAAATAAATCTTGTAATAAATCTTGCGCCAAAGGGGAAACACTATGTATTACAACAGCACCCGAGACAACTCCTGCCGTGTCACCGCAGCACAGGCCATCTCCCGAGGAATCTCCTCCGAAGGCGGACTGTTCGTTCCGGAAGCGTTTCCGCAGCTTTCCATGGACGAGCTGCAGGGTCTGGTGGGAAAAAGCTACAACGAGAAGGCGAAAGCCGTCCTTTCGAAGTTCCTGACGGATTTTTCCGCCGAGGAGCTGGCAAACTGCGTGGATTGCGCCTACACCACCGAAAAATTCGACAGCGGGAACATTTCCGAGATCGCAAAGGTAGGGGAGCACGCCTATCTTCTGGAGCTGTGGCATGGGCCGACCTGTGCGTTCAAGGATATGGCGCTGCAGCTGCTGCCCCATTTGCTGACGGTTTCGGCGGAAAAGACCGTTCCCGGAAAGGAGATTGTGGTGCTGGTGGCTACCTCCGGCGACACCGGAAAGGCGGCGCTGGAAGGCTTCAAGGACGTTTCCGGCACCAAGATGCTGGTGTTCTATCCCGTCCACGGCGTCAGCAATATGCAGAAGCTCCAAATGACCACTCAGGAAGGCGGAAACGTTGCCGTCTGCGCCATCGAGGGCAACTTTGACGATGCTCAGAGCGGGGTGAAGAAGATCTTCACCGACCCCGACGTCCTCAAAGAGCTGGAAAAGAACGGCCAGATGTTCTCTTCCGCCAACTCCATCAACTGGGGCCGGCTGGTGCCCCAGATCGTTTACTACATCGCCGCTTACACCTCCCTTGTGGAACAGGGCGAGATCTCCTTGGGCGAGCAGGTGAATGTGGTCGTCCCCACCGGCAACTTCGGAAATATCTTAGCGGCTTATTATGCAAAAGGCATGGGACTGCCTGTCGGCAAGCTGATTTGCGCCTCCAACCGGAACAAGGTGCTTACCGATTTTCTCCGCACCGGCGTTTATGACAAGAACCGGGAGTTCCACACGACCCCTTCCCCCTCTATGGACATCCTCATTTCCTCCAACTTGGAGCGGCTGCTTTACGACCTCTGCGGGAAGGATGACGCCCAGATCCGGGAGTGGTTCTCCGCTCTGGCGAAAGAAGGGCGTTACTCCGTTACTCCGGAGGTGCTCTCGAAGCTCCGTGCCGGGTTCTACGGCGGTTACTGCACCGACGAGGAGACCCTGTCCACCATCGGAAAGGTCTTCCGGGAGTACGGCTATTTGTCCGACACCCACACGGCGGTGGGATTGAAGGTTTATGAGGACTATGTACAGGTTACCGGCGATACGGCAAAGACCATCATCGCTTCCACGGCGTCGCCTTATAAATTCACTGGAAGCGTCCTGAAGGCCATCACCAAGGATCCGATCCCCGAGGACGATTTTACTCAGGTGGAGCTGCTGGCGAAGTTGTCCGGGACCACGCCGCCTGCTTCCCTGCTTGCTTTGAAGGACAAGAAAGTCCGGTTCACGGGCAGCGTCCAAAAAGAAGAAATGGTGGAGCAGGTGCTCCGGATGCTCCGCTGAAAAAACGCAGAACGGGCAGGGGATCTTCTCCTCTGCCCGTAATGTGTCGCTACTTCTGAGACTGGAAGCTCTGACAGACCGTGTCGGAGCAGCAGTGTGCGGAATGGGGCCCGATCTTGATGTCCTTTGCGGTGCAGCAGCACTCCTGATCGTTGTGGATGCAGTTGCATACGTCGCAGCGGACGCAGGGTTCATGGCTTTTTTCCAAGGAAGGTTCCTCCTCTCAGGCGCAGACGTTTTTCGGAAGATGGCCGGAGTTTGTTCCGGCTTCTTTATTCTGCGCAGCGGGAGGAGAAGTATGATTGGAAATTTCTGACAAAAGGGGAATTATGAGCTTATTTGCCATTGCGGATCTTCACCTTTCGCTGGGGGTCGACAAGCCCATGGATGTGTTTCCCGGATGGGCCGGCTATGTGGAAAAGCTGGAAAAAAACTGGCGGGAAAACGTCCGCCCGGAGGATACGGTAGTGGTGGCCGGGGATATTTCCTGGGGTCTTGACATCAGTGAGGCGAAAGAGGATTTTGCCTTTCTGGACCAGCTCCCGGGGACGAAGATCCTGTTGAAAGGGAATCACGACCTCTGGTTTTCCACCAAGACAAAGGTGGAAAAATTCTTCGCCGAAAACGGTTTCTCCACGCTGAAGATCCTTTTCAATAACGCCTATGAGTACGGCGACCGTGCCATCTGCGGCACCCGGGGCTGGATGAACGATCCCATCGAGAAGAAGGTGCTTCTCCGGGAATGCGGACGGCTGCGGATGTCCCTGGAGGAAGGAAAAAAGTTCGGAAAGGAGCCGCTGGTCTTTCTCCATTATCCTCCCGTTTTCGGAGGTGGGGAGTGCTACGAGATCTTAGACGTGCTGCTGGAATACGGGATCAAGCAGGTCTACTACGGCCACATTCACGGGTATTCCTCCGGATACGCCATCAACGGGATCCGGAATGGCATCGATTTTCGTTTGATCTCCTGTGATTTTGTCCAATTCAATCCTGTGAAAATCATGTAATTCGTAAAAAACCCAAAATCTTCTTAGAAAAACTAGCAATAGCAATCAACTTGTGCTATAATAAATAAGTCTGAAAGTCTGCTTTGCGGCTTTCAAAAGGATCCGTCCGGGCACCATTTGGGCCTTTGACGGAATAACAGGAGGAAGTTTCATGAGCTTAGTATCCAAAAATAATGTGGCGACCAATAAGTTTGAGTTAGAGGTTTCCGTTTCTGCGGAAGACTTTGAGAAGGCCTGCGAAGCCGTCTACAAGAAGAGAGTCAAACGCATCGAGGTCCCCGGCTTCCGGAAGGGCCATGCCCCCCGCAAGACCATCGAGAAGCTGTACGGCGAAGGTGTCTTCTTTGAAGAGGCCGTCAACAATGTGTATCCTGCCGCTCTGCAGGCTGCTGTGGAAGAGGCGGAGCTGGAGCTTGTTTGCCGCCCCGAGGTAGAGGTTACCGAGGTTTCCAAGGAAAACGGCGTGACCTTTAAGGCCACCTGCACCGTGAAGCCCGAAGTCACCGTGAAGAATTACAAGGGCATCAAGGCTTCCAAGAAGGTCGAGGAAGTCACCGATGCCGATGTGGATGCTGAGATTGACCGCCGCCGGGAGCGCAACGCCCGCACCGTGGACGTGGAAGGCCGTGCCGTTGAAAACGGCGACATCGTAAACATCGATTTTGAAGGCTTCTTAGAGGATAAGCCCTTTGACGGCGGCAAGGCCGAGAACTTCAGCCTGACCATCGGCTCCGGCCAGTTTATCCCCGGCTTTGAGGATCAGATCATCGGTCACAACATCGGCGACGAGTTCGACGTGAACGTGACCTTCCCTGAGGATTACCACGCCGAAGAGCTGAAGGGTAAACCCACCACCTTCAAAGTGAAGCTCCACAGCATCAGCACCAAGGAGCTGCCTGCTGCTGACGACGAGTTTGCAAAAGACGTCAGCGAGTTCGATACCCTCGATGAGCTGAAGGCCGACATCCGCAAGCATCTGGAAGAAGCCAACGAGAAGAAGGCTGCTGACGAGTTCGAGAACAAGCTCATCGACAACGTGATTGAGAACATGGAGGGCGAGATCCCCTCTGAAATGTACGAGACCCAGATCGACAACATGGTCCAGAACTTCGAGTACCGCCTCCAGTCTCAGGGACTCAATCTGGATATGTACCTGCAGTATTCCGGCCTGACCCGGGAATCCTTCCGCAAGACCTTTGAGGCACAGGCTCAGCGTCAGGTGAAGGTGCGTTTGGCTCTGGAGAAGATCGTGGAGCTGGAGAACATTGTTCCCACCGATGAGGAGATCGAGAAGGAGTACGCCCGTCTGGCTGAGCTCTACAAAGTGGATGTGGAGAAGTTCAAGCCCATGGTTCCCGCCGAGGAGCTTAAGAAGGACGTGGCTGTCAACAAGGCCATCGACCTGATCCGGGACAGCGCTGTCGCTGAATAACCCCGAAAGTTTTCCGTAAAAGTACCCGTTCATGAAAAGGTTGCAGATCTTCTGCAGCCTGTTCATGTTTGGGGTTTATACTGATCGTGATACGTGCAGCTATTGGAGTGGGACAGCAGTGTGCCGGCCAATAGTTGTTCGTGTTTCTGCGGAAAGAACTTTGTGAATGGAGGACTTGTTTATGAGTTTAGTCCCAATGGTAGTGGAGCAGACCAGCCGCGGCGAGCGGTCTTACGATATTTTTTCCCGGCTTCTGAACGACCGGGTGGTCATGCTTTGTGAAGAGGTCAACGACGCTTCCGCTTCTCTGGTGGTGGCGCAGCTGCTCTATCTGGAAAGTCAGGATTCCGAAAAGGAGATCAGCCTTTACATCAACAGCCCCGGCGGATCCATTACGGCCGGCATGGCGATCTATGACACCATGCAGTTCATCAAATGCGACGTTTCCACCATCTGCGTGGGCATGGCAGCGTCCATGGGCGCATTCCTGCTGTCCAGCGGCGCAAAGGGGCGACGGTTCGCCCTCCCCAACAGTGAAATTATGATCCATCAGCCCTCCGGCGGCGCTCAGGGGCAGGCCACCGATATTGCCATTCAGGCGGAACGGGTGCTGAAAATGAAAAAGAACCTGACTCAGATCTTGGCCGACAACTGCGGCAAGCCCTACGAAACGGTGGCCGCCGACTGCGAGCGGGATCACTTCATGTCCGCCAAAGAGGCGTTGGAATACGGCGTGATCGACCGGATCATCACCCACCACGAGTGATTCCGACAGGCGCTTTTACGAAGGAGGCATTGATTCATGCCGGATAACAACGAAAAAGAACCGGTGCGGTGCAGTTTTTGCGGGAAACCTGAACAGGCTGTGGAGCGGATGCTCCATTCCTCCCGGGCTAACATCTGCGACAGCTGCGTGGCGCTTTGCTATGAAATGCTGGTAGAGGAGGGGCTTTTCCCGGAGCCCGGCTCCCCCAAGACCCGTCCTGCGAATCCGGATCAGGTGCCGGAACTTCTGAAGCCTGCCCAGATCAAGGAGGTCTTAGACCAGTACGTCATCGGGCAGGATAAGGCGAAGATCGCCCTGTCCGTGGCGGTCTACAACCACTATAAGCGGATCTACATGGCTCCCGCTGACGAAGATGTGGAGCTGCAGAAGAGCAACGTCCTGCTGTTAGGGCCCACCGGCGTGGGCAAGACCATGCTGGCTCAGACGCTGGCCAAGATCCTGAACGTCCCCTTTGCCATTGCCGACGCCACTACCCTGACGGAAGCGGGCTATGTGGGCGACGATGTGGAAAATGTCCTGGTGCGTCTGATTCAGGCCGCCGATTACGACGTGGAGGCGGCGGAGCGGGGTATCATCTACATTGATGAGATCGACAAGATCACCCGGAAGTCCGAGAATCCCTCCATCACCCGGGACGTCAGCGGCGAAGGTGTGCAGCAGGCGCTTTTGAAGATCCTCGAGGGTACGGTTTCCAACGTTCCGCCTCAGGGCGGTCGGAAGCACCCCCATCAGGAATTCATCCAGCTGAACACGAAGAACATCCTCTTCATCTGCGGCGGCGCCTTTGAGGGCATCGAGAAGGTGGTCGGCCGGCGGCTGGATTCCTCCACCATCGGCTTTAACGGCAGCATCCGGAAGAAAACCGATGACGATAAAAGTGCTCTTTATAAAAAGGTGCTCCCCGACGATCTGGTCAAGTTCGGCCTGATCCCGGAGCTGGTGGGACGGCTTCCCGTTATCACCACACTGGACGATCTGACTGAGGATCAGCTGGTGCAGGTACTAAAGGAGCCGAAAAACTCCCTCTTCAAGCAGTACAGCGCCATGTTTGCGTTGGACGATGTGGAGCTGGTCATGGATGACGACACCATGCGTGCGGTGGCAAGAGAAGCCATCAAGCGGAAGACCGGCGCCCGGGGACTTCGGAACATTATGGAGGATGTCCTCCTGAACCTGATGTTTATGATCCCTTCGGACGAGAGCATCGCAAAGGTCATTATCACTCCCGAAGTGGTGGAAGGGAAGGAAACCGCTAAGGTGGTTCGCCGGAAATCTCCGCTTCTGAAAAAGTAAAGAAAAACCGCTCCGTTTGAAGAAACGGGGCGGTTTTTTGCGTCAAAACAGGGGCTTATGCGGTGCGGTGGGAGTATCGGAATCGGGCGGAAAGGGAATGCTCCGGGGCTGGAACGGGTATGCTGCGGGCAAGAGAGAGCTTCAGATCCAGATAACGCTGGTTCCGGCTGCCACGAAAGAGGAGGGAGAGGTCCCGCTCCTCGGAGTGATAGGGGCCGTCGATGAGGAAATCCGCTTCTTTTAAAAGTGCGGCAGTCCCGGGTTCGGTTTTCGCTTTTTCCAGCAACTCCTCGAAGGTGTAGCCGGAGTAGACCGTTAGGTCAAGCTTTCCGGGAAGGGTTCGGATCTGCCTTGCCAGCCGGGCGAAGGCTTCCGCCTGGCAGAAGGGCTCGCCGCCGGAAAAGGTGACGCCCTTTAAGAGGGGGTTTTTCCGGATCTCGGAGAGGAGGCGGCTGAAGGGGACGACCGTGCCGCCGGAAAAATCGTGGGTCTGGGGATTGTGGCAGCCGGGGCAGCGATGGGGGCAGCCCTGACCGAAAATGACAAAGCGCAGCCCCTCGCCGTCCACGATGGATTCCCGGACGATGCCGGCGATGCGAAGGGTGTCTGTAGTCATAGGAATCGTCCTTTCGTGAAGAGGTTTGGGTGCGCATTTAGGCGAGTGAGGGGGAAGGGCAGGTGTTCGGCGGAGTGGCTGAGCCGGTCTTCCGCTTGGTTGGCGTGATCGAGGGGATCGCTGTTTTCTTTGGGCGGATTTGATAGGGAAGGCTGCTGTTTGGGGCGTTGCTTTTTGAGAAAAATGCTCTTTGGAGCAGGCTGGTTTGGTGTGGTCAGAGCTGCTCCATTTCGGAGGAGACGGCGTGCTTGACCCGATCTTCCACTTCCGCCCGCTTGGCGTTGTTGAACCGATCCAAAGTGCCGACCAGATAGCCGGTGATCCGGCGGATCCGCTCGAAGCCCACTCCGTTGGAGCCTTCCTTCCGGTGACAGCCGGGGCACTCGTCGCCGATGATGCCGGTGTAGCCGCAGACCGGATCCCGATCCAGCGGGTGGTTTACGGAACCGTAGCCGATGCCCGACTCCTTCATGCAGCGGATGACCTGCTCAAAGGCGGTCAGGTTCTCGCAGGGGTCTCCATCTAATTCCACATAGGTGATATGTCCGCCGTTGGTCAGGGCGTGGTAGGGCGCCTCCGTCCGGATCTTGTCAAAAGCGGAGATCTCGCAGTAGACAGGGACGTGGAAGGAATTGGTGTAATAATCCCGGTCGGTGACGCCGGGGATCGAGCCGAAGAGCTTTCGATCCAGCCGGACAAACCGCCCGGACAGTCCCTCCGCCGGGGTGGCGATCAGGGAGAAGTTGAGCCCCGTGCGCTCCGAGGCTTCGTCCATCCGCTTCCGCATGAAGCCGACGATCTCCAGCCCTAAGTTCTGGGCTTTTTCGCTTTCGCCGTGGTGGGCGCCGATGAGAGCTTTCAGTGCTTCCGCCAAGCCGATGAAGCCGGCGGTCAGGGTGCCCTGCTTTAAGACTTCGCCCACCGGATCATCCGGGGACAGGGCTTCCGAGCCCAGCCAGACGTGCTGCCCCATGAGAAAGGGGTAGTTTCGTGCCAGCTTTTCCGACTGGATCTTGAAGCGCTCTAACAGCTGGTCAATGACCAGATCGATGGTCTGATCCAGAGAGTCGAAGAAGGCGTCCACGTTGCCTTTTGCCCGAATGGCAAGGCGAGGAAGGTTGATGGAGGTGAAGCTCAAATTTCCCCGGCCGGTGACGATTTCGTGAGCGGGGTCAAAGTGGTTGCCGATGACCCGGGTGCGGCAGCCCATATAGGCGCACTCGGTGTCCGGATCGCCGGGCTTATAATATTGCAGATTAAAGGGAGCATCCAAGAAGGAGAAATTGGGGAACAGCCGCTTGGCGGAGGTCTCCATGGCCAGACGGAACAGGTCGTAGTT
>OLGA01002768.1_pt1 | contig 11937 bp, 4 predicted proteins | sample 1604881 | NCBI WGS metagenome assembly OLGA01 (sample SAMEA3888896, study PRJEB22519) | human gut metagenome | biome: human gut; feature: human-associated habitat; material: faeces | place: Denmark | collected 2009
GTCCTCAGTTCTACTTCCGTACCACCGACGTTACCGGCATCATCACCCTGCCCGAAGGCACTGAGATGTGCATGCCCGGCGACAACGTTGATATGCACGTTGAGCTGATCACCCCGGTTGCCATGGAAGAAGGTATGCGTTTCGCTATCCGCGAAGGCGGCCACACTGTTGGTTCCGGCGTTGTTTCCAAGATCGAGAAGTAATTTTCGGCTTGTGATATAGCTTTCAAGGCTCCTGCTGTTAAGGCAGGGGCCTTTTTGTTGTGTACGACTTATGGGACGGGGAGGGGGCAAAGGCCGGGTGTGGAAGACCAAGGAAGGCATCATGAAAACATCAGGAATTGTAGATAGGGGAGAGGACACCATTCGGGACTTTGAAAAAGTGGAGCAGGAGGGGGCACTCACACCGCCCTACCTTGGGAAGGTGTATTTCAGGTCGCGGTTAAGGGGCAAGGATTGATCTATCCCTAAGTTTTCGGAACGGTCAGGAACGCTCTCTACAGTACAATTTATAATGGGCAATTCTCAACCTCCAATGTTCCCTTCAAGTTTCCTCCAATCTCTGCCAAATCTCTCAACAACAAGCCAAACCGAAATGGCAAAAAATGCGCGATCACAATACCGGGTGATTGGATTAAGAGATTGCAAAGAACATTATCGGGGTAAATGTTCAATTATTTGATAAAAACAGGAATAAACCATTCAAAAATGTTAATAAGTACCGTCAAAGAGTCACCGCACCGCAACGCAAATAATGTGCGAAAAACAGGTTTCAGTTGATTCAAGGACAAAAATTTACATAGAAACCGCTCTAATTAACTATGCAAATTCTGGCAACTGTGATATAATGTATATACCTAGATGTGTCGGAAAGGTTATCATTTGCGGGATCAAGGCATGCAGCCGGTACAACGTTTTGTCAGCCGCTGTGCCGGGGCCAAAAGCCCCAAAAGCAGGCCGCAGCCCGGCAAGGGATCGCCAGACCGAGGGGAGCACAACCAGGCGTTTTGCAATCAACACCTGCAAAGTGCCGCACATCTGCCGTACCACTTTTCACACAAAAGGGGAAAGTAGTAACACTTAAGGGAGGATAAAACTATGAAGAAAAACCTTCAGCGTTTTGGTGCATCCGTGCTGGCAGCAGCCATGGTTGCCCAGAGCGTGGCGCTTCCCGCAGCAGCCGAAACTACCAAGATTGATTCTTCGGTAGCGCAGTCTGTTGCAGCTAGCGCAGCAAGCGCGGCCAGCGCTGTGCAGTCCCTGCCCAAGTTCACCAGCACCGCAGACCTGATCAAGCAGACAGCCCAAACGCTGGCTGCCCAGGGCGAAGTGCATGAACTGGAGCAGGACGATGCCAAGCTGGAAGCGACTGCACAGAGCAAGGCGGGCATGAGCCTTGCAGCGTTGGAAAATGCATTGGCCGATGCCATGTACGCCAACGCCGCAGCCGGCAAGATCAACACCGAAGCCTATGGCCTGAACAAGGACGAGATGGCATCGGTGATGGCTGCCACCATCAAAACGTATCATCTGTCCAGCGCCGTTACCGACCTGGGCTATGAGACGAACGCCGCAGGCGTTGTGACCGCCGTTACCTTTACCGGCAGCTCCGGCATGACCTCTGCGATGGAGTCCATGACCAACAGCGATGATGAAGTGATTGCGCAGCAGGCTGACAGCTACGCACAGGCTTACGTTGCTGAAAACTCCGATACCTTTGCGGCCAGCGCCGCTGCGGACGGCCATACCTATGGCGAGCCGAAATGGTACTGGAATGACACCAACCCGGAGGATGGCCACACCCACACCTGGAAGGAAACCCCCGATGGTTACTGGACCAAGACCGATGACGGCTGGGCTTACACCGCTGTGTATACCTGTGAAAAGGGCGATGCCTACCAGAAGGTAGAAGGCACCGTAACCAAGGATACCACCGAGGCAAAGCCCGGCGTTGCCGGCAAGACCGTTTACTCTGCCAGCGTGCCCGCTGACAAGAGCCCGGTTAAGAAGGAATACAAGGAACCCACCACCCGCACCGACGACATTGCCGCCCTGCCCTGCCAGAGCCATGTCGTGCCCAAGGATGCAGATGGTAACTTTGTTGCTACCTTCAACTGGGAAATGAAGAAGGTCGAGGGCAAGCTGGCCGATGACTACAGCAACGCCCAGCTGTTCTATGACAGCGAAACCGGCAAAATTTCTGCCGGCGCTCCCGTTACCATTGACTGGGAATGCACCAGCGTCACCTTCAAGTGCGCTGTCTGCGGCGAAGAAATCAAAACCCAGCCGGCAATGACCATGCCGGTCAGCGTTGTGGTAGACCAGAATGACAATTCCGTCTACATCAACGTGGGCGGCACCCCGACCCTGGATACCACCTCCGGCGGCACCGGCGTTACCCTGGTGTCCGCAATGAAGGACGGCAACTGGTACGATATGCAGAACAACCCGGTTGACGCAAGCAAGGTGAACTTCACCTATCAGAGCGGCGACAACAAGGGCAAGAACAGCCTGCTGCTGTACGACAGCCAGAAGACTGCCGTGTATGTGGACGACCAGAACAACCAGGTCACCAATACTTACGATGTCTCGACTGCGCAGATGAACTACTACTACTTCCAGCTGTCGCAGTTCAACCAGGACGAAGCAGAGTACTTCGGCGTGGTTGCCCCGTTCTGGACCTCCAAGGGCGTTCAGAAGCAGGGCGAGGATGGCAGCATCACCGGCACCATGGGCGCAATCAAGATATTGTGCAGCATTGATCCGAACGATGATGTCCCGCCGACCACCATGGCATTCATGCTGAACATGCTGCCGCAGGCGTTCATGTCTTACGTCATGAACTATGGCGAAGCTCTGAAAGCCATCCGTGATGCAGGCTTGGCACAGGTTGCCAAGCTGGGTGACGCTGACTATGTCACCAAGCTGCTGATCCTGCACGACTGGATCTCCCAGGTTGCAGAATTCGATATGGGCTCCATGGGCGATATCACCGGCGGCGGCAACAACGACCCCATCCAGACGACTGCTTTCGGTGCCCTGCTGGGCGGCGAGATCGGCGCTAAGGGCGTTGAGTATGGCTGCATCTGCCTGGGCTATGCATCTGCATTTAACTACATGGTCCAGAATTTGCCTGACAACAAGAGCATCTATAAGAATGATGACGGCAGCTGGAAGACCCCCGATGAAGTAGGCGATAACGCTGTTGTTGACTTTGCCCAGATCCTGTATTACTGCGATACTTCTGATACCAGTATTGCCGGTAATGCGTTCGGCGGCGGCATGTTCAACAACGTCCACTACTTCAACGCAGTCAAGGTCAACAAGCTGCAGGGCGACAGCAACTCTGCTACGATGACCACCGGCGACCCCAACAAGAACTGGTACTATGTTGACGTCTGCTATGACGATGTGAACACCGAGTGCATGGCCCAGACCCGCGTTGAGAACGCAGGCGACATGCGCCATGTCAACTTCCTGGTTTCTCCCTCCGGTCTGGAAGGCCGTTACAGCAAGTACTATGATTACATTGACTCGCTGTACGATGGCTACACCTACACCAAGAACAAGAATCCCGATGTGGATGATGACGGCAATGTTGTGTTGAACAACGGCAAGCCGCATTACTCTTACACCAAGGCGGAGAACAAGAACGAGACCCGTTACACCGATACCTGCTACGAGGATACCTGGTTCACCTCTATCTGCAGCCCCATCTACTTCGACAATAATTACTTCTATTACGTTGATACCACGACCAACCAGAACCTGTATAACAACATGCGCCGCCAGCAGTCCGAGAACGGCAACAACGGCAACTCTGGTTCCGGCAGCTCTGGTAACAACTCCCAGATGCAGCAGTTCATGAAGAAGATGCAGAACCAGGGCCCCGATACTCTGGAAGCACGTCCGCGTAATGCGAACTACTATATCCGCAAAGAGGATTCCAGCAGCAGACCCGGCGGCTTCAGCATGAGCAGCTTTACCAAGACGGATGACCCGTTTGATATCATCCTGATGTACTACAACGATCTGAAGGAAACCAGCAGCAACTTCAATGATGACGACAGCAATGCCAAGGTTCTGGCCGAAGCTGGCACCATCTATAAGATCGATACCAGTGCAAAAGATAAGCATACCAAGGTTGAAAACAACCTGAACACCGAGTGCCTGGCAGACGCTGCTGCAAAGCGGATCTACCCCGCACTGGTACACTCTACCGCACTGTATGATGGCATGCTGTACTTCAACGTCAACAACGCCATCTACCGTATGGACCCGACCACCGGCGCAGTGGAAGAAGTGAAGGAATACAACACCGTCTATGGCGGCATTAAGCTGACCAAGGATAAGGACGGCAACATGGTTCCCGATACCCACTTTCCCGGCATGAGCATGGTTATCATGGACAGCCCCCAGAATACCGACAGTGTGCAGTATCTGAAGACCTTCATGAACCATCCTCTGGCGGGCCTGACCCTGCGTGACAGCTACAGCTTTGCTACCACCACCCAGCAGGGCCAGACTGTGATCACCGGCATCAACACCACCAAGGATCAGCTGGTCGTTTCTGTCGGCACCAACCTGTCCAACACCTATAAGAGCCTGGACGAGCTGGGTTCCGATGGCAAGCCGGTTGTTAAGACCGATGCCTCCGGCACTTCTTATGCAAACCGTAAGAGCTACAAGACCGAGTCCTGGAACTACAACCCGAGTTACAACCAGAACATGGGCAGCTCTGACGAGAAGAACAAGAACGAAGAGTTCATGTGGTGCGCTAACCTGGTTGAAACCATGCCGATGTCCGACATGGTCAGCGACCTGAACAGCGGCGCAACCACCGATGTTTCCGTTGAAGCATGGTGCGATACCCCCGCTTACACCCAGGCCCGCACCAACAAGTACGGCCTGACCAAGGGTGAAAAGAAGTACGCTGACGGCGCACTGCCCAAGGGCCATACCTGGGCTCTGGACGAGCTGGAAACCAAGTCCGTTGGCAACAATGTGTACCTGTGCTCTGATTGCCATACCGCAACCGAAAGCACCCCCCACACCGTTACCCTGCCCGATGCAGTTGCAGGCGTTACCCTGACCCTGGGCACCACCAGCAACACCTACATCAAGGACGATACCGTTACCCTGACCGTAGAAAAGGAAGGCACCGATATCGTTACCGTTACCGCAAAGAACGGCGATACCGATGTTGCTCTGACTGAAGTTCAGGAAGCAGCGCAGGACGAAGCCGCAGCCCAGGCTACCACCGAAAAGGCGAAGACGGTTTACACCTTCACCATGCCGGACGGCGATGTGACCATCAGCGTTACCAAAGACGCCAAGACCTATGCGGTCAATGTTGCTCCCCTGACCAATGGTGAGATCACTGCTTCCGCTAAAGAAGCAGCTGAGAAGGAAACCGTAACCCTGACTGCTAAGCCCGCGACCGGCTATGCCCTGAAGGCTGGCAGCGTGAAGGTTACCTACAAAGACGCTGACAACACCGATAAGACCGTTGAAGTGAAGGCTGATACCGAAAAAGCCAACACCTACACCTTTGCAATGCCTGCTTACCCTGTCAACGTCAGCGCAGAGTTTGTTAAGGAATACAAGGTTACCGCAGCTCCTGCTGAGAACGGCACTGTTACCGTAGACCCGACCGCAGCTGTTGAAGGCACCGACGTTACCGTTACCGTTAAGGCAGCTGATAACTACCAGCTCAAGGCTGACAGCCTGACCTACAGCTATCAGATCGGCGAAGATAAAAAGACCGAAAAGCTGACCCTGACCGATGGCAAGGCAACCTTCAAGATGCCTGCTGCTGATGTTACCGTTAGCGCTGTGTTTGAAGCACTGACTGCAACTCCGACTGCAACTCCGACCGCAACTCCGACTGCAACTCCGACTGCAACTCCGACTGCAACTCCGACCGCAACTCCGACCGCAACTCCGACCGCAAAGCCGGCAGAGCCGACTGCTGTGCCGGAGCCGACTGCTGTGCCGGAACCGACTGCTGTGCCGGAGCCGACTGAGGTACCGTCTACTGAACCCGAAACGCGCACCGCTCATGGCGCTGCTGAAAAGACCACCATTACCGCAATGGCTGTCTTTACCTGCACCGATAAGAACTGCGCAAGCGCACAGTTCGTGGATGCTACTGTAAAGCAGACCAGCGGCGTTACCACCGCTGCTGTCACCTTCAACGGCAAGGACTACACCGCCAAGTACGGCGAGAAGAACGGCTGGGTTGAAGAAAACGGCAAGAAGTACTGGTACGAAAACGGCGTGAAGCAGGGTACTGAGGGCCGCGGCAAAGAAATCTATGATCCCGATTCCGATGCCTGGTACTGGCTGGATGCTGTCCAGGGCGGCGCAATGACCGTCAACAAGGACGTTTACCAGGAATCCGCCGCCGGCCAGTGGGCTGATAGGCCCGATGGCACCGGCAAGTGGGTCCGTTACGATGAGAACGGCCACATGATCAAGGGCTGGCAGACGACCGAGAAGGGCACTTACTACTTTGACCCGACCTTTGGCACCATGGCCAAGGGTGTTACCGAAATTGACGGCGTACCGTGCGCCTTCGATCAGAACACCGGCATTGGCCTTGATAAACAGTGGGTAACCATCAATGGCGCCGATTACTGGTACGAAAATGGCGTTCGCCAGGGCTTGGAAGGCCGCGGCAAGGAAATCTATGACCCGGCTTCCGATGCTTGGTACTGGCTGGACTCTGTTGATCAGGGCAAGAAAGCCACCAGCAAGGATGTCTATCAGGAATCCGAAGCTGGCCAGTGGGCTGATAGGCCCGATGGCACCGGCAAGTGGGTCCGTTACGATGCACAGGGCCACATGATCAAGGGCTGGAGCGCTGACAAGCGTTACTACTTCGACCCGATCTATGGCACCATGGCTAAGGGCGATGCAGTCATCGACGGCCGTACTTATCACTTTGATAAGAACACCGGCGTTCTGCAGTAATCCCACAGCCGAACAATGAGCTGTAACCAGCCCATTAACCTCTAAATAAAAATGCCGCAGCAGATGTAACAGTCTGCTGCGGCATTTTTGTATTTGTGGGCTAGGTTCGGTGAAATATTTGCCAGGCCAGTAGGGCGGGGGACCCCACCCTGCCGAAATACTGGGAACAATACACAATTTAAAAATTGCAATATACCTTGCTACGCCGTAGGGGGCGGCGTCCCCGACGCCCCGGAGGAGCGTATAAATTACAGGCCTTTTGTTGGTAACTGTACGGTAGGGCGGCCAGCCCATTGGCCGCCGGATGAGCCCAGTCACAAATCTCATTTATCAGGCTCTGCGCGAGGAACCACCCCTCACCGGCTTTCGCCGGAGCTCCCCTCTAAGGGGAGCCAGTATCTTACCTTATGATTGCGGTGGCTCCCCTGGAGGGGAGCTGGACGCGAAGCGGCCTGAGGGGTGGTTCCTTGCCGCAAACCTAAAGCAATCGAATCCAACGCCTTGGAACAGTCACTGCGCCCGCAGGCACCTTGCCCTGCCACAAATCCCATCACGACCAATCGGACAAGGCCTCGGAACGGTCAAGACCGTTCCCTACAGAACAAATTATAATGGGCAGCACACCCTTAAACAATCAGTAGGGCGGGTGACCCCACCCCGCCGAAAGCTAGAAATAGTACACGATTAAAAAATCGCAATTTACCTTACCCGCATAATAAAGGCAACACACAAAAACATGGCGAACACATCAGGCCGGTGCAAGGGCAAAACCTACTAAAAAGCTGCGGCTAAATTTGGCAAATATGGCGCGCGAAGTATAATTTTTGGAGGATATCACAAGCAGAACAAACAAACTTTGTCAGTTCAAACAACAAAAAAACAATAAACTGGCATGGATGCCAAAGAATGCGGCCGCGAATTGTGAAAGATTTTAATATATTTTCTTCGTTTCCTCCTTACCTGTTATCATTTGAATTTGCAATCGAAATATGGAACTTGTATAATAGAATAAAAGAAAAGTGCAAACTAAATGGGTGAAGAGGATTTGGTGTAATGGATGATAAAAATAGATTCAGCATTCTGCTGGAGCATTTGCTAGAAGTTGCGGAAGTCAAGAACTATACCCTGGCCAAGCGCCTGCAATACGATGTTTCCTATATCAGCAAATGGGTCAGCGGCCGCATGCTGCCTGCCAAAAAGACTGAAAAGCGCGTGATGGAGGGCATCAGTGCCTGCGTGGTGGATGAAGCCACCGATGATGGCCGTGACCTGCTGCTGCGGGAATACAGCGTTAGCATCCCCAGTGACCTGAAAGCCGCCATTTATGATAACCTGATTGCTGAATATGATTATTTGCAAGAGGAGCTGGACAGCGGCGAGGCGCGCATTGGCCCCTATACGGACTTTTGGGCCGAGCTGAACATGCTGCAATACCTGACCAAAATGGCGCACCCCGTGCTGCGCCGCGTCAGCCAGCTGGACATTGTGGCTGTGATGGACCTGATGGAAATGGCGCGCGAATACCGCCTGAAAGTTGCCAACCTGCAAAACGGCCAGCTGGTGGACCAGCGCAGCTATGATAACGTCTATTTCAAGCTGATGATCGATATCAGCCGCGAAAAATGGGACCCCATCTATGATGCCGCGCTCATTATCAACGTGCTGACCAACTTCAGCCATATTCATTTCAAGCTGTTTGGCAGCACCGCGGCTGCCGGGCGCGCGGTGTTTGTGGTCAAGGGCGATTTTGCCATTACCGGCCTGCTGGTCAGCCACAGCCGCTGCGCTGCCGTTACCGCCACCGAGGACCCGCAGAACTGCGAAAGCCTGTATGATAACTTCTCCAAGCTCTGCGTGCGGGATGACCAGCTTTTCCGCGATACCAGCATGCGCCAGCTGATCAGCCAGTACGACTATATGCACACGCTGCTGGCCTCCAATCTGCGGTGGATGTTCGGCCACCTGAATGAGCTTCTGCTGCCGGATGACTTGTTTGAAGAGATCCTGACCGCCCACGAGGCCGAGCTGAAAGATTTTTTGGGTGCTACCCCTGCGGAGCTGCGTAGCGTACACAACCTTGCCAAAGGTGTGGTGGAGGAAACAAACATCCGCATCCTGATTTATGAAGCTGCATTTTCCTCCATGGCGGTTTCCGGCGAGCTGGACTTTTTCAGTTACAAGGTCAACCTTACCCCGGATCAGCGCAGCCGGTGCATCAGCTATGTGCTGCAGCTTTGCAAGCAGCGTGAAAAACTTGAATTCCGCTTGATCAGCGGCCGCATTGTGAACGATTTCCAGTATGTGGCGGACCCCAATATGTTTCTTTCTGGCGCTGCATCGTATCTTCGGCTGGATAACAACTGCCCCATCAACCGGATTGCAATGGTCAACAACAGTGTGATGGAAGACCGTCTGAGTGAATATTTTGATCAGGTCTGGAATTTGGATGACCAGAACGTGACAAAAGAGCGCAACGCCATTGCGGAGCACATCCATCATGTCCTGCAGGGAATCCATCTGATTACCCGCGCCAAAAGTGATGAAATGGAAGAACTGCAAGAGAGCTGGATGAACAAAATCTAAAAATACAACATACATACGCATAAACATAAAGCCCTGGCTGCTGCGGTAGCTGGGGCTTTTGTTGCACCGAGGAAAATGAAATTGCAAGAAAACTCCATGCCAAAGCGTGAAAATCCATGTGAAAAAAGTGAATCATGCGGAATCAATTTCTGGAAATTTGTGCCATGGGATTCTCGTGCTTTCCGTAAACAGGAATGGTATACTATGTTCAGCACCGAAGATAATTATAGCATTATGGTTCGGCGACGCTGTGCAACGATGTGCACAGCAGGGGAAAGCGCCATAAAGGTTTGGCGTGATTTGATTTGGATAATTTAATTCCCTGCAACTATAAGGGAAAGACATTTGGAGGAAATTGCAATGAATGAAAACGCGATGTTGACTGGCAAGCCCAGCATTGACCGCCCCTGGATGAAGTTCTATCCAGATGTTCTGCGCGGTATCCAGGTTCCGGCCTGCACCGTGGAGCAGTACCTCTCCGTGCGCGCTGCAGACCCTAACGTGGTTGCCATGCACTACTATGGCGTGGATATCACCTGGGGTACCGTGTTCCGTAAGGTGGACGCCACCGCCCGCGCTCTGCAGGTGCTTGGCATCAAGCAGGGGGATCAGATCCCCGTGTTCCTGCGTTCTGTGCCGGAATTCATTTATCTGCTGCTGGCAGCCGAGCGCATCGGCGCTTCGCTGCTGTGCCGTGACAACACCCTGGAAGAAAACATTGAAGCTGTTCAGAAAGCCAATGCCAAGGTGATTTTTGTTCACGACTTCTTCTCCAAGGCCGAAATCGAAGCCTACCGTGAGCAGACCAACGTGAATACCTATGTTATCGTTCCCGCTCTGGAAAGCGGCGACCGCGCCGCTATGCCGGTTTACCTGCAGCATTCCCTGGATGCCCTGTATCCGGATGTTCCCGCCCGTGGCTCTGATACCATGATGTGGGCTGATTTCTGTAACATGGGCCAGCGTTTTCGCGGCTTTGTGCCCGCTCCTGTCAACATTGACCGCCCGCTGCTGCGCGCCTACACCAGCGGTTCCACCGGCCCTTCCAAGCAGGTCATCCATTCTGCACACAGCATCATCGGCGTGCTGGCCCAGATGAACTTTTATGGCGCTTCGGATAAATTCCGCCCCACCTGGCTGCTGACCATCCTGCCCCCGGCTCTGATCGCTGTTGTGGTTTCCATGATGCTGCTGCCCCTGGCCGGCGGTATGCTGCTCATTCTGGATCCGTTTGTGGATGTGTACGATGTTGACCTGGAAATGATGCGCTACCGCCCCAACAACTGGCCCCTGATCCCCATGTTTGTGGAGGTTATCCGCCGCAGCAAGCGTCTTCCGGCTGACTATGATATGTCCCACATGCTGGCCATCGGCGCCGGCTGCGAGGCATTCAACAACAAGCAGCTGCGCAATGTTGAGGAGTTCCTCAAGCAGCATAACTGCAACCTGCGCTTTACTGCCGGCTACGGCAGCAGCGAGGCCGGCTCCAACGCCACTCTGCCCATGGCTCCGTTCCCGGTGCGTGACGGCAACGTTGGTGTGCCGATGATTCACAGCGTCATCAGCATTTTCAAGCCCGGCACCCAGGAAGAGCTGACCTACAATACCCCCGGTGAGATCTGCATGACGGGCCCCGGCGTGATGCTGGGCTATGACCGCCCCGAAGCAACCGCCAAGGCACTGCAGGTCCACGCAGACGGCAAGACCTGGCTGCACACCGGCGATATTGGCTATATGTCCGAGGACGGTGTGCTCTACACGATGACCCGCGGCGCATCCCCGCGCTTTGGCGGCGGCGACCTGATGGTGCAGCCGCTGGAGAACATCGTGGCCGATGCTGACATCAAGGGCATCAAGGACGAGTTCTTTGTTATCGTGCCGGATGATGAGCACGAGGGCTGCTTCCTGCCGTACCTGTACGTCCAGCTCAAAGATGGCTACACCTTGGACGATGTGCGCGATAAGATCAATGCCTGCCTGCCGGAACGTTACATGCGTCCGGTGGAGATTTTCACCGTACCGGAACGCCCGTTCTTCCACTTCAAGACCAACCGTATTGGCCTGAGCAAAGAAATCATCGCCAAGCGCAACCAGCAGAAAGAGAAAGCCAAGCGCAACAGCTTTGCCGATGGCTGCATTGCCTGATGACTTTGGCGTGATAAAATCATGATAATGTAACGGCATGTGCCCACCTTATGATAGAGATAAGGGGGCACATGCCTTTTATTTTGGGGTGGGGGAGCGGATGAAGATGAACGGTACGCGCGGTTGGGGGATAGGGGAGAAGGGCAATCGGATTCCGGTGCGGGGGAGATACTTGTGAAGTTGTAAAGGCAATACCGCATAATTCTAAGTGCCGATACGGCGAGCGAGGTGCGGC
>OLGA01002771.1_pt1 | contig 11929 bp, 13 predicted proteins | sample 1604881 | NCBI WGS metagenome assembly OLGA01 (sample SAMEA3888896, study PRJEB22519) | human gut metagenome | biome: human gut; feature: human-associated habitat; material: faeces | place: Denmark | collected 2009
GTGCAAGTGTAATGGCGATGCTGATAATAAAGTTATCTGTAAAGTATGACAGCGTCAGCTCGCCGAAAATAAATGCACCCAAAACGATGAACCGCTCATGTGCAAAGTTCACAAGTCCTGTTGAATTCCAAATCAGCGTATATTCGATGGCCACCAGACAATAGATAAACCCCATGGCAATGCCTGTGACCAGAAGTTGGATAATTGTACTCATGCTTCCCTCAATTTCCACCGTGCACAGGCGCCGCAGAATGCGGCACCTGTGCAGCGTGTCTAGTTCTGGATCTTAGTACTCTGTGATAACCGTCAGCGCCTCCGGCGTCTTGCCATTGTTGCGGGCGATGATGACCTTGTAGACAAGATCATGATACTCGTCGACATAGAGCTTGCCCTAGTTACCGTCGATGCTTGTCTGCAGGATTGCGTCGGCAATCGCCTGCCGCTCTGCAACACCGGCCGTTTCAATGGCAGCCGCCAGCATATAGACCGCGTCGTAGTATTCAAACGAGCTGTTTTCGGGCTTGTCGCCGTTGTATCTGTCTTCAAACTTCTGCACAAACTCCGCGCTGTCCGGGTCGGAGATGACGAAGTCGGTAACTGCATACGTGCCGTCGCAGACCGTTTCATCCAGAGCGTCATAGTATGCGATGCTGGTGAACGTTGCGCCGCCGATGACCGGAACATCCAGACCGAGCTCCTTGATCTGACGGACGGTGATTGCCGCTTCTGCCGGGAAGCACCAGACAATGACTGCCTCCGCGCCCGCGTTCTTGACGTTCAGAATCTGGCCGGTCATGTCCACATCGCCGGGGGTGTGCGCTTCTGCCGCAACCAGCTTCAGGTCCTTGGTTGCAAGATAGTCCTCAATGATGCTCTTGGCGCCGATGCCGAGCTCGACATTATTGTACAGAAGGCCAATCTTGGTATAGCCGAGGTCTTCTACCAGATACTTCACCGCAGCCGCCGCGTTCAGGCGGTCCGAGGAACGGGTTCTGAAAACGTAGGGGTTATCGAGCTCGCTGATGCTCAGCGCCGTGCCGCCGACGAAGGCCGGAAGCGTGTAGTTGCGGAGCGTCTGGTCAACGGCGAGAACGCTGTTGGTCATGTGCGGGCCGAGCAGGGCGATAATGTTCTTGTTTTCGCCCATCTTCTTGACGACCGTATTTGCCGTGTCGGCGTCGCCGCCGTCATCTTCCACGACAACCGCCAGTTTCCGTCCCAGAACGCCACCGGCCTCGTTGATCTCATCGATTGCCATGTTGACGCTCTTGACCACGCGGTCGCCCTCAAGCGCAAGGCTGCCGGTCAAGCCGATCGTCAGGCCGAAGACGATATCGCCCTCGTCCGCAGCCGCTTCCGGAGCGCTGGATTCTGTTGTGCTTTCCGCTGCGTTTTCTGCCGGAGCCGCCGTTTCTGTCGTTGCCGGTTCCGTTGCCGCATTGCCTGCGCAGGCTGCCAGAGACAGCACCATGCACAGTGCGAGCACCATTGCCAATACCTTTTTCATGCCGTTTTTCCTCCAAGTTTTTTTGTAAGCGCCTGTTGTCCCGGCGCAAAACTTCTTTCTTAAATGAGCTTTTCTTCCTTTGCCGCCCTGGCAATCCGGTCGATGGCATCCGTGACCTGCTGCGCGTCGCAGGCAAGGTTCAGCCGGATGAAGCCCTCTCCGGCACTTCCGAACATTTCGCCCTCGTCAACGTGGAGCTCCGCCTTTTCCAGCAAAAACCGGTGCAGCGCTTCCCCGTGCAGGCCGAGCGTGGAAACATCCAGCCACAGAAGATATGTTCCCTCCAGACGAATGGCCTGCACCTGCGGCAAAATCTGCGCGGCGTGCTGCCGCAGCAGCCTGTCGTTTTCCCGCAGTTTCCGGCAGAGCGCTTCGACATACTCGCCTCCCTGCTGATAGGCAACCTTGCAGGCAAGCAGGGAAAAAATATTCTGCGAGAGCACACCGCACGCGTCCAGCTGGTTCCGGAACCGCTCGCGGATCTCCGGATTTGCAAGAATGACGTTGGCGCATTTTAGGCCCGCGAGGTTGAACGTTTTGTTGGGCCCCGTCAGCACCGCGCACTGCATCTCGCATTCCGGCGACGCCATCGGGAACGGCACATGCTTTCCCTCAAGAATGAAGTCCGCGTGGACCTCGTCGCTGATCACAAACACGTCACGGCGTCTGCAAATCTCGCCGATTGCTTTGAGTTCCTGTTTCGTGTATACGCGGCCGACCGGGTTGTGGGGATTGCAGAGAATGAAAAGCTTCACATGCTGCTCGGTCATCACCCGTTCAAAATCCGCAAGATCGATGCTGTAACGTCCGTCCTTGCATACAAGATCGCTGCTGACGATCTGCCGCCCGTTGCTCAGCGCCGCCTGATCAAACATGTAGTAGACCGGCTTCTGTACCAGAATGCGGTCGCCCGGCTGCGTCAGCGTCTGAATCAGGAGCTTGAGCGCCGCGACGTTGCTCGGCGCGGGGACAATGCTGTCTTCTGAGATGGTCCAGTCGTGCCGCCGCTGCATCCAGCTGCATACTACCGCGCGGTAGCCCTCCGGCTCGATGCCATAGCCGAAAATGCCCTGCTTCGCCCGATCTACAAGCGCCTGCGTCACAGCCGGCAGTGTTTCAAATTCCATGTCGGCGACCCACATCTGAAGCGGACCCGGCTCTTTATCCCATTTCAGGCAGTCCGTATGCCGTCTGTCTCTGGCGATCAGTTCCATCACAGCATCCCCAGCTCTGCAAGCGCCTTGCGGATATCTTCCTTCTGCTCCGGCGTTGCCGTGTGGAACGGCTTTCTCGGATAGGCGTGAATGATACCGCGCAGATCGAGCATCGTGTAAATGGCCAGCTGCGTCGAACCGGCAAGATACATAATATCCCGGATCTTATTGATCTTGAACTGTGTGTTCCGGCACGCCTCCAGATCGCCGCGCTGCGACTCGTCGTACATTTTCCGGCAGATCTCCGGGAACGCGTTGGCAAGGCCCGGAATGAACGCCTGCGCGCCATAGGTGTATGCCGGGAGCCACAGGGCCTCTGTGCCGAGCGCCACGTCGAAGTCCTCGCCCTCAAATTCGCGGATCATGTTCGCAAACTCCATAATGTCGAACGATGCGGCCTTGCAGCCTGCCACGCCGATTTCCTTGAGCTTGCGCAGCGTTTTCAGTTCGACGGGGTAGCCGCTGAATTTCGGGTTGGAGTAGATGTAAAACGGAATTGTGCTGCCGATGGCATCAAGAACGTCCTGATAATAGGCAATGATATCCGCCTCGCCGTAGTGATAGTAGTAAGGTGCAACCGCAGATGCCGCGTCCACACCGGCAGCGGCTGCAAATTTTGTAAGCTCAATGGTCTCATCTGTTGTGATGCAGCCGGTCATTGCAACAACTTGCAGCGCTCCGCGCTCTTCCATCGCAATTTCGATTACGCGCTTTTTTTCTGCCACGCTCATAAGCGGGCCACTTCCATACGAGCCGCAGACAAACACGCCGTGGACCTTGTCCTGCAGGAACCGCAGCAGCGTGCGCAGCTGTGCCTCGTCTACCGCTCCCTCTTTGGTAAAGGGTGTAATCATCGGCGGAATGACGCCGTGCATTTTATAGTTCATGTTCATTCTTCCTTTCTTTTCTGTCTGCAATCGCAAGTGCACCTGCGATGTTGATTTTTTGTATTTCTTCCTGTTCCCAGATAACCCGGACCAGCCGGTGCGTGCCGATGTGCTCGCGCAGCAGCCGCGCAAACAGCTCTGAACGGCGCTTCTGGCCAAGAATCAGATATTCCTGCGCCTGTAAAAGCGGCGCGGCGCTTTCCATCTCCAGCAGCTTCAGATCCTCCAGTTCAATGGCCGCCTGGAAAAACGTGTCGCGGTCCGCCTCGTTGTAGCCCTCGAAGCTCTCCATAAAGCGCGGCATCATCATCGCCCGCGTAAAACCGCCGCAGCGAAGGCACGTCTTTGCGCTTTCAATCAGTTCGTCCTCGCTCCGTGACAGTTCCACGCCCGGCGTATGCGCCAACGACTTTCCGATGGACGTGTTTTCCTTTACCGCCATGTACAGCTGCCCGCTGACGGTTGTGTAGCTTCCCTTAATTTCACCGTCCGCGCCGAGCAGCACAAACTTTGTATGGGAGCTGAGCACAATGACGGCTGCCGGCAGCTTCGGGCGGTACGCTTTCAGAATGCCAATGGTCTGCGTCTCCTCGCCGCGCATGAAATCGAACTGGCTCAGCTGCGTTTCCTGCGGAAGCGCCGGACATACCTTGTTGCGCAGCCCACGGATATAGACGACCGGTACGCCCCGGATCAGCTCCGGGTCCGTCTGCACGCAGACACCTTTCTGAAGCTCTGCCAATCCTGCCGGCGCATCTAAATGCGGGAGCTCACAAAAGCCCAGCTCCGAGGTAATCATGCCGTAGGCGACGAGCTTTTCCACCTGCTCGTCCGTCCCGGATTCGGCTACCAGATGCTCGATGCCGTCCCGAATCCTGTTTTTCAGCTGTGTTTTTGTCATGCCGCCTGCAATATTCCGAATACCAACCGGTAACACTGTCTCCCGGATGCAGCTTTTTCCCTGTACAAGATACAGCTTGGTATTCGTTGTACCACAATCTAATACGATTGTCATATCGTCCCTCAGCCTTCTTAGTTTTATTGTATAAAACTAAGTTTTATAATATGTCCAAAATTGAATTGGGTCTATCGACCCAATTCATTAGAAATCAATCGGACGGTGCTCTTGAGCACCTTGTGTACCTTCACTTCTTTTTCCGGCCCGTACATCTGCGGAATACCGGTCAGGCTCATGGCCGCGACAATCCGGTTGTTGTAATCAAAAATCGGATAGGTCACACATTTGATATACGGCTCATGCTCCTCACTGTTGACGGCGTAGCCCTGTGCGCGAACCTGCTGGAGTACCGGCAGAAGCGCCTCCCGGCTGCAAAGCGTCTTGTCCGTATAGCGGTGGAAATCGCACAGCGCCAGCATCCGCTCCAACTGCTCGTGATCAGAAAATGCGGCAAGAACCTTGCCAACGCCCGTGCAGTGCATCGGCACTACACCGCCAATGCGGCTCTGCATCACAAGTGTATCGGTCATGCTCTTTGGCCAGACTTTGCTGATAATCACCACATGCCCGTCTTCTACCGCGCCCAGGTGCCCGATCAGCCCCGTCTCCTCCACCGCGTTGCGAACATAGGGATACGCCAGCTCCTGAATACCAACAAATTCATACGCGGTATTCGCCAGTTTAAAAATCTCAATGCCAAGCGAATACTGCTTGCGGTCCGTGTCGTAACGGATAAAGCCCTCTGCCTCAAAGCTGGTCAGAATGCGCAGCATACTGCTCTTGTTGATTCCGGCTTTCTGGCTGAGCTCTGTCAGCGTCATGCGCTTGCTGTCCTCATCGAACAGCTTCAGGACCTGAAGTGCGCGCGTCAGCGCGGCAATTTTATAATCTCGTTCCATGTTTCATCTCTTAAAACTTAGTTTTATTAAATTATACTCAGAAAATTCGACTTTGGCTACTGTCATTTCCCACAATCTTTGCTGATCTTTTTTGTGAATCTCATAAAAATCAGGTGCTATTCGGGGAATGCCTATAAAACTTGCGCCATGTTCAGCTGAAAGCGGGCAGCGCGTTTTCAGCACGAAAGATGTCCTAAATCCGTAAAAAGTTGTTTTACGACAAAAGAAATCCCCCGGTAAAACCGGGGGATCTTCTTATGCGGGCATAGGCACAACCACCTGCTTCGCCGGTGGCTGTGTTTTTATACAAAAAGCCAGACACATGGAGTTCCATGCACCTGGCTTTTCGCCCTCTTTGTTTTCAGGTCCAGCTACTTACACAAATCTGGAAAGCAGCTCGCCGCTGGTCATGATATCTGCCGTGCTGATGGCCATGGTGGCGAGGAAGCAGTTTTTCACTTCCTCCGCGCTGAAGGTGCCGAAGCGGGGATCGCTATAGGCAACGGTCCCGGTAAAATCGGACAAAAGGCCGACATCAAAATTATACTGGCCTGCGTCCCGGGCGGTGGAAAACACGCAGCAGTCGGTGCATACGCCGGTGCAGATAACCGTTTTGATGCCGATCGTCGTCAGAATATTCAGAAGATCCGTCCCGTAAAAGAAGCTGTATTTGCTCTTTTTCAGCACGATATCGCCTGGCTTTGGGGCAATAACAGGGCTGATCTCTGCGCCGGGTGCACCGTCGACGCACATGGTTCCGGCCTTGATGGGCTCACAGAATTCACCGGCCTTGCCTATGTCGCGCTGATCGAGGCGAATCACATTTTTTGAGTAGATGATAGTCGCGCCCTTATCCCGGCACGCATCCAGGAATGCCGGCATTTTCGGCAGAAACTGATACCCGGACTCCACGCATACCCCAGAGGTCGGCTCCAGAAAATCTGCCTGCATATCGATGACAAGGATCGCTGTGGTACGCGGATCAATATGTTCCAAACGCATGTTATTCTACCTCCGTTCGTGCCATCCCACCGCGCGTTGCACGGCGGGATGGCAGGTTGGTTACTTTTCGAGCTGGCGCACCTGTTCGATGTAAGCGCGCACAGTGTCTTCGCACACGGGGCCGCCCCAGCTGCCATTTTCAAAGCACGCGCCGACGATTGCGCCATCGGCCAGCGCCAAACGGCGCTTGACGTTTTCAACGTTTGTGCCGCCGCCGAGAATAACTTTGACGTCCGGCCGCGCAGCCTTCAGATCGGCAACCATTTGGTTGTTGAGCGCCTCGTCCTTGTGGTGAACTTCGATGGCGTGTGCGCCGACCTTGAGCGCATCGGCTGCCGCCGCAACGAGCTTTGCCTTATCGTAGCCGCCGTCACTCAGGAAGTGATAGCCTGCGACCTCGGCGATGAGCTCGACGGACTCGGCGTCAATTCTTCTTCTGTAGTCCATGACCTTGTAGGGGTCGCCCACGATGTCACCGAACGGTGAGCGGGAACGGCCGACCAGCGCCGAGCAGCGGGTGTAGTCCGCGCCGCAGGCCTTTGCAGCTGCCAGAGACGGGGTGATGCAGTTCCACATGATCTGTACGCCGACCTTGAAGTCGGGGCCGACTACGCGGCGGACCTCCTGTCCCACAACCGCCATGCAGGCGACGCGGACGTAGTCGGTGTCGTCAGTGTTGGTGTAAACACGGTCGACGGGCTGGATGATGCAGCCATCCGCACCGCCGTTTTTGAGTGCAGCAGCGTCCTTGACGGCTTTCTCAAGCGAGCGTTCAAAATCGCCGCTCGTGTAGAAGGGCGTGTTCGGCATCGGCAGCAGATGGATACAACCGATAATCAGCTTTTTGCCGTTCGGAAAATCTGTAATCATACTGGTGTTCCTCCTTGCAGTGCTGCGGGCGATCAGAACGAGGCGTTGATTTCGCTGGTGCGGAGAATCGAGCCGCCGAACGGGAAGTAGGTCTCGATCATGTCGCAGCAGAAGTAGGATGTGCCCTTGAGCTGCTGGAGGTGATCGCCGTAGGTGCAGGGAACGAGGGTCTGATAGAGCGGGTACAGCCAGACCTTATCGGCCTTCGGAATGAGCAGTGTGCTGGCAGCGTCGATCTTTTCGTCGGCCTTGTCGGTCACGAAGAGGTACTTGTAATGCTGGCGGCGCAGAACGCTCTCAACTTCCTGTGCGCGGCTGTAGGAAGCGTTTTCAGGGGATGCAAAGATGAACATAGAAGCGTCCATACCGTGCAGGATGTAGTCGACATGTGCCCAGTCTTCGAGGTTCTCATAGCGGGAGAAGATGCCGGCGGCCTCGTAGATCTTGGCCTGGCCGAACCATGCGGAGGCGAACTCGGGGCCTGCGCTGAGGAACTCGTAGTACGGTGCGTTCTTCCAAGCGTCGGCGGCAGCGTACAGGCGCTCGTCAATGGCAGGGAAAGCAGCTTCCCAGTCGTTGGTGTTCTTTTCAATCAGCGCGCGCATTTCAGAAACAGCGTTTTCTTTGCCGTCGGACTTTGCCATGTAGCTGGCGAGGTAGTAAAGCGCGATGGTGGAGGCCATGTAGGTGCGGCAGCCGGGGGTGCGCTTGAGGGGGAACTCGTCGGGCTGAACGACCAGAACACGGTCACAGGCGGCGGCGACGGGGGATGCGGCGTCATGGGTCACTCCAACGGTGACGGCACCGAGGCGCCTGGCGCGCTGTGCGGCTTCCACAACACGGGAGACCTTTCCGGAGAAGCTGACGAGAACCACGAGGGTTTCGCCGGGTTCGCCGAAGCGGCGCGCATCATAGTGACGGGCGAGATCGATGCAGGTGGGAACGTCGACCATACGGCCGGTCAGCTCTTCAAAGCACTCCTTGGCAGCCATGGAGGCGCACAGAGAGTCGCCGCAGCCGGTCATGACAACGCGCTTGAACTTATGGATTTCTTCCAGTGTGAAGGCTTTTTCAAGGCCGTGTTCCAAACTGTTGCAGAGGAAACGGGTCATATTGAAAACGCTCGAAATTTCTTTTCTCAGTTCAGTCATAATAAATACTTCCTTTCACGACACGGTTTTTTTGTGTATGTTTTCTGACGTGGAGATGGATTCCAAATGTGAGAACCCCCACGCAGATTGCAAGGATAAGGCCTGTCAGCTGGGACAGGGGATAGCCGCCGAGTGAGACGATCGCGCCGAAGACGGAGATGCCCAGCGAACTGCAAAGATTTGCAGACATGGTAACGTAGGCATATTTCTGGCTGTAGCCGTCGCTGCCGAAAAACTCGCTGACGAGAAGCGGGACGATGACTGTCGTAATGGCCATCGGCGTGCCCATGAGAAACGAAGCGATGGAAAGCATGATCCCCCTGCCGTTTGTGAGCATCAGGAGAAAGCCGAGACTTAAAAGCCCGATGCCAACCATTACGGCCGTCAGAGCGTTTGCCAGGTCATGAATCGCGCCGAGCAGCAGCTTGAGAAGAACGTTTCCGACCATGGACAGCGACAGCAGCATCGCGCAGGCGCTTGCGGTGAGGCCAATCGCCGCTCCGTAGCTGCTCAGCATCTGGCTGTAGCAGGTCAGAAGGTTTGCGACGCCGGTAATCACGATCAGAAGCAAAAAGCCGGGCTGGCGGATGGTACGCCAGACGTTTCCCTGAAAGCCGGAGAGGCTGCTCCCGCCGGACGGCGGCTCAGCGGTTCGCGGGCGAAGTCGGAGCCAGAAGATCGTTGCCGGGAGCGTCATCAGAAGAAAGAGGAGGCCGAAGAAGCGGTATCCCGCGCGCCAGCCAAGCTGTTCAATGACCATCGAGCCGATCGGGTTCATAATGGCGGCGACAGCGCCGGAGCTCATGCCGGTGATGGCAAGCATCATGCCGCGCTTCTGGGTGAACCAGTTGTTGATGAGAAGCGGCGTTGTGAGGCTGAACAGGAAGGCACTTGCCATGCCTTGCAGGGCGGCGGCGGCGTACCAGTGCCACTGGCGGGTAAACGAGCCGAAAAGCGCCTGCACCAGCGCCATAAAAACAGAGGAGAGCGTCAGCGTCACGCGAAGGTCGTACCTTTCCAGCACCTTGGCCGCAGTCGGGATTGCAATCACGCAGGCAAGGCCGTAAAACAGGCCGTAGGCAGTGAAGCCTCCGATGTTAAAGCCAAGATCTGCGCAGACAGGTTCAAAAAACAGTCCCCGACAGTTGACCAGCAGCCCCAGAACGCTTCCTTGAATGCAGCAGCATCCGGCGACGATTTTCCACGGACGATGGGATCTATTCTGTTTGTATGTCATGGCCACGTTCAGTCGACCTCATAGTAATTCCCGTCCGCGTAGATCTTCTGTGCGAAAGCGTGCGCTTCGCGGACAACATCGTCCGTAAAGTTGGGGTACGGGCCGATCTGACGGAGGTTATCTGCGTTGAAGAGCTGGATGAGCGGATAGTCATAGATCCGGAACAGTAGCACATTCAAAGGCGACCCGGCAAACGCCAAAATCAGCGTGTTTGCCATCGTGCCCATTGCGTCGCGGCCGATGTTCATGCCCGAGCGGAAAAGCTGCTGGCGGGTGATCGACGGATCGAGCGTCCGAAGCTCCCAGCAGGCCGATGAGATAGACATCGCCACGTCCATTACCGCGCCGAGCGAAGCGATGAGGATGCCGCTGACAAACAGGCCGCTGATGCGGAGCTTTCCGTCGAGCGATCGCAGCACGAGTTCCTCGGCCTCCGGCAGATTAAAGCCGTTTAGCGGTGAAAGCGTTCCGGCCAGCGCCGCGAGAAGGCCCGCCGCCGCCACGCCGCCAACGCACCCAAGCGTCGCGCAGAGCGTCTTCCGGCTCCAACCCGTGAGCAGAAGCAAAGACGCTGCGGTCGTCAGCGCCACGACGGCAATGGTGACAAGCATCGGTTCCGCACCGCGCCGGAGCATCGGGATCAAAACGAACCAGATCGCCGCAAGCGTGTAGAAAAGCCCAAGCAGCACTGGCGAGCGCAGATAATTGGGCACCGCAGCGACCTGCACCTGTCCATCTTCGTCCGTTTCCAACCGGACAATGATACGCGTACCGGCCTTAGCGTCAACATTGGTGTAAGCGGTCATATAGTTCATGACCGTGCATGTTTCGCCCTTCCACGGGCCGCTGGTCAGCTCTATGAAAAGCGCCTGCTTGCCGATACGGCGACCTTCGGTCCAGTCTTGCGCCTCTGCGTCATCGTCCAGCACCTCCAGAACGCGGGCACTGGCAAACATGCGTTTGCTGGCAGTCGTCGCTGTACGTTCCGGTTCCGTCCACTGCAAAACGATGACTCAGAGCACCCGTACAAGCACCAGTCCCACCGCAGCGGACACCTCGCGCAGACGATCGTTTTCGTGTTTTTCCTGCATAAAAACTCCTTCGTGGGATAGGGCCCAGCCCCGCCGGGATTGTCGGCGGGGCTGGCGATTTGAGATGGTTTACTTTTCGAGATAGCGGTGGATGATCGCCGCGACCTGCGCGCGCGTGGCGTGCGACTTCGGTTCGAGCCGGCCGTTAGATCCATTCAGAAGCTCCTGTCCGACAGACCAGTTCATCGCCGGGACCGCATAGGAGGCGATCTGCGCAGCATCCGAGAAGAACGAGAGATTTTCTTCCAGCGTGACGACCGCCATGCCCTGATAGACCGCATAGCGGAAGAGGATGGCAGCCAGCTGCTCACGGGTAATGGGATCATTCGGACCGAACAGGCCGTCGCCATAGCCGTTGACGATCTCTTCCTTCGCCGCCCACGCAACAGCGTTCGAATACACCCTAGCCATGAATGCCGCCCACGCTCTGGTAAGGTGGCTTTTGCGCGTTTTTCAGGAAAGTCCTTTTTGGCGGATTTTATGGCTACCAGGGGGAAACATTATGTTTTTTCAGTAGGCTCTAAATTATACCGTACAAATTCGTCAGTGAAATCGCTGAAAAAATAGACGAGTATCTTTCTGCATTTCCTGAACCGAGAGTGTTCGATGAATCCACTGTGCGGAAAAAACTGAAAGAATATGTGAAGGAAGGACTGCTTGAAACAGAAAAACATGGGAAAATCCTGTATTATAAAAAGGCAGCAGAATGTGACTGCTACAATAAAGACATACTGGATTTCTTTTCAGAGACAGCACCATGTGGTGTCATCGGTTCATTTTTATTAGATAGAAGAAAACTGCAGGAAGAAAATCAGAAGAAAAAAGATTCCTGCCAAAGACAGAAATATAAAGAGAAGTTTGCATTCAAACACCATTACATAACAAGTGCAATTGACAGTGAGATTTTGTGTCAGTTGTTTCAGGCGATACATGAAAAACGAAGTATTATCGTTGAGACGATTCAAAAAGAGAAAGAACATTGCTCAGAAAACAAGATAATCCCTTTAAAGATACTGATCAGTGTGCAAGGGGGCAGACAATATCTTATGGCATATGTACCGCGATTTAAAAGAATGAATGCGTTTCGTATTGATAATATTGTATCTGTAAAAT
>OLGA01002773.1_pt1 | contig 11921 bp, 10 predicted proteins | sample 1604881 | NCBI WGS metagenome assembly OLGA01 (sample SAMEA3888896, study PRJEB22519) | human gut metagenome | biome: human gut; feature: human-associated habitat; material: faeces | place: Denmark | collected 2009
CTGGGTAAGGCCGCCAAGTAGTCGTAACCGACTTACTCGCATAAGACCAGCACCCCGTTAGGTGCTGGCAAGATCAACCTTTTTAGGAGTTTACGTATGAACAAGCATAAGGCGAAGCTGGAAGGCCTCAAGCGTCGTCAGCGTCGTGTTCGCGGCAAGGTCTCGGGTACCGCCGAGCGTCCGCGTCTTCGCGTGACCCGTACTAACGCCAACATCTATGCCCAGATCATCGACGACAGCAAGGGCTCCAGCCTGACGCTCGTCTCCGCCTCGACCCTCGAGGCCGAGTTCAAGGGCACCCACACCTCGAACAAGGAGGCTGCGGAGAAGGTCGGTCAGCTCGTTGGCAAGCGCGCCATCGAGGCCGGCATCACCAAGGTCGCCTTCGATCGCGGTGGCCGTATCTACCATGGCCGCGTCAAGGCCCTCGCCGACGGTGCTCGTGCCGCCGGTCTCGAGTTCTAGGAGGTATGTAGCACATGGCTCGTAATCAGAAGCAGCAGCGCGAGGCCTCCGAGTTCGAGGAGCGCGTCGTTTACATCAACCGCGTGTCGAAGACCGTCAAGGGTGGTCGTCGCATGAGCCTCGTCGCTCTCGTCGTCGTTGGCGACGGCAAGGGCAACGTCGGCGTTGGCATGGGCAAGTCCGCTGAGGTGCCCCTGGCCATCTCCAAGGCGTCTCTCGATGCCAAGAAGAACATGTTCCACGTGCCGGTGACCGAGCAGGGCACCATTCCGCACGAGGTTCTCGGTCACTTTGGTGCCGGCCGCATCATCATCAAGCCCGCTGTCGAGGGTACCGGCGTTATCGCCGGTGGCGCAGTGCGTCCCCTCTTCGAGCTTGCCGGCATCAAGAACGTCCTGTCCAAGTCCCTCGGTACCGACAACGGCCTCAACATCATCAAGGCTGCCGTCGAGGGCCTCAAGGAGCTCTCCAGCCCTGAGGACGTCGCGGCTCGCCGTGGCCTGACGGTCTCCGAGATGTTCGTCGGTAAGGAGAACTAAGCATGGCTGACACCATCAAGATCAAGCAGGTCCGCAGCACCAATGGTTGCAAGCAGGACCAGGTCCGTACTGTCCGTGCCCTCGGTCTCCACAGGATCCGCGAGGTTCGCGAGATTGCTGACAACGAGTCCGTCCGCGGCATGATCTTCAAGGTTAACCATCTGGAGGAGCTCGAGGATTGCCTCAGCTCCCATACCAACACGGAAAGCCTTGCTTCCGTACTGCTCACAGAGTTCTCTGTATTCAGTCTCTGAAAGAATCTTCTTGAAAGGAATATCTGTTTCACCTGGATCAATTACAATATATGAAGCAAAATATAATACCTTTTCAAGGTTCTTAGGACCAATATCAAGAATGAGATCCATGCGGCTAGGAATACCCTTGAAGTACCAGATGTGAGATACTGGTGCAGCAAGATGGATATGACCCATACGATCTCTTCTTACGCTGGCCTTAGTAACCTCAACACCACATTTATCGCAGACAATACCCTTGTCCTTAATCTTCTTATACTTACCGCAGTGGCACTCCCAGTCCTTGCTAGGACCAAATATTCTTTCGCAGAAAAGTCCGTCCTTTTCTGGCTTAAGTGTTCTATAGTTAATTGTTTCAGGTTTGGTAACCTCACCATGAGACCACTCCAAAATATTCTCAGGAGAAGCAAGCTTAATCTGAATCTTATCAAATTTCATTGACTTATTTGATTTAATTTCTTCTGCCATTATAGTGCTCCCTTCTAATTAATATTCATCTGAATTGCCATCGCCGTAATCATCATCAAAATCATCGGCCATATCAAAATCAGCTTCATCATCTGAATCTACAGCATCTTCTGTTCCATCTTCATTAAGAGTAACTGTTGACATACCGCCAGCCTTGTACTCTGCCTCTTCCTCTCTGCTGTTTCTTCTGTATCCATTACCTTCATCAAGAACCTTCTTGAAATCAGTAACTTCATATTCAGAACTCTCAAGAAGTCTGACTTCATTGTTGTCCTGATCAAGAACTCTAACATCAAGTGCGAGTGACTGAAGTTCCTTAAGAAGAACCTTGAATGATTCTGGAACTCCTGGTTCAGGAATATTCTCACCCTTAATAATAGCTTCATATGTCTTAACTCGACCAACAACATCATCAGATTTAACAGTAAGGATTTCCTGAAGTGTATAAGATGCACCATAAGCTTCAAGAGCCCATACTTCCATTTCTCCGAATCTCTGTCCACCAAACTGTGCTTTACCACCAAGTGGCTGCTGAGTAACAAGTGAGTAAGGACCAGTTGAACGAGCATGGATCTTATCATCAACAAGGTGATGGAGCTTTAAGTAGTGCATGAAACCGATAGTAACCGGACTATCGAAGTATTCACCTGTTCTACCATCGCGAAGTCTTACTTTACCATCTCTTCCGATTGGAACGCCCTTCCATTCAGCTCTGTGAGCTCTGTTATCTGAAAGGAACTGGAATACGTCATCTCTTAAAAGATCCTTGTATTCAGCAGTAAATGTTGTCATATCAGCAGGATATTCTTCACCATTAGCTTCTGCATCTGCCTTTTCGCGTGCAAGCTCTTCATCATCAAATGGATGATTAGCATAAGCATTGGCCATATCAAGTGTATCCATAATATCATTCTCGTTAGCTCCATCAAAGATAGGTGTCGCTACGTTAAAACCTAATACTTTGGCAGCAAGGCTTAAGTGAATTTCAAGCACCTGTCCAATATTCATACGCGAAGGCACACCAAGAGGATTAAGTACAATATCAAGTGGACGGCCATTAGGAAGAAATGGCATATCTTCTACTGGAAGAACTCTTGAAACGACACCCTTGTTACCGTGACGACCAGCCATCTTATCACCTACAGAAATCTTTCTCTTCTGTGCGATATAGATACGGACATTCTTGTTAACACCTGGAGCTAATTCATCTCCATTTTCTCTTGTAAATACCTTAACGCCTACAACGATACCATAAGCACCGTGTGGAACTTTAAGTGATGTATCTCTTACTTCTCTTGCCTTCTCACCAAAGATAGCTCTAAGAAGTCTTTCTTCTGCTGTAAGCTCTGTCTCACCCTTTGGAGTAACCTTACCAACAAGGATATCACCGGCTCTTACCTCAGCACCGATACGGATGATACCATCTTCATCAAGATCCTTAACTGCATCTGAACCTGTAGAAGGTAAATCTCTTGTGATTTCTTCTGGTCCTAACTTAGTATCTCTTGCTTCTGTATCATATTCTTCTATATGAATTGATGTATAAACATCATCTCTTACTAATCTCTCACTAAGAAGTACAGCATCCTCGTAGTTGTAACCTTCCCAGGTCATAAATCCGATCAATGGGTTCTTACCAAGAGCCATCTCACCATTGGAGGTAGATGGTCCGTCTGCGATTACCTGTCCCTTTTCCACTCTTTCACCTTTAACAACAATCGGTCTCTGGTTGTAGCAGTTGCTCTGGTTGCTTCGCAGGAATTTGGTCAGCTTATAAGTCTTTTTTGTCTTGTCATCCTGTTTAATTGTGATTTCGGTAGATGTTGATCTCTCAACAATACCACCTTCTTCTGCAACGACACATACACCTGAGTCGACAGCAGATTTTACTTCCATACCTGTTCCGACTACCGGAGCTTCTGTTGTAAGAAGCGGTACTGCCTGACGCTGCATGTTAGATCCCATCAGCGCACGGTTAGCATCATCGTTCTGAAGGAACGGAATCAACGCTGTAGCCACGGAGAACACCATCTTAGGTGATACGTCCATGTAATCGAATTTATTTCTTTCGTAGTCCTGTGTTTCCTCACGGTAACGACCGGATACGTTCTTATTAATGAAATGACCTTCTTCATCAAGAGGTGTATTCGCCTGTGCTACATGGTAATTATCCTCTTCATCCGCTGTCATGTAGACTACTTCATCTGTGACACGAGGATTCTTTGGATCTGATTTATCAATCTTACGGTATGGAGCTTCAATGAAACCATACTCATTAATACGCGCATAACTTGCCAGTGAGTTGATCAGACCGATGTTAGGACCTTCAGGCGTCTCAATTGGACACATACGTCCATAGTGAGAATAATGAACGTCTCGAACCTCGAATCCGGCACGGTCTCTGGACAGACCACCAGGTCCCAGTGCGGACAGACGTCTCTTATGAGTCAGCTCACCCAGCGGGTTGTTCTGATCCATGAACTGAGACAGCGGAGAGGAGCCGAAGAACTCCTTGATGACCGCCGTGACAGGCCGGATGTTGATGAGGCTCTGCGGCGTGACGACGTCGAGATCCTGCACGGTCATGCGCTCACGGATCACGCGCTCGAGACGGGTAAAGCCGACGCGGAACTGGTTCTGCAGCAGCTCGCCCACGCAGCGAAGACGGCGGTTTCCAAGATGGTCAATGTCGTCCTTCGTGCCCGCGCCCTGCACCATGGTGCAAAGGTAGTTGATAGAGGCGAGGATGTCGTCTTTTGTGATGTGCTTCGGGATAAGGTCCTCGCGGCGCTCGTTGATGGCCTCTTCCCAGCCGTCCGCCGGGACGGTCTGGAGCATCTCGCGCAGAACGGAGAAGCAGACCTTTTCCTTGATGCCGTACTGCTTGGGATCAAAGTCGACAAACTTGGCCATGTCGACCATGCCGTTGGAGAAGACCTTGACCTCCCGGCCGTCGACGCTGATGATCGCTTCATTGACGCCGCGGTCGGAGATTTCATGTGCCTTGTCTCTCGAGATGACCTCGTCCGGCATCGCGATAATTTCGCCCGTCATGGGGTCGGTCACGGGCTTTGCAAGCGTCTGGCCCGAAAGGCGGCTCCAGATGTCCATCTTCTTGTTGAACTTATAACGGCCGACCTTGGAAACGTCGTAACGCCGTGCGTCGAAGAACAGCGCGTCCAGATAGCTCTCGGCGCTTTCGACTGTGGGCGGCTCGCCCGGACGGAGCTTGCGGTAAATTTCAAGAAGAGACTCCTCGCGCGTGCGGCAGGTGTCCTTTTCGAGCGTTGCGTTCAGGAGCGGATCTTCGCCGAAGACCTCCTTGATCTGCGCATCGGTAGAAACGCCGAGGGCGCGGATGAGGCAGGTGATGGGGATCTTGCGGTTCTTATCGATACGGACATAGAAGACGTTATTGAGATCCGTCTCATACTCCAGCCACGCGCCACGGTACGGGATAACCGTCGCGGAGTAGATGTGCTGGTCGGCCTTGTCCACCTCGTCGCCGTAGTACATGCCGGGGCTGCGGACGATCTGGGAGACGATGACGCGCTCTGCGCCGTTGATGACAAACGTACCGCCGTTCGTCATGAGCGGGAAGTCGCCCATGAAGATCTCCTGCTCCTTGATCTCGTCCGTCTCCTTGTTGTGAAGACGCACGCGAACCTTGATGGGCTTTGCGAACGTTGCGTCGCGCTCCTTACATTCTTCGACCGTGTACTTCGGGGGCTCGTTCATGCTGTAGTCCAGGAAGCTCAGCTCGAGATTGCCCGTGTAGTCGGTGATGGTGTCGACATCGCGGAAGACCTCGCGCAGTCCCTCGTCGAGGAACCAGTTGTAGGAGTCCTTCTGGATTTTGAGCATGTTGGGAATTGCCAGGATCTTGTCGTGCTTTGCAAAACTCTTTCGCATCGTCTTGCCAAGCATAACGTCTTGAATCTTCGCCATTCTATTACCTCACAGCCTTTCTTTTGGTTCTGTGTTTTTAACGATACGCCCGGAAGAGTTGTTCGTTTCTTCCGCCACACTGCTTGCGCTCCCGCCCAACCGGTGCTATAATCAAGCCAGATAAAGGTGGAAGCGGCGCGTTGCCGCACTCAGGCATTATGGACTTACATGATACCACAATTTGTTCCATCCGTCAATTCTTTTGCTGCATTTTTGTGCAGCTTTTTTTATTATTTTTCTTGACATGGCGTAATCTTCCATGCACTCGTAACAAATCGAAGCAAAACGTACCCCGGATGCGTGAATTTTTCGCATCCGGGGCATTTTATTTCTATTCAGAACGTCAGCCGCATCTGGTACCACGTCACACCGCCGTGCGTCGAACCCGACACGCCTTCATTTACGAAGCCGAATTTCGCGTAATACGGCAGCAGGCGCTCCTTGCAGGTCAGAACGAGGCCTCGTCTTCCCTGTTGCCTTGTATCCTCTATCGCGCGCTCCAAAAGCATCCCCGCGCAGCCGCGCTTTCGGTACGCTGGAATTGTATTGACGCCAAAAATCATCTGCCACGCGCCAGTTTCATCATGCGCCCGTGCGTTTTCGTACAGATTGTCCGTCAAATCCTTCTGATCGGTCACCATGCCGTCGACAAAGGAAACGAGCCTCCCCTCGTCCAGCAGCAGCCAGAAGTGATTGTTATACGATTGCAGCCGCGCCTCCAGCGCCTTCTTTGTTGCGGCCTCCGCCGCCGGGAAGCATTCCGCCTCAACCTGCGCAATCGCGTCCAGATCGGAAAGCTCCGCTGTTCTGATTTCCATGGTATCATCCATCCTCACGTACTTGAGATTCAAAAAAGAAAGAGCCTTGAGACAAATCTCAAAGCTCTTCTTGGCAGGGGATGAGGGATTCGAACCCCCGCAAACGGAGTCAGAGTCCGGTGTGCTACCGTTACACAAATCCCCTAAATTGCCGCAGCGCCGAAACGCAAGTATTATTATAGCGAGCTTTGCTCATTTGTCAAGCGTTATTTTTCAAAAATCAGCAAATCCCGCAATTTTTTCCGTACTGCCCATTTCCCGCCCCCGCAAAACGCGCCGCCCCGCATGAAAAAGGCCGTCTCGTCTCAGCTTTTGACAAGGAAATCCGCCTTGTTTTTACTAGCCGGTTTCGTGCGTGGAATCTCCCGCCGCGCGCCATATTAAGCTTCGAGATCAGCGATTTGGGAGAGGATTTGCGGGATGAAACATTTGACATTGACTCTGCGCCGGACGTTTACGGCGCTTTTTCTTGCGGCTGCGCTCTGTGTGCAGACCCTTGCCGCCATGCCGGACCGGCTCGTTCCCTGCGGCCATACGGCAGGCATCAAGCTCTATACCGGAGGGCTTCTCATTACCGCGCTTGATGAGCAGGCTCCTGCACAAAGGGCCGGGCTTCGCGCGGGCGATACCATTTTGAAAATTGACGGCACGCGCGTCTCGTCGGTGCAGGACGCGTCGCTTCGCTTATCGAGCGGCAAAAGCGTCTGCCTCAGCGTCCGCCGGGGCAAAAAGCAGGCGGAATTTTATCTGACCCCCGAGAAAACGGAAACCGGCTACCGCCTCGGCATTTCCGTCCGTGACAACATTTCCGGCATCGGAACGATCACATTCTTTGACCCGGAGACCGGCGTGTATGGCGCGCTGGGTCATGGCGTGGCAGGCCTTACCTCCGCGCAGCCGCTTGCCATCTCCGGCGGCGTGCTTGTCCCGTCGAGCGTCACAGACGTGAAAAAGGGCGTGCGCGGCACGCCGGGCGAGCTCCATGGGAGCTTTGACGTTGCAGACCCGCTTGGCTCCGTCTCGCAGAACGAGCCGCACGGCATTTTCGGCAAACTCACCGCTCTGCCGCAGAGCGAGAGTGTTCCAGTTGCGGACGCATCGCAGATCCATACGGGCGCGGCAGTCATTCTCGCAAACGTCGACGGCGCGGAGACCCGGGAATATTGTGTGCGCATCGATAAGCTTTATCCGCAGGCGGAAAACGGACGGAACCTTCTTCTCACCGTCACCGACGAGCGCCTTCTTGCAATCACCGGCGGCATTGTCCAGGGCATGTCCGGAAGCCCGATCTTGCAGGACGGTAAGCTCATCGGAGCCGTCACGCACGTGCTTGTCAACCGCCCCGAGCAGGGCTACGGCATTTTCCTCCAGAACATGCTTGCGCAGTGCGAGGCTTATCAGTAAAAAAGCTCCCGGGAAGCACCTGCCTCCCGGGGATCCCTTTATTCTGACTTTGCCGCAGCCTTTTCCGCACGCTCCTTTGCGGCCTTTTCCTTGTTGTGCTTTGCGATTTCCATCATCTGCTCATACATCTGGTCGCCGACACATTTTCTGGCATATTTGCACCACTGCACGCAGCTGAGCATATCGTTGTAGATCACAAAGCCGCACTTATCGCAGGTTACTTCGGTGTCGGTCGAAAAAAGCTCGACGGGATTTCCGCACTGCGGGCAGATTTTCTCCGTGATGGAAATCTCCTTGGATTTGCTCTGGCATCCGGAATACAGCATAGTGCACTCCCCTTTCTGTGCTTGTCTTTCTGATCGTATTATAGTACAATGACGCAAGAGGTTCTGTTTGATTTCCAACACTGGAGGTTGTGCGATGGAAAAATATTTACCGCTGCTGCAAAAATCGCCCCTGTTCGCCGCAATGGCGCCCGGACAGGTTCAGTCTGTTCTGCACTGCGTGGGCGCGACGGTGCGTGAGTTCGGTGCGGGCGAGTACATTCTTCTCGCTGGAAGCCCGACGCAGGCGATGGGGCTGCTTCTTTCCGGCTCTGCCCTTGCCATACAGGAAGATTTATGGGGCGAGCGGAACATCATGGGGAAAATCCAGCCGCCCGGCACGTTTGCCGAGCCCTTCGCCGCAACGCCGGGTGCGGTGCTGAACGTCAGCATCGTCGCAAACGCGCCTGCGAAGGTCTTGTTCCTGAGCATCCAGCGGATTCTCACCGTCTGCTCGGAGACCTGCCCGCAGCACGCGCTGCTCATCCGGAATCTTGTGTCTGTCTTGGCAAAGAAAAATTTGCAGCTGAACGATAAGATCACCCACATGAGCAAGCGCCGCACACGGGAAAAGCTTCTGTCCTACCTCTCGTCCGAGTCGCTCCGGCAGGGCTCGCTGGAATTTGACATTCCCTTCGACCGCCAGCAGCTGGCAGACTATCTGTGCATCGAGCGCTCGGCCATGTCCGCGGAGCTCTCGCGGCTTCAAAAAGAAGGCCTCCTGCAAACCGAGCGCTGCCACTTCCGCCTCATTGCGCCGCTTCCCGGCGCGCTCAGCCGTTAACGAATCCTTTCAGAATCGCCTTCTTCTTTAACGCCGCTTTAACGTACTTTCACGGTATAATGACTCCCGAAATCGGCCGCGACGCGGTTTTGGAAGAAGGAGAAAAACAAGATGTTTCTGATTAACCAGGCAATGGTAAATGTTCCGATCGGAACGGCCGCTCTGATTGTCGTGCTCGGTATGGCCGTCGTCTTTTTCGGCCTCATTTTGCTGATGCTCGTCACCAAGGCCTCCGGCAAAATCATGCAGAATAAAGAGGCCGCTGCAAAAGCCGCCGCTCCTGCTCCCGCGCCCGCCGCTCCTGCAGCACCTGCTGTGAAGGCAGTCGCTCCCGGCTCTGCCGGCGAAGTAAAGCTCCACGATGTTCCCGACCGGACGGCCGCCATGCTCATGGCCATCGTCGCCGACAAGCTCGGAAAGCCCCTCAACGAGCTGCGCTTCATTTCCATCCGCGAGATCAAGGATTGATTCTACATAAAACGCCCCGCGCACCGCACAATGCTCTCTGTGCGGTGCGCTTTTTGTCCAGATTCTTGTATTCCGCCCCGGTATTTCGTTCAGCTTCCGCTAAACGCGTAGGGGGCGATGCCCACATCGCATGCCCAGAAATTCTCAAAACTTTCGTATAGGCGGGCATCGCATCCTACGCGTTGATTATGGACATCTCGTAGGGTTCTTTTGCTCTTCTGCCTTCAGGACTCTGCAAGCGGCAAGCGCTTGGCCTCCTCTGGTGCGTGATAGCCGACGGCGGCGATTTTGCTGTCTTCGATTTGGAAGCGCATCGCCGTCTCGTCGCAGATCATGAGTGTGGTCGGTTCGCCGTCTGTGTACTCGATGAGGCTGTATTTCCCCATGTAACGCACCTCGCCGCCAAGAAGCAGCAGCGCCGTGTGCTCGTCTACGCGATAGATAGCAGGGAGCCCTGCGCGCGGAAATCGGTTGGCGGCCTCCCGGTAGTCCTCCCCCGCCGTCACGCCGCAAGCGTCCGTGCCATCATACAAGCGAAGATACGCGGCGTTCGGTTTTGTAACGCTCGTGTCCACGAAGCAAATGCCGCCCGCTTGCGAGCCGTCCGGGAACTCGAGCACGTCGTAATATTCCTCCTGAAGAAACGGCTCATGCGAGATTCGTTCCGGCTCTCCGTAGACCGTTTTCAGCTCGTCCAGTTGCAGATCATAGATGGATGTGCCGTTCCACGCAAGAACAGGCCACTCCTGCGCCGCCTCCCGCGCCCGGAACCACGCCGCATCCTGCCCCAGCCGAGAAAGCCCCGGCGCAAATTCCGGCGCAACCACGTAATCGGGCGCTTCCCCATCTGCTGCGCGCGCCTTGTTCGTAAAGACCGGCGCACCGTCATCATTGAGCAAAAAGCTTACATAGACGCGCCCCGCAGACTCCTCCAGAATTTCCGCGTCCTGCACATAGCGCTCCCGAAGCTCCCGATACCCTTCGTCCCAATTGCCCGGGGCCAGCTTCAGCGTGTAATATGTCCCCAGCGCGCCCGTCTGCCACGAAATTAGCTCCGGCAGCTGCACTTGATACTCTCTTTCATCCATAAACGGGCTCACGTAGGCGCCATCTTTGATCTCCCACGCGCCGTCATTGGAAAGCGTCGGCACACCATAAAACTCCGCCATCACGCGCTCCATCGCCTCCCGCACCGGTATGCGCCCGGTTCGCTCCTCCCAAGGTGTCGTCACCTCCAGCCACTCAAGATACGCTTCCGTCTTCTCCGGCCACATCCCGTCCGTCGTCACCGGCATGAGATCCAGCCGCCATCGCGCGGCAAAGTCAAAGAAATATGCCCGCGCTTCCTCGTCCAGTTCCGCCGCCGAAGCCACGCCCATCTCCGAGGAAAAAATCTCCGAAAGCCCAACGGCAGGCGCTTCCTGTCCCGGCTTGGTTTCCGGCGCGGCGGGCATTTTCTCTTCCGGTTTTGCTTCCGGCGCGGGCGCTTCCTCCTGCATGGTCTCGGGCGTCTGCTGCGTCTGAACCTCCCGTTCATGGCACGCGGCTAGCGACAAAACCAGAAGTCCTGCCAATAAACCGGCAATCGCTCGTTTCATTCCAATCTCCCCTTTCGCGTTTTTCTCAGTATAGCACAGAATTTTCCTGAAATTTCTTAATTTTTCTTGGCATTGATAAAAAGCGGGAGGCAGGCCGAAGTCTGTCTCCCATAGCTTTTTATTTGATGGTCTCGCTGTTGTTGAGCACGGGCACACTGTATAAAAACAGTACGTCCTGCTTGTCGAATGTCACGAAGCTTCCCAGCCGCGCGCTCGGCAGGTACCGGATATCGACGAGCGTGATCTTCGCGTACCCGTCGATCAGAAGCGGCGCGAGACTGCTGGCAAAGGAATCTCTGAAAATGACGAGTTCCTTGTCTGTTTTTGCGCTTGGGTTTTCGATTGTGAGCAGCGACACCGAGCCGGACAGGAACATTTCGTAGGGGTCCTTCCCTGCCGCCTTTTCCATGTCGTAGACCGCCGTCTTCTGATTTGTTTCAAAATTCGTTACCACAGCATTTTCGATGGTGTCGTTCGTCAGATACGAAATTTTCTCGGGCTTTACCGGAAGCGCCGCATATCCGTAGTAGAGGCCGTAATAGTCGCGGTCTAATTCCTGCTCGGTAAAATCATCAGAGATAACCGCACCCATTGCGTCCGCGATTGTTTTCGCCGCAGGCAGCAGCTTTTCCTGCCGCCAGTGAAGATCGGTTTTGTAGTAATCGTCAATTGTGAGGCTGTCGGTCAGGTCAATCCAGCTTGCCCACGGAAAGGCGGTTTGCATCGAAGCAAAAAACGCCTTGTAGTCAAGCGCCGGATAGCCGTTTTGCGCCGCGAGAAAAAAGTTTTTGTCCGGAATGACAGACAGGTAGGTTCTGACGTTCGTGCCCTTGAGGTACTTGTCATAGACAA
>OLGA01002775.1_pt1 | contig 11918 bp, 11 predicted proteins | sample 1604881 | NCBI WGS metagenome assembly OLGA01 (sample SAMEA3888896, study PRJEB22519) | human gut metagenome | biome: human gut; feature: human-associated habitat; material: faeces | place: Denmark | collected 2009
CCTTGGGGAAACCGGCGGGGGTTTTTATGCGGGATTCAGATTACCACGGAGCCTTGGTTGCCCAGACTTCTTCGTAGTTGCTCTTGTCGACCAGCTCATAGCCGGTGTCGATGTAGTGGGTCTCGTCGCCGAGATCGACGTCTTCGCCCTTGATGAGCTTGTAGAGCGTCTCAACGCCGAGGGAGCCCATGTTCGGATAGTTCTGGCCGATCAGCAGGTCGACCATGTCCATGCCGACGTACTGCATCATCGGTTCGCAGGTATCGACGGAGATGATGTGACCGCCGTTCTCCATGAACTTCTGGACCTCAGGCAGAGCGTCCGGGTCAGCGAAGTAGGGCCAGCCGCCGACGAAGAACCATGCGGCCAGATCCGGGTTGGCAGCCGTGTACTGGCCGACAACATCGACAGAGGTCTGGACATCGTCGTTACCGGTCTGCACGGGCATGACCTCAATGTTGGAGCCTTCCACGGTCTCTTTGAAGCCGCGGATACGCTCTTCGAGGTTGGGAGCGCCGAGGACGCCGGTCAGAATCGCGACCTTGCCGCCGTCGGGCAGGATCTTCATCATTTCTTCTGCAGCCAGCTTGCCGACAGCGTAGTTGTCCGTGCCGCAGTAGAACGCGCGCTTGGATTCCGGGGAGTCGGAGTCGAAGCAGCCGACAACGATACCGGCGTCGACCGCTCTGTCGATGACGTCCTTCAGAGCGTCAGCGTCGTTGCAGCTGATCAGGATGCCGTCGACCTGCTTTTCGATCAGGCCCTCAATGACGGTGACCTGCTGGCCGGCGTCAGAGGTAGTCGGGCCGACCCACTGCAGGTTGATGCCCAGCTCCTTGGCCTTGGCCTCGGCAGCCGCCTGGCTGTCAAGGAAAATGGCGTTGTCCAGAGACTTGGGGACGACAGCGATGGTAATATCGGCGTCGGCCTTGACTTCGGGGGCAGCCGTCTCTTCTGCCGGCTGTTCGGTCTCGGTTTCGGTCGTCTCGGGAGCAGCCGTCGTCTCTTCCGTCTTGGCGGGCTCAGAGGAGCCGCCTTCCATGGAGCAGGCTGCCAGGCTCAGCACCATCAGTGCAGCGAGCAGGAGCGCAAGTAGTTTTTTCATTTGTCTTCCTCCTTAATATATTGTTCAGCCCCTTCGGGACAGGAACACGGGTTCATGCGGCGGGTTTACGCCTTTTTCTTCATGTGGCGCAGGTTATCCAGCGCGACGGCGAGGATGATGACGGCGCCGATGACGGTCTGCTGCCAGTACGCGGAGACATCCAGCAGCACGAGGCCGTTGCGCAGGACGCCCATGATCGCGGCGCCGATGATTGCGCCGACGATGCTGCCGGAGCCGCCGGAGAGGCTCGCGCCGCCGATGACGGTCGCGGCGATGGCGTCCATTTCATAGCTCTGGCCGGCGGTGGACTGGCCGACGCCGAGACGGGCCGCCATGGCAATGCCGGAGATCGCGGCCATCAGGCCGGACAGGGAATAGACCAGGCGCTTGACGCGGTTGACGCGGACGCCGGAGATGCGCGCGCCCTCTTCATTGCCGCCGATGGCGTAGATCCAGCGGCCGACGACGGTCTTGTTCAGGAAGAAGATCGTCAGGGCAGCCAGGACGACCATCAGCACGATCGGCGTCGGGATCCCGGCGATGTAGCCGAGGCCGAGGAACTTATAGCTGTCCGGCAGAGAACCGATGGGGTAGCCGCCGGTCACGGTATAGGCGATGCCGCGGGCGATGGACATGGTGCCGAGGGTGGCGATCATGGGCGGCAGCTTCAGAAGCGTGACGCAGACGCCGTTGAAATAGCCCATCAGCACGCCGACGGCCAGGCCGATCAGCACGCCGACGAAGACCGGCAGATGCCACTTGGTGATGGCCATACAGGACAGAACGCCTGCCAGCGCGAACACGGAGCCGACGGAAAGATCGATACCGGCGGTGATGATGACCATGCACATGCCGATGGCGAGAATGCCGTAGAACGAGAACTGGCGGATGACCGAGATCAGGTTGCTCGCGGACAGGAACTTCTTACCGACAGCGATGGTCAGCAGCAGGCACATGGCCAGCAGGATGATCAGAATGCCGAGCGAATTGCTCTTGGCCGGACGGCGCAGCGCGCCGCTTTTCTTGCTTTTGTCTTGACTGTTCATAGTTTTTCCAACCTTTCTGCTACGTTTCAGACAGATCCAGGCATTCTGCTTATCCAGCTGCGCTGAGGATCAGACTCATAATACGTTCCTGCGTCGCCTCACTGCGGCTCAGCTCGCCGCAGACGTGCCCCTCGTGCATGACGATGATACGGTCGCTCATGCCGAGGACCTCCGGCATTTCGGAGGAGATCATGATAATGCCCACGCCCTGATCGGCCAGCTTACTCATCAGCTGGTGGATCTCGCGCTTCGCGCCGACGTCGATGCCGCGCGTCGGCTCATCGAGGATCAGAACCTTCGGGTGGGTCGCCAGCCATTTGCCGATGACGACCTTCTGCTGGTTGCCGCCGGAGAGGTTCAGGACCTTCTGCTCCGCGCCGGGCGTCTTGATGTCGAGCTGTTCGATGTAGGTCTGGGTGATCTCGTTTTCCTTCTTGCGGCTGAGGATGCCGCCCTTCATCTCCACGGGCAGACACGGCAGCGTGGTATTTTCCCGGACAGACATATCAAGGATCAGGCCCAGCAGCTTCCGGTCTTCAGGGACCAGGCCGAGCCCTGCGCGGATGGCGTCGGTCGGCGTGTGCTTTTCCAGCTTTTTGCCGTCGATGACGATCTCGCCGCTGTCCAGCGGGTCGACGCCGAAGATCGCGCGCATGACCTCGCTGCGGCCCGCGCCGATCAGCCCGGCAAAGCCGAGGATCTCACCGCGGTGGAGCGTAAAGCTGACGTCCTGCACCATCTTGCCCGCATTCAGATGCTTTGCCTCGAGCACGGCTTCGCCGATCTGGGCATTGCCCTTCGGGTAGATATCGTCGAGCGTGCGGCCGACCATCATGTTGACGAGCTGCGGCTCGGTACAGTCCTTCGTGTCGATCGTGCCGACGCATTCGCCGTCGCGCAGGACCGTGATGCGGTCGCTGATCTCAAACAGCTCGCTCAGACGGTGGGAAATGAAGACGACCGTCACGCCCTGATCGCGCAGATTCCGGATGACGTTCATGAGGATCTCGGTCTCGCGGTCCGTCAGCGAGGAGGTCGGCTCGTCCATGACGATCAGCTTCGCGTTGGTGGACAGGGCCTTCGCCACCTCCACCATCTGCCGCTGCGCGATGGACAGATCCTTGACCAGCGTATTGACATCGGCCGTCAGGCCGACCATATCGGTATAGGTCTTCGCCAGCTCCGACGTCTTCTGGAAGTCGACGAAGAAGCGGGCCTTGCGGTTTTCCCGGCCCAGGAAGATGTTCTCCCGGATGCTCATGTTGGGCATGAGGTTCAGCTCCTGATAGATGATGCTGATGCCCATGGCCGTCGCTTCCGTGGTCGAGTGGATCTGGACGGGTTTGCCTTCCCAGAGGATCTCGCCGCTGTCCGCCTGATGCACGCCGGACAGGACCTTCATGAGGGTCGATTTGCCCGCGCCGTTCTCTCCGATCAGCGCGTGCACCTCGCCGCGCCGGAGCGAAAGCGAGACGTCCCGCAGCGCGTGAACACCCGGAAAGGACTTGTTTATATTTTTCATTACCAGAAGTTCTTGTTCCATGTTTCCTCCCTTGCGTCGCTCCCGGGGAGCGGCCGGTCCTGCTGTTATGCGTTTTCGTCCATCGTTACCCAGGCGTTGCCCTGCTGGTTCGACTGCAGGCAGGCCTGGACGAAGCGGACGCCTTCGGCGCCGTCGTGCACGGTCGGGAAATCGATCATGCCGGGCTCGAACGTGCCGTCCTTCTTGGCGTGCAGGCACTCCATGAACGAGCGGTAGAGGTTGCCCATGGACTCGAGCCAGCCCTCGGTGTGACCGGCGGGCAGACGGCCGTACTTTGCAGCTGCCGGCTCGATGCCGCCGCCGCCGCGGTGACGCTCGACGATGGTGCCGTCGCGGTCGATCATCGTGACCTTCTCGCATTCCTCCTGCGCCCACAGGATCGAACCGTTCTCGCCGTAGATGCGCACGCGCAGGTCGTTGTCGTGGCCGATGGCGAACTGGCTGGTCCAGTAGCAGCCGGTCGCGCCGCCCTCGTACTCGACGAGGACCACATCGTTGTCATCGAGCACGCGGCCGGGGACGACGACGTCCATCTTGGCCAGCACGCGCCTGATCTTCAGGCCCGTCAGCATCGACACGGCGTTTTCCACATGCGTGCCGAGGTCGCCCAGGCAGTTGACGCCGCCGGACTGCTTCGGGTCGCAGCGCCATTCGCCCTGCTTGCCGCCCCACTCGCCCTCATAGGCGAGCCAGCCCTGCGGATACTCCGCCATGACCGTGCGGATCTTGCCGAGCTTGCCCTCGGCGATATAGCGGCGGATATGCTTGGCCGTCACATGGCCCATATAGGTGTAGGTCACGAGGAAGAGCAGGCCCTTCTCCTCGGCCAGCGTCTCGAGCTCCTTCGCCTGCTCCGCCGTCAGGCACAGCGGCTTGTCGCACGCGACATGGATCCCGGCCTCCAGGAAGGCCTTGCAGGCGGGATAATGCGTCACGTTCGGCGTGACGATGGTGACAAAGTCGATGCCGTCTTCGCGTCCAGCCTCCGCCTTTGCCATTTCATCGAACGTTGCGTAGCAGCGGTCCGGCGCAATGCCGAGCTGCACGCCGGTCTCGCGGCATTTTTCAGGCGTTCTGGAAAAGCAGCCCGCCACCAGCTCCGCCTGACCATCCAGATTGATCGCGCGCCGGTGCGCGTCGCCGATAAAGGAACCCGGGCCGCCGCCGACCATACCGTATCTGAGTTTTTTCATTGCTTCGCGCTCCTGACGTCATGAAATTCTTGTGTGTAAAAAAATCCCGTTTTTAACCGGTTTTTTCACAATTTTTTCGATTTACTAAATCTTTTATATATCTTTTCATCGTAAACTCACAACCAATATCTTGCGATTTCAGTCCGACAATCTTGCGCTCCTCTTCTTTTTGTATGAGCCTCCAATCCTCCCCTCTGCATTTTGTTGATTTTGTCCATTGATTTTTGCAAATTGGAAAAATACCCCCGCCGGGCACTGCCCGGCGGGGGTACATTTACAGGATCTGCAGGATATCGCCCTTGAGGTAGAGAGACTGCTCGGAGGACAGGCTGGCGGGGTGATCGCGGGACTGCATCAGCGGCTCAAGCAGGCGCGCGTCGCGGCCGGCATCCTGCGCGGCCTCGCGCAGCATCCGGAGAAACAGCTCCGGCGTCATGAACTGGCTGCACGAGCAGGAGACGAGGAAGCCGCCCGGGCGTACGAGCTTCATGCACTGCAGATTGAGCTCCTTATACCCGCGGTAGGCGCTTTCGAGCACCTTGCGGCTCTTGGCGAAGGCGGGCGGGTCGCAGATGACGAGCCCGTACTGCCGTCCTTCGGCGGCATACTGCCGGGCGAGGTCAAAGACGTTCGCGCAGGTCGTCGTGACGCGGTCGGCCACGCCGTTAAGTTCTGCATTTCGCCGCACGAGGGCCAGCGCCTCCTCCGACACATCCACCGCCTCGACCGACGCCGCACCGTAGAGCGCGGCATGGATGGAAAAGCCGCCGGTGCAGCAGCACAGGTCGAGCACATCCTGCCCGGGCGCGTAGGGCTTCAGCCGCCCGCGGTTTTCCTGCTGGTCGAGGAAATGGCCGGTCTTCTGCCCGTTTTCGATGCAGACGAGCATCCGCGCGTCGTGCTCCCGGATGACGATTTCCTCCGGGACCGTGCCGTAGACGCAGGCCTTGATCTGCGGCAGCCCCTCTTTTTCGCGCACGGACAGATCGTCCCGCTCATAGATCCCGCGCGGGGCAAAGATCTCCGCGAGGATCTCCACCAGCGTTTCTTTCCACTGCTCGAGACCGAGGCAGGCGATCTGGAACGACAGGCAGTCGGCAAATTTGTCGACGGTCAGCCCCGGCAGCCCGTCCGACTCGCCGAAGACCACCCGGCACGAGTCGGAAAAGCCCAGCGTCTGCCGCGTCTGCCACGCCGCGCGGATACGGCGGGCGAAAAAGTCACGGTCGATCGTCTCCTCCGCCCGACGCGTGAGCACGCGGACGGTCAGCTTCGACCGGGCGTTAAAGAACCCGCGGGCCACGAAGCGCTGGCGGCTGTCCAGCACGTCGACGACGCAGCCGTCGGTGCAGATATCGTCCGCCCAGTCCAGCTCGTTGTCATAGATCAGCTTCTGCCCCTTCAGCACACCGGCTTCCTCGCCCCGGCGCAGGCAGACCTTCGGATAGTCCATAGCTCCTCCTATAGCTCGAGCGTATAGCGCTCGCAGGCATTGATGATGGTGGTGCCGCCGCGCTGCAGCACGCGGGGGATCGCATGGCCGTACTCCGTATGCACGTGGCCGTGGATCAGATAGCGCGGCTGATAGCGGTCAAGCAGCGGCAGGAAGGCCTCAAAGCCGCAGTGGGCAAAGTCCTCCGCGTCGCCGAAGCCGCGGGCCGGGGCGTGCGTAAGCACGATATCGACGCCGCCCGCGCGGCGGATCTTCCAGCCGAGCTTCCGGATGCGGGCTTCCATCTGCCGCTCGGTGTACTGGTTCCGCCCCCCGGAATACAGGGGGCTGCCGCCAAGACCCACGATCCGCAGGCCGCCCACCGTCACGAGCTTGTCTTCGATGCACTCGCAGCCCTCCGGCGGGCGCGATTCGTAGTTGTCGTCATGGTTCCCCCGGACATAGAGCAGGGGCGAGCGGCCGAGCGTGGCGAGAAACGTCAGATATTCGGCCTTCAGATCCCCGCACGAGAGCATCAGGTCATACTCCCGCAGACAGCCGGGCTTGTAAAAATCCCAGAGATAGCGGCTCTCCTTGTCCGCAAGCAGAAGCAGCTTCACAGCAGCGGCCCCCTTTTCTTCGGCTGGAGCGCATCGCGGTAGACGCCGAGCAGGCGCACCATCGGCTGCGCCATCGGCAGCAGCTCCTCATAATCCGGGATCTTGCCGGTGACATTGCTGCACAGCCAGTCCATACGCAGGATCGTTTCCGGCGAGAACCACTGCTCGCCGTCATTGCGCAGCGTGCCCTCCAGATCGGTGATGCGGCGGTGGAAGGGGGTCAGCTCACCGTGCACCAGCGCCTCACGCAATACCCGCAGTAGCTCCCGCGGGCCGTCCGGCACACTGGGGGCCAGCTGCACGTCGACCGCGCCGCTGGCAAAGCCCCACCAGTAATTGATCGCCCCGGCGGCATTCAGCTCGTCCCAGCCGCCGCGCAGGATGCTGCGCGCGAGGCGGATGTAGATCTCGCCCCAGTTGCGGACCGGCAGCGCCTCGCGCCGCGGCTTTCCGTCTTCCACACGGCACAGGCCGCGCCAGCCGTTCTCTTGCCCCGGCCGCTTGAGGTCGTGGGCGCAGATCATGCCGAGCCCCTCCGCCGCCAGCGCGGCGGCAGGCTCCTGCTCGCAGCACGACCAGCGCAGCAGGATCTGCGCGTCCGGCCGCGTCAGCTGCGCGCCGAGGGCAAAGGCGTTGATGGCCGCGGGCGTACCGAAGACCGGCGCGTCGGCGACGTAGCCGATGCGCGCGTCCTCTGCCAGCGTCCCGGCCAGCGCGCCGAGCAGGAATTTGGCCTCATAGATCCGGCTGTAGTACGTCCGGACGCCGGGATACGGCATATCGACCGAGCAGTTGAGAAAGCGCACGCCCGGATACTTGGGCGCGAGCTTGCGGCAGGCGAAGATCAGCGGCACCGTCGTGGTGAAGACGACCTGCGCGCCGTCGGCCGCGGCCTGTTCAAGCGCGTCCTCGGGACTCGGATAGTCCGTCACGAGATAGACCCGCGCATCGACGGCCTCGCCGAGCGCCTGCACCAGCTGGCGCCGCCCGGCCTCATGCGCGGCGATCCATGGGCTGGCCTCCGGCGCGCATTCGTAGACGAATGCCGCGCGCAGGCACCCGCGGAAGCCGGTCAGACGGCCAAGCAGGCTCTGCGGTTCCGGCGCAGCCTCGGTCTGCACGGCGATCTTGCCGCCCTGGGCGACAGCCTCCAGCTCCGGCCAGATGGCGCGGATGGACCGCTCCAGCTCCGCCTGCGTCAGCACGCGCAGATCGCCCAGCGTGTACGCGTGCAGCCAGGTCAGCAGCGCCTCCGCTGTCGTGACGGGCGGCGCGGACTGCGTCAGCTTGTCATAGGCGGTCTTGAAGGTATAAAAGGCCGTGAGGAACGCGCGGCGCTCGAGCTGCGACCAGACGTGCTCGGCGTCGAAGCCGAGCGCGGCCTGCAGCTTCGGATAGTCGCCCAGGCGGTTGAAATGCACCTGATACAGGCCGCAGCGCTCATAAAAATGCAGGAATTCATAGTAGACCCGCACAGCCGGGTCGTCGGAGTACAGCGGCAGCACGCGCGTGACGTACGCGCGGATGGTCGGCGCGCCGAAGCTCCGCAGGACGCTCACGCGCTTGTTGCCCTCCTGCACGTAAAACTGCCCCATATACTCAAAGCAGCGGATGGGGTCGACGATGCCGGTGTCGCCCAGATGCGCCTCGCAGAGTGAGATCCACTTGCTCGCAAACTCCGTCCCCAGGTCCAGCAGCGGCATGAAATTCGCCGCGAAGGCCGTCTGCCGCCCGGCGGTATTCATCCCGACGATCTGGGCGATCGGGATCTCCAGCTCGCCCAGATCCACGCGCCCGGCCACCACGCCGCCCTGCAGCAGCTCCTCGAGGACCTGCGGATAGGGGTCGCGCCCGCGGTGGACGCAGTCGCGGTAGCATTTCTGCCCGGCTTTGAGCGCCAGCTTGAACTGATGCAGCGCTTCTTGTCTGTTGATGCTCGCGGTCATGATCCGGTGTCTCCCTTCTCATTTTTATGTGCAAGAGCCGCCCGCGGTTCGGGCGGACGGCTCAGATATGATACTTATATTTCTTGTCTGCCCTCCAGGGCGCGCAGCAGCGTCACCTCGTCGGCATATTCCAGCTGGCTGCCCACGGGGATGCCATAGGCCAGCCGCGTCACCTTCACGTCCATCGGGCGCAGCAGACGCGACAGATACATAGCCGTGGCCTCGCCCTCGGTGTCCGGGTTCGTGGCCATGATGACCTCGCGCACGCCGCCCTGGGATACGCGGGAGAGCAGCTCGCGGATGCGCAGATCGTCCGGGCCGACGTGGCTCAGGGGCGAAATGACGCCGTGCAGCACGTGGTAGACGCCGTGGTATTCCCGCGCGCGCTCCATGGCGATGACGTCCTTCGGCTCGGCCACGACGCAGATGAGCGAATGATCCCGCTCCGGGTCGGCGCAGACGCCGCAGAGCTCCTGATCGGTCAGATTCTGGCAGACCGGGCAGAGCCGGACGCTGTTTTTCGCGTCCACGATGGCCTGCGCGAAGCTGTCGGCGTCCTCCTTCGGCAGCGACAGCACGTAAAACGCCAGCCGCTGTGCCGACTTCATGCCGATGCCGGGAAGCCGGGCAAACTGTTCGGTAAGCCGCTCGAGCGCGGCCGGAAACGCGCGCATCAGAACAGACCGCCGAGGTTCAGGCCGCCCGTGAGCTTGGCCATGTTGGCGGACTGGTCGGCCTCTGCCTTGCGCATGGCCTCATTGACGGCCGCGACGATCATATCCTGCAGCATTTCCACATCTTCCGGATCGACTGCTTCGGGATCGATGGTGATCGACTTGAGCTCGCGGTCGCCGCCGCATACGGCCTTGATGACGCCGCCGCCCGCCGTTGCCTCATATTCCTTCGCCTGCAGCTCCTCCTGCATTTTCATGAGGTTCTCCTGCATTTTCTGCGCCTGCTTCATCATCTGCATCTGGTTTCTGCCGCCCATCGGCATACCGCCGCGATATCCGCCTTTTGCCATGTCATGTTCTCCTTATCGTCGTAAAAATTATTTTATCGTAAAAATGTCGCTGTGCTGCTCGCCGAACTGCACGAGCGCGTCCATGGGATCCTTGCCGAGGTTCGAGACCTGGTTCTTGAGCGCGAAGCGCACTGCGACGGGCCTGCCCAGCAGCGCGGACGCCTTTTCGCGGATCAGCTGCTCGATGGCGGGCTTTTTGACCATGCCGAGCACGAACTCGTTGTCCGCCGCCATGATGAGGGTGTTTTCGCCCTGCAGCACGGGGTGCAGCGGGCCGTTGGCCGCGAAGAAGCCGCGGTCCTTGGCCGAAAGCTCCGCCCGGAGCTTTTCCGAGAGCGCGGGCCAGAAGCCCGCGGGTGTCTCCGGCTTCGGCGCGGGAGCCGGCTGCGCCTGCACCGGCAGGGCGGCACCGTCCAGCTCCAGAACGGCGGCAACGCTGCGGGGCCCTGCCCGGCCAAAGCAGAACAGCACCGCCCGCAGCAGGGCAGATACGGCTCCGCAGCACAGCAGCAGCCGCCCCGGAGAAAGGGCAAAGTACACGCAGAGGTTCGCGCTCTGCACGCCGGGCAGCACCGCCGCCCCGCACAGCAGCAGGTTCAGCAGCAGATACCACGCGCACAGCCGGGCAAAGCCGCGCGGGCCGGGCACACCGTAGGCAGCGGCCACAACGGCACCGCAGGTTAAGACTTTGCAGAGCACTGCCGCCGCGCCGGGCAGCTCCGGCAGCAGGATGCCAAGCGAGAAGGCCGCTGCTGCTGCACTGCCTGCCAGCAGGCGCAGGCCGCTGCACTGCCGTGCACACAGCAGCCCGGTGCACAAAAGCAGCATTGCTGCGGCCAGAAAGTTCGTCAGCAGCAGCTCATCCAGATAGATCACAGTTTTCATAGAAAAAGCCCTCACACATTCCAGTATCTTCCAATTACAGAAAAAACCATGTCGATGCGCTGAAAAGCCGGGCTTTTGTAAAGATTTTGAGACCGGATTTTCACAAGTTATCACACTTTTCACATTTTTTTCAAAAAAGTACTTGAATCTTTCTGGAAAGTGTGGTATATTATTGCCATCCTAGATACGGGATGCGAACCACACAAAGTGGTTTGTGAAATATTTTTTCTAATTTTGAAGGGAGTAATATCATTATGATGATGCCTGCAAACTTCTCTGCTGTTGCAGAAAACGAACTGACCTACGTTGTTGGTGGTGCTTCTCTGGTTGACTACCTGGCACCCGCTATGACCACTGAGAACTGGCAGAATGTTTCTGCTAACGTGATCAAGATCGTTGGCAACACCTTCCTGAAGAGCTATGTTTCTTCTGCTTTCGACAGCGTGTTCGATGGCAACTACGTCCCCGGTGACTTCATCGGCGGCGTGTGGAACACCGTGCACCGTGCATACGACAAGGGTGCTCACACCTACGCAAACGGCGCTTGGGGCGCTGGCCTGGGCCTGCTGAACGCTGCCCTGAGCATTGCTGGCGGTCTGTCTGCTATCTACACTCTGGGCTCCAGCTCCATCGGTCTGGAAGTCAAGGCCGCTGGCGACAAGCCCCTGAACACCGGCTACGGCTTCGGCTACAAGGGCTAATCTCTCCTGATATAAGGATAGACTAGCACCCGGAGGGAAACCAAAGGGCTAACATACCCCCGCACAGAATGGGAGACCGTTCTGTGCGGGGGTTTTGTTTTTGCAGTATTGGTGTGCGGGCAGGGGGAAAACCTTTATAATACCGTAAAATTTGCAAATGGCGTTGGCTTGTAAAAAAGATGGGATTATGGTACGATGTTCTTGGAAGAAGAAAGCAGGCGGACCAATGCCTGAAAATAAAACGCAGCAAGAGTTGGCAACTATGTGCAGAGCTATGGAAGAAATGAGAAATGAAACTGTTCGGGAGCGGAACATCGAGTGTGCTTTGGAAATGCTGGCAGATGGAATGCCATATGAAAAGGTTGCAAAGTATTCAAAGCTGACCCTTGAAGAAGTCAAAGCCTTGGATACGAAGAAGCCTGC
>OLGA01002786.1_pt1 | contig 11894 bp, 13 predicted proteins | sample 1604881 | NCBI WGS metagenome assembly OLGA01 (sample SAMEA3888896, study PRJEB22519) | human gut metagenome | biome: human gut; feature: human-associated habitat; material: faeces | place: Denmark | collected 2009
ACTGCGACCCGGACGAAATCGACTACGTCATCCCCGGCAACGACGACGCCATCCGTGCTGTGAAGCTCATCGCCGGCACCATGGCCAACGCTGTGCTGGAAGGCAAGCAGGGTAACGATAACGTTGCTGAAGAGGCTGCTGAGGCTTCCGAGGAGACCGCTGAGTAATCCAATAAAATCCGATAAAATGCCCGAGCCCTTTTGTACTCGGGCATTTTGATGAATCCTGAGGAGGAAATAAAAATGGCATCTTTTACTGCTGCTGATGTAAAAAACCTGCGTGAGCGCACCAATTGCGGCATGATGGACTGCAAAAAAGCCCTGACCGAAGCCGATGGAGATATGGAAAAGGCCATCGAATTCCTGCGGGAAAAGGGTCTGGCCGCTGCTGAGAAGAAGGCTGGCCGTATCGCCGCCGAAGGCCTGGTCGTTTCCGTTGTGGAAGGCAAAGTCGGCGTTGTTCTGGAAGTCAACGCTGAAACCGATTTTGTCGCCAAGAACGCTTCTTTCGTCGAATTCGTAAACGATGTCGCCAAGACCATCATCAAGAACAACCCCGCTGATATCGCCGCTCTGAACGATATGCACTGCGAAGGCACTGACTTCACTGTTGCCGAAGCTCTGCGGGATAAGATCCTCACCATCGGCGAGAATATGAACATCCGTCGATTTGTCCGTCTGGAAGGCGACCTCTTCTCCTATGTCCATGGCGGCGGCAAGATTGGCGTTATGGTTCAGTTTGATACCGACTGCGCCGACAAGGAAGGCTTTGCTGCCTGCGCCAAGGACGTAGCCATGCAGATCGCTGCCGCTGCTCCCCTGTACCTGAAGAAGGACGAGGTTCCCGCCGAAGTTCTGGAAAAGGAAAAAGAGATCCTCAAGGCTCAGGCCATCAACGAGGGCAAGCCCGCCGCCATCGCCGAGAAGATGGTCAACGGCCGTATCTCCAAGTACTACAAAGAGAACTGCCTGCTGGAGCAGCCCTTTGTCAAGGACGAGGACGTGACCGTTGCTCAGTATGTTGCCAACACCGCCAAGGAGCTGGGCGGCAAGATCGAAGTCGTGAAGTTTGTCCGCTTTGAAAAGGGCGAAGGCATGGAGAAGCGTGCCGACAACTTCGCGGATGAAGTTGCCAGCATGGTAAAATAAATTTGATTTCTGTCCCCTACCCTTCCAAAGGTTGAATGACAGGATTGAAAAAGCGTCGGCAGTTTATGCCGACGCTTTTTGCGTAATCATTATCGTGGACGTTCCACTGCGATTATATACTCTAAAACAACTCTGACATGATTCTTTGCCACATACACCACGAGTTCACATTTTGTTTTCTCGCCAACGTCCCATTCTTCTCTCCAGTTACTCATGGTGCCGCTATTCACCGCTTCCAGGAAATCACTGGAAAAATTCTCGGCGGTAAGACGATTTAGAAGTCCCGGATACGTAGAAGGTTCTCCATATGCGTCATTGAGTTTTCCCAGAATATTTTCTACATAATTAGGAAATTCCTCTGAACCCTCGAAAACATTCGAAAACATCGCGCCATAAAATGTTTCCGTCGATCTCTCAAAAAGCAGCGACTCGGAAAAATCCTTTCCCGCAATGGAGACGGTTTCCGTCAAATCCCAGCAACCCGGCTCGGTGCTCTGCGAGATATCGCCTTCTCCAAGATGGAATGCGTTCACCGTTTCCGCCCGATCCTGGCCATACAGGGATTCCATGGCAGACAATTGATCTCCTGTTAGCAGCCACTTTCCTTCGTCATTCTTTTGCTGACATCCAGAAATGAAAATCAAGATTGCCAATATGCAGAAAAGGAACGCTATCCTTTTCTTTTTGCAAGCCGAGACTACATTTTTCATTACAATTTCACCGTGTATCCTTCCCCGTTTCTTTCAGGCAGAGGAACCCGACCGGCTCCCCTTCCCTGTAAGCGCAGAAAAACAGCTGATCCCGGCTTTCCCTTATGTATGCTTCGCGGGATTCCGGGATTCCGAACCACTCGGAAAGCCCCTCCAGAATGCGCCGGGCGATGAAGCTTTTCCGCTCCCCGTCGGTTTCCTGCCGGATCTCCATGTCAGCGGATCCTTCCCATGTCTTCCCAAATCTGCTTCAAGCAGTCTTCCAGGCTGCCCCGAACCAGCCGGGTAGGGATCGCCAGCATCAGATTCACCGGAAAACCGAAATCCTCCACAGCAAAGCCTTCCGCATCCACTTCGCCCAGGCGATCCCGAAGGGGCGCATCGTTTTCCAGATAGCCATAGATCCGCTTCCCCTTCGCATGGGCGTACCCCAACTCAAAGCAGGTGCCGCTGTCCGGCTCCACCCCCCGGAAGGGATCCAGCCGGGCCGCTACGTAGTCGCAGCGGTCGATCATCAAAAGGTTTCCCGCAAAGATGTCCCCGGGCTCCATGGCCGCATTGTCCAGGGGATAAAGCCCCTCCATCCCGTAGCGGGCGCATAGTTCCCGGCAGCGATGCCCGAAATCCACGGCATCCGGACGGAACACATCAAATCCTGCCAGATAGATCTTCTTTCCCATGGGCACCTCACAAATTCCGCAACATGGCCAAAACGATCTCAGCCGCATCGTCAGCCGCCAGCTTCTCAAAAACGTCGTAGGTCATCTCCGCCTCATCATCGGCGTTGTCAGAGATGCAGCGGATGATGACAAAGGGGATCCCGTTGGTCGCGCAAGCGTGAGCCACGGCGCCGCCTTCCATTTCCACGCAGCCGGGATCCAGCCGGGAAACAATGTCCGCCTTCACCTTGCTGTCAGAAATGAACTGGTCGCCGGTAGCAATCCGCCCCACCCGGCAGTTGACCCGCCCTTTGCAGGCGTCCGCCGCCCTCTGCGCCAGCTCCGGATCCGCCCGGAACTCCTCCAGATGAGGGGGAGAGAGGGCTAAGATCCGGGGATCCATGTCGTGATATGCCGCAGAATCGGAAATCACCACGTCTCTCACTTTCAGCCCCGGATAAGTGCCGCCGGCGATGCCGGTGTTGATGACGGCGCCTATATCGAATCGGTCGATGAGGATCTGCGCCGTCAGGGCGGCGTTGACCTTGCCGATGCCGGAACAGACCAGCACCACGTCCTTCCCGCCCAGCTTTCCGGAATAGAAGTGCCGCTGGGCAATGACCGTTTCTTTCCGGTCCTCCATCCGATCCCGGAGGAGTTCTACCTCCAGACCCATTGCGCCGATGATTCCCATGGGTTTCATGATGTTCCACGTCCTTTTCTTCGCCGTCTCAGGCGTTTGTTTCTTTTTTGATGCCGAAAATCAGGCGGAGCAGCCCCGACAGACACTTCGGACTTTTCAAAACAACGATCTTCATAAAAAAGCCTCCCTTTCACCCTTTGGTGCAGCCGTAGATCCCCCAGCCGATGAACCCGATGGCAGCCATCGCCGCCACGAACCGGAAGGAGAGCAGCACCCCCAGAAGCAGGATCACGCCAACTGCAATGGCCACTGCCGGAGGTTTCAGGAAAGGGGATCCGCTTTTCTTCATATGCCCGCCTCCCGTTCCCGATCGGTACCCCATCTTATGCGGAAGGGCGGATTTTGGTTCTAATTCAGCTTCGTCTGGATCAGCAGCAGCGTCCCGTGTTCCACTGAGACCTCCATCTGTTTCCCGGGCGCATGGCGGTTGCTGCACCCCAAGGGGAAGGAAGGCGTCAGCGTAGCGTCCTCCAGCAGATACTCCGCACCGGTGATATTCACCCCGATGCAGACGCCGCCGTACGCGAAAACGGAAAGATAGTGATAGGCAAGGGACATCTTTTCCCGCTGACCGTCAGCGATCATGGAGACCCGATGGTTTTCATCCATCAGCACGCCGGAAACGCCGTATTCCAGAAGATACGCAAGGGTCTGGATATTGGCATAGCTGTGATCCAGCCTTCCGCCCAGCCCCCCGAACATCCAGATCTCCTTTGCCCCTATGGCCAGCGCCTTTTTCACCGCCAGCATCATGTCAGTATCATCTTTCCTTGAAGGGTAAAGGATGGCCCCCTCCGGAATATCCTCCTCCCGGAGGGAGTCCATATCGCCGATAAAGGCATCCGGCGTCAGTCCCAGGGCATTCGTGTGCCGGAGTCCCCCGTCCGCCGCAAGGATCGTGTACGGCTCTTCCGGGAGCAGGGCACGGGTCGCCTCATAATCGGCAATGGGGCCTGCCCCGAAAATCACGCATCTCAATTTCGTTTCTCCCCTTCCCGCAGCTCCCAGTCCGGGATCTGCATGGCGTCTTCATAAAGGGCGACATAGCTTTCGTGCCGGGAGGGGCTGATCTTCCCCTCTTTCAAAGCCTCCAAAACGGCGCAGCCCTTCTCCTTCCGATGGGAGCAATTCTGGAACTGGCACTTCCCTAAAAATTCCCGGAACTCCCGGAAGCATTCCGGAAGCACGTCCTTATGGATGTGCCCGTATTTTTCGATCTCCACCGTGGAGAAGCCGGGAGTATCCGCCACAAGGCCGCCGCCCTCCAGCTCATAAAGCTCCACATGACGGGTGGTGTGTCTCCCCCGCCCCAGCTTGTCGCTGATGTGAGCGGTGGCCAAATCCAGCTCCGGGATCAACTCGTTCATTAAGGTGGATTTTCCTACCCCGGAGTTGCCGATAAACACGCTGAGCCGGCCGGACAGCTCCCTTAAAAGTTCGCTGTGATCCATTTGCCCCAGCCCGCTTGTAAACACCCGGAAGCCCGCCTTCCGGTAGACCTCCTGCAGTTCCCCCGAATCCGCCAGATCGGTCTTCGTAAAGACCAAGACCGGCTCGATCCCCTTGCTTTCGCATACGGCGATGAGCTTATCTAAAATCAGCGTGTTGGGCTGGGGCTTTGCGGAGGAGACCACCAGCACCGCCCGGTCGATATTGGCCGCCGGGGGCCGGAGGATCTGGTTTTTCCGAGGCAGGATCCGGGAAACGACCCCGTTTTCCACTTCCACCTGATCCCCCACCAGCGGAGTGATCCCTTCTTTCCGGAAGACGCCCTTGGCACGGCATTCCAGCACGCGGCCGTCCTCCGTATGCACATAGTAGAACCCGGAAAGGGCCTTCCGGATCATTCCCTGCTCCATTTTTCCCTTCCTTTTCAGTCCACAGGCGGTGCGTCAAAGGGGGAGTCGCCGCCGGGCTCCGAAGAATCCCCGCCGGGCCCTTCCGGACGGCTTTCCTCCGGATCCTCGTCGCTGTTATCGCCTTCCCGCACCACGTCAAAGTAGTACCCGTCGGTCAGCGTCGCCGTTTCCTCCTCAAAGTCCACATCGAAGGAGGCGTACTTCTGTCCATCAATGGCGACCACCACCGGCAGCACACCGCTGCCCTTGATGGTAAAGACCTGCTCCAGCCCAGCGGAAGGATCGATGCTTTCGTTGACCGCTTCTTCCCCATCCACATAAATCAGCATGGGCATGGGACGGCTCACCGCATCCTCCGGGAACACCACGGTCAGGGAGATCTCCTTGAAATAACCGGAGCCGTTGCTGACGATCAGGTTAATGGTTTCGCCTTTTTTGGCGTATTCGTTGGCAAGGGTCTGGTCAAGGACAGTCCCCGGCGCTTCCTCGCTGTCGGTTTCTTCCGTGGTGATCTCAAAGCCCAGCGCCGTCAGCTTTTCCGTTGCGCTCTCCAGACTGTAGCCGATGACCTTGGGCACCTTCACGGTAGCACTGGCCTTGGCACGGCTGACATACAGCACCACCTGACTGCCCTGCTCCACCTGCTGACCCGCCGGCGGGTCGGTCTTGATGACCCGATCCGCTTCCACCGAATCGTCCTCCTGAGTCCGAACGATGTGGTCCAGCCCCAGCTTGGAAAGGGTATCCTCGGCGTCGCCGATGTAAGAGCCGGTCAGATACGGGACTTCCAACACCTGGATGCCGGCGCTCAGTTTGATCTTGATCTTCCGGTTCACCTTGACCATCACGCCGGGAGTGACGCTCTGTTCATAGATCTGCCCTTTCGGGTACTCGCTCAGCTCGTTTTCCACGATCTGGAACTGGAAGTTTTTATAATCGTCCTGTTTCCGGACATCGTCCAGATACATTCCCACCAAGTTCGGCATGGGGATCTCAGCGACCTTCTCGTCCCGCCCCCAGTAGAAAAATCCCAGCAGCACCAGAACCGCCGTAATGACGCAGGCCGCTGCGATGCCGGTCAGGATCAGGATGGTAGGGCTGCGCTTGATGATGATCTCCTCTTCTTCCTCCACCGGCGCTTTCTTTTTGCGGGGAGCGTTCTCCTCCGCCTGAATGGCACTGACGGAACGGGAGTATTTGACCGATTCCGGCTCGTCGGGCATATATTTGTACTCGAACACAATGCTGGGGTTCTGCTTGAAGGCGTCGATGGCCGCAAGCATCTCCGCCGCCGAACGATAGCGCAGATTCTTGTCCTTCTGCATGGCCTTCTCCACGATCTCGCAAAGACCGGTGGGCACGTCGGGCTGCAGCTTCGAGATGGGGATGGGCTTCTGGTGGATGTGCTTCATGGCGACCTGCTCGGGGGTCTCCCCGTCAAAGGGCACCCGCCCGGTGAGCATCTCATAAAGCAGGACGCCTACGGAATAAATGTCGCTCTTTTCGTCGGATTCCTCGCCGCAGGCCTGCTCCGGGCTGATATAGTGGACAGAGCCGATGGCCTTGTCGTCCATGGTGCGGATGTCCTCCCGGGCAAACCGGGCGATGCCGAAATCCATGACCTTGATGGTGCCGTCCCTGAGAAGCATGATGTTCTGGGACTTGATGTCCCGATGGATCACGCCTCGCTCATGGGCGTGGGAAAGTGCCCGTAAAATCTGGGTGACAAAATGAACCGAATCCTTCCAGCGCAGGTGTCCCTGATGGGTGATATACTGCTTTAAGGTGATACCGTCAATGTATTCCATGACGATATACTGCTCGGCGCCGGTGAAATTCACGTCGTATACCTTGACAATGTTGGGGTGATCCAATACCGCAATGACCTTCGACTCGTTGCGGAAACGGCGGACGAACTCATCGTTTGTCAGGTACTCTTCCTTGAGCACCTTGATAGCCACGATCTTATCTTCCAGCAGATCCTTCGCTTCAAAGACATTGGCCATCCCGCCGCTGCCGATGAGCTTTAAAAGCTCGTACCGGCCGCTGAGCCGTTTTCCGATATAGTTTTCCATGTATCAAAACCTCCGTGATTATCCAAAAGCCTGTCCGGATGCCCCAATCCGCCCGGAAGGGCGTCCCCGGGAACCCGGGCAGCCTGCCGTCAGCTCTCTACGATCACAACCGTCACGTTGTCATGACCGCCGCTCCGATTGGCACTTCGGATCAGTTCCTCCGCCGCTTCCTCCGCCGGACGGCTCCCAAGCAGTGCGGCGATCTCCGCATCGCTGCAGGCATTGGAAAGCCCGTCGGTGCAAAGCAGCAGACGGTCGCCCGGACACAGCTCCAGAACATGAAAATCCAGCTCCACGTCCCACTGAACCCCCACCGCCCGGGTGATGATGTTCTTGCTGGGGTGGACCTTCGCCTCGTCCTTGGAGATCTTCCCCTGATCCAGCAGCTCCTGAATAAAGGAATGATCCCGGGTCAGCTGGGAAAGCGCACCGTCCCGGAAGCAGTAAAGCCGGCTGTCCCCCACATGGGCGATGTAAGCGTGGTTCTGGTAAAGAAGCGCCAGCACCACCGTCGTCCCCATGCCCTGCAGGGCAGGATCCTCCTGCGCCGTCTCATAGATCCGGCGATTAGCCTCCATGACCGCTTCCCGCACAGCGATCTTTACGGCATCGGGACCCATATCGTCCCGATACCGGGCGCAGACCACCTCGGTAATCACCTCTTTCGCCAGCGCACTGGCACGGTCGCCGCCACTGGCTCCACCCATACCGTCGCAGACCAGAGCAAGCCCTGCCCCGGCCCCCAGCGCCAGAATTTTAAAGGCGTCCTGATTGGTGTTGCGCACCCGTCCGATGTCCGTCTTTCCAACGATTTTCAAAGCGACACTCCTTTCCGAAGCTGTCCTTCAGTCCGCTTGTTCCGCTTCCCGTCGCAGCTGGCCGCAGGCGGCGTTGATGTCCGCTCCCAAAGTCCTGCGGACCGTGGCGTTGATCCCCCGGTCGTTCAAGACCTTCTGGAACTCATAGATCCGCCCTTTGGAGCTTTTCTGGTATCCGGCTTCCTTGACATAGTTCACCGGGATCAGGTTCACATGGCAGAGCATCCCTTTCAGCAAAGCCGCCAGCTCCTCCGCCTGCTTCCGGCTGTCATTGACGCCGCTGATCAGGGCGTATTCATAGGAGATCCGCCGGTGGGTCCGGTCGGTATATTCCCGGCAGGCGTCCAAAAGCTCTTCCATATTCCACCGCCGGTTCACCGGCATGATGGCGCTGCGAGCCGCATCGTCGGTGGCATGGAGGGAAATGGAGAGGGTGATCTGCAAGTCCTTTTCCGCCAGCTCCCGGATCCGGTCTACCACGCCGCAGGTAGATAACGAGATGTGCCGGTGGCTCAAATTCAGCCCGTTCGGGTCGGAGACCAGCTCCAAAAACCGCATGACCTGATCGAAGTTATCCAGCGGCTCCCCAATGCCCATCATCACGATGCTCCCGATCCGCTCCCCGGCATCCCGGCCGGCGGCGTAGACCTGCTCTAAGATCTCCGAAGCCGTCAGGTTCCGGACAAATCCCGCCTTGGTGGAAGCGCAGAAGGCGCACCCCATCTTGCAGCCCACCTGGCTGGAAATGCAAAGGGAGATCCCGTGCTCGTAGGCCATCCGAACGCTTTCGATGTGCTGCCCGTCCGCCAGCCGGTAAAGGTACTTCACCGTCCCGTCCAGCTGGGAGACCAGCTTCCGCTCCACCGTAAGGCTCGTGATGGTGCAGTTTTCCTTCAGCTGCTCCCTCAAAGAAGCCGGAAGATTCGTCATTTCGTTGAAGGAGAGCACCCGTTTCTCATGGAGCCAGGAAAAGATCTGTTTTGCCCGGAATTTCGGCTGTTTGAGTTCCGTTAAAAAACTTTCCAGCTCCGGGATCGTCATGGATTTGATGTCGATCATGGGTTCTCCCTCCCTTCTTCCCTGCGTTTTATCCGTGCCACGAAAAACCCGTCAAAACCGCCCTCCATAGGCATCAGGGTCTTCCGGCAGCAGCTTTCCCCCAACACCTTCCGAACTGTTTCCGGAAAAGGCTCCGGCGAAAATTCCGGATGCGTTTTTAAAAATCGGTCCACCACTTCCTCATTTTCTGCCCGATTCAAAGAACAGGTGGAATAAACGAGGGTGCCGCCGGGCTTTACATACCGGGCGCCGTTTTCTAAGATCGCCAGCTGAATGGGCGGCAGCCCTTCCAGCTCTTCTTCCGATTTGTACCGGATCTCTGGCTTCCGCCGGATGATCCCCAGCCCCGAGCAGGGTACGTCGCATAAGACCCGGTCGGCAAGCCCCAGCTCCGGCCGGAACTTCGTCGCATCGCCGGCTCCTGCCTGAATGCAGCGGATTCCCAGCCGCTCTGCCCCCTTGCGGATCAGCTCCACCCGGGAAGAATGAAGGTCAAAGGAAAGAAGCTCCCCTTCGTCCCCCATCAGCTGGGCAACGGTAAAGCTCTTGGATCCGGGAGCGGCGCAGAGGTCGAAGATTCGCTCCCCCTTCTTCGCCCCCACCGCCCAGGCGCACAGCTGGGACGCCGTATCCTGAATGGTAAGGAGCCCTTCCCGAAAGGCAGCAAGCTCCGAAACGCTCCCCGTCTCCGACAGTTCCAAGCAGTCCGGCAGCGTTTCGTGAGGCACGACCCGCACCCCATCTTTTTCAAGGGAAGCGATGACCTCTGCCGCCGTGCAGCGGAGGGTGTTGACCCGTCCGTGCAGGGGCGGCCGCCCCAGGCAGGCTTTGGCAAGCTCCACCGCCGTTTCCGGCGAATAATCCTTTGCCCAACGCTTTAAAATCGGCAAAGGCATGGAAAACTCGATGCTGGCCCGCCTAAGCGTATCGCCTTCCGGCAGCTCCACCCGGCGCCCATCCCGCAAAAAGCTCCGCAGCACGCCGTTTACAAAGCCTGCCGCACTCTTTTTCCGGGATTTTTTGATCAGCTCCACGCTTTCGTTGACCGCCGCCGACTGCGGGATCCCGTCCATATAAAGCAGCTGGTAAAGCCCCAGCTCCAGCGCGACCACCACTTCCGGATCAAGAGAAGCGAGCTTCTTTTTCGTATACTTTTCAATGAGATAACTAAGCGTCAGCTTCCGCTCCAACACCCCGTAAAAGAGGTTCGCCGCCAGCTGCCGCTCTCTCGGCTCCGGGTTTTCCGCCTTCAGAAGGGCGTCTAATGTCAGATTGGAATAGCTCTTCGCCGTCTCCATCCGGAGCAGCGCCTGAAAAGCCAGCTTTCTTGCCTTCATCTTCTCTGGTCCCGATTCCGCAATGCTAAGAGCCGCAGCAGGTTTGCAAAAGCGACAATCAGCGCCGCCACATACGTCATGGCTGCCGCCGCAAGGACTTTTTTGGCGCCCTTCAGCTCGTCTTCGTCTAAGATCCGATCCTCCCGCAGGGTGCAGATGGCACGATGGCTGGCGTTGAATTCCACCGGCAGGGTCAGAAGCTGAAACAGCACCACGGCGCAGAAGAGGAGGATCCCCACTTCCGTCAGCAGCGGAAAGCCTAAGATAATGCCGAGGATCGCCAGCGGCCATGCGATGCTGGAACCGATCTGAGTAATGGGGATAAAGGCGTTGCGGACCTTGATGGGGAAATATCCCACCCCGTACTGGATGGCGTGTCCCACCTCGTGAGCCGCCACCCCCAGCGCCCCCACCGAAGTGGAGTTGTAGGTGCTGTCCGACAGGCGGATCACGTCCTCTTTCGGGGAATAGTGATCCGTCAGCTCCCCTGCCACCCGCTCGATGCGGATGTGCTGGAGGCCGTTTTCGTCAAGGATCTGCCGTGCCAGCATGGCGGCTGTGTAGCCTTTCCGGTTGGGCACCCGGTTGTAGCGGGCAAAGGTGGATTTCACCTGGATCTGTGCGATCAGGGAAATGATCATCGCCGGGATAACGAGTATCCAATAGTAATAGTCCATAACGCCCCCGTCCTTTCCGTCCGGGCTTAGCCCAGGACTTCGTTCTTGCCGGGTTTCTTGCCCCGCAGGAATTCCTCGCCGGACATCTTCCGGCTGCCTTCATACTGAACTTCCGTCAGCTCGACCGCTCCCTCGCCGCAGGCGACGATGAACCTCTTCGGATCTAAGAGCTGCCCCGGCTCGCCCTTTCCGGCAACCAGCCGGCTCCGATAGACCTTCATCCGCTTTCCCTGATAAACCGTATATGCCGCCGGCCAGGAAGAAAGACCCCGGATCTGGTTATGGATCTCCGCCGCCGGCTTTGAAAAATCAAGCAGCGACATCTCCCGGGTCAGCATAGGAGCACGGGTGACTTCCGCATCGTTTTGCGGCTCCGGATGAAGCTCCCCCTTCTCCGCCTTTTCCACGGTGGAGATCAGAAGCTCCGCTCCCAGTCGGGAAAGCCGGTCGCGAAGCTCGTCGGCGGTCTCGTCCGGCCCGATCTCCAGAGAAGCCTTCTCCAGCATATCGCCGGTATCGATGCCCTCGCCCATATACATGGTGGTTACGCCTGTGACCTTCTCGCCGTTTAAGATCGCCCACTGGATGGGCCCCGCCCCCCGGTATTTGGGAAGCAGGGAAGCGTGGACGTTGATGCACCCAAACTTCGGCAGGTCGAGAACGTTTTTGGGCAGGATCTTTCCGTAAGCCACCACAACGATCAGCTCCGGATCCAGTGCCTTCAGCTCCTCGAACACCGCCTCATCCCGCATCGAACCTACAAAATCAATATAAAACAGATAATTAAAAGGCTTCGACGGTATCGGTCTGCTCTCGAGCTTCGTGAGATTCAGCCCCAGCGCCGCGAAA
>OLGA01002792.1_pt1 | contig 11875 bp, 9 predicted proteins | sample 1604881 | NCBI WGS metagenome assembly OLGA01 (sample SAMEA3888896, study PRJEB22519) | human gut metagenome | biome: human gut; feature: human-associated habitat; material: faeces | place: Denmark | collected 2009
GCGGCGGGAACATACAGGACCTCATCCACGCTCGCCTTGGACGCCTGCGTCATGCGGCGGCGCGTGTAGGTGGAAAGCGACTCCAAATACCGCCGTGAGCCCTCTGCATACAAAACACCGAGCGCGAGCGACGATTTGCCGGAGCCCGAAACACCCGCTACGCCAACGATTTTATGCAGCGGCACATTGATGTCAATGTTTTTGAGGTTGTGCACGCGCGCACCGCGCACCTCGATGTGGTCGACAAGATTGAATTTGTGCTTTGCTTGTTCCATTTATTCTTCCTCCGCTTTGCGGTTGATCTCTTCCAAAAAGGCCTTGCCGTAGCGATGCGCCTTGCGCTCGCCCACGCCGGAGACCTGCAAAAGCTCCTGTTCGTCCGCCGGCATTTTGGCGCACATATCGCGCAAAGTGGCGTCGGTGAAAACGACGTAGGCCGGCACACTTGCTTTTGCGGCAAGCGCGGCACGCAGCTTTTTCAGCCGTGCGAAAAGCTCTGGGTCGGCATCGCCTGCGGCCTTGTCTGGCTTCTTCGCTTTTTCCTGCGGCACGGGAATACGCATTTCAAAGCTTTTTTCCCCGAGCAAAACCGGCCGCGCGTTCTGCGTCAGCTTTAAAACCGGGTATTGCCCGTCGGTCTGGATGAGCAATTCCTGCATCAAAAGTGCGTCGATGATACGCTTAATTTCAAAAATCGGCTTTTCGCGCATGAGCCCGTAGGTGGACTGTGTTTGCAGATTCATTTGCAAAACACGCTCATTTTCGCTGCCGCGCAGAATGTCGCAGATCATGCTGATGCCGAGCCGCTGCCCGGTGCGCGCCACGCAGGAGAGCACCTGCTGTGCTTCCACGGTGGCCTCTACCAAAACGGAGCCGCCCGCGCAGCTGGAGCAATTGCCGCAGTATTCCTCGGCGGGCTCGCCGAAGTATTTTAAGATGAATGCGCGCAGGCAATCGGCCGTCGTGCAGTAATATGTCATTTTTCGCAGACGGTCGTATTCGCGCTGGATGAGCTTTTCCTGCGTTTCAAAGTCGAGGTCGGGGTTCAGGTCGCTGTTTTCGATTAAATAGCGGTTCGTGCGCACGTCCTGCGGGCCGTAAAGCAAAATACACTCGGCGGGGCTGCCGTCGCGCCCGGCACGCCCGGCTTCCTGATAATAGCTCTCGAGGTTTTTCGGCATGTTGTAGTGGATGACGAACGACACGTTGGATTTATCGATGCCCATGCCGAACGCGTTCGTCGCGACCATCACCGGGCAGGTGTCGTACTGAAATTTTTCCTGATTCTCCTTGCGCTCCTCGTCGCTCAACCCCGCGTGATAGCGCGTCGCGTCGATGCCCGCGCGAATCAGCTTGTCGCAGACCTGCTCGACCGCTTTGCGCGTCGCGCAGTAGACGATGCCGCTTTCGCCGCGTTTCCGGCGGAGAATATCCATGAGGGCAGCATCACGGTTCTTTGGGCGGATGACCTCGAAGTAGAGGTTCGGGCGGTCGAAGCCGGTCGTGACCGTTTCCGGGTTTTGCAGGCGCAATAGGCGGATGATGTCCTGCCGGACGCGCTCGGTTGCGGTCGCGGTGAATGCGCCCATGACCGGGCGGGTGGGCAGCGAATCGACGAAATCCGCGATGCGCAGATACACCGGGCGGAAATCCTGCCCCCACTGGGAGACACAGTGTGCCTCATCCACGGCAAGCAGAGAAATCGGCATGGATTGCGCCATCGTCTGAAACGAGGGCGTTTCGAGGCGCTCCGGGGCGACGTAGATGATTTTGTACGCGCCCTGCCGCGCGCGCTGCATGGCGAGCTCCATCTGGCGCGGGGTGAGCGAACTGTTGAGGTACGCAGCTGGAACGCCCGCGCTTTTGAGCGCCGCTACCTGATCCGCCATCAGCGAAATCAGCGGCGAAATAACAATCGCGACCCCAGGCATCATCAGCGCCGGCACCTGATAGCACATGGATTTCCCTGCGCCCGTTGGCATGACGCCCAGTGCGTCCCGATGGTGCGTCAGCGCATTCACCATGACCTCCTGCCCCGGTCGGAACGCCTCATGCCCAAAGTACTTCCGCAGGGTTTCCTGTGCTTGCATCCGTTTTTTTCCTTTCTTATGGGAGGACGTGGGGAGGCGCCAGAGGCTCTGCCTCTGGACTCCGGCAGGGCTCTGCCCTGCACCCGCGAAGGGTCTTCGACCCTCTCGACACCCTTTTCGCGATTGAGTTGGTGACACTCTCATACTGGTTCCGCGTGTTTATTGGGGGGACGCAAGGGGGCGCTGCCCCTTGACTCCGCCAAAGGGTCTTCGACCCTCTGGACTCCCTTTCGCGCGATTCAGTTGAGCGCATTTGCATACAATGCCCGCGTGTTTATTGAGGGAACGCAAGGGAGTTCCTCCCTTGACCCTTTCGCGCGATTCAGTTGAGCGCATTTGCATACAATGCCCGCGTGCTTATTGGGGTGAACCCGCGGCTTAGAGGTACTTCACCTTCACCGTCGGCGGAAGCATCTCCGGCACGTCCTGCCCCTTCGCCAGCACCAGCACCTCAATGCGGTACAGGCGCATCAGCTCCGGCAGCGTCAGTTTCTCCGTCTCCAATTCCAACACGCGGTCAACGCACCGCAGCGCCAGCAGCGAACTTTTCCGCACATCCTGCGCACATCCGGTCAGCGCGACCGTCAGGTGTCCGCCCTCGTCCTTCGCGCGGGTCAGGAACGCAATCGCCTCGTGCGACAAGTCCGCAAATTCCCCGATGACCATCACGCGGCGCATGATGCCGCCGGAAATGTGGCGCATGAGGGCGCTCTCGAAGCGAACCGCCAATTCGCTCTGACGCACTTCGCTCGTCTTGTCGCGCGTCATGAGCGCCAGCGCCATGTCCTTCGCGCTGATTTCGCCCTTCACGACTGCGTTCACCGCCTTGGCAATCGGCATTTCCACCTGATAGCGCTCCATCAGCTGCATGGCGGCGGGCAGCGCGTTGATGCCCTCCACCGTGCCGACCTGCCGAACGGCTTCCTGCGGTGGAACACCCTGCCCGATGAGGATGCCGCAGCGGTTGTTGCGGCTGTGCATGGATGTTGCGGTCACGATGAGGTCGCCGATGCCCGCCAGTCCGCCGAACGTGTACTCCGCGCAGCCCATTTTCAGCCCCAGACGGCTGATTTCGGCAATGCCGCGCGTGATGAGGGCGGCGCGGGCGTTGTCGCCGTTGCCCAGCCCGCTGGAAATGCCGACGGCGAGCGCCTCGATGTTCTTCATCGCGCCGCACAGCTCCACGCCAAGCACGTCCGTGTTCGTGTAGGTGCGCATACAGGTGTTCATGAACACGTCCTGCACCGTTTCCGCCACCTGCATGTCCGTGCAGGCGGATACGATGGAAGTCGGCATGTCAAGCGCGACTTCCTCCGCGTGGGTCGGGCCGGACAGCGCAACGAGCTTCACATGGTCATGCTGCCCGTCTTTGCTTAATTCGTCGCGGATGACCTCGGTCATGGTCATGAGTGTGTCCGGCTCAATGCCCTTGGCAACATCCACGATAATCTGTCCGTCCGGGATGAACGGGCGCGCGCTTTCCGCCGTCTGCCGAATGGCGATAGACGGCACGGCAAAAAGCAGAATATCCTTGCCGCTTGCCACTGTCTGCAAATCGCAGGTGAAATGCACCGTTTCCGGAATCACCAGCCCTGGCAGCGCGGGATGCGTGCGCGTAGCAGACAGATTTTCGATTTCCTTCGGGAATTTTGACCACACGGTCACATCGTGCCCGTTGCGGTGCAGCAGCCGCGCCAGCGCAATGCCCCATGTGCCGGAACCAAGAATGCCAATTGTCGTCTGTTTATTCATGCGATGTTTCTCCTTCTGCTGGATGATGGACGTTCAGCTCGCGCATCAGCATCTCGTAAAACTCTCTCTGATCGCGCCGCAGCCGGATAAAATGCCCTTCGGGATTTAAGAAGCAGTGTTCGGACGAGCCGGTGAACACACGCGTTCCGTCCTGCTTCGTCATGTCGTAGCCAATCGTCAGCACGACGCCGTTGAACGCCTCCACGCGCACATCCACCGTGATGCGGTCGTCGAACGTCGTCGTCGCCAGATACTTGCAGTTTACCGCTGTCACGGGCGAAATCACCCCGCGGCGCTCCAGTTCCGCATACGGGAAGCCGAGCTGCTCCAGATACGCCACGCGCGCTTCCTCCATGAAGCGGATATAATTCGAGTGGTGCGTCACGCCCATGCGGTCGGTTTCATAATACTGCACCCGATGTGTTAATGCTTGCATTGCTTACCAATTCAGGCGGCATCCGTCCGCGGAGCAGCCCGTTTCCTCCTGATTTTCTTCCGCCGGAATCACGCCGCGCAGCACGTCCGTCATTTCCGGCAGCGTGTACGCCCGCAAGCGGATGCGCTGCCCGTTGACGAAGAGAATCGGCACGCCGCGCGGATGATAGGTGTCCAGCGTGTTTTGGATGGCGGTCTTCACGTCGTCCGCGTAGGTGCGGTTTTCCAGCGCCTGACGCATTTCGTCCGCATTCAGTCCGATGTCCGCCGCCAGCGCGCACAGCACGTCAATTTGCCCGATGTCGCGCCCCTCGACCCAATACGCGCGGTAAACTCGGTCGCTCCACGCTTCGTGCTTGCCCGATTTTTCCGCCAGCACCGCCCCTTCAAACGCCAGATACGTCATTGGGCGCGGGCGGATTTCCGGCGGAAGCTGCATATTCAGCCCGACCGTCTCCGCGGGTTCTTTCAGCCGCGCGAAATACGCCCGATGCTCCTCGTCGCAGATGTCGGTCGCCTCGCCGCCTTCGGGGGTCAGCGCATACGGATGCTCGATGATTTCCGCCTCTTGATGCAGCGTTTTCAGCGCCGCGCGGAGGTTTTCTTTCGTGACAAGGCAGAACGGACACACATAGTCCGTCAGAAAATCAATGGTCAGCATGGGGGTCTTCTCCTTTCGGGGGATAATCAGCCGTCGTCGTCGCGCCAGCATTCGTTTTTCGCGCTGCCGTCGCGGTACGTCGGTTCATAGGGCGACATGTCCTCGTCGTCCTCATCGGGGGATACGCGGTCGCTGTCGTCAGGAATTTTGCGGATGCGCTCCATCTTCGCCGCCTCCTTGCGTTCTGCCTTCTATCATACCACTTTCGCGGGAGGACTGCAAGGGGAAAGAAAAAGCGCCTTGCCCCGGCGGGTGCGCGGAGCAAGGCGGAAAGAAATTTTGTCGCGGGTTAGTTGTTCAGCCAGTCGTTGGCGTCGGGGTAGGTGTAGGGGATGTTGTTGGTTTTGGCGTATTCTAAGGCGTAGGAGTTGCGAGGGACGGTGAGGGTGAGGTTGGAACAGTCACCGAACGCGTAGTCGCCAATGGAGGTAACGGAATTGGGGATGGAGACGGAGGTCAGGGAGTCGCAGTAGTAGAACGCGCGGTTGCCAATGGCGGTAACGGAATCGGGGATGGAGACGGAGGTCAGGGAGTCGCAGTAGGAGAATGCGCGGTCGCCAATGGAGGTAACGGAATCGGGGATGTTGACGGAGGTCAGAGAAGAGCAGGAGTAGAACGCCTCGTCGCCAATGGCGGTAACGGAATCGGGGATGGTGACGGAGGTCAGGGAGTCACAGTAGGAGAATGCGCTGTCGCCAATGGCGGTAACGGAATCGGGGATGGTGACGCTCGTCAGGGACTCGCAGAAGTAGAACGCGTTGTCACCAATGGAGGTAACGGAATCGGGGATGGAGACGGAGGTCAGGGAGTCGCAGTAGTAGAACGCGCTGTCGCCAATGGCGGTAATTCCCTGCGGAATGGTATAAGTTGAAGAACTGATGCCGGCAGGATAGGAAATCAAGGCTTTATCGGCTTTTCGGAACAAAACGCCATCAATGGTGGCAAAATACGGATGCTCAGGAGAAACAGAAATGCTTTTTAGTGCGGAACAGACTGTAAAAGGATTCGTACCAATTTGTTCAACGGAATCGGGGATAGTGATGCTCGTCAGGGAATCGCACAAGGAGAACGCGCAGTCACCGATGGAGGTAACGGAATCGGGGATGGTGACACGGGTCAGAAACTTGCAGTCGTAGAATGCGCTGCTTTCAATGGCGGTAATCCCCTGAGGAATGTTATAAGTTGTGTACTCCCTTCCTTTAGGATAAGAAATCAAACAGCTATCTGCTTTACGGAATAAAACGCCATCAATGGCAAAAAAGTACGGATGTTCAGAAGAAACGAAAATACTTTTTAGTGTGCTGCAGTATGCAAAAGGATTAACAGAAATTTTCGCAACGGAATCTGGGATGATGATGCTGATTAGAGAATTACACAGATAAAACGCTCTGTTATCAATGGAAGTAACCTTTTTTCCATTGAGCATATTGGGAATGGTGAGCTTTTCTGCTTTTCCATTGTACCCTGTAATCTCCACTGTTCCATCATCCAGCAGCGCATACTGGTAGTCGCGCTCATCCTCCGCCACCGCACCCGTCCAGCAGGCACACATCATCACAACAACCATCAGCAGAGCTACGAACCATTTCTTTTCCATTAGAACAACCTCCTTTATACCATTATCATACACAACAAGCCTTCATTTGTCAATGCGATTCCATAAAAAGCCCCCAGCATATCCACGATACGAAAATATTTGTTCGTGTTCGCCTTGCATGTGCCGGACAAAATGTGCTATACTGTGTTCCTAAGCCAAGGAGGATTGCAACGATGAACGACCAAATCATCATTCGCGGCGCAAGAGAACATAACCTGCGCAATGTCAGCCTGACCGTCCCGCGCGACAAGCTCGTTGTGTTTACGGGGCTGTCCGGGTCGGGCAAAAGCTCGCTGGCGTTCGATACCATTTATGCCGAGGGACAGCGGCGCTATGTGGAAAGCCTGTCCAGCTATGCGCGGCAGTTTCTGGGGCAGATGGAGAAGCCCGATGTTGACCAGATTGACGGCCTGTCCCCCGCCATCTCCATTGACCAGAAAACCACCAGCCGCAATCCGCGCTCGACCGTCGGCACGGTGACGGAAATCCACGATTATCTGCGCCTGCTTTATGCGCGCGTGGGGCATCCGCACTGCCCGAAGTGCGGCAAGGAAATCCGCCAGCAGACCGTTGACCAGATGGTGGATGCGATTGTCGCCTACCCCGAAGGCACGAAGCTGATGGTGCTGTCGCCCGTCATCCGCGGCAAAAAGGGCGAACATGTCAAAGTGTTCGAGGAGGCGCGCAAGAGCGGTTTCGCGCGCGTGCGGGTGGACGGCGAGCTGTACCGGCTGGAGGAAGTGCCGGCGCTGGACAAAAAGAAGAAGCACTCGATTGAAATCGTCGTTGACCGCCTGATTGTCCGCCCCGGCAAGGAGTTCCAGAGCCGTCTGGCGGATTCCATCGAGACGGCGACGAAGCGCTCCGGCGGCTTGGTCATCATGGACATGATGGACAAGGGCGAACTGCTCTTCTCCATGAATTACGCCTGCCCGGACTGCGGCATCTCCATCGAGGAACTCAGCCCGCGCATGTTCTCCTTCAACAGCCCCTATGGCGCGTGTCCGGCGTGCAGCGGGCTGGGCTACCGCATGGTGGTAAGTACAGATATTCTGTTCCCGGATAAGTCGCTGTCCCTGCGGCAGGGCGGACTGAACGCGATGGGCTTCGGTTCGGCGGATGGCGACGGCGTGACGGCGCAGTATTTCCAAGCCTTATGTGACAAGTACGGCTTCACGATGGATACGCCGATTCAGGAGATTCCCGAAGCGGGCATCCATGCCCTGCTTTACGGCACGGGCAGCGAGAAGCTGACCATGACCTACGACACGCCCAGCGGCAGGGGAACGTATTCCACGACGTTCGAGGGCGTGATTCCGTCCTTGGAGCGCCGCTATGAGGAAACAGGCAGTGAAGCCATGAAAGCCGCCTACGAGGAATACATGGCGGAAGAACCCTGCCCGGTCTGCCACGGCAAGCGCCTGAAGCCGGAAGCGCTGGCGGTCACGGTCGGCGGCAAGAATTTGTATGAGGTGTCCAGCCTGTCCATCACGGACGCGCGGGCGTTCTTTCAGTCGCTGGCGCTGACGGAGAAGGAAAGCATGATTGCCGCGCAGATTTTGAAGGAAATCAACGCGCGCATGGGCTTTCTGGAGGACGTCGGGCTGGGGTACCTGACATTGGCGCGCGCGGCAGGGTCGCTGTCCGGCGGCGAGGCGCAGCGAATCCGGCTGGCGACGCAGATTGGCTCAGCGCTCATGGGCGTGCTGTATATTCTGGATGAGCCGTCGATTGGCCTGCATCAGCGCGACAACATGAAGCTCATCAACACCTTGAAAAAAATGCGCGACTTGGGCAACACGCTGATTGTCGTCGAGCACGACGAGGACACGATGTACGCGGCGGACTGGATTGTGGACGTCGGGCCGGGCGCGGGCATTCATGGCGGCAACATCGTCGCGGAAGGCACGGTGGAGGATATCAAGCGCAATCCGAACAGCATCACCGGGCAGTACCTGTCGGGCAAGAAGCGCATCGAGATTCCCGACGTGCGCCGTCAGCCGAAGGGCTTCCTGACCATCCGCGGCGCGAAGGAGCATAATCTCAAGAACATTGACGTGAAAGTGCCGCTTGGCTGCCTTTGCTGCGTGACGGGCGTGTCGGGGTCGGGCAAATCCAGCTTGGTGAACGAAATCCTCTACAAGCACTTGGCGAAGGTGCTGAACCGCGCGAAAACCCGTCCCGGCGCGTTTGGCAGCATGGAGGGCGTGGAGCAGCTGGACAAAATCATCTGCATTGACCAAAGCCCCATCGGGCGCACGCCCCGGTCGAATCCGGCGACGTACACCGGGCTGTTTGACCAGATTCGCAAGATCTTTGCCGCCTCCCCCGAAGCGAAGGCGCGCGGCTACAAGGAAAACCGCTTCTCCTTCAACGTCAAGGGCGGGCGGTGCGAAAACTGCTGCGGCGACGGGATGCTGAAAATCGAAATGCACTTCCTGCCGGATATTTTCGTGCCGTGCGACGTGTGCAAGGGCAAGCGCTACAACCGCGAGACGCTGGAAGTGACCTACAAGGGCAAGAATATCTCCGACGTGCTGGACATGAACATCGAGGAAGCCATTACGTTCTTCGAGAACCACGAGAGCATCCGCCGCAAGCTGGAAACGCTCTACGACGTCGGCTTGGGCTACATGAAGCTGGGGCAGGCATCGACGACCCTTTCCGGCGGCGAAGCGCAGCGCGTGAAGCTGGCGACGGAACTCAGCCGCCGCGCGACGGGCAAGACGCTTTATGTCTTGGACGAGCCGACGACCGGGCTGCACATGGCAGACGTGGACAAGCTCATCGGCGTTTTGCAGCGCCTGACCGAAACGGGCAACAGCGTGCTGGTGATTGAGCATAATCTGGATGTCATCAAGGTGGCGGACTACCTGATTGACCTCGGCCCGGAGGGTGGCGACAAAGGTGGCGAAATCGTCTGCGAAGGGACGCCGGAGGAAGTCGCCGCGTGCGAAAAGTCGTACACGGGGCAGTTCCTCAAGAAGATGCTGGGGAAACGCTGATTTCTGCCGCGCAATGCGGATGCCGTCAGCGCGAATCCGATTCCGAAGCGAATCACTATTTGAAAAATTGACGAGGCGGGTGTGCCTGCCATCAGCGGAGCGCACCCGCTTCCTGCTGCGCGAAAATGCAACATTCCCGGAAATATGTTGAAATTCATCGAAAAACGAGATATAATGGAACAAGTTAATCTGCCGGAAAGGGGTGAGCGGCTTGAAGAAACATGGAATCCGCGGCCTGCTGATACTGGCGCTGATTTGGGCGCTTATCGGCGCGGCATGGGCGGAGGAAATGCTGCCCGCCTCCATCCGCGAGGCGCAGTCCGCTGAAGAGGCAAACGCGCTGCTCATCCAGTCTGATACCGGCGAACGCTTGGATGTCGTGAGCGGGCAAGTCCGCCTGATTGTCCAGACGCGGCGCGACGACATGTTCTGCGCTGATTACTGGCGTTCGGGCGAGGAAAAAGGCGAATTTGACCTGACTGCGAAGGAAAACCGTTACGGCGCGCCTTATGCCTACTACATCGGCACCATGTGCACGCGTGCGGTGTACTCGATGGCGCTGTCCTACCTCGGCGTGGATATGACCCCGGTGGATATGAGCGTCCTTGCCCAGCGGCGCACGCTGAATGAGCCGTACGACGAAATCACGGCGCTGGTGGATGGTTTGGCGCGGCGTGGATTGACCGAAGCGACATTTGATGAAATGATGGCGCAGTATCTCAACGATGAGCGATATTCGCCGCTATATATATATATGAAGCGGACGAACGGTGTGGGCCATGCGCTGCTGATTGTGGGGTATAATGCGGAGCGGAAGCGGTTTGTGGCGGTTGATCCGTCGCCGCGCGGATTTCAGGGGGATACGGTGCGGACGTATGAATTGTCGTTTGCGCAGAATCGCCAGCGGGTGATGCGCTGCCCGTATGCGAAAGACTTGGAAGGCGCAAAGGTCTTGCAGGTGTATCAGTGGTATTGGATAGGGGAAGAAACAGAAAAAGAATAGGCGCGGCACAAAGGGGCTAAACACGCGGAAAAAGGATGGAGAAGAAGCCGTCTCCATCGCGCAGAGGGGTCAAAAGGGGAACTTCGCACGTCCGCAGACGCGCCCCCTAAGCCGCGCTATTACACCCTCGTCTGTCCTAAACACAGCCATGTAACCTTTTCTTCATGTTCCGCAACGTTCAAAGTAACCTCTTCCGCAAATTGTATTCAAATTGTACACACCTGTACTTCAACTGTTTTTTTTGCATTTTCCAGCCGAAAACAGCCTATTTTTTACATTCATCACTTTTCTTTTTCTCGTATCCGTGATACAATAGAAGTGTGAATACTTCTTATTGTGCAGTCGGACGTCAGGCAGTAGCAATTTGAAAGTTCCGTCTCTCCTTGTGTTTGTTTTGTCGAATTCTCATTTCCATTTTTTGCCGTCGACTTTGAAGGAGGTCCTTTCCCGTGGATGATGCGAAACGCCCTGCGCCAGAAACCGTCAATTTCTCAACCTGCCGAATTGTGAGTGTCCGCGCTGTACCCGCCGCAAGCCCGAACTTCGCGCCGGTGTACTGCCTGATGACGTCGGAGGTGGACGGGTTCCCCATACAGCAGGCAATTCCGCTCATCCCGGTTGGCGAAGCGGTGCAGGGCGCGCAGACGACGCAAGCTGTTCAGCCCGCACAGCCCATGCCTTCCGTGTCGTCGTCCACTGCATCCGCCCGCCCGAAGCCGCCTCAGCTGCCCCTGCCGAAATCGCAAATCCCGACGCAGTGGGAGATTTCCAGTCTGCTGTCGTCTCTCGGCGTGCCTGCGCGTCTGTCCGGCTTCTACTATCTGGTGGATGCGATTCTGTATCTCCTGTGTCAGCCCATTGAGACGCGCTGCATGACGATGGAAGTCTACCCGACCGTTGCGCGGCGATACAGCACGTCGCCGCTGGCGGTAGAACGCGCGATTCGCACGGCCATCAACCAATCGTGGCAGGAGCAGAACATTCCGCTTTACTGCGCCCTGTCGGGGCGGAATCCCGCGCCGCATGAACCGCGCCCCACAACGTGCGAGTTTGTGGCGAACGTGCTGATGTTCCTGCGGATTCATCTGGCGGAGCTGAAGAAGTGAATATTTCTGGAGATTGAAAAAACCAGCGGTTTTGTGCCGCTTGTTTTTTGTATCCTTTGGGTTTTGGTATCCGTTTGGAGGTGGGAAGCAAGGGCGAGGTGCGGTGGAGCGGCTATGTGGTCGCGCCCATTTGGCGCGACAATGTGCAAGTAGTGGGTAGAGCCGCTTGGGGGCGCGTCTGAGGACGCGCGAAGTTACTGGCAGGGACGCTTCGCTGCCTGCGCCT
>OLGA01002793.1_pt1 | contig 11864 bp, 9 predicted proteins | sample 1604881 | NCBI WGS metagenome assembly OLGA01 (sample SAMEA3888896, study PRJEB22519) | human gut metagenome | biome: human gut; feature: human-associated habitat; material: faeces | place: Denmark | collected 2009
GCCCTTTTCGTCCTCCCGCGCGGGCAGCTGCGCCGCAAAGTCCATGCGGATCTCTTCCATATTGGGGATGGCGCGGCCTTTGAGCGGCAGCGGCGTGAATTCGCCGTAATCGTTGATGCCCGTTCCGAAGGCGATCACCGCGCTTTCCCAGCCCATCGCTTCCTCATTGCGCCAATCGGGGCAGCGCGCCGTGTCAAAGTCCTCCAGCGCACCGACGTACACAGCGCAAAGGATTCGTCTTGGCAGGCCGTCCAGTTCGCCTCGCCTGTGGACAGGGCGATCTTCCCTTCCAGCGTCTCGACCTCGCCCCGGCACATCAGCACCGCGCCGGTGGGCGCGACATAGACCGATTTCGGCGCACCGATGCCGCCCGTCGCGCAGTCATACGCATAGGAGATAACGCGCGCGGTCAGCGCATTGCGCCCCGATTTCAGATACGGCGCGAGATCCACGGTTTCAAAATAGCGGTTGAGCGCGTCGCCCTTGCGCGGGCCGCACACCACGGATTCCCCGTTGACATAGAGCCGGTAGCGGTCCGCCGCAGAAATCCTGATTTCCGCGCGCTTCACCGGCGCATTCACTTCGATTTCCAGCCGGAACAGCACTGCCTGCGTGCGGTCGAGCGCATCGGCGCTTTCCCCCTTTGCGCGCACCCACTGCGCACCGAGGCATTCGTTTGCCATCTCGTTGAGCATCTTTGTTCCCCCCGAAAAAGAGTTATCTATTCCCGCCGCACATCCCGGCGCGGTCTTTTCGTTCCGCATTCTTTTTTTGATTGTAGCATATCTTTCTTCGCATCTCAAGACGCGCAAAGCGCCCCTCCCTGTCTGAAATCATTCGGACAGAAAGGGGCGCGCTCACTTTATTTTTTCTTCGGCAAACTCACGCAGACGCACATTGAGCTTTTCCAGGTTCCCGACGAACCGCCGCAGCAGTCCGGCGGCCATATCGCCCTGCTGCCGGTAAATCCCGCATGAGATCATCCTGGTGCACTTATCGCTCTGTGTAACCCACGCTCCGCTTTTTTATTTCCTGATTTACATACCCTTTGGGGCAAACCAGGTTACCAAGAATAAGATGACGGGTAGAATAAATATTTGCAGTTATGCTTGGCTAATTCAGATTTTCTTCGTACCTTAGCAGCGCAAAACGTAAAGTGCGTAAGAATATGGCAAAAATAGTAAATAAATATCCTGTAGGAATTCAGACCTTTGAAGAAATCCGCGAGAAAGGTTATCTCTATATAGATAAGACCAAATACATCGTGGATTTTAGAGAAAAAGGGATGAAATATGTTTTTCTGAGTCGCCCAAGACGATTCGGCAAATCGCTCTTTGCCTCTACCCTCCAAGCCTATTTCGAGGGAAGAAAGGAACTTTTCGAGGGATTAGCCATTGCAGATTATGAAAAGGATTGGGTGAAGCATCCTGTATTTCATTTCGACTTGAGCGGTGCCAAGCACATGACCATAGAGCAGTTGGAAAGATATCTGGCTGATATGCTTGAAGAGCAGGAGACTATTTGGGGGTATAAGACTCATCAGGTGGATGCAAACCTCCGCCTAAAAGACCTAGTGAAGAAAGCTTACGAGAAGACGGGCGAAAAGGCGGTTGTCATCATTGATGAATATGATGCCCCTTTGCTGGACGTAGTGCATGAAAAAGAGAACCTGCAGCCGCTTCGTCGCATCATGCAGAACTTCTATAGTCCTCTGAAGATGCTCGATCCATACCTGGAGTTCACCTTCATCACTGGTATCACCAAGTTCTCGCAGCTCAGCATTTTCAGCGAACTCAACAACCTCGACAATATCAGTCTGTTCGACCAGTATTCAGCCATCTGCGGCATCAGCAAGACAGAACTTACCACGCAGATGAAACTGGACATTGAAGCTATGGGTGAAGCACTGAATATGACATATGAGGAGTGTCTGAAAGAGCTGACACAATTCTACGACGGTTATCATTTCAGCAAGAATTCTGAAGATATTTTTAATCCGTTCAGTTTGGTGAAGGCATTGAATGCACGAGATATTGCTCCTTATTGGTTTGGTTCCGGCACGCCGTCCTTCCTCTTGAAACTTCTTGATAAGTATCATGTCAATCTTTCAACATTGGAAAGTCAGGAGGCGGTATTGAGTTCCTTCGACCAATCTACAGAAGAAATGACAGATGCCTTGCCATTGCTTTACCAGAGTGGCTATCTGACCATCAAGAAATATGAGCCGATGTTTCAGGAATATACCCTGGGCATCCCAAACAAAGAGGTACGCGACGGACTGCTCAATTCATTGATTCCCCATTATGTGAATCCTCGCCGTTCTGACAACAATGCCTTCCTTTTGGGGTTCTGCAAGGCGGTTTACCGGAATGATATCGAGGCGGCACTGGAGCACATGCGCACCTATATGGCAACGATACCATACGATCTGGAGAATCACAGCGAGAAGCATTATCAGACTATCTTCTATCTGATGTTCAGTTTCCTCAACATCTATATCCGTACGGAAGTGAAGAGCGCCATTGGCAGGGCTGATGCTGTAATGCACATGCCAGATACGATATACGTCTTCGAACTGAAGGTAGATAAGAGTGCAGAAGAAGCTTTGGCTCAGATAGACGAAAAAGGCTACATGTTGCCTTATCATTCTGAAGGTAAGCGACTGGTTAAAATCGGTATCAGCTTCGACAGTACCCAGAGAACTATCAGAGATTGGAAAATCAAGGAAGAATAAACATAGAATAAACAAGTACTTTCAATCTTAAGTTACCGAATGGTGAACAGCGGGGTGAACACTTGTCCAAAGTATTCACCTTTTCGGCTTCGGGGTGAACCCTAGTAAAAAGAACTTTGTATATACAGCGCATGCTAGAAATATAAGAGTCTAGATTATAATGGGTTATGGGGTATATTTAACACATTATTAACGCTAAAGGTTGGCATCGGGGTTCACCCTTCACCGACTTCATCGCCAAGTGTTCACCCACACTCTTAGTTAGAGAACGTTGCAAACAAGAAAATAGTATAAACAACTAATAATTTGATCAATATGGAAGAAGAATCAAACACCAACTGCATGGAAGAGACAGCTACGATGCCATCGTACTTCCCTTGCATCAAATCTTCGGAGAGCCATCGACTCGTCGACTGGCTGTATTTCAAGAGCATGATTACCTCTGGCACAGAGCTTCGAATGATGACCGAAACTTACCGCAAGCGCCTCGCCATCAGCAAGCAGTTTGCCGACCAGTACAAGCCTGAGATGCCTGCCATCACGGTTTCGGCGCTCATGGACGGCTACGGCAGACAACTTGCCAACTTCCTCAAACCGACCTACATGTTCCAGCTCGACTTCGACCATGTGAAGAAGGAAGACATGGAGCATCTTATCCAACTGGTGAGAGGCGACAACCATACGATGGTAGAGTATATCACCGTGAGCGGCAGGGGATTCAGAGTGTTCTGCGCCTACCATCCTGTGGATGATGACGACATCAGCGTACTGGAACTCTTCGATGCCGTGCTGCAGAAGGCGATGGCTTACTACACCCTGCTCCTGGGTATAGCTCCCGACAAGCAGTGTATAGATATCACCCGATGCGCCGGACTTGCCTACGACCCGGATGCCTATTTCCGTTGGGATGCCGAGCCTTTTGCCTTGGGACCGAAGGATCTGAACCCCCTCTACACGAAGAAGGCGTTGCAGGCGAAGTATTCTGCCAGGCAAAACGCCAAGAGCGGCAAGCGAAGCACCAAGGTGAAAGAGCAGGCGAAGTCAAGCGACAAAGGTGCGCCTACCATCGAAGAGGCAGCTTCCCATATCAAGGAACTGCTCGACCTGTGGGGCTATCGATTCGAGCCTGAGCATCACAACGAGTACGTATGGCACTTTGCCGACATCTGCATCTACTATGGCATCCCGCAGGAAGAAGTTCAGACTTACGCCGACCGTGAGTTTGGCACCAGCTACGAAGATACGGCTTCTGTCATCAAGTCTCGCTACAAGCATCTGAACAAGTTTGGTATCTGGCATTTCTATCGCCATGGCGAGGGGCGCAGCGCCAAGCCATCGGTAAGGGGCATCAAGCAGTGGCTACTCACCCACTATCTGTTCCGCCGAAACGTGCTGACGGGATTTTACGAGGTGGAGAGCCGCTTCGTTTTAGACGGCAAGTATCCTGACTGGGTACGCATCGACGACAATATCGAGAACTCCATCTGGAGCGAAATGGACGAGTCGGGACTGCATCTCTCGGAGAAGACCTTGCACAACATCATCAACAGCGACTTCAGCGAGCCGTTCGACCCCTTGGACGATTACCTGCGCAGTCTGCCGAAATGGAAGAAGGGAGAGGATCCCGACTACATTGACCAGCTCGCCGACCGCATTGAGGTGGAGAACCTGCCCGACAACGAGCATACGCAGAGCCTCTTCCGCTATTTCTTCAAGAAGTGGCTGGTAGCGATGGTGGTGGCGTGGGTAACGCTGAAGGTGGTGAACCAGATGATACTCATCTTCGTGGGCAAGGGCGGCATCTTCAAGACCACGTTCTTCCAGATGCAGTTGCCCCCACAGTTGCGCCAGTACTTCCTCAACGACTCGACGGGCGCCTATACCGACAAGGACTTCATGGAGGCTTTCAGCAGCAAGGCTCTGCTCTGTCTCGACGAGTTTGAGATGGTATTCGGCAAGAACCTGAGCGCCTTCAAGAGCAACATGACCAAGGTGACATTCTCCATACGCCGACCTTACGACAAGTACCGTTCGGAGATGCCCCACCGTGGATCGCTCTGTGGCACCACCAACAGCCAGCAGTTCATCACCGACGAGGAGAACCGCCGCTACTGTCCTTGGCTGGTAAAGAGCATAGAGAGTCCGATAGAGCACCCGATAGACTACGACCACGTGTTTGCCGAGGCAGTGGCACTGGGCCAGGAGGTGATGAGCCATCCTAAGGGCGAGCCCCTGGAGTGGACATACTGGTTGACGAGGGATGACATCGAGCTGATGCGCTGCCACAACCGCCTCTTCATGGTAGCCAACTATGCCGAGGAGCAGATACTCCGTTTCTACCGGGTACCGGAGCCAGATACGCCGCTACAGTTTATCAAGTTCCGCTACAGTGCTGAGATACTGGAGAGGATAGGTGTGAACCCTGCCCTTCGCCAGAATCTAAGCAACCAGAACATCGGTAACGTGATGAAGCGTCTTGGATTCAAGAAGATTCACAAGAAGAACGGCAACGGCTGGGCTGTGATTGAGAAGGAAGGTAGCGAAATCAACAACGATTCCTTCATCGATCCTAGCGATACCGTGGAGGATTAAGTATCTTGGTTACGATAGCTAAGTATCATAGTTACGACAGCTAAGTATCATAGTTACGGAGGTATTTAAGTCGCACACGGATCTCACGGATCTCACGGATTTATTTTTTCGTTGCAAGCAACGGTTCTCACCTTGCCTCACAGTAAAAACTCCGAAGGAGTCGAAAATCCGTGAGATCCGTGAGATCCGTGTGGGAAAAATTCAACATTAATAATAAAGACAATGGATTTACGAAGTTACACCAAGCAGGAGTTAGCCCTGCTCTATTTTCCGGATTCCGACCCGGACGTGGCAAGAGCCCATCTGATGAGATGGATTGTAAGATGCACCCAGCTCTATGAGCAGCTGCAGAAGAGTGGATACAACAAGAGCTGCAAGGAGTTCAATCCTCTGCAAGTATCCTATATTTTCTTCCATTTGGGAGAACCCTGATATTTATCAGTGATAATCGGTGAGTATCGTTGAGCAACAATGAGCATCGGTGAGTTGGGAAAATGAAATGTTGTATCTTTGCAATGTGATTCAGAAAGAGTCTCCCACAGATCTCACAGATTTGCACAGATTCTCTTCGTTGCAAGCAACGGTACTCACTAAGGCTCACAGCAAAGACTCCGCGAGGAGTCAAAAATCTGTGAAAATCTGTGTAATCTGTGGGAAAACAAAACCTCCGCGAGGAGTCAAAGATTCATTCGATTCGAGAGATTCGTGTTCAAGAATCAGGCACTGCGCAGCGCCCACTCAACATTAACCATTAACACTTAAAAACTTATGTTGCTTTACGTACTAAAACTAAATCAGAACGCCAAGATGCCAGAGGCATACGGCAAGTATTACGCCTATCCAGTCATCACTCAGACGGTAGGTATCGACGGCCTGGCCGAACACATGGCTAGCCACAACACTCCTTTCTCTAAGGGAGCCATCAAGGGCATGATTACCGATATGGTATCGTGCGTCAAGGAACTCACCTTGCAAGGTTTCGCTGTGAAGATTGACGACCTCGCCATCTTCTCCATCGGCATCCGCAACAAGGAGGGAGCTGCCTCGGAGAAGGAGTTCACCATCGCCAAGAACATCGACGGCTTCCGTCTCCGTGCTCGTGGCACCGGTGAGTTCAGCGCCAAGACCATCAACCTCGATGCTACGCTGAAGAAGGCCACAGCTCTGTTAGGGGATGGCACCACCACGGATACCAACCCGGATACCGGGAAGGATACCACTGGTGGAGACAACACCAGCCAGGGCGGTAGCGGAACCACAGGAGGTGACAACACCGACCAGGGTGGTAGCGGAACCACAGGAGACGAGAATGTAAGCTTGTAGTAGGCCTAGCCTCCTGGCATCTGAAACAAGAGAAAGCGCATCGGCAGGATGCAGTCCGGAGTAATCCGAGGGCCCCATCAGGAATGAGTTCATCACTCACCATTCAACATTGTCAAATCATCGCCCTGAACGGATACTTGCTCATCCTGCCCGCTTCCTTCTTGGTCTCCCACAGATCTCACAGATTTACACAGATAATTCTTCGTTGCAAGCAACAGTTTTATACTCATCAGGTCTCACTGCAAAAAACTCCGAAGGAGTCTATAATCTGTGAAAATCTGTGTAATCTGTGGGAAAATTAAACATTAATCACTAATTACACTAATCACTAATTAAAATGAAAAAGGAAACAATCCAGAAAGTCATCAACTTCGTCATCACCGTCCTCACTGCCGTTCTCAGCTCCTTCTGTGTGCAGAGCTGCAAGTGATATTTTAGTTCTCCCACAGATCTCACGGATATACACAGATAATCTTGTTGCAAGCAACAGTTATCACCAAACCTCAATGGAAAAACTCCGAAGGAGTTAAAAATCTGTGAAAATCTGTGTAATCTGTGGGAGACAATTATTAACCCTTTAAAATCCATAGAATCCAATGAAGAATCAAAGAAAAATCGATTTGATCGTGGTACATTGCAGTGCCACACGTATTAACCAGGACTTCCCAGTAGAAGCCTTAGAAGCCTGCCACAAGGCCCGTGGTTTCCACTCCATCGGTTACCACTATTACATTACGAAGGATGGCGTGGTCTATCCCTGCCGTCCAGAAAGCGAGGAGGGCGCTCACGCCCGCCACTACAACGCCCATAGCATCGGAATCTGCTACGAGGGTGGTCTCGATGAGAAAGGCAAGCCTGCCGACACTCGCACTCCAGCCCAGAAAGCATCTCTGGAAGACCTTCTCTACAGTCTCGTCCTCGACTATCCCGATGCCGAGATCCTAGGTCATCGCGACCTCCCTTGGGTTCGCAAGAGCTGTCCTTGCTTCGATGTCAAGGAATGGCTGAAGGAAATCGACTTCCATCTCTAGAAAGCCCAAACAGTTCCCAGATATTCGTGTTATTCGAGTTATTCGTGTTCAAAATCATCCCAGCTTATAAGTCCTAAAAAGCTTATGGGTTGGGATTTTTTCTTTGTTTATTCACATCATTTCCCCAACGCTTTCTTTACCGCCTTTACGCCAGCATCGCCTAAGACTTGCTTTACGGCAGCCTTCGTCAGCATCTTCGCCTTGCGTATCACCCTTCGATACAGAGGTATGTGCAAACAGATAGCTACAGCTTGTCTTACAGTCGCTCCCTGCCAAATCAATTTAAAGAATAAAGAGCGTTTAGGATTCAACCATGCATAAGGAGAGAAACCACCATTTGCCCTACTAACCAAAGCATACGACGATTCCCACTTTTCCATTTTAACCTTTTGCAAGAACTCTTTACCCTTAGGGGTATTTATGAGAACCAAACTCACACCTTTATCATCATCGAATGAAGGATTAAATTTATCAATACCCCAAAAATCTCCCAAGGAGATATCACTATGATGCTTTCCATCTTTACATTTGCAATCATGACAGGAAGGCCTCAAATAGAGGTTTGAAAGAAATCCCTTCATATATACATTATCATAATGTATATCAGACGACAAAACGGAATTTTTGTCCGCCTTAGAGGCGGACTTTGACCGGACCACAAAACGGTATTTTTTCCAGCCACTCACCGTCTTATCTCTAAATTTAATGTCCCCTATGGGGGACTTTGCATTTAGAGATTGATACAAAACGGTATTTTTTCCAGCTGCCGCCTTCAGGCGGCTTTTGATAAATTCTTCTTCACTATAAGTCTCGGCTAGATATTGTCTCCAAACTCCTGGGCTAGGAGCTCCATGACAAACAACATCTATTGTCAATAAGTTAGGATATACCTTATGCCTGAGAAATCCATGTAAACCTGCTATTTGGCAAGGAGTGCCAACAAACATCACTTTTCGACCGCATTTCAAAAACTTTTCAGCTTCCTTATATGTGTTTTCTATTCTGCTCTGCAGATATTTGCTCATCATCAAAGCATAAAGTCCTGATATATTTTCAACGCCGACATGATGCACTTCCCAATTTGAATCATAATCAGCACCGAAAACAATACCACCTTCATTGATGATACTTTTAGCTAATGGAAGGAATAATCCACCCGAAGAACTACCAAGTCTTTCCTCCGTATTTGTGTTTTTTGCAGCAATTACCTGTAAAGGGAAAGTCTCCTCTTGCGGATTAAGAATGGGACAAATCTTCTCACACAACCCACATTCCACGCAACTCTCTTCATTTACATAAGGATAGAGGAAGCCTTCTTCATCTTCAGTAAGAGAAATGCATTGTTTTGGACAACGCTGTACGCAAGCAGAACAACCACAACAATTTTTCTTATCTGTTATATGTATCATCACTTTGAAAATTTATGTAGCATACCAAGAGCTTTAGCCTTAACAAATACTCGTTCATTGCTTGACAAGCCCAACGTATATGCTGTTAATGAAACTGAAAGTACACATACTATTCCAACTATGAAAAATCTAATCACCGTATCTTCCATATTAAAATAGACAAAAGCCGGAAGAATTACCGAAACTGCGATTACCCAAAGTACTGGTGAATAGATATATCTTAAATAATCTCTGATTCTAATTCCAATTAAAGGACGAAGCAGGAACATTCGTACAACCTGCGTCAAAGATTCCATCAAAAAGTGTACTATGAATACAGAATATGCAGGAAGTCCCAACCGGAGAGATATATACGAAATAGGTAATATCATCAATAATATTATTCCACAAATCGCCTGATACTTTCGCACCTTGCCTGTAGCCTGATTTGCAATAATCAGCGGATTAGACAAGGTATATATCAAAGACGTACATAGCATAATACGCAAGAAAACAACTGTATTATCTGGCACAATCTTCAGCCATACTGTCAATATGAATTTTGTTTCAAAAAGAACAGGCAAAGACAGGAAGAAGAGAAGAAAGAATGAGAAACGTGCACTGCGATACATCAACTTGTGCATTTCCTGCATTTCTCCCTGTGCATATGTTTTGGTGATTTGAGGATTGAGTGCCATCTGGAAGTTGAGAACAAACTGCTGAACTGCATTCTGTACCTGAACAGCAATACCACGGGCAGCATTAACAACAGGTCCGAAGAAGACATTCAACAGCATATTCAAACCTTGTCCGAAGAGCACTGCCGCCAAGTTACCAAACATACTCCAACCGGCAAAACCGGTCATTTCCTTAAATAATGCTTTATCCCATACGTGCTTGTATTTGGTTTCTTCAAAATGCTTGTTACAATAATAGCTATAGCAAAATCGAATCAATATCTGTATCGCCAAGAGCAGGAAAGCATACAAGACTAACTTGTCAAATGAGAACACTAACAGCATATAGACAATAGCCAACTTTAATACCACCTCCAAAATGGAGATATAAGCAAAAGCCGACATTTTCTCATGAGCGACAATATCCGCATTATAGGGTACACTTATAATCATAACGACAGCAGCTATTATAGAACACTGCAACACCCAGAAGGCTGCGTCCATTCTATCAGCAGGAATCTGCATTTTATTATATAAGAACCACAAGCCGATGGTTTCTCCCAATAACACGATTACACCTGCTATCAGCGTATGAATCTGAAGCGTAGTACTAAATACGGTCTGCAATCTATTCTTATCTCCTTTACCCAAGGCAAAAGTGATGTATCGCTGCGTTGCAGATGACATGGATCCATTAATGAATCCGAACATAGCAACAATTCCTCCAACCACATTATATATACCATAATCCTCTACTCCCAATGTATTCAAGACTACTCTGCTCGTAAACAGAGACACCGCCATCATAAAGAGCATACGGAAGTAAAGAAGCAATGTATTTTTCGCTATTCGTTTGTTATTATCAGATGCTTGATTTGACATAATAATAGTTTATTAACATAAAATTGATATGGTTTTCTGTTTTTTACTCTTCAATAATCTTTGGTTTTACAAATACTTTTTCTTGTTCATCATCCTTATTCTCCACATCAATAACTTCGACTACATCTTCATATTTAGGTGAAACATTGATTGTTAGTGTTCCATCTTCACTATAATCTTCACACAAAAATTGCCAAAATAGCGGAAATGATTCGACACCTTGTTTCGGAATTATAGAAATGGAGAAACAACGTTCGTCTTTCTGAACAAATACAGAATCCAAAGGCTTGTATTCTACACCATTTGTATACTTTTGATAAACTTCTCTCTTACGTGCTCTCTCTGCATTGATGGTTGCTACAGCATTTTGATCATGAAATACAGAAGGTTGCATATAAGAAAACCTATCACTTATTTTGTCTATATCTTCTTCTCTAAACCAAACGGTCATTTTGGGTGATTTAATGACTGTATTGCCTACATTCACTATCTTTATAGATAACTTACACCAACACTTGTTTACCTTAGTTTTCGGGTTGAGAACATCTTGTATAGAAGGCACATTAAGTGTATTGGCATATTGCTGTTGAAATAATTCCCCATTGACACCAAATTGATTTTGTTCTGGTTTCTTATGCTTGTATTTCTTGGTCACTCTGAGATAGAGAGGATTTATAATGCAACTCTCCGTCTCATTTTGAAAAACAACTTTTACATCTGTAGCTTCCTTGAATAGGCAATTATTCAAATACCAATTATATACTGTTCGTTCACGTTCCAATAGATCAACAATATCTTCCCAGGAGAAAACATCAACATGAAACAGTCCTTGTCCAATGCATTCCATATCTTTCTGTCGGATGTATTGCTCTATAACTGCATCCTTATTTGCCGTAGTTGCAAAAATAAATCTTTTAAGTTTTGGAGAGAATGTTTTTGCCTTATCTATTTCATTGTCAATTTCTACCTCGGTCAACTGAGCATTAGTGTAATCATCCTTTCCTTTACACTGAATACCACAATAGCCAACATATTTTTCCACATAAGCATATATGTCAACGCCATGTTGGGCTTGACCTTGTCTGCCATGTTGCTTAATGCTATCGGAGCAGTTCCAGATTTCTCCCCATAAAAGTTTACATAACTTCTCAAAATCTTGCCAATTCTTTGGCTTCATTATCTGTGATAATATCACTCAAATGATACCACCTGTAGCACTCAAATGATACCACTTGCG
>OLGA01002795.1_pt1 | contig 11854 bp, 19 predicted proteins | sample 1604881 | NCBI WGS metagenome assembly OLGA01 (sample SAMEA3888896, study PRJEB22519) | human gut metagenome | biome: human gut; feature: human-associated habitat; material: faeces | place: Denmark | collected 2009
CTGGTTGTTGCTAAGGATAGCAAGTGAGGGACCCCCTAAAAGTAAATATGCTGGTGTAGCTCAGCTGGTAGAGCAACTGATTCGTAATGTTCAGGTGGCTCTTTTCCATCGACAAAGCAACCCGCTGAAATCCCTATGGTTTCCGCCCGGCGGGAGCCCCGCAGATTCATCCCTTGGTGTTCATTTGGTGCTTATTAAGTTCATACGCTGGTGTAGCTCAGCTGGCAGAGCAATTGATTCGTAATCAATAGGTCGCCGGTTCAAATCCGGCCACCAGCTCCAGAAGGTACTCAAGCCGTGGCTTGGGTACCTTTCTTTTTTGCCCCCACAGCATCGGCATAGCGGTCAAAGACCTTGTCTGCCTGGGCCTCAGCCGACGCGATCACGTGGGAGTAGATATTGCTGGTGGTGCTGACCTGGGCATGGCCGAGGTTGTGCGAGACAACGACCAGCGGCGTGCCGTCGGCGATCATCAGGCTGGCATAGGTATGCCGCAGCGAATGGATGTGGACGTCTGGAAGCCCGTGGCGCTGCACGAACTTATGGAACCACTGCGTGATGCTGTCCGGGAACATGGGCTGTCCGTCATCCCGGGTGAAGATCCGTCCGTCACGATCCATCCAGGCATCCCCCATCAGGCTCCGCTGCTGATCCTGCCACGCTTTGTACTCAAGCAGGATGCACACGGCCGTTCTGGAGATCCGCAGGGGGCGTTCACTGCTGCGGTTCTTCGGGGTGTCGGCATAACACCCGCGAGCCTGGATATAGTTCCAGGTCTGCCGGACAAAGAGCTGCTGCCCGTCCAGATCCACGTCATCCCAGCGCAGGCCCAGCAGTTCCCCGCGCCGCAGGCCGCTCATCAGGTCGAATGAGACTACGGCCCGCCACTTGATTGGCTCATCCTGCAGGAGTTCCAGCAGCCGGCGGGCATCGGCATCATCCAGATAGCTGGCGTGCCTGCCTGCAAGTGAGGGCAGATCCGCCCGGGCGGCGGGGTTCTCTGGGATGTAACCCCATTTCACGGCTCGGAAGAACACCGCAGAGAGCACCCGGTGGTAGGTATGGATCGTGACAGGACTCAGCGGAGTCATATCACGGTGAACTGCAAACACGGTTTCCAGAGGCTTTCCGATGACAGCCGCCAGCAGTGTGGCGTTTTTGATGGAGATGGGCTGCCCCTCTTTGCACCTGCGCAGAGCGCCGACCGAGATCTGATGCGCTTTGCTGATCTGGGCCATGCAGGTCTGATTCTCCTTCATCCAGGCGGCAAAGTTAATCTTGCAGGTCGCGGTCGCCTTGCTCTGCTCTCGCATCCCATCCTCCTGCAGGTTTTTGTACAGCGATGCGATATGGGCGGGGCGGATATCTTTCAGCTTGAAGTGCCCGATGCCCGGCATGATCTTCTGCAGATGCTTCTCGTAACCGTCCACGGTCTTTGCCTTGAGGTAAAGCCGCGCGTAATCAGCGAGGAAGATCTTGCAGAAGGCATCAAAGCGAATATTCCCGTTCGCGGAGCTTTTCCCGTGCTTCACGGCTTCCTCAAAAAGAACCGCCTGCCGCTGAAGCTCCTTTTCGGTCTGGCGCGGTGTCATTCCCGGGTCTGGCACCCATGTCATGTGCTGCCGGATCTGCTTCCCGTCCAGACCATATCCGCAGGAGACAGAGATCTTATAACCCCTGCCCTGCTTCTTGATGGTGGCCATAGTATCGTAAATCCTCCTTTCCCTCTTGCGCCGTGGCCACCCATGTGCTACTATAAATGGGTAGACTACGGCCTTGGTTGACGCTTTGGTGGTGCTCTACACGACCGTCCGAAGGGTAGGATCTTCGGGCGGTCTTTCTATTTTGCGGTGTCCAATTCGGACACCGCTTATTTTTTGCCCGGGGTAAATTCATGCCCGCACTTGAGGCAGTAAATAGCCCCTTTTTTCTCAACCAGCACGGTACCCTTGCAGGAAGGGCACTTTCCGTAAGCAACGGCTTCACTTTTGCTTAACCGGCGTTCGCCCTTGTGCGCAGCCTTAATCTTCTGTACCTCACGCCGTTCCGCACTGCTTTGCTGGATTACATACGGACTGATATCAATGTCAGTTTGCAACGGACGTTCTTCAATTCCCCTCAAGATGGCCTCCCGGATCTGCGCGATATGCTCACCGGACGCCTTGACCTTTACATGAACATCCTCGCAGTGGACAGGAAGCACTTTCAGAATATGTCCACTCTCATCACCCATTCCGATGCACTTAGAAAAAGAGAGCGAAGCAATGAAGAGATTATTGGCAACGCAACTGCAGCAAAGCAGACGATGTGTTGTTACCGCAACAATCCCGGGATGGAAGGATTCATCGACAGCGAAGGCTGCTTGCCAAGCTCCCTTCGTCCGTTCGCCGAGTTCAAGCCGAGCATCTATGCTATGTGCCGTCGCTTCTTCCGCTAAGGATATCTTTCCGCCATGAGCGACAATATACTCCGATGGAGTGTAGACCTGAGATGGGCTTAGTTTCGGAACAAAATACTGCTTAAAGATGCTCATCGAATACCCCACCTCTTCTGAATTTTACGCCGCAGTTCCACGACAACACCGCAGATGGTGACCGGCAGTGACTGCACTTCATCAGGGGAATAGGTTCGCGGAGGATATTCCGGGTTCTGGGGAATCAGAGAAACATATCCGTTCTCATCGACCTTCACCTGCTTGAGCGTTGCATCATACCCGTTGACGTAGACCACGCAGACGTCACCGGACTCGCAGCATGGCTGCCGCTGAACAATGACAATATCCCCAGGGAGGTAGTCGGGCCACATACTGTCGCCTTTTACCTCCAGGGCGAAGTATTCCTTATCCCCAGTACACATGTCCTGCGGAATTTCCTCCCAATCGACAATATCCTCAATGGCTTCGATTGGGATGCCAGCCGGCACCGATCCAAGCACAGGTACCCTGCGGAAGCTTTCCCGATCATTTTCGTCTTCGCCAAGAATGTATCCGACAGATACGGAGAAGATTGCAGAAAGCTTTGCAAGGGACTCACTGTCGATTCTCGTGATCCCCCGTTCCCAGTCGGAATATCCGCTCTGTCCAATTCCAATTTGCTTAGCCAGTTCGACCTGCGTTAGGCCCTTCCCTTTGCGCAGTTCCTTCAATCTGTTCATCTCACCAGCTCCCTTCTGTGCTTAAAATACCGGAGTGACCCATAAAAAGCAATAGCAAAATAAAAATAGCCATAAAATGCCCATAAACCACTTGACAAAAGTCGCCCGGTCGTCTTATATTATGGGTACAAGCCATAAACAAGAACGGCCGAGCGATAAAACGGCCATAAGGAGGGTTTGGAATGGCTGTTATGAGAATCAGGGAACTTCGGAAACAGGCTGGATTCACCCAGGCAACCCTTGCCGAGGCTATGGGCGTCACCCAGACAATTGCAAGTGACTGGGAGAATGAAGTCTATTTGCCCCGGACAAGACAACTGCCCGCCCTAGCCAAACTGTTCGGTGTAACGATCAATGACCTGTTCACCCCCGAAGTTCTTCCGCCCTATGAAAATATTACGGCAGCAGAGGGGTGATGTCCATGTACCAAAATAAACCGAATGCAATCCAGAGGGCGCGGATCAGTAAAGGTTTAACACAGGAAGCCCTTGCCGGCCGCTGCGGCTACTCCGACGATACGATCCGCGCATGGGAATCTGGTGCCCGCACGGCATCGCTGGAGGCCCTGAGCATTCTGTCCGAATGTCTGGAGGCCCCCTGGCTGACCGGAGTCTACCTTCGGGAGCAGACCAATGCCCTAAACGAGCTGATCCCAGCCTTCACGGTCGGACGCCCGTTGGCGGAGGCCGCTGCCGAATACGTTAGCTGCGTCCTCGACCTGGTAGACACCCAGTTCGACCGGAAGCTAATTCGCATGATTGCCGATGGACAGATCGACGCCATCGAAGAGAAGGACTTCCGGCTCCTGATGGGAATGGCTGCGCAGGCCAACAAAGCCTACTATGAGATGCGTTTTGCAAAGGAGGGGCCACAATGACAATGCCGAGAATGCGAACGGCTGAGAAAGTTTTGGCCGAGATCAAGCAGGTCGACCCTGATACCGAGGTCACCCTGCACTATATCCGAGCACTGATCCGCACCGAGGCGGTACCGGTCGTGTGCTGCGGCCGCAAAAAGTTGGTCAATGTCGATGCTGTCATGGAGTTGCTGGCCAACGGTTACACCATGCCCCAGGAGCCCCAGCAGATGGGTGTCATCAGGCGGGTGGTTTGATGTGGCGGCAAAATAAAAGGCCCCTGGCGGTGCGGGTACACCGTCAAGGGCCAGGTGGTACTTACCACCATGAGAACACCTGTAGTATACCACACCGCTTACCTAGATTGCAAGGGGGGTGGGCCAATTGACCGAAAAGATGAAGCCCAGCTACTGGTCGGTCATCCCGGCCTGCGTCCGTTATGACGCCAGTTTGCCGCCCAATGCGAAGCTGCTCTATGCGGAGATCTCTTCGCTGTGTGATGATGCAGGATACTGCTTTGCCAGTAACGAATACTTTGCCCGTAATTTCGAGATGAGCGCAAGATCAATCCCTCGCCTTTTGGCGGCACTGGTCGAACGTCAGTACATTTCTGTCGACGTGGTGAGGGATCAACAGACAAATGCTGTTCTGGAACGGCGCATTTTTGCGGGTATCAATCCGGCAGGGCGCATTGCACCTCCCTCCTCGCAGAATTGTCATGACCCCTCCTCGCAGGATTGTCATGACCCCTCCTCGCAGAATTGTCATGTAGAACAATATAATAGTTTTAACAATATACCCCCTATAGTCCCCCAAGGGGACATGCGTGCGCACAAGCGCAAACGCAAGCGGAAGGAGCCGAGGGAGCGCCCAGACTGGAAGCCGGATCGCTTTGACGGCTTCTGGAAGTTCTACCCCAAGGATGGCCGGAAGGACAAGCAGCGGGCCATGGATGCCTGGGACAAGCTCAGCCCCGATGATGACCTCATCGCCACCATCGCCCGGGCCTTGGTGAAGCTGAAGGCCACGGAGAGCTGGAAGCGCGGAATCGGTATTCCCTACGTGTCGACCTTCCTAAACGGTGCCCGCTGGAATGACGCCGATGAGCTGGACGCTCCGAGCGAGACCTCTGACTCCGGCAGCGGCTGGGCCGAGGATGAGGAGGTGCTGGAATGATCGACTACACGAACCTAATGCGGATCGAGTACACCATTCTGGGCACCGTCCTCTATGAGCCGGATCACGTGGGCGAGGTCGTGGCAAAGCTCTCTCCCGAGAACTTCCACATGGAGGCCACCAGGGGGCTGTTTAACGCCATCTCCGCGCTGCACTTCGAGGGATCCCCGGTGGATCCGGTGACCACGCTGCAGAAGGCCGGTAAAGAGTACGAGCCCGCCATCAAGGAGGTGCTTCAGCACTCGACGGCCGTCAGCAATCTCCCGTACTACTGCGAGCTGCTCCGTGATTCGGTGAAGCTTCAGCAGGTGCAGTCCGAGGCCATGGTCATCGCTGCGGCGGAGAACCTCACTGAGGCGGGGGAGGCCCTCGACCGGATGAACGGCCTGATGGTAGCCCGCAAGCGCGTCACCATCCTGGACGCAGCCCAGGCGGCCATGGACTTCTACAGTCGGCAGGACACCGAGGTCAAACCTGAGTACCTTCAGTGGGGCATGACCAAGCTGGACAATGCCCTGTACGCGGAACTTGGAGACTTCGTGGTGATCGGTGGCTATCCCAGTTCCGGCAAGACCCTGATTTCCATCCAGTTTGCCCTGGAATGGGCGCAGAAATACCGGGTTGGCTACTTCTCCCTGGAAACTAGCCCGGCGAAGCTGATCGACCGCCTTATGTCCCACCTGTCCCAGGTGCCTCTTGCCAAAATCAAGACCCGGGATCTCAACGAGGCGGACTGGGTGGCTCTTGCCGAGGCTGGTTCCAAGCTGGCCACGATGCAGCTCGACTGCATCGACGCCGGCGGCATGTCCGTCCGCGACATCCAGGCCGTTGCGCTGAACAAGCGATATCAGGTCGTGCTGGTGGACTACCTGCAGTTGGTCGTTGATGCCGGCAAGGGACGTTACGAGCAGGTGACCAACATCTCCCAGGGGCTGCACACCATGGCCCGTAGCAACGGCATTGCGGTGATCGCGCTGGCCCAGCTTTCCCGCCCGGAAAAGACCAACGGGAAGCCACAGCCGCCCACCATGTCCTCTTTCCGCGAATCTGGCCAGATTGAGCAGGACGCCGACATTGCCATCCTGCTCTGGCCCTCCGATCCCAACGACAACCGGAGCCGAAGGGTGCTGAAGGTCGGAAAGAACAAAGAGGGCGAGCGTACGAAGTTTGAACTGGAATTCGACGGCGCCCGCCAGACGATGGTGCCTGCCGAGCCTAGCACAGGTGAGAAATACCGAGCCATACATAAGGCAATCCGTGAAGCCAGCCGGAACACCCCCGGCCAAGTGACCTTCACCGAGCTTGAGGGAGACGACAAGGATCTTCCATTCTGATTCGAGGTGAGAAAAATGACCTTCCGGCAGATGCTACTGCTCGATGCCGAGATCCGTCGGCACCTATCCCTGTCCAAGGCCACCAACGACGATGTGATGAAACGGAGCCACATTGAGGTGGCCGAAGCTCTGACGGCCGCCCTCCGGGAGGCGGAAAGGAGACCAACCCAATGGAAAGTATACGTATTGGCGCTCCGTACAGCTTTGTGCCGTCGTCATTCGTCGGCGAGAAAAGCGGGGTGCTGCCGGGAAAGAAAGAAATGCCGCGGTCGGTGACCGGGCGGATCTGCTACATCAACCATGCGCACCGGTTCTTCCAGGTGGCCTATGAGATTCACGGCTACCATCTGAACGAGTGCTTCAAATTTTAATCAGGAGGTTATCATCATGAGAACAAGCGTTATCCTCAACCTGAAGGGCGGCGTCGCAAAGACGGCCACGGCCGTCAATGTCGCCGCGATCCTGGCCAGTGACTACAAGCAGCGGGTACTGCTGGTGGACGCCGACAGCCAGTGCAATACCACCGAGTTCTTCGGCTGCGACCCCGGATACGGCAATCTGGCCGAGGTGCTCCGGCAGAAAAGCGGCGGCGCTGCCTTTGCCGTGAGCAGCATCATGCACACCAACTTTCCGGGCATTGATCTCCTTGCCGGCGACGATTCCTTGATGGACTTAGATCTCACCAAGGTCGAGCTGCAGAGCGTCCAGACCGCCGTCCTGCGCGACATGGTTCAGCTTCTGGAGCAGAAGAACAGCTACGACGTGTGCCTGGTGGACTGTCCCCCGGCGTTCAACGCTGCCAGCGCTGCCGCTCTGATGGCGGCCGATGAAGTAATCATCCCCATCAAGCTGGATGCCTTTTCCCTCCGCGGCATGACCAACCTCATCCGCCAGATCCACAACATGCGGGCCATCAACCCCAAGCTGAAGCTGGCCGGCTGCCTGCCCACCATGTGGTACAAGAGCGACAACATCGAGAAAGCCGAGGAGACCCTGAAGGCCAGCGGCCTGCCGGTATTCCCTCACATCAGACATACCCGGAAGGTCGACGATATGACCTTCGCCCAGGAGCCGCTGCTGATCTCCAGCCCCCGCAGTGCGGCCGGTGTTGATTACCGCCGCTTCGTCCGGGTTTGGATGAAGGGAGGCGACATCAATGGCTGAGAAGAAAACAGGATTCAACCTGGCTGAAGCCCTTGCCGGTGTGTCCAAATTGGACACCGGAGCGAGCGGCCGCGAGCAGATCGAGTACATCGACATTGACCGCATCGACGATGATCCCAACAACTTCTATGAGCTGTCCGGCCTGGGCGAGCTGGCCGCCAATATCGAACTGTGCGGCCTGCAGCAGCCGATCAGAGTCCGCACCAACCCGGACGATGCCAATCGTGTCATCATCGTGTCCGGCCATCGCCGCCGGGCGGCGATCCGCCAGCTGGTGGCAGACGGCCGGGATGACCTCCGGGAGATCCCCTGCATCCGGGAGCGCACCGACGGTTCCGCCGCTCTCCAGGAGCTGCGCCTCATCTACGCCAACAGCGACACCCGACGGCTGACTTCCTCTGAGATCAGTAAGCAGGTGGAGAGGGTGGAAGCCCTGCTCTACCAGCTGAAGGAGGAGGGCTACGAGTTCCCAGGCCGGATGCGCGACCATGTGGCCGAGGCCTGCAAGCTGAGTAAGACCAAGTTGGCCCGGCTGAAGGTAATCCGGGACGGGCTGAGCAAGTCAGGGCAGATCAAAAAGGCGTGGGAAAAGGGCGAGCTGTCTGAGTCTACCGCCTACCGGCTTGCTCGTATGCCGACGGAACTGCAGGATGAAATTGCGTATGCCTATACGCACCGCAAATCCTACTACGGTCACGGCTTAACGTACTTGACCGAGAGCACGGTGGAGCGCATTGATGCCGAGCTAAAGAAATTGCGTAAGCTGCCGTGCGATCTGGGCGGTAAGTGCATGGATTTGGCTCAGGGCAAGCATGACCACATCATCGAGCAGCGCTTGGACTCCAGCTATTCGTATATCGCCTGCGGGGAAAAATGCTGTGAGGATTGCACCGAACTGGCGACCTGCAAGCATGTGTGCCCGAATCTGCTCGCCACCCAGGACAAGATGAAGTCAGATAAACGAGCCGCACAGAAGGCCGCACGGCAGCAGCAGGCGGAGGCCGACCGTCCCGTCATCAATGAGATCATCCAACTCTGGGATCGCTTCGGCAAAGCTCGCGCAACAGCGGGGAAAAGTGTAGTGGACTGCTATATCGCCGCCGGCGTCAAGTATAACGTCCCCGATGAGGATGAGGTCATGCGGCTCGAATGCGGCGAGGCAAAATATGCGACCAACACCAAGCTGCCCTACGGCTACAGCTGCTACCTCGATGATATTCATCGCTTTACCCGCGTTGCTGATCTGCTGGGGGTGTCGCTTGACTACCTGCTTGGCCGGACGGACAACCCCAACGTCACCACGCGGCCTGCCGGAGATTCTCCCGCAGAAGGGCGGTTGCCCCTGGGTTTTACTCACGGCATGAATCGTCCGCCCAAAGCTGGCCCTTATTACTGCAAGTTCGATTGTGAAGGGACTACACTGCGTCAGCTGGCATGGTGGGACAGCGCCCTCGATGCCTGGCTCTTCAAAAAGAACGGCACGAAGATCAACGCGAAGTGTCTCAAGTGGTTCCCCCTGCCGGAGGACGATGAGGGATGAAGCTGTCGGAGTGTACGAAAGCCGATTTGCTTTGGATCATCAAACGGATACAGCAGGGCTATTTGCACGATGGTGATTTTGCCATCCAGCGTGCCCTGGGCGATCTGGCTTTTGAAAAGGCTAAGCAACTCAACGATGAGGCAGATCGGCTCGCCAATCTCGCCGATGAAAAACGCCGGGAATATATTAACGTTCTGAGCTGTTATGACGGGATGCGAATCATCGACATCCCGCTCCCGGTTTTAGAACAGGCTGACAAACTGGCGAAAGAGGCCCAGGAGCTTGACCAGAAATGGATCAAGCTCTTGGGATTGAAACCACAGGAGGGGACTTGATGCTTTTTATCACGATCAGGGTCGATGCGCCGCCCGGCCAGGCCATCGGCATCAAGGAGGATCTGGCCATGTACCTGGAACGCTTCGGCGATGCCGCCGTGGTTGCGGTCGAGGAGATCACGCCCCAGCAACTCTCCATGATGGACAGGATGTGACCCATGGCACACATCGAAGTGTGGTGGCGCTGCCCCGGCTGCCATCTAAGCTGGACTACGCAGCGGGAGGCCGTCAAGTGTGCGGCCTCCCACGTGCGGCCGGAGCGCTGGGCCGTCAGTGACCGGCACCCGGGCAAGGCGGTGGCCTGCAATTACCGGGGCGAGGCGTTCGCCCTCCGTGAGGCCGATCTCAGTGACTTCATTGAGGAACGGCGGCGCGAACTTGAAGAAGGACGGTGATATAAATGCTGAATAAATGGTCGGGCATGGGGCGGCTGGTACATACGCCGGAACTGCGGAACACGCAGAGCGGCAAGAACGTGGCCAGCTTCACCATCGCCTGTGAGCGAGATTTCAAGGATCAGAGCGGCGACCGCGGCGTTGACTATATCGACGTGGTGGCCTGGGGGAATACGGCTCTTCTGGTCAGTAAGTATCTGGCCAAGGGGCGGATGGTTGTTATCGAAGGCCGCTGGCAGATGCGGGACTACACTGACCGCAACGGGAACAAGCGCCGCGCCTGGGAGGTTCTGGCCAGCAACGTATATTTTGCAGACAGTCCTAAGAAGACGGACGGTGCCGCCTCAGCTGAGCCGGCAGTTTCTTCCCCTGAAGGCTTCACCCCGCTTGATGACGATGACGGCGAGTTGCCGTTCTGAGGAGGGAACTATGAAAACTGAGGATTTGGTCAATGCACTGCGGGCCATTAAGGTCGAGACCGGCTCACTGGCCTGCATGGGCTGTGGACATGAGCATGGGTGCGGCATCCACGGCTGTGCGATTATGAATGCTGCCGCCGACCGGCTGGAGGAGCTGGCACAGGGATTGCCCCAATGGATTCCGGTGACGGAGAGTCTGCCGGGGAATGAACATTCCCGTGTGCTGGTACATCTGACCACCAACGTACCCCAAGGCGGGGAGCCAAAGGTGGACACCGACCGCTATTGCAACGGGATGTGGGTTCGGTGGAACGGACGTGTTACTCACTGGATGCCGCTGCCGCTTGGGCTGGAAGAACCGGCACAGGAAGCGTCCCCATGGATTTCAGTGAAGGATCGGCTGCCGGATGTCGGTGAGCGTGTGCTGACGCTGTCCAAGTGGGGCCATGTTTCCGACCGAACTTTGCGGCTATACCTGAGTGGCGGAATCTATTTTTCCCCGGATGGGTTGACCCCTGGCGTGGATGTTAAGTATTGGATGCCCCCGCCCAATCTGCCGGGGCATGGAACAGTAAAGAAAACGGAGGGAAGATATGAAACGTAAGCGATTCATCAAACTGATGATGTCCATTGGGTATAGCCGGAATTGCGCTGCGGCTCTGGCGCAGTGCGTATCACAGTACGGCTCTTATTCTGAGCTATATCGGCGGTGCGTCGACTGGTCTGTTTTTCGGCTCGGTGTTGAATACTGGCGGCGAAAGATCGCACGGTCAATCGCCGTTCTTTGCGAAGCCTGTGCTGAAGCCTTTGGTAGGGCTGGTGAAAACATGAGGAGGTCTGCTCAGTTATGAAGCGCAAGAGAATGATTAAGCTGCTGATGTCGCAGGGCATCCCCAGGAACGAGGCCGTTGTCTATGCGGATGCCTGCGGCCCTAAGCTCCCTCATGACCTGCTGGGGTTCCTGTTGACCATCCAGCCGGAGATTCGGGAGTGCGTCCGGCCCTTCTTGACGCAGATCCTTCAGGGCACCACCTTCAGCCTGAAGCTGGAGGTGCCCAATGAATAAGCAAGAACTGCGCCGGCAGCAGGCCATGAGGATAGTTTTCGTTGGCTGTCAGCTCTGCGGTGCGACCGACAGGCCCCTGCGGAACTTCGGCGCCGGGAAAATCTGCCCTGAGTGTATGAAAAAGCAGTGTCCAAATTGGACACCGGAAAGGAGTCTCAAATGATTCGTGTAGGTGGAGCCATCCTGAATGAGAATTTCATCGCTGCGATCTGTCCCGTCAATGATGATGGCATCATCGTCCCGGCTGAGGTTGCCACGCTGACCGTCGTGTCCCTTTCGAGCGGAGAGAAGATCGCCATCGAGGCCCCTATGTCGGAGGCCTGCGGAGCGCTGGAGCGTGTCGGATATCTCGAACCCGACACAGCTTTCCGCCCTGACGGCTTCACCCCTGGGGAGCTGGACGAACTCAGAACCAA
>OLGA01002797.1_pt1 | contig 11848 bp, 10 predicted proteins | sample 1604881 | NCBI WGS metagenome assembly OLGA01 (sample SAMEA3888896, study PRJEB22519) | human gut metagenome | biome: human gut; feature: human-associated habitat; material: faeces | place: Denmark | collected 2009
GGGGATCTTGGGGGTGAACTGCGCCAGCCAGTCCACCAGATTCAGGTCGCAGTCGTTGAAAAAGGCGGAGTTGTCCAGCGGGAAATAGCTGGTGGTGATGGTGGTACCCCATTTGTAGGTTCCCTCATCCGGCTCCAGCTCGCCCATGACGATCTTGAAAAGGGTGGTCTTGGCCAGCTCATCCTCGCCTACGAAGGCAATCTTATCGCCCTTGTTGACGCGGAAAGATACATTGTCCAGCACCTTGCGGCCATCCACGGTTTTGGAAAGCCCCTCTACCGCCAGAATCTCCTTGCCGCATTCCCGATCCATGGTAAAGCCCACGAAGGGGTAGCGCCGGGAGGAGGCGGGCATTTCCTCCACCGTCAGCTTGTCCAGCAGCTTCCGGCGGGCGGTGGCCTGCTTGCTCTTGGACTTGTTGGCGGAGAAGCGCTGAATGAACAGCTGCAATTCCTTGATCTTTTCCTCGTTCTTCCGGTTCTGGTCCTTCATCATCCGCTGCACCATTTGGCTGGATTCATACCAGAAGTCGTAGTTGCCCACGTACATCTTGATCTGGCCGTAGTCCACGTCCACAATGTTGGTGCAGACGGTATTCAGGAAGTGCCGGTCATGGCTCACCACCAGAATCAGGCTTTCGCACTCCATCAGGAAGTCCTCCAGCCATTCGATGGCCTGAATGTCCAGATGGTTGGTAGGCTCGTCCAGCAGGATGATATCCGGCTTGCCGAACAGCGCCTGCGCCAGCAGCACCTTCACCTTTTCCTTGGCGGAAAGCGTGGACATTTCGTTGTAGAGAATCTCGTTGGACAGGCCCAGTCCCTGAATCAGACGGGAAACGTCGGATTCGGCCTCCCAGCCGCCCATTTCTGCAAATTCCGCCTCCAGCTCGCTGGCCTTTACGCCATCCTCATCGGTGAAGTCCTCCTTTTCGTAAAGAGCGTCCTTTTCTTTCATGACGTCGTAGAGGTGCTGGTTGCCCATCATCACCGTATCCAGCACGGTATAGGCGTCATACTGGAAGTGATCCTGCTTCAGAATGGACATCCGCTCTTCCTTGGGGATGATGACCTCACCGGTGGTGGGTTCCAGATCCCCGGAGAGGATCCGCAGGAAGGTGGATTTGCCGGCGCCGTTGGCACCGATGATGCCGTAGCAGTTGCCGGGGACGAACTTCAGATCCACGTGTTTGAACAGCGGCTGCCCGCTGAAGTTCATGCTTACGTCGTTGACTGTGATCATTTGAATTCCTTTCATTACGGGTGCTTCCTTCGGAAGCGTCCACTTTTTTCGCTTTCTGCACAAAAAAGCGACGGCTCATCAGCCGCCGCATCCTGCCGGCGCGATCCGGCTCTGCGCCTGAATCGCCCGCAGATACCGCCTGAAACACTCCAATTATGTTGTCTGCCGCCGGTTTTGTCAAGCAAATTCTCGCATTTTTTCTGTTAATATGTGCAGCGGTTGGCATATTCCGTGTTGTTCCTGCGTGCGCGCAGCATCTGCTGCGATGGTATAAGAACAACACAGCAAAAATCCTCCACTTTCAAATTTTGCCCGGAAAGATGCTCCGGCATCCTAGATTCAATCAGCAGGGAAGATATGTTGAAAACTTTTCGCATCCGCACCGCGTCTTTCAACATAAAGCGTGGACGCAAACATACGGAGAAAATTCTTTGACTGCGGCTGTCAAAGGGAAAAAGTAAAGAGCCCCCGGCAGGTCATCGAGTGTTCGATGCCTGCCGGGGACTCTTTACTCATAAAAGAGGGGCCTTAGTTGTAAATGAAGTACAGGACCATGGGGATGCAGAGGATGTACAGGCCGGGATGGATCTCCTTGGCCTTGCCGGTAAAGACCTTGATGATGATGTGGGCGATGATGCCGGCGCCGATGCTGGCGGCGATGTTGGCGGTAAACGCACCGAGAACGATCATCATGAAGGGGCCGAAGGCCTCAGTGAAGTCGGAGAAGTCAATCTCAGTCAGGCCGCCGATCATCAGAAAGCCCACGAAGATCAGGGCCGGGCCGGTGGCGGCGTAGGGGATTACCATGAACAGGGGGGCGGCGAAGATAGTCAGCAGAAACATGATGCCGGTGGTGAGGGCGGTGAGGCCGGTGCGGCCGCCAGCTTCCACGCCGGAGGTGGACTCCACGAAAGTAGTGATGGTGGTGTTGCCGTTGCAGGCGCCCACGCAGGTGCCGATGGCGTCTACCAGAAAGGGTTTCTGGATACCGGGGAGATTGCCGTCCTTATCCAGCATCTTTGCCTTGCCCGCCACGCCCAGCACGGTGCCCATGGTGGAGAAGAAGTCACCAAAGAAGGCGATGAAGAAGCCGATGGACGCCGAGATGGCCGTCTTGATGTTCTTGGGGATCATGCGGACGATGATGTCCCGCAGGCCCAGGACCGTCAGGGCCACGAAGACCACGCCGGAGATGAGGGTGATGACCATGGCGGAGCCGAAGGACATGGTGCCGCCCTGGATCATGGCGCCCAGCAGGAAGTTGGTACCCATGCCGGTAGAGAGGGCGAAAGGCATGTTGGCATAAAAGGCCATCAGAATGGTGACAAGGCCGCTGACCAGGGCGCACATGACCAGAATGGCGGACTTGCTGATGACGTCGCCGTTGCAGCCGGTGATGGTTGCCTCCGCGCCCACGATGACACCGGGCTGGACGGCCAGGACGTAAGCTATGGTCATGAAGGTGGTCAGACCCGCCAGGATCTCGGTTTTGACATCGGTATGATGTTCTTTCAGCTTGAAAATCTTATCCATTGTTCTCTCCTGCACACAGATTTTTTATTTCGTAAGAGGGTCAGCCCTCAAACTGCTCAATGAACTGCTGGCTCAGGCCGTCCACCAGGCCCCGGTCCGTGATGATGACGCCAGGGAGGACAGGCAGGGCCATGATGGCGGTGGCCAGCAGGGTCACGGTGCCGTCGGTCATGGAGTCCAGCTTCTTCTGGACGGCTTCGATCTGCGCGGCCACATCGGCACAGACCATCTGGGACATGAGTCCCGCCACCGGGAGGGGAAGGGTGGTCGCCTCGCCGTTGTCCACGATGCAGACGCCGCCAGCACATTCACGCAGAGTCTCGGCGGCCAGATAGGCGTCCTTGGGATCGCGGTAAGCCACGGTCAGGTTGTGGCTGTCGTGGGAAATGGTGGAAGCTAAGGTACCCCGGTTCAGGCCGAAATACTTGTAGATGGCGGTGGTCTGGGTGCCGGTGCTGTAGCGGTTGACGACGGTCACGTACACCAGGTCGGGATGGCCGCTGATGTCCACATAGCCGTCCTTCACCGGCAGTTCCATCACCTGGGTGTCCCGCAGGACCCGGTTGCCATCCCGGGGGACGATGACCTTGATCTTCACAGTGTCATCAGCCGTAGGGGCCTTCAGGCGGAAATCATCGGCGGAATGGATCTGGGGAATGTTGACGGTGTTGGGGAAGTCGTAATCCCCCTCCTTGTGGTCCGGGCCGGTGTAAGCGCCGTTTTCCGCCACCAGCCGGCCCTCCACGAACACGGCGGCAGGCTGGCAGCCGTCCAGGGTGTCCACGATCTGCATATCGGCGATATAGCCGGGAGCTACCGCACCCAGGTCGTCAAAGCCATACTCACGGGCGGCATTAAAGGTGGCAAGCTTAATGGCTTCACAGCCACTGATACCGACCTGCACTGCCTTGCGGACCACCTTATTGATGTGGCCCACGGTCAGCAGGTCCTTGGTATGAACGTCATCGGTGCAGATGGTGGTGGTGCCCCAGGGGAGGATGGCTCGGCTCAGGTTTTCGGGGATCATCATGGTACTTTCCACGTGCATGTGGGTATCAATGTAACCGGGGATCAGGTAGCGGCCCTGGCCATCGTATACGGACTTGGCAGGTATCTCAGAATGTTCGCCGACCTGGCGGACCCGCACCACAAAGCCGTCCAGCACGTCTACCTCAGCGGGATCGATCTCGCCAGTAAACACGTTGAAGTACTGTACGTTTTTTACAGTCAGGTCGCAGGGAATCTTTCCCATAGCGGCCTGGATCAGGCGGCTCCGGTTTTTATCTTTCAACTTTCTCAATGTTTGCCCCTCCACATATCGAAAAATAGAAGCGCCGATGTGGTCATCACATCGGCTGTTACGCTGATTATTATATATACAAATAGTCAAGAGCCAATATATGAAATTAGCTAATGCCTTGTATTGAAATCTCTTTCGGCTTTTTTCTTTCAATTCTTGTGGAAAATTGCCGAATCGGCCATTTTTTCGTACAATACCGGAAAACCGCCAAAATCCGCCGTGCAAAAAAATTGTACATGAGCACAAGAGAGGATGTTTCGGCAGCATCCAGAAAATAGCAGTTCCACAGCCATTTGGCTGTGGGACTGCTGTTCTAAAAGTTCCAATGTATCTCAACAGGTACGCTCCGTGTTCCGGGGAGTCGTTTCCCAACGATGATGCAGTCAATAAAATGCTCCACCATCTTCCGGGTCAGATGCTCTACATGGACATCACGGAGAATATGCTCCCGCTGCTGTTCCTCCGAGTGCGTTCTGGATTTTAACTCCTCCAAATGGCGGCCGGCTTCCGCAAACAGGTGCTCCATGCGCCTCCGCTCCGCGGAAAAGCTATTCGTCATGGAACGGTAATCCGCCTCACTGACGATGCCCCTTACCTTATCCATATAAAGGCTGCGGAGACACAGCCGGTTATCGTCCAGCCGCTGCCAGAGCGTTTCCTTTGTCTTCAGCCAATTCTGCCGCTGCCGGTTCACGTCCTGGACGCATGCGGCGCACCGTACCAACTCTTCTTGATCCAGATAGTGCCGGGAAAGGCTGTTCAGCTCCTGAATGACAAGCCGTTCCAATGTATCCACAGAAATAAAGGCGCCGGGGCAGGCATCCCGTGCCGCACGGCGGCTGGCACATTGCAGATAGTGTTTTCCACGGCTTTTTGTGGAACGCATGGTATAGCCGCAGCTGGCGCACCGTACTTTCCGGGCGAACAGGCCAACGGTCCCGCCGCGAAAGGGCTTGGCCTGGGAAGCGGACAGCGACTGCACCCGGTCCCACAGGTCCCGGTCAATGATGGCCTTGTGGGTCCCCTCCACACGATACCACATCTCCCTGGGCCGGGGCTTGTTCTGCTTGGTTTTATAGGAAACGCTCCCATATCTGCCCTAGACCAGATTGCCGATATAGAGCTCGTTGGTCAGTATGCCGGAAATTGCGGCGTATTTCCAAAGGGTGCCGGATTTGCTTTGGCTGCTGATACCGCAGCCCGTGGAGGCGCTTGTATTCCGTGGAATTCGGGATGCCGCGTTCGTTGAGCAGGCGGGCGATGGCGGTTTTTCCATATCCCTGGGAGAAGAGGGTAAATATTTCCCGGACCACTGCCGCGGCCTCCTCGTCAATAAGGAGGTGGCCTCTTTGCTCCGGGTCCTTTTTGTAGCCGTAGGGGGCGAACGCACCGATATGAAGGCCGTCTTTGCGGCGGCTGGTCAGCACGGCCCGGATATTTTCCGACATATCCTCCAGATACCATTCATTGACAAGGCCGTTGATCTGGCGGGCCTTTTTGTTCCCCTTGTTTGAGGTATCGGCATTGTCCACCAGGCTGATAAAGCGGATGCCCCAGAGGGGAAATAGACCGTTGATATACTTTTCCACAAGCTCCAGCTCGCGGGTGAAGCGGGACTGGCTTTTACAGAGGATGATGTCAAAGCGATGGCTTTCGGCATCCTCCAGCATGCGGGTGAACGCCGGACGGTTTCGGTCAGAACCCGTGTAATTGTCATCGCTGTAAATGTCATATACTTCCCAGCTGTGCTGGGCTGCGTATTCCAGCAGCATGGCCTTCTGGTTCTGAATACTGCCGCTGTCATCCCTTCATTTTTCTTATTGCGGTCCTCTTCGGACAGGCGGCAGTAGATGGCGGCCTTTGACATATGAAGCCTCCGTTTCATCTGGATGAAAGCAGGCACGTGCCGATCTTCTTATTTGATGCCGAACAGGACCGCCCTGGAGCGTTCCAGTTGGTTGAGGAATCGTACCCAGGCACCGGTATAGGCCTGGACGGTGGTGCTGGTTTTGCCGTCCTTGAAGTAGTTTTTACAGATCGTGTCGTTCATGTTGCAAGACCACCTGCCTTAAGGATATGCCGGTGTCCGGCAGGGTAGAAGCAGCCTGCCATATGCCGGGCCGCTTTTGCACGGTTTTCATGCGCGCGGTGAAAGACTGCCGGATAGAAAAAGGCCCTGCCGTTTCCGGCAGAGTCCCTGCGTGGCTGGCGGGCGTGGAAGCTCCCGCATGTGCTTATCCATGAAGCAGCCCCATCCCTTTCACAGGGATAGGGCTGCGTTGATTCGTTATCCGACGGTTTTCCAGTGCTTGTCCACGTGGTTCAGGACCTCACAGCCGTCCTCTGTCACCAAAACCAGGTCCTCCACCCGGACGCCGAACTTGCCGGGCAAGTAGACTCCGGGCTCGATAGAAAAGATCATGCCGGGCTTTGCCAGGTTGTGGTTGGCGGAGCTGACATCGCCCTTTTCATGGTCGTTCTGGCCGATGAAGTGGCCCAGCCGGTGGGTAAAGTACTCCCCGTAGCCAGCGGCGGCGATGTGGTCCCGGGCGGCCTTATCCAGGTCGCACAGGGGCACGCCGGGACGGATCATGGACTCCGCCAGCTCGTTGGCAGAGCGGACCAGATCGTGAATGGCGGCATACTCCGCCGGGGCCTCCTTGCAGAAGTAGGTTCGGGTCATGTCGGAGCAATAGCGGGCCTTTTTGCAGCCCATGTCGATGACGATGCAGTCGCCGGCCTTCAGCACGGTATCGTCCGGCTCATGATGAGGGTCGGCGGCGTTGGGGCCAAAGGAGACGATGGTCTGGAAGGCCTCGCTGTCGCAGCCCTCTGCCGTGTACTGGGAGACGATGTAGTCCGCGATCTCCTTTTCCGTCACGCCCTCTTTCAGCCGCTCAGCGGCCCGTTCCATCACCAGGTCGTTGATGCGGGAGGCTTCCCGCATCAAATTCTGCTCCACGCTGTCCTTGCAGGCCTGCACATTGTCCACGCAGTCAGAGGCCAGCACACACCGGCAGTCCGGCAGGCGGTCCATCAAGGGCAACAGGAACATGGCGGGCCATTCCTTGTCGATGCCCAGGGGCTTGCTGCCGTCCACCTGCTCCGCCACCATAGCCACACAGTCATCGGTATCGGAGAACCAGATCTGGCGGCAGTCCGCCTCCGGTTCCGGGAAGAGACGGTTGAGGAAGAGAATGTGATTGCCGTCCCGGCGGAGATACAGCGCCAGCATCCGCTCATAGGGGAACACGTAATACCCCGTCAGATACCAGATGCTGTTGGGGTTGCTCACCAGCATCTGCTCCAGGCCCATTTTCTCCATAGCGGAGAGAACCTTTTCAACACGTTCCTGATACATGGTCATTTCTCCTTTTTCAAGATCACAGCTTCGATCAGCGCAGGGGAGAGCAGCTGTTTCACCGTCTGCACACCGGTTTTCAAAGATTCCACCGGCGCAAACTCAAAGCGGCCGTGGGCATTGTGTCCGGCAGAGGGCAGGTTGGGGCACAGCAGCCCCTGATAGGTCAGCATGCAGCCGTCCGTGCCGCCGCGGATGGGAGAATGAGTGGGATTGGCGATACCCGCGCCCTTCATGGCCGCCTCCGCCAGTTCCACGATCTCCATGTGATCCTTCAAAACCTCATACATGTTGTAATACTGATCCTGGGTATCCACCGTCACTGTGCCGGGACCGTAGCGGCGGTCGATCTGCTCCGCTGCCGCATTCATAACGGCGATCCGCTGGCGGAAGCGCTCCATGCTGTGGTCCCGGATGATGTACTCCATGGCGGCCTCCTCCACCTTGCCGTGCATCTCCTGGAGGTGGAAGAAGCCCTCATAGCCCTCAGTATGGGCGGGGGTCTCCAGCGCGGGCAGCAGGGCGTTATACTCCATGGCGATCAGCAGGGCGTTCTTCATCCGGTCCTTGGAGGTGCCGGGGTGGATGCTGAAGCCATGGACCGTCACCACGGATTTGGCGGCGTTGAACGTTTCGTACTCATAGTCTGTGATGTCGCCGCCGTCCAGGGTATAGGCAAAGTCTGCGCCGAAGCCCTTCACATCAAAATTGCTGGCGCCCAGACCGATTTCCTCATCCGGTGTAAAGCCCAGCTTGATGGCACCGTGGGGGGCGTTTTCGGCCAACAGCTCCTCCACCGCCTGCAGAATGATGGCAATGCCAGCCTTGTCGTCAGCCCCCAGCAGGGTGGTTCCGTCAGTGCAGACCAGATCCTGGCCGATGAACTTTTTCAGTTCCGGGAAGTCGCTGCCCTTCATGACAATGTTTTGTTCCGGGTTCAGCACCAGATCGCCGCCCTCATAGTGGAGGACCTGGGGCTTGACGTCTTTGCCGGTCATATCCGGCGTAGTGTCCATATGAGCGATCAGTCCGATTACAGGCAGATGCTCACAGCCGGGGGTGGCAGGCAGAGAGGCATACACATAGCAAGTATCGTCCACAAACGCATTGTCCACGCCCATACCGTGCAGTTCTTCTACCAGCAGCCGCGCCATGTCAAACTGGCGGTCGGTGCTGGGGGTGGTGCCCCGGTTGGCGTGGTAGTCGCTTTCACTCCACACCTTAGCATAGCGCATCAAACGCGCAACAACGTTATCCATAACTGTGATTCTCCTTATTCGTCTTCAGATAGCAGATTTTCGGGGTTCAGGCATTTCAGGTCATCCAGAACAAACAGGCCGTCCTTGCGGATCAGCACATCGTCGAACCAGATCTCGCCGCCGCCGTATTCCGGCGTCTGAATCTGGATCAGGTCCCAATGGACGGCGGACTTATTGCCGTTGGAGGCATTGTCATAGCTGTTGCCGGGCGTGAAGTGGAAGCTGCCGGCGATCTTTTCATCAAAGAGAATATCGCCGATGGGGTGATTGATGACCGGGTTCACGCCGAAGGCGAACTCGCCCACATAGCGAGCGCCTTCGTCGATGTCCAGGATCTCATTCATGTAGTCGGTGTTGTTGCTGGTGGCCTTGACGACCTTGCCGTCCTTGAATTCGAGACGCACGTCCCGGAAGAGGAACCCATCGTAGGGAGAGGGGCAGTTGTAGGTGATGTAGCCGTTGACAGAATTTTTCACCGGGGAGGTGTAGATCTCACCGTCGGGGATGTTGCGGTTGCCGTGCATGCCGAAGCAGGGGATGTCCTTGATGGAGAAGGTGAGGTCCGTGCCGGGGGAGACGATGTGAACCTTGTCGGTGCGGTCCATCAGGGCTTCCAGATGCTCCATGGCCCGTCCCATCTTGTCATAGTCCACCAGGCAGGCCTTGAAATAGAAATCCTCATATTCCTCGGTGGATACACCGGCCAGCTGGGCCATGGCGTCATTGGGATAGCGGAGGACACTCCACTTGGTGTGGTTGCAGCGCTGGTCCAGGTGAATGGGGCCCCAGTAATACTGGCGGTAGCGGCGCTGGGCCTCGTCGCTTACGTTGTGCCACATACTGACGTTGGTGGTGGCCCGGATGTCGATATAGGCGTCCATATCCTTCATCCGCTCCAGCTCGTAGGAGGCGATCTCCGCCATGTGCTCCGCGTCGGCACCGGCTACCAGAGCTCCCTCCACATCATAGTCAAAGATGTGGATGAAAGGCTTGCCGCCTGCGGCGTAGGCCTCCTGTACCAGGGCCTTCATGAGGGTGGTCTCGCTGCCGTGCAGCTCAATGAGAATCTTTTCACCCTTTTGCAGGCCAACGGCACTGTTGATCAAAAACTTTGCAAATTTCCGGATTCTGGGGTCTTCCATGTCGTTTCTCCTTTCAAAGCGTATAGATGACAAACGGGGACAGAGGTTTCCCTCTGCCCCGTCAGGTTTTATGATTACTTATACAAGGCTTCCAGAGAGTGGGCCTCGTCTGCGTGTCCGGCAGTCAGCGCGGAGACAATCAGGATGGCGATCACGGAAGCGGGAACAGCCACGATGGCGCACTGAATACCATAGGGAGTGCCCATCAGGGTCCAGATAATGGTCATCGCACCGCCCACAATGATACCGGCCATGCCGCCGGCGGGGGTCACCTTCTTGGAGAAGAGGGCGAACAGGATGGCGGGGGTGATGGCAGCGCCGTACATGGTATAAGCGGTCAGCTGCAGCTGCAGAACAGTGGGGAAGTACAGCGTCAGGGCCACGGCGATGACGCTGAACACCACGATGGTGGCACGCAGCACGTTCATCTTCTGGCGGTCCGTAGCGTTCTTATTGATGTATTTAACATAGATATCGTTGGTCAGATTGGTTGCGGAGGAGAGCAGGTAGCTGTCTGCCGTGGTGACAATGAACGCCATGCAGGCGCACATGACCAGCGCGCCGAACACCAGAGGCAGATAATCCACAGCCACCTGGAAGATGACGTTGGAGGGAGTGTCCAGAGAGGGATACAGCTTTGCAGCCTGGGTCACCAGGGCAATGATGCTGATGATGACCAGCAGCTCGCCGATGAACATGCCGATGTTGGACTTCTTGGCTTCGTCACTGTTCTTGGCAGAGGCAAAGCGCTGCAGCATATTCTGGTCGCCCAGCATCAGGGACAGGCCGGGCAGGAAGTAGCCCAAAAGGGTCCAGCCAGACAGGCCGCCGGTGAAGCTGGCCTTCTCGGGAGGCAGCACGGCGCCCTGGGAGTTGGCCACGTGTACCAGAATGGGAATGGCCAGGAAGAAGCCGCCGATCATGATCAGGGCGCTGACGGCGTCGGAATAGGCCACGGAAACCAGACCGCCACCTACGGTGATGATGAGCACGATGATGGTGCAGATGGCCAGAGCCGTGCCATGGGACATCTCAATGTTGCTGGAAGAGCACAGCAGCACCAGAATGTCAGCGGCTGCCTTCAGCTGGGTGGCCAGCACGCCCACATAGGCCAGCATGACGCACAGGGCGGAAATGACACTGGCTGCGGCGCCATAACGGGCACCCATGATCTCAGGCACCGTCACCTTGTTGGTCTTGCGGACTCTGCCTGCGATAAAGTACAGTAGGATGATGCCGATGGGAGGGGCGGCATAGGCCAGCGCACCTACCCACGGTCCGCCGCTGTACACCACGCCGGCAGAACCGGTGATACCGCCGCCGCCGCACCAAGTGGCCAGCAGGCTGCCCACCAGAATGATGAAGGGGATCTTGTGTCCGCCGGTCATCATATCATCGGTGGTCTTGACTTTCTTGTGGGCAATCACCAGGCCGTAGATCATCAACAGCACCAGATAAGCCCCAATCGCGATGATATAGCTCATTTGATTTCTCTCTCCTTTGTAGAAATTGTTTATCATTATAACGAGTCAAAGCGTAAAAGTCAATCCTGCGAAACCTATATGAAATATTGGTTGAAAAAACTGTCGAAAAGGCGAAAAACTCGTCTGCGGGCAGAGAATATTTGGGCTTTGTACTATATAAATAAGTCTCTGTATTTTTTCGGGATCGGCTTCATCCTGAAACATGCGGCGGACCAGAAGGCACAGCATAGATCAATGTTGTCTTTACAGGATCGCAGCATCTGCTGCCAGGTCTTCTGTCAAATCCGCAATGGTGTCGCCGGTGATCTGCATCGTGGCGGCAGACCATGGATACCCGGAAGCAAACTGCGGAAATACGCCGGTGGTGTGATCCACAAAGTAGGTGTCAAAGCCGGCTTCTTTGATTTGGTCCGCAGTAAGATTTCGGGTCAACTGGTGAACAATGGTTCCCACCATTTCGAGATGCCCCAGCTCCTCTGTGCCGACCGTGGAAGCCCAAGGGCCACAAGCACGAAAAACCCTTGCGC
>OLGA01002809.1_pt1 | contig 11808 bp, 7 predicted proteins | sample 1604881 | NCBI WGS metagenome assembly OLGA01 (sample SAMEA3888896, study PRJEB22519) | human gut metagenome | biome: human gut; feature: human-associated habitat; material: faeces | place: Denmark | collected 2009
GTCACGAAATAAATATCCTTTTTTATCGTGTCCTTTTTACAGGGTCCATTTTAAATAGTGTTGTCTCTTTTCTAAGCAGCTACAATGGTTCTGTAGATATATTTGGAACCACAGCCTATGATAAGACAACTTCAGATGAAAGACTTCAGAAACTTGGGTATGAAAGAGCATTGGCGGTAAAGAACAGTCTATTGGAGAAAGGAATTGATCCTATTAAAATTAACAAGATATCTTCATTGAGTTATAAGAGTCTCTACCATTTAGAAGAGTGGGATGACAAAGGTTTTAATGAAGAAATTGCGAAACTGAATCGTACAGTGGTTTTTAAAGACAGCCAGTCATAGGAACTGTAACGCTCTAGATAGTATTTACTACTATCTAGAGCGTTATATCTCTTTGTGTATCCAAACCTAAAAAAGTTTTTCATCTTCGCTGCATGTTTATAGTTATATTGTTTATTATATTCATCTGCAATCGGACTTAAGATTGTAATACTTATATAATCCTCTTCTAGTACTCCTACTTTTTTTCTTATAGTCATCTGATAGTTTTTCAATCGTTTTTCTTTTTCATATCTATTCTCCTATCTTGTTTTTCCTTTATTTGTATTATAATAGGTACAGGGGGGATGTATATGAATCCAATACTACTAAGAAATGATGGCCCTATAGTAAATGATATCAAGCCTTATTGTTTAGATGGTAAAGATATAAAGACGGCTTTGGAAGATATCAAGAATAGTCTTCTTTTTTTATCTGACAAAATCGAAGGTGAAGAGGAAGTAAAAGTGATAGAATTACTCGCCAATCTTATTTATTTAAGAAATAGCATATCACCTTTGTTTATTAAATGTACTAAATCAGAGTTAGACAAGTTATATAAGTATTATAAAGTAGAAGTAATCTCTGAAGATTGTTTTTCTAAAGTGAGTTCTAATAGAGATTTTTTAAAAGAAATAAATGATCGTACTGATTTTATTTTCTTCAATAAAAAACGTAAACTTACTACTCGTATAAAAGTTTTTGATGAAGAGAAGTCTATTAAAAGACAACGTGACTACGAAAAGGAAGTAGATGTAATATTAGATCCAGATAAAGTTTATTCTCCTATTGATATGAATAATCGAGTCAATGAACTCAGTTATCAAGAGTTCTTAAGAAAAAATATTATCTATAAATTAAATAGAATGCCTCTTGATCGTATGTTAAGTTTGAAAAAAGATAATAATATGTTTGCTGATTGTCCTTACTTTTATGATATTGATGTATCCAATATGTTCCGTAGAAAGCACAAAACATCAGGATATTATAGTGTATTCAATGAATATCATAATAGAATCAATAAGATGTTGGATCAGCAGAAGGATGACAAGTATATCCTTAATCAAGACTCTTTATTACGTAAGAAACAATATAATGGTTATGTTGTATTTAAAAGTGATGATAAGATGACTGCTAAGGATAAGGCTTCTTTATTCTATGATATCTGTTCTGAAATCGATCATATCTTAAAGGGTGTACTGTATACTTATAAGTTAAGTGAAAGTTTACTTTATAATGATGATACAATTGTGGATGAAGAAAATATTTCTGTTGAGTTCTTTAAGAAGTTCAACTATTTTACTACTATGTATGATTGGGATGAATTCAAGGATATTGAGAATAAGCCTAAGAAAGTGGATATTTTGAATACATTCCTTCGTTCTTATATGCTTGCATGTAAAATAAATAAAAAAAATCAAGAAGAGAATAAAGCAATGAAACAAAAACATAGTGTAGAACCTTCTAATATCAAATCTCCTGAATTAAAGAGATTAGATCCTGGTTCTAAGATGTATGATAAGTATAATTGTGAGTTTATACGTGACCTTGCAGAATATTTTGAAACGAACCATGAATTAAATAGAACTGATTTGATTATAAAGTTTTCAATGTTGTATACGATTCCTATTATTAATAGTTATAATGATGAACTCAATGATTTGGAAACTGAGGAACTGACTGCTTCAATATCAGAATCTCAAAGAATGACAACAAGAAATATGAAACAATTAAAAACGATTGTAAAACAGTTAAGAAAGCAGTTGATCCGATTAGGTTATATTTATTTTACTTTCTTCCGTTTTATAGATAGTAAGAATTATAGAGAATACGATATTGGTTTTACTAACTTTCTAGAATATATCAACTTCAACATAGAATATGATGAACCAAAGAAGTGGTATCTGTTGATTATGGGCTTCTATAAGGACTATACAGAAGAACATAAGGATTTGATTGGATCATTCTTTAAAATGCCTTCTCTATGCAGTATATTAGAATCCTATTTTGATTTATGTGAGAAGCTTTATTTGATTTGTGATTATATGGATGAGAATCCTTTTAATACAATCAAACTATCAAAGAATGGAACAACCATCTATGACTATATAGAAAAAGACTGGATGAGAGGATTCCAAGATCTATTAAGTAGAAATATGGGTAAGATTCTTAATGAGAAAGGTGATGAGTCATATGAGCGCTGATTTAGAGATTGTTAAAACATATATTAAGTACTTAAAATCTTTTTGTCCAACACCTGAAGAAAGAGAGTTTCTAGAGAAACATAAAAAGGATATTCTAGAGAATGATTATTATCATGCTTTAGTGAATGAGTCTATTAGAAAGAATAATTATAATGAAGAGTATTATAAGAAGAAAGAACAATTCAAAGGTATTGAGATTGTTGAATCACTTACAGAAATGATTGGTTCTTTTGTGATTGATGGATTAAACAACATTAAAGATATCAAGAATAATATGGATGCTTCACTACAGTTAAATCAATTGTCGCTTTGTGGATCTAGAGGAAGTAATGATACAGATGATCATACTATTTATTTAGAGTATTATCCTGAAATGAATGCATTGAATATCTTATCTCCAGAAGAACTTAACATTATTGTGAGAGTGAATGATAAAGAATTGGTTGTAGAATATATTGATTTTGATACACAAACAAATAGATATTCTTATATGGTAGAGAATATTCATAAGAATGTTAAGATAACAATCGATATCCAGAATAACTAAGGGCAGGCAGCTGCCCTTTTATTGTGTTCTCAAATGAGAACACAATTACGTATTCTTGCATCAGTGTTCTCAATTTTGAACACTATTGCATATTTTTACTCGAGTGTTCTCAAATTTGAACATAAATTGAATTAATTAAGATAATATGATATAATCTAATCAGAATAGAGGTGAACAACATGATTGAAAGAAAAGAATACTTAAAGCAGTTATTATCCTGGAAAGATCAAAGTATTATAAAAGTACTTACCGGAATTAGACGTTGTGGAAAAAGTACAATTTTAAAATTGTATCAAGAATATTTGTTAAATAATGGGATTGATCCATCACAGATTATTTCTATTAACTTTGAAGAACTTGAGTATGAAGATCTACAGGATTATAAAAAACTCTACCAATACATTAAAGATAGATTAGTAGAGAATAAGATGATGTATATTTTTCTAGATGAAATACAGAATGTTCCTTCTTATGAAAAGGTTGTAGATAGCCTTCACGTAAAAGAGAATATAGATATCTACATTACAGGTTCTAATTCGTATATATTTTCTGGTCAGTTAGCTACTTATTTAAGTGGTCGATATATTGAAATACCTGTTCTCCCTTTATCATTTAAAGAAGTCTATAATCCACAGACAAATAAAGAAGAGGCTTTTCAAAAGTATATAAAAACAGGTGGTTTTCCTTATATCAATCAAATACAATTACTAAATGAGCAAATTGATATGTATCTAGAAGGAATCTACAATACTGTGATTGTAAAAGATATTGAAGAAAGAATTAATAGAAAGAATCCAAAGAATGTAACTGATATTGCATTACTTAAAGCTATATCCAAATATTTATCAAGTGTTGTTGGAAGTCCTGTTTCTATACGTAGTATTACTAATTATTTCAAATCTAATGAAAGAAAGACTTCTCCTAATACTATCAGTAATTATGTTGAAGCATTATGTGAATCTTATCTTTATTACCCAGTAGAAGTCATGGATGTTTCAGGTAAAGAAGTCTTAAAGTCAAATAAGAAATACTATATTGTAGATCCAGGAATTCGTAATTATATTCTTCCAAAGCAATTCTATGATTTGGGATTCACAATTGAAAATATTGTGTATCTAGAATTACTTAGAAGAAGATATAATGTGAATATCGGACGAAGTGGTCGTACAGAAGTCGATTTTATCGCAAAAAGAAATGATGTATATACTTATATACAAGTCACTGCATCACTTGTAGACGAAAATACATTCAATAGAGAAATTCGTCCTTTGAAACAAATTGAGGATAATTATGAAAAAATCATCCTCACTTTAGATAGATATACGCTAGGAAACTATGAAGGTATCAAAGTGATCAATATAATTGATTGGTTATTAGAAGAATAGGCTGTAGCAACGAGGTTTGCTACAGCCTATTTTTTAGGCGCCAAATTATATGGTGTAGCTGAAAATATCGATTAAATCATATTGAGATCTTTATATCTAATCAGTTTTAAGCGCCTTATTATTTAATGTCCTTGAGATGGAATCTCACATTAAATAGTAGATAGCCTTCTTAGATCAAATATAAAAAAGTGCTGTAACGCTCAAGGTAGTAGTAAGTACTGTCTATTCGTTGCAGCCCCTTTATAGTAATTAAAACAAGCTTATCCAATGATAATCTTTATTGTATAGAAGTGTATCTCTATAAGCAGATGTATTTATTCAACGTTTTTTCACTATTTATATTTTTATTATCTATTGATTAATATCAAGGCTGATACTTTCTAAAATCAAACGGATCTTCTCGCTCAAAAATCTGAGCCCATCTTGCAGATATAAATCTGGCATATTTGAAGTCTTCTAGTCCATAATCACCAGATGAATAAGCATCATTGCATTCTACTACTATTGTTTTATGATCACTTGTCACACCAATATCAATAATGCAGGCTGCTGGTCTTTCTTCCCATGTTCTAAAATCCTTCATAATCTGATCAATGACATGTGGATCATATGTATAATGATAATCCCCTTTATATGGCTTTATATCATAAATTTCATCATAATAAATAAAACATCGCCATTCTCTTCTAATATCTATTGCTTCACTGCATATGACTTCATAGTTTTCTTCACAATTACCACATCCAACTAAATCTTTGATACTCTTTATAACTTTTCCTGTAAATACTTTTGACCTAACCGGTTTAACAAACCATCCAGCAGACCATTTTTCCACATGAGAAGAAATAGAATCAATCGTATCATACCAAATCTTTCGTCCTAAATACTTCTTTAAGCATTCAGGATAATCATCAACATGAACATCATCATACCCAAACTTTCTAAATATTTCTTCACATTGATAAATATAATCAACTACTATATCTTCTTTTGTAACGACATCGTATATATCATCTAATAGTTCATAGGGTATAATTTCACAGCCTAATTCACTAAAGCCATATATTGCTTTTGTAAATGTTTCACTTTTCCCAATAACTAATCCAGAATTAGAATTCTTTTTACATTTTACGTAAACCTTCATATGTTTCACCTACTTCTTGTTGTTCAAATATTTATAGAGTATTTTATAATACGTTTCATAATCAAGAGAATATGGCAAGCCTGAAACTCCATCTCACATTTATTATACTCTATATTTTATTATTATGTATTGAGTTAGACTTCTATGACACCTTTAATTAGGGGTTAAAATAAATTATTGTAAAGTATATGACTGATATTTTCCGAGTATTTCTTTTTCAGTATTATAAGCTCTTAGAAATAATTCTATAGCTTGATGATGCTCTCCAAAATGAGCATAATAAGCAGCAAGATTGTTTAATCTTGCCAACGTGTCTTGGTGATGTAAGCCAAGTACTTGTTCTGATAATTCATATACCTGTAGACCACACTGTATGACTTGATTGCAGTCCCCTAATTTATCATAATAATCAGATAAATCATCTAATGTGCTTAATGTATCGGAATGATTTTCTCCTAAGGTTTCTTTATAGAAAGCATATAGTTGTTGAGTTAAATATACTGCAAGATCATAGTCATTAGAATCGACTGCATCTTGGATGGTTTTTAAGAGTGTATCTACTTTAATCATAGTAAAACCTCCTTAGTTCATCTTGTAAAGGACGAAGAGAAAAAATAGCAACAACTAAAAAAGAGATAGCATTTTTCATGCTATCTCTCAAGAGGTAGAATTTTATGATCTTCTTTTTCTCTTAAGTAACATTGCACCTGCAACTGTCATCATAGAAATCCAGCTTGCAATTGATGTAGCATCGCCTGTCTTAGCAGGTTTCTTATCGTTAGTTGGATCTTTTGGAGTTTCCTTATCAGATTCATTTAATCCTTCTACTTTTACGATGAAGTCTGCTGAGAATGATTTTCCTTCGGCATCTGTTACTGAGATTGTAACAAGTACATCTGTATCCTTCTTAGGTGTAGTGACTTTACCATCTAATGCGATGATATCTTCAGGACTTACCTGAGTAATCTTGATGTTGTAACCTTCTGGAACCTTAGGAAGAACAAGTTCTTTTTTGCCCTTCTTAATCACTGATGGTACTTTATTACCAGCAATGATTGCATCTAAGATATCTTTTGATGAAGGTGCTGTTGGTGTTACTTCTACTTTCTTAAAGTTTGCTTTAAGTGTAGTATTTGCGTTTACTTCAAATGTATATGGATTAGAAGTACTTACTACTTTTCCATCTGCATCTGTCCAGTTTACAAATTCATAACCATCATTTGCTGAAGCTGTTAATTTCGCTTTTGTACCTTCTTCATAAGTACCATCTGATTTATCCATAGAAACAGTTCCCATGTTCTTATCAGTTTCTACAATAACTGTATATGTCTTAGCAGGTGCTTTTTCAACAGTGACCTTGATTGTAGCCTTTAATCCATCTGGATTTACTAAACCTTCTGGTAACGTGAATGTACCTTCTAATACATATGTCTTGCATTCATCTGCATTATAAGCATTCTTATTCCAAGTAACATCTACTTCTTCTGTTTCATTGTTTCCAAATGTAACAGTAATCTTTTCTGGTAGATTTAACTTATCAAATGAAGTGCCCTGTAGAACAGTCAAATCATCTAACTTCTGAATACTTGTGATCTTAACATCTGCTTCTGCAGATTTTTCAAACTTCGCAATTAAAGATGTATTACCCTTTACATTGAATGTGTATTCTGCTTTATCAGATACTTTTTCACCGTTAGGACGATACCATCCCTTAAATACATATCCTCTATTAGGTGTTGCAGTAACAGTTACAGATTTACCTGCTGCAACTTCCTGACCACCACTTACTTTTCCACCTTTTTCTGCTTCTACATAAACAGTATAAGTGTTATTAGTTACTTCTTTATTCGCAATATTGAATTCAGAAATAGCAACCCATCCATCATTTGACTGACTTGCAACAAACTTGAATCCATAAACATTCTGTTTATCAAAAGTAAATACTTTTTCTGACTTGTTAGCTGCAAATGTCTGATCTTTTGCTACTTCTACCCATTCTCCGTCTTTCTTAGTCTGGATATAAAGTGATGCTTTAGTGACCTGACCGCTGTTAGAGTCCTGACGTGGTGTAAATGATACCTGGTTGATTTCATATGCTTTATCAAACTTGATTTCAGTCCAGATACTTCCATCAGCACCCTTACCGCTTCCTGCTCCACCTGATGTAGTAGGAACCTTATCTTTTGTAGCCTGTGACCAGTCTGAATGCCAGATTGTAGAAGCTTTATTATCAAATGCCATACCGATAATACCTTCATTCTGACCACCGTGAGCTGTTGGTGTTTCTGATTCTGCTTTTCCTGTCCAAGCTGCTTTGTTGTAAAGATCTACTTCTGGTGCTTTTTCAGTGACTACTACGTTATCAATAACTGCAGAAACTGTTTCTGTCTTAGAACCGATTCTTTCTAATGGTAATGCGAAAGTTGCATGTGTGATGTTTTCTTTCTTTACAATATCATTATGAATGAATTTACCTTTTGCATCACATACATATTCACCATTAACATAAAGACTTGTCTTCTGCTGATCTGTAGTGATTGCGATATTGACTGTCTTACCTACAGGTAATTCATAATCAAAATAGTAGTTATAAAGTTCTCTTGTGAATCCTAACTTACCATCTTCCATGATTCTGATATCATGTGTTCCATAGTCAGCATCTGATTCAAATAGGATATCTCCTGGTTTAGCAGGTTTCTTTAACTTAATATCAAATGATAACTTATTTCCATTTCCAAGCTTCTTAATTGGAGAAGTGACATAACTTACGCCATCCTCTAGTACTAATGCCTTGTCTTTTACTTCAGCATTCTTACCTGTTTTAAGATCACGTTTGTTTTCAGAACTATCTTTTAAGCCATTATTGAAATCATAGCTTTCATAGTTTTCACCTTTTTTATTTTCTTTGTAATAAGGGTTTGTATTAGGTCCTGTTCCCTTATCCTGAGCGAGTTTTGCGAGCGCATCGGCACTGCCTTTTTCCTTACCAGTCGCAGCCCATGTCTTTTCTGCATAGAATGGTAATGCGTCAAAGAAACGCCAGTATAGATCAGATTCACTTAAACCTGATGCGCTCTTATCGATGTTATCACTCCATAATGCGAATGCAGCACCTAACATCTGATCATCACCAGCAGGAACATACTTATAAGCGCCACCTTTAACTCTTACTTTATTTGCTTCAAACTGGTTGAAGATTCTATTTACGTTTAATAAGTCACCATAAGCATTGGCACGTCCTTTGTTTCCATTTGGAACCATATAACCAAAGTCATCAATTGTATTAATAAGCTTATAGCCCATATCATACATTTCAATACCATCTGCCCAGTCAGCTGACCAAAGGTTCATTTCTACATTATCAATAGCTTCTCTCTTAATCTGAGTCACTGGATTATCTTTGATCCAAGTTAAACCACCCCACATACGTACTGTATTTGTTTCTTTTAGGTGAGGAACTAAATCATTAACGAATCCACGATATGCTGTATAGTTTGATAAGAATTCATCTGCACCGATATGTACAGTTGTTTCTCCATCAAATACTGGATTAGCACCTTTTGTATAATCATCAAAGATTTCTTTGATCTTATCTTTTGTTTCTTTCTTAGAGACATCAAGATGGTCAATAAGTGGTCTGTTTCTATTTAATGGTGATACCTTATTCTGAACCATTAATTCTGGCCATACTTTAGTAAATGAAGTTGCATGGGCAGGAACATCAATTTCAGGTACTACCTTCATACCAAGGGCTCTTTCACCCTGAATGAATTCTCTGAAGTCCTTCTTAGAAATAGAATAGTCTTTTGCAGTAGGTGTTTCACCTTTCGCATTAGATAATCCTGATTCTAGACGGAATGCTTCATAGGCTTTAAATGCTTCATTTTCATTATCACCTTTACCATACTGTTCTAAGAAGATATAGTTATCAGATAAATGAGTCTGTAAGTCATTCATCTTATAGTAACGCATTGTTCTTGCAACTTCCTTCATCATATCTAATGAAACTGGTTTACGTGCTACATCGAATAAGAATCCACGTGTCTTGAAACGAGGATAGTCACGCATTTTACCAATCTTATAGCCTTCATTGTCTTCTTTATACATCTGAAGGATTGTCTGCATACCATACATGTTACCTGTTATATGAACAGAAGCAACATTGATACGGTCTTTCTGGATATCCATTGTATATCCTTCATCACCTAGAAGAGTATCTGGTGCTTTTAATTCAAAGTTGAATGCATTAGCCTGAGAAGCACCTTTTTTCACTGTAAGGTTAATACCTGTGAAATCTTTATAATCACGTACAAATTCATCTACAACAGCTTTTAACTTATCATCTGTATAAGTTACTGTCTTTAATGAGTTAACAGAAACCTGTTCTGTTGAGTTTGAATGCCATTCCTGGATTTCTGGAATAACAGTAGGTTTCGCATTCTTACCTGTCACTTGTTCATTCATGCCTTTTACAACATAGTCAACATCTGCAGTCTTCTTTTCTTTTCCTGTAGAAGTTTCTGTAACTACATAAGAGACTTTTACATTCTTGTCAACTAATGGATGTACAATCTTACCATCAGCACCAATGATCTGTTCAAGGTCTGCACCATTGATTCTTACAGTAAATCCTTCTGGTACAGCTGGCATATCTAATGTATTCACATCTGCTTCAATTGTCTTACTCTGAGATTCAATAGAAGAGACAACAGAGTTTAGAGTAGCAGTCTGTGCTGTTTGTTCATTAGAATAAACCTCCATTTCAGCAATACTTACGTTATTCCAAGACGTAGCTTCAGCAACAAAGTTACAAAGCTTTAATTCTTTTGCTTCAATAGGTTCATTGAACTTAACAACAACTTCGTTATTATAACCGTCACCCTTTTTTGTATTAGTAAAGCTCTTTGCAAGTTTTTCTACACCATCTTTATCTTTGTATTTAATATCAAAGCTCTTTACGTTAGATGGCATTGGAGCAACATCTCTTTCAAAGAAATGAATCTTAAGTTCCTTAACGAGAGTCAATCCAGCAAATTTAGTATTTAACCAGATATTAGTAGTTGGAGTTTCATAATCACTTGCCCAGCGGTTCGCTTTTTCTGTACTTCCATCTTTTACTTTATCTGGACTAAGTGTATTAGCTTCACTACTTGATGCAGTGACTGTAGCGTTTGCCATATGGTTTTTATTAGGCGTAGCATCTGCTTTTTCTACAATCTTACTATAGACTTCAATTTCATTGATTCCGACATTTTTCCAGTTGATTGTACCTCCATCTGCAGAAAGTACAGTGACCTTTACTTTAGTGGCTTGATGATCTTTATCTAGCTGAATGATTTCAGCTTGTTTTGCCTTAGTAGTCTTTCTATATACTTCTTTATATTGTCCGTTTTCTTCTAATTCTACTTTATAGCCTAGAATATTCTGTGCATCATCCGTTCTTTCGAAATTGATATTAATCTGACGTACTGTCTTTTCTCCACCTAGATTAATTTCAATCCATTCATTGTCTGCCTTATTCTGTGCTGTTCCCCAGCGCGTCTTAATATCACCATCTACTGCTTTGTCTGGTGATGTGCTGTTTACTTCATAACTACTTGCATTAACAGTACATCCTTTAGCAAGATTTAAGTTTTCTACAGCATAGACTGGTCTTACATCAACAAATGCAGCATTCGCAATCATGACAGTTGCAACTAATCCAATAACACCTTGTTTCTTGTTCATTATCCCTTTTCCTTTCTTTTCTATATAGGACCAACAAAAAAGACCAAAGTACCCCTCTAAAAAAGAAGGTTTACTTTGGTCTTGCCTAATTCAATAGTAACAATCCTATACGTTTTTCGTCATGTGAAATGATAGCACTTTCAATATACTTATTCAAGTATTTTTTTATAAAATTATCTTGCGTCTGATAAATTACTATTAAAATACTGTATTGGTAGAATATGCACTTTATCGAGGAGTATAATTATATATATAAATTATACATACAAGGAGGATTGATTTGTTATGGAATTAGGTTTAAAGGATCGAGTCTGAATATTACGGAGTGGCAAGGCCACTCCATACGGTAAAATAAGTCCATACGTTACGCTAGAAAAGTCCAGAGAATCCGTTAAACAAGTCCACCATATTTAATATGAAGATTAACACCTCTTGGTTGTAAAATGGATTTGATAAGTAATAAATACTTATCAAATCTTGC
>OLGA01002824.1_pt1 | contig 11772 bp, 10 predicted proteins | sample 1604881 | NCBI WGS metagenome assembly OLGA01 (sample SAMEA3888896, study PRJEB22519) | human gut metagenome | biome: human gut; feature: human-associated habitat; material: faeces | place: Denmark | collected 2009
GGCACGGCGCAGCCGTGACTGAAGGAGTCAGGTGGCTCCTATACTCCTTCCACCGCCTGCGGGCGGTCCCCCTCCCTCGAAGAGGGAGGTCTGGGGCTTCGCCGGTCAAGGCCTTCGGCCTTGCCGTCGATTACACATAGGGGCTTTGCGGTCGCCCCTATGACCCTTCGCGCGCTCCAAGAATCGTTTTGATAACATCGGGCTTCAACCATCATTTCCGTTGATTTCCTGTTTTCTGTGAGAAAACAGTTGAATCTTGTTTCTGTTTTTTGCCCGACGAGGGAGAGGAGGATATGGGCATCCATCGGTTACGCTCCGCGGCGCAGATGATCGACAGGCCGCTGGGCGAACGAATCCGAACATACGAGGGAGGAATAATTTTATGACCGGTATTCCGTTGATTATCGCCTTTTTCATCATGGTTGTCGTGATGATCGTCGCCATTTCGAAATTTAAGATTCATCCGTTCCTGTCCATCATGGGCGTGTCGCTGATTCTGGCGCTGCTGGCGCTGCCGCTGGCCAAGGTGCCGGGCACCATCGGCGCGGGCTTCTCGGGCACGTTCTCCTCGCTGGGCATCGTCATCATTCTGGGCGCGATGATCGGCTTCTTCCTTGAAAAGACCGGCGCCGCGCTCACCATGGCCGACTGGGTTATCCGCCGCGTGGGCGACAAGCACCCGGAATTGGCCATCCTGCTGATGGGCTGGATCGTCTCCATTCCCGTGTTCTGTGACTCCGGCTACGTCATCCTCAACCCGATTCGAAAGGCCATCGTCAAGAAGACCGGCGTTTCCGCCGTCGCGATGGCGGTCGCGCTGAGCGCCGGCCTGTATACCTCGCATGTGTTCATCCCGCCGACGCCGGGCCCGATCGCCGCGGCGCAGTCGCTGGGGCTTGAAAGCCACATGCTGATGGTCATTCTGGTGGGCTTCCTGGTCTCCATCCCGTCTCTGGCGGCGGGCTACTTCTACGCGCGCTACATCGGCAAGAAGGTTCACGCGGCCGATGAGGACAGCAACGAGACGACCAAGAGCTATGACGAGCTGAAGGCCGAGTTCGGCCAGCTTCCGGGCGCGGGCATCTCCTTCGCGCCGATCGTCATGCCGATTATCCTGATGGCCGTCAAGTCCATCGTGGATATGGCCAAGTGGACGGGGCTCTTCGCGCAGATTCTCCAGTTCCTGGGCACGCCGATGATCGCGCTGACCGTCGGTCTGATCATCTCCGTCGCGACGCTGTTCTCGGCGGGCAAGGGCAAGGAATTCTACGCGCTGGCGGATGAGACGCTGCGCACCGTCGGTCCGATCCTGTTCGTCACCGCCGCGGGCGGCGTGCTGGGCAAGGTCATCTCCGAGGCGGGCATCGTCACCTACATCACCGAGCATGCGTCCTTCCTGTCCAACGTCGGCATCTTCTTCCCGTTCATCATCGCGGCCATCCTCAAGACGGCGCAGGGCTCGTCCACCGTGGCCATCACGACGACGGCGGGCATTCTGGGTCTGTACTCGGCGGAAGGCTCCCTGATGAGCGCGCTGGGGCTGACCTCTCCGTTCGCCGCCGCGCTGACCGTCATGGCCATCGGCGCGGGCGCGATGACCGTTTCCCACGCCAACGATTCCTATTTCTGGGTCGTCACCAACTTCGGCGGCATGAAGGCCGAGGACGGCTACAAAACCCAGACGATGTGCACCCTGCTGATGGGTCTCGCCAGCATCGTGTTCATCTGGATCATCTCGCTGTTCTTCCACTAAAAAACGCTTCTATCTGCAACCTGAGGCGGGATGGGATGCTGTCCATCCCGCCTTTTCATCCTGCTTTTATCCCAAAATAAGGAGGTCGTCATGCATATGACGGAAGATGCAAAACGCATCATTGACGATTCGATTCGGGCGGTTCTGCCCGACGCCGCCGTTTACCGCGCGCTGGAAGGGCGGTGTTTTGACCGCCCCGTTACCGTGATCGCCATCGGAAAGGCCGCGTGGCGCATGGCGAACGCGGCGGCAAAGGCGCTGGGGGAGAACCTCCGCGAGGGCGTTGTCATCACCAAATACGGCCACAGTGAGGGCGATATCCCGCGCATGACCATCTACGAGGCCGCCCACCCGATTCCGGACGAGGCCGGCGTGGCGGCGACGCGGGCGGCGCTGGCGCTGGCGGATCGCATGACCGCGCAGGACGAGGTGATTTTCCTGGTCTCCGGCGGCGGCTCGGCGCTCTTTGAGCAGCCGCTTGAAGGCGTGACGCTGGATGACTGCGCGGAGATCACGCGGCAGCTTCTGGCCTGCGGCGCGGACATCGTGCAGATCAACACCATCCGCAAGCATCTTTCCGCCGTCAAGGGCGGCCGCTTTGCCCAGCGCTGCGCGCCCGCGCATGTGCTGGCCATCGTGCTCAGCGACGTGCTCGGCGATTCGCTGGATTCCATCGCTTCCGGGCCGTGCTATCCGGATCGCTCCACCTGCCGGGACGTCGAGCAGCTCATTGAGCGCTATCATCTGGTCATCCCGCCGCACGTCCTGCCCGCGCTGCAAACGGAAACGCCCAAGCAGCTCCATAACGTGGAGACGCAGATCACCGGCAACGTCCGCGCCCTCTGCGACGCGGCGAAGGCCTCGGCCGAGGCGCTGGGCTATCGCACGCTGACGCTGACGACGACGCTCAACTGCGAGGCGCGGGAAGCGGGCGCGATGCTCGCGTCCGTCGCGCGGGAAATCCGCCAGAGCGGCCAGCCGCTCGGCTTCGTCCGTGACCTGCTTCTTTACGGCCTCGGCCTCTGCCAGCTTGCTGGGATCTTTCTTGGCCTGTCCCATCAGCATACCAACCTGCTTGCTGAGCCGGTTGCGGTCAGCGCGGAGCTGGTCGGCCTCCTGAATGTTAGCCCGGCGCTGAGTGTCCAGCGCAATGACCTCGTCTACCAGAGGCAGCTTTTCATCCTGAAATTTCTTCTTGATGTTTTCCTTTACGGCATCCGGGTTCTCCCGGACAAACTTCATATCAAGCATATTTCTTCCTCACTTCTCATTTATATTCATTTTGAGTTTTCTCACGAATTCAAAATCGCTTCCCGCAGCTCCAGATACCGCTGAGCGGGAGCGGTGATGCCGTCCGGCGCGGTATCGGGCAGCAACTCTGCCAGTCCCTGATCACTGATCTCCTGCAGGGTCAGGCGGCAGCCGTCCAGATTTCCGGCGGCATACTCCTGTTGAAGATTGTACAGCGCCAGCAGGGCGTCGTTTTCCTTTTCCAGCGCGGCAATACTGTCGTCCTTGACCTTGGCGGCATCTTCCGCAGTGTCCCGCTCTTTCTGGGCTTCACTGAGCTGCTTTTGCAGATCAATGACCTGCTCCTGACTGGTCTGGATCTCCTGAATAGCGGAGACGGAATTTTGCAGCTGTCCCAGCGCTTCACTGTTGCTGCGCTGATGCGCCAGCAGGGAGAGGAACATCAGCATAAATGCCGCCAGAAACAGAATCAGGATGTAGACGATGACGGGCTTTTTGCCGGTATCCGGCGTTTCGGAGGAAGGGGTCACGTCTCCTCCGTCGGCTCGTTTTTCAAATTTCATGCCTGAGGTCCTTCCTTTGCTTTGTTGATTTTTATAAGGGCCAGCGCGTCCAGCAGATCGTTCAGATCATCCAGACCGTAATATTCCAGCTCAATGCGGCCCTTTTTCCGGCCGGAAACGATCTTTACGCCCCGGCAAAGCTTGGCTTTCAGCTCGTTCTGTGCCTCGGCAAGATAATCCACCTCATCGTTCCGGGGCTTTTTCGACTCCTTTTTTTCAGCGGACAGCCGCTTTACCAGCGCTTCCGTCTGCCGGACGGACAGTCCCCCGGCAATAATGGCGTTGGCGGCGCTTTCCTGGAGGGAGGGTGAGAGGGGAACCAGCGCCCGCGCATGACCGGCGGTGAGTTTATTTTCCTCCACCAGCTTCCGCACGGAGGGGGACAATCCCAGCAGCCGCAGGGCATTGGTAACGGCGCTGCGGGATTTGCCCACCCGCTGGGCGGCCTCCTCCTGGGTCATATGGTAGGTTTCAATCAGGGACTGGAACCCGGCGGCTTCCTCCATGGGGTTCAGATCCTCCCGCTGGAGGTTTTCAATCATGGCCAGCTCGGCGGCCTTGCGGTCGTCAGCTTCCATGACGATTACCGGCACTTCCTGCAAGCCCGCCAGTCTGGCGGCCCGCCAGCGGCGTTCACCAGCAATGATTTGATAGTAGCCAGAGGACAGCTTCCGCACGGTAAGGGGCTGGATGATGCCGTGTTCCGTAATGGAATCCGCCAGTTCCTGTAAGGATTCTTCATCAAAATGCTTTCGGGGCTGGCCGGAATAGCTTTCCACCTGAGAGATCGGTATGGACAGGCTGCCGCTGGATTCCGTTTTCATCACATCGTCGCCCAGCAGGGCGCCGAGACCTTTTCCAAGGCCGGATGGTCTTTTCGATGCCATAGAAAGAGACTCCTTTCTACTGTTTTGACAGGAACTCTTTTGCAAGAGCCTGATAGGCTTCCGCACCGCGGGAGGTGCGGTCATAGGCGTTGATGGGCTTGCCGTGGCTGGGCGCCTCGGACAGCCGGACATTGCGGGGAATGACGGTGGCGTAGACCTTGCCGGGGAAGTAGTGTTTTACTTCCTCCGCCACCTGCATGGCGAGGTTGGTGCGGCCGTCGAACATAGTCAGAAGCACCCCTTCCAGAAACAGCCTGGGGTTCAGAGACCGCCGCACGATGCGGACGGTGTTCATCAGATCGCTCAGCCCTTCCAGCGCAAAATACTCGCCCTGCACCGGCACCAGAATACTGTCGGCAGCGCAGAGAGCGTTGAGGGTCAGCAGCTCCAGAGAGGGAGGGCAGTCAATAAAAATGAAGTCGTAGTTGTCCTGAATCTGCTGCAGGGCGTCTTTCAGCAGATATTCCCGCCGGTCCATGCCAATCAGCTCGATTCCCGCACCCGCCAGCGCTTTGTTGGAGGGCAGAACATCACCGTATTTGGTATGTACCACAGCGTCCGCAGCAGGCACGTCCGACACCAGCACCTCATAGATCCCCTTGGAGACGGTTTTATCCACCCCCATGCCGGAGGTGGAGTTGGCCTGCGGATCGAAGTCGCACAACAGAACCCGCTTGCCCTGTTCACACAGGGCTGCCGCCAGATTGACACAGGTGGTGGTTTTGCCCACGCCGCCTTTCTGATTCACAATGGAAATGATTTTTGCCACAGGCCACCTGCTTTCCGGGTATTTACCCTGTTTCTTTACAACGATCCTATTATACCAAGGCGTTTCCTGCGTTTCAAGGTATTCCGGCAAAAAAACGAGATTTTGAGACAACTTTTTCTATAGAGGGTTTCACGTGAAACATTGCAGCGAGTGTAAAGGAAAATCCCCGTCAGCCGTCAGACTGCCGGGGATGTTTCACGTGAAACACGGTTCTATGTTGTCAGCAGCAGCCCTTGATGGGGAAGAAGTGTCAAGGGGAGAACATTGTCAGCGGGAGAAAGGGCTTCGCTGGAGAGAAGATCGCGGGCGGTATCCCCGAACCACGGCAGCGTCAGGGTTTGCGGGGTATCGGCGGCGTTGACCACAGTGGTCAGCAGCTGACCGTCCAGCTCTCTGGCAAAGACCAGCAGGGAGCCGGCCGTCCAGCGCCAGTGCAGCTGCCCGGTCTGTAATGCGGGCTGCTCCCGGCGCAGATGGGCAAGCTTGGAAAAGAATGACTTCAATTCGGAATCCTCCTGCCCCCACGGATAGCCCGCCCGGTTAAATGGATCCTCCCAGCCCTCCATACCGGCTTCATCGCCGTAATAGACGGTAGGCGCACCGGGAAAAGTAAACAGTACCAGCGCCGCTAACCGGAGGCGCTTCAGACCCAGCTGCCGCCGAGCAGAGGAGAGGCGGAAAACGGCCCGCTCCTCCTTGGAGTCAGGTACATGATCCGCCCCTAAAACGGTCAGAATACGGGGGGTATCATGGGTACTGAGAAAATTCATCAGGGAATAGAAGGCGTGGGGCGGATAGTTTTCCCGCAGCGATTCCAGCGCTTCCCGGAATTCGTCAGCGTCCCCGCCCAAGAGATAGGCGATGAGGGCAGTGCGGAAAGGATAATTCATCACGCCGTGAAGCTCCTGCCCCAGCAGATAGCGCCGCCGCATGGAGTAGGCAATTTTGGTGGTGGCGTCCTCCCAGACCTCGCCCAGCAGGAAGCTGTCCGGCGCAGTTTCCTCCATGGCAGTGCGGATCTCCCTAATGAAATCGTCCGGCAACTCATCCGCCACGTCCAGCCGCCAGCCGGAAGCTCCGGCCCGCAGCCAGTGCCGCACCACGGAATCCTGTCCCCGGATGATGAAATCCCGGTAATCCGGCGCATCTTCCCGGACGGCAGGCAGCGTCCGGATCCCCCACCACGCGTCATAGTCTGCGGGCCACGGATGAAAGCTGTACCAATGATAATAGGGGGAGTCGGGACTCTGGGCAGCGCCGGTATCCGAATAGAAGCCGTCGGCGTTGAAATAGCGGCTCTGGGAGCCGGTATGGTTGAATACGCCGTCCAGAATCACCCGGATACCGCGGCGCTTCGCCTCCTGACAGAGATGGTGAAAATCGTCCTCCGTGCCAAGCATGGGGTCAATGGCACGGTAATCGGCAGTGTTGTAGCGGTGGTTGGAGGCAGATTCAAAAACGGGGTTCAGATACAGCACTGTGACGCCGAAATCCGCCAGATCGTCCAGTTTGGAGAGGATACCTTGCAGAGAACCGCCGAAAAAGTCGCAGTTCCGCACTTCACCCTGTGCGTCAGGCCGCCAGTCCGGGAGATTTGACCAGTTTTCATGAATTGTCCGGCTGCCGACCATCCCGGCAGGGTCCGGCAGCTCCAGACGGCAGAACCGATCCGGGAAAATCTGATACACAACGCCGCAGCCGAACCATGCAGGGGTGGAAGACTCCTCATAGACCGTCAGCTGCCAGCTCTGCACATTCTCTCCGCCATGATAGCCGGAGCGGTCAAGGAGGATGGAACTGCCGTCCTCCCGGAACAGCCGAAACCAGTACCACACCAGTTCCGGCTCCGCCGGTGCGGAAAAGATACCAGAAAAACGATTACGATCGCCGTCCTGGCCGGTGCAGGGGAGTTCCAGTTCTGCCGTTTGACCGGAAAATTCCCGCTGCGTTACCAGAACACAGCGGGACCAGCCCTCCCTGCGGAGGGGACGGACGGTATAAGACACGGCGGTACCACAGGGGACAGCGCCGTAGGGCTTTTTGCAGGATTCACTGCGGGAATCAAACACAAAGGGATCAAGCATGGGAAACCTCCCGGAGCAGAAGTTGAGAATCAGGGGATCAGCTGGTTTTCCGGGACGATGGAAACCGTATCCTCCCGGCTAAAATAGGAATTGATGATGTCCACGGCTGTGGTGGCCAGCACTGCGCCGGCATCCGCCTTTTCCAGCACCAGCGCCACGGCAATTTCGGGATCGTCATAGGGGGCAAAGGCCACAAACACGCCGTTTTTCATGGAGCCGCCGATCTGGGCGGTGCCAGTCTTGGCACCTGCGGAGACCACGCAGTTCTGGAAGGGAACGGCCACGGAGCCGCCATTGGTGGTGTAGCCCAGCATACCCTTTTTCACGGCCTGGAGGGTGGAATCGCTGATGTTCATGGTGTTCAAAGGCTCCGTGCTGCCGGTGGCGATGATCTCGGAATTGTCGTAGGACTTCACGCTTTTCAGCAGGTGGGCGGGACAGTGCTTGCCGCCGGACACCAGCGTGGCAATGTAGTTGGCCAACTGGAGGGGGGTGTATTCCTGGTTGGCCTGGCCGAAAGCCGCCCAGGGGGCCTGGTCCTGGCCATTCTCATTGACCGCCTGACTGCCGGTGTTCTCACCGATTTCGATGCCGGTAGGCTCGCCCAGGCCGAAAGCGGAGTAATACTCGTTCAGGGTGTCCAGCCCCATGCGGTAGCCCATCTCCATAAAATAGGTGTTGCAGGAGTTGGTGATGGCGGAGGTGACATTCATCCGGCCATGGCCGCTGCGCTTCCAGCAATTTGTTCGGTTTTCCCAGGTGGCGCTGGGGTATTTCCAATAGCCGGGATCGAAAATAGTTTCCGTGGTGGTGGTAACGCCGGATTCCAGAGCCGCCACAGCCGTGGCTGGCTTCAGGGTAGAGCCGGGAGCGTAGGGAGAGGAGGTGGCCCGGTTGAAAATGGGCTTGGCAGGGTCGGCTGCCAGCTCATTGTAGTCCTTTCGATAGGTGGAGAGGTCATAGGTGGGGCAGGAGGCCAGAGCCAGGATCTCTCCGGTGCCTACCTTGATGACGGCGGCGGCAGCGCCCCGGCTGTCCAGACCGTCCTTTTCGTTCAGCTGTGCCACCTTGGCGGCCAGCGTATCTTCCACCGCCTGCTGGAGATCCAGATCCAGCGTCAGCTCCACCGTGTAGCCGGAGCGTGGCTCTACCTTATAGTATTCTCCGGTAATTTTGCCGTCACTGTTGACGGAGGTGACCCGTTTGCCGTCGCTGCCACGAAGGTACTCCTCAAAGGCAGCTTCCGCGCCGGAAATGCCGATGGTGTCGCTGGCTTTGTAACCCTGCGCTTTCAGCTCGTCTGTGTAGTCGGAAATGCTGCCCACCAGACCCAGTACATGGGCGGCATAGGCGGTTTCGTAAGCCCGTGTGGAGGAGCGGCTGACCTTGGCCCCCTGAAATTCGCCGTCGCTGATAAGGGAGCAGAATTTCACATCCACATTTTCTGCCAGAACATAGGCGTTGTTGTTGATGCCCAGCTTCCGAAGCTGCAACTCATACCGCACGCCGGCAATGAGTCGGGCGTCCGTGTCGGAATAGTCGGCGGAGATTTTCAGATCGTCCCGCAGCCAGTCCATCAGTTGCGGGGGAGTGAAGCCCATTTGCAGCAGCAGGGCGGAGGTGAGCCGGGCCGTGTCGAAATTGTCCAGATCCGGGGTTTTGGCGGCGGTCTGACTGTCAGTGGCGGAATCCTCTGCCGCTGTGTCATCCGTTTCTGCCGGCTTCATAAGCTCCGAATGTGAGTTTACATAGTTCTCCAGAATTTCGCGGGCAGGCTTCAGCTCCCGGAGAAATTTGAAGAAATACCGCTTCTGTGTGTTGGTCAGGTCGTCCACGGTGAAGGCCGCAGGCGTGCTCTGAGAAACAGGCAGGTTGTCCACCCATTCCACGTTCTGCTCCCGGCACAGCTGCACCAGCCGCAGAATGGCCTCGTTCTGATCCGCCCTGTTTTTCAGCAGGGAGGGGTCAAAGGTTAGACTGTAGGTATACTGGTTGGAGACCAGCGTCCGGCCGGAACGGTCGGTGATGATGCCGCGGGAGGCTTTCACATCCTCCACGCGGGCGATGGCCTGGGTGGACTGGGCCAGATAGTCGTCATGGTGAACCACCTGAATATTGAAAAGCACCACCAGATAGACGCCCAGCACGGCCAGAGCCAGTGCGGACATCACGCGGAAGCGGTTGAATTGGGTGGGCTGTTGGTTCATGGGATACCTCTTTCAATCATCAATGTGGACACGGCGGTAGACCTTTCGGAACAGCCATGCCATGGGCAAACTCCAGGGCAGGGAGACGCACAGCTCCCGCAGCGTGACAGACAGCCCCGCCGTCCATGCGGCGTGGCCGGTGGCCCAGAGGACGATGCAGTGGAACACCCCGGTGAGAAGATAGGCCGGCAGAGATGCCGCGGCGGAGCAGAGATACCCTGCCGGGATGAGGCTCTGGGACAGCAGTCCGGCGGACAGTCCCACCAGAGGAAAGATCAGCGTGTAAAAACAGGGAATGGGGGAGGGGAGCAGCAGGTCGCAGAGGACGCCTGCTGCCAGCGCGTACACCGTTCCCGCGGCAGGCCCCTCAAAGGTGGCGGGCAGGGCGGCGATCAGGGGATAGAGAAAGGGAATGACGCCCCAGAGAGTGAACCGCTGAAGCACGGCTGCCTGCACCACGGCGCAGGCCAGACCTGCCAGAGCGTACAGAACCCATTTGATGATGGTGGCGCTGCGGGCCAGCATGGCGGTTCCTCCTTTCCGGGAATCCCGCGCCTGTGGGGTGCGGAATTCAGCTTACGATTTCAAAGGATTTGATGATGCAGACCTCCGTGAGACTGCCAAGGTCTGCCGCCGGGGTCAGCACGGCATAAACCGCCGTGTCGGAATCGTCCGCCTGCAGGCTGCTGACAGAGCCAATCACCAGATCCGGCGGCAGGTAGCCGCCCAGACCGGAGGTTACGATCAGGTCGCCTTCCAGCAGCTGGCTGGAAACAGGCAGGGAGTCCAGCCGCAGCTGACCGCGTTCCATCAGAGCAAAATCGCCGTTGGCGATGCCGATGTCCTGGGTGCGGTAGACCCGTGCGCCCAGAGAGGTGTCGGTGTCCACCACCGTCAGCACCGTGGACCAGTCGTAGCCCACTTCGCTGATGCGGCCTACCAGATTGCCCTGCCCGTCGATCACGCAGTCGCCTTCCTCCACGCCGTGGACGCTGCCCTTGTCCAGCGTCAGGGAGGAGGTCCAGTTGGTGACGCTGCGCTCCATCACAGTGGCGGTCTCAAAGTCGGAGAGATCCCGGCGCTGCTTCCGCAGGTCCAGAAGATCCCGGAGGAAAACGTTTTCCTGACTGTCGGCCTCGCCCTGCCGGACGGTGGCCTCCATCTCTGCAATCTGCTGCTTCAGGGCTTCGTTTTCTTCTTTGAGGGCGGTCACGTCCTCATAATAGTTCTGCTTATCCACAAACCACCCGGCCACGGAGGTACAGACCGCCCGGAAGGGGCTGGTGATGGTATTTGCCAGATCCACCAGCGGTGAGGTATTGGTGCTGAAATAGGACAGCAGTGCCAGCGCCACGGCAATGACGGCCCCGGCAAACAGGATCCATAATCCGTTGTTTTTCAAAAAGTCCTTCAAAGAAGCGCTCCTTTAGAAAAGTTCAAACGTAATCGTTTACAGCAACTTTACGCCAAACTGAGCCAGCATCCGGCTCAGCCGCAGGACAGGCAGCCCCATGACGTTGAAAAAGTCGCCCTCCAGCCGTTCCACCAGCAGAGCGCCCTTGCCCTGTACGCCATAGGCCCCGGCCTTGTCCATGGGCTCGCCGGTGGCAATATAGGCCCGCAGCTCGGATTCCGCTGCCGGGCGGAAAAAGACCCCGGTGGCCTCACTCTCCGTCAGAATGTGATTCCCCTGCCGGACGGTGACGCCGGTGCAGACCGTGTGGCGGCGGCCCTGAAGTTCCGTCAGCATCCGCAGAGCGTCGGCCTCATCACGGGGCTTGCCCAGCCGCTCCTCGTCCAGAAACACCATGGTGTCGGCGGTGATGACGATCTCCTCAGGGGTGCAGAGCTTTGCGGCGGCGTCCGCCTTTTCACGGGAGATGTACTCCACGATCTGGGCGGGCGACAGTCCGGCGGGATAGTGTTCGTCGGTTTCCGGCACGCGGATGTCAAAGTCCGTGATGCCGATGCGGTTCAGCAGTTCCTGCCGCCGGGGAGACCCGGAGGCCAGTACGATGTTAGACATAGCGGTTTCTCCTTATTTTCCGGTGGAGCCGAAGCCGCCCCTGTCGGGGCCGGTGAGATGCTCCACGCGGGTAAAGACCAGCGGGGGCTGGTTTTTCATAATGCGGAACTGGCAGATGCGGGTGTTCTTGTCGATGTGGACGTCCCGCGTTGCATACATGGGGACGTGCCATTGGTCGTTGTCCCCCCGGTAGGTGTAGTCCACCACCCCCATGGAGTTGGCTTGCAGCAGA
>OLGA01002825.1_pt1 | contig 11767 bp, 8 predicted proteins | sample 1604881 | NCBI WGS metagenome assembly OLGA01 (sample SAMEA3888896, study PRJEB22519) | human gut metagenome | biome: human gut; feature: human-associated habitat; material: faeces | place: Denmark | collected 2009
CCTTCAGCGTTTCACCAGTAGAGGGTGTGGAAGACGGGGTGCCGGAAGGGGTCGAAGAGGGTTGAGAAGAGGACGATGGGGTAGACGAAGGGAGCTGAGAAGGGATACCGGAGGAAGGGGAGGACGAGGGCGCAGACGAAGACTCCGAAGTGGTGAAGGAGCTCTCCGAAGGGGGAGGAGTAGAGGGGGTGCTGCTGGGAGAAGAAATCGGGTGGGAAGAGCTGCCCGAAGAGGACGAAGCGGAGGAGGCACTCCCGGAAGAAGCATGGGAGCTTTCCGGAGTGTTCCTGCTGCTCTCCGGGATGGGGAGCTCTTCCGAAGAGGCGTCGGAAGGATCCGACGTGTCCTCAGAGGAATCCATGGAGGGGAGCAGGTCAAAGTCCAGAGGAGATTCCCCGATATCCGGGCGGGAAGGCCCGGAGGAGACGGCCTCCACCTCATTTGCGGCGGCAATGGCGCCGGTGGAAAAAACGGCGGACACCGTTAAGCCGGAGGCGGCTAAAATTGCCGCCAGAACCAGAAGATACGTTTTGCGCATAGCCTTGCTTCCTTATTCGCCGTCTTCGGTGGAGATAGAAGGGGCATCCATGGGGCTGTCCCCGCCTTCCGGAGAAGAGGGCTCGCCGGGAGTGGGCTCTTCCGGCGAGGAGTCAGATTCCGGAGCGGAAGAGGATTCAGAGGGAGCATCCGTAGAAGAAGGATTCGGTTCAGAAGATTCCACCGGGGCAGAGCTTTCTTCGGGAATAGGAGGCTCCACAGAGGATTCGGAGGAAGGCTCGGAGGAGGCCGCCGGGGCGGAAGATTCCGGAGTGGAGGAGCTGGGGGTGGAGCTGGGCTTGGAGGGGACCGGCTCGGTCTCCACATAGAAGCTGGAAAAGTTCTCCCAGTCGCCGAAAGCGCCGCTTCCGTTTAAAAAGTCGTCAAAATCGTCCTTGGAGGGCTCGTGGGATTCCTCGGAGGAAGAGGCGTCCGGGTCGGGGGAAGAGGGGGAGAAGCCCTTAGAGGTAGTGGACACGTTTTCAAAAGAAGCGCCGATCAGCAGGGTCAGGCCGCAGAGAGCAAGAATCAGCGCCAGAAGCTGGAGCCAGATGTTCTTGAGGACGGCGTTGCAGATTTTTTTGAACATAGAGGTTCTTCCTTTCTCAATAGCGGCTGGGTCTGATGCGGTTTTCGTTGACGACGGCGTTTTCCACGTCCACCTCCGCACTCTCGCCGGGGCGGACCTTCCGGGCAACAATGCAGACCTTGGTGTTATACCGGTCGTTGGCGCAGGTCTGGATGGTCAGGAACTGGTCGGAGGTGTTAACATCCACGGTGGTCAGGAAAAAGCTGCGGGCGGTGATCTCGTCGATGTACCACTGGATCCGCTCTTCGTTTTTGGTGCGGACAAAATTGAAGTAGTTGAAGACCTCACCGATGCTGGAATCCGTGGTGGCTTCAAAGCAGGAGATCACCTTCCACTGGCTTTCTTCGCAGACGGTGTCAAAGGTGATGATCGGGGTGGTCTTATAAAACTCCAGATCCCGGTACTCCAAAAGGCTGTGGAACATGGCGCCAGAGTTCCAGTTGTGGCCGTAGATCAGAGTATTGGTGTTGAGCTCCGGGGTGATTTCGTTGCGGAAGTCCATGAAGGGGGTGCCTAATGTATCGTAGTCCCCTTCAAAGGAGTGGTCTAAGTAAAAATCGTTGTCCTCACACTGGACGATGGGGAAGTTGATGTTGGTGTTGGGAATGGTGAGCCAGCCCACCAGATCCGGGTTGATGGCGTAGGCGGCGGCAAATTTTGAAAGATAGCCGTCGGGGAGGCTGCTGACCTGCTCCTCAGTCGGGGGAGTTTCCAGCGCTTCCACTGCCCGTTCGATGACCTGATTGGAGCGGATCTCGGTGACGGTGTCTTCCGAAAGCTGGATGCCTGCCCAGACTCCGGCGGCGATGGAGGCTAAAAGCAGCAGCTTTATTGCTACGTCCCCGAATTTATCCCCGGGCCACGGGAGGAAGAACTGCAAAAGCCGCAGGGGGAGGGGGATGTTGCACAGACGCCGGTAGGGGCGGATGGGGCCGAAGGCGGAAAGGCAGGACACGTCCTCTGTGAGAAAGCCGCTTAAGAGGTTTAACGCCTTATCCACGGCCTGCTGGCGCTGGCGGGCGGGATCCTCGTCGGCGGAGAAGGGGGTGGATTCGACGGAGATCCACGTCCGGGCGCCTTTGTTCACGCTAACGGCGGTGTAGATGGGGCCGCCTGCGGAGCCGGTGGCGGCGATGCCTGCGGCGGCTTTATCCCGGCGGCGGATGCCCTCCGCCATGGCGATGGCGGCTTCCTTGGAATGGACGCCGTATTTGCGGCAGACGGCGTTGGAAACGCCTGCCAGACGGTTCATGCCGTCGTTGTCCAGAACGATCACGCCGCAGCGGAAGACTTCGGAAGCCCCCTCCTCAGCGGAGAGAGCCTGCGAAAGCATTCCGTTGGTGGCGGCTTCCGCGGCCGCCACCCGGAGCTTTTTCTGCTTCAGGGCATCGATCAGGCGGGAAGCCGGAGTTTGCAGGTTTTCTTCCATAGTGCGCCTCCTTTTTTAGTGGAGAAACAGGGAAAACAAAACGGTCATCAGCCCGCAGACGCCGATGGCGATGCTGCTCATGGCGCCTTCCGCTTCGCCAAGCTCCAACGCCTTGGAGGTGCCTACCGCATGGCTGCAGGCGCCGATGGCGAGACCGGCGGCGACGGGATCCTTGATCCGGAAGAGCTTGATGAAGAGGGGAGCCAGGATCGCCCCTAAGATGCCGGTGAAGACCACGGCCGCCACCGTGATGGAGACGATGCCGCCCAGCTGTTCGGAAACGCCCATGGCGATGGGGGTGGTGACGGATTTGGGAAGGAGGGAAACGGTCACCTTCTCATCCAGCTTAAAAAGCCGGCAGAGGAGCCAGACGCTTCCCATGGAGGCGGCGGAGCCTGCGGCAGAGCCGGCTAAGATGGGGAAGAGGTTCTTTTTCAGAAGATCGATCTGGCTGTAGATAGACATGGCAAGACAGGCGGTTGCGGGGGCTAAAAACATATTAATGAAGCTGCCGCCGGCCTGATAGGCTTCCAGAGGGATGCCGGTAAGCTTTAAAAAGGCGATGACTAAAAGGATGGCGATGAGCAGTGGGTTGGCGATGGGAGTGCGGAGCTTTTTATTGACCCACACGCCGAAGGCATAGGTAAGGATGCTTAAAGCCACACCGAAAAGAGGGGAGGAGAACCACTCAAGCACGGGGGGCACCTCCCTTTTTCGCTTTGGAGGCGATCCGCTTCTGGAGCCACATGGCGCCTTTTACGGTGTAGGCCGTGACGGCGAAGGTGAGAAAGGTGCTTAAGATGCAGATCGCCAGGAAGGGGAGGAGGTTCTCCCAGAGGATGCCGAAGACCTCCATCAGGGCAACACCGGCGGGAATGAAGAAGAACGCCATGTTCTGCAGGAGAAAGTCGGATTTTTCCCGGATGTGATGGGGCTTTAAAAGGCCGGTCAGAAGAAGGATGAGAAGTAAGATCATGCTGATGACGCTGCCGGGGAGGGGGAGGAGCTTTGCAAGCCCTTCGCCGACCCAGCAGATGCCGAAAACGGCAGCAATCTGAAGAAGGATTTTCATGGGTAGGTCACGTTCCTTAGGGTGGGAGATTTAATAGATGGTCTTTACGGTGATGCCGTCCACCGCCCGGCGGATCAGGGGCTCAAAGTCGAAGCGGGCTTCCGCTTTTTCGATGAAGGACAGCTTCGGCTTCGTCCGGGGGTGCTTGGGGGTGAAGACGGTGCAGCAATCCTCGTAGGGGAGGATGGAGGTCTCGTAGGTGTCGATCTGGTAGGCAATTTTGATGATCTCGGTCTTGTCCATGCCGATGAGGGGACGGAGGACTACCAGATCGGTGGAATTGTCGGTGCAGTAGAGGGCGTCCAGGGTCTGGCTTGCCACCTGTGCTAAGCTCTCGCCGGTGACCAGGGCACGGATGTCTTCCTTTTGGGCAGCTTCGGTGGCGACCCGCATCATCATCCGGCGCATGATGACGGTGAACAGCTCCTCGGGGCAGTGCTCCCGGATGGCCTCCTGCAGCTCGGTGAAGGGGACGCAGTAGAAGCGGATGGAGCCGGTGTAGGGGGTCAGCTTCTCGCAGAGGGCTTCCACCTTCTGGAGGGCACGCTCGCTGGTGTAGGGAGGAGATTGAAAATGGATGGCGGAGAGGGAAAGCCCCCGCTTTGCCATCATGTAAGCCGCCACGGGGCTGTCAAGTCCTCCGGAAATGAGGATCATGGCCTTTCCGGAGGAGGAGACGGGCATCCCGCCGGCTCCGGGGACGGATCCGGCGTGGACGTAGGAAGCAAAGTCCCGGATCTCTACGTTGACGACGACGTCGGGGTCGTGGACGTCCACGGTCAGGTGGGGGAAGGCGTCCAGAAGAGCGCCTCCCACTTCGGCGGAGATCTCGGGGGATTTTAGGGGGAACTGCTTATCAGAGCGGCGGGTCTCCACCTTGAAGGTCCTGACGGAGGAGAGAATGGGCTCCAGATAAGCGGGGGTGCTTTTGCAGATGGCATCGATGTTCTTTTCCATCACCAGCGCCCGGGAGACGGAGGCAAGGCCGAAAATTTTGGAGGCACGGTCCAAGGCTTCGTCAAAGTCGAAGGTCTCCGGATCGGCGGGCTCCAGATAGACGGTGGATTGAGCCTTCCGAATCCGGAGGTTGCCTAAATCCCGCATCCGCCAGCGGATGTTTTTTAAGAGGATGTCCTCGAAGACATTTTTGTTGAGGCCCTTCAGGGCGATCTCGCCGTATTTTAAAAGAATGATCTCGTTCATGGCCGTTCCTTTCCGTTCTTTTCAATAATGGGGCGGAGCTTTGCGATGGCGTCGGACAGGGCCGAAAGCAATGCGTCGATTTCCGCTTCGGTGGTGTCTTTGGAGAAGCTGATCCGGATGGCGGAGTCGATCTGCTCCGGGGTCAGGCCGTAGGCGGCAAGGGTGGGGCTTTTGGCGCCCTTGGAGCAGGCGGAGCCGCTGGAAACGTAGATGCTCCGTTCCTCCAGAAAGTGGAGGAGGATCTCCGAGCGGATGCCCAGGACCGACAGGTTCAAGATATGGGGCGCACCGTCAAGAGGAGAATTGACCGTGACCCGGGGAAGGGCGGAAACGCCTTCCCGGAGCCTGCGGTTCAGCGCTTCGCAGGTCTGCGCCCACGCTTTGCCGTCCCGCTGGCAGAGGAGGAGGGCTTCTTTTAAAGCTGCCGCCAGCTCCACCGCCTGGGTGCCGGGACGGAGAGCGCCTTCCTGTCCGCCGCCGTAGGCAAGGGGGGTCAGGCGGACGCCTTTTTTGACGTAGAGCACGCCGATGCCTTTGGGGGCGTAGAGCTTGTGGCCGCTGAAGGAGAGAAAGTCCAGATCCAGCCGCTTCAGGTTCAAGGGGTATTTGGCAAAGCCCTGGACGGCGTCCATGTGGATCAGGAGCTTCGGGAATTTCCGTTTCAGGGCGGGGATCAGGGTCTCATAGGGGAGGACGGTGCCGATCTCGTTGTTGACCATCAGAAAGGAGACGAGGAAGGTGTCCGAATCCACCGCTTCCAGGAAATCCTCCACGGCGAAATGACCGTCGGGGCGGGGCTTGACCCGCTTTACGGTGTAGCCCAGCTTTTCCAGATGGGAAGCGGCGTTTGCCACAGAGGAATGCTCCACGGCAGTGGTGATCAAGGTCTTGCCGTTCCGGGGGTAGGCGGCAGCCGCTCCCAGAAGGGAGAGGTTGTTGCTTTCGGTGGCGTTGGAAGTGAAATAGATAGATTCCGGCGGGCAGGAAAGAATCTTTGCAACGGTTTTCCTGGCGTCGGTGAGGATGGCTTCCGCTTCCAGTCCTTTGCGGTGAAGGGAGGAGGGGTTGCCGTAATCGGCGGTCATGGCTTTGAGACAGGCTTCCGCCGCTTCGGGGCAGACCCGGGTGGTGGCGCAGTTGTCCAGATAGATCTCCAAAGAGAGGGCTCCTTTTGTTTTGATTTTGGGTGCGGCTCGTCCGCAGAGTGATTCAATTTATTATACTACATTCCGTCGGAAATTTCCAGACGGAATGGGCAAAAAGCGGAGATTTTTCCTTTGAAAGGGCAGGCTGTCCGGTTTCTGCGGTTTACAGCTTTTAAAAGTTGTGGTATACTGATAAGGATCTTGAAGGTTTGGGGGGACAGCTTTGGAGACGGCAGAAGGAAAGAAAAATCTTCACGCCGGCCATCGGGAGCGGGTGAAGCAGCGCTTTCGGAAAGAGGGATTGGACGGCTTCGAGGATCACGAGGTCTTGGAGCTGCTCCTTTACTACGGCATCCCCCAGAAGGACGTGAACGCCATTGCCCACCAGCTGCTGGATCGGTACGGTTCCTTCGGGCAGGTGTTTGCGGCAGATTATGAGCAGCTTCTGGAAACGCCGGGCATGACGGCTTCGGCGGCGCTGCTTCTGAAGATAGTCCCCCAGCTTTCCAGGCGGTATGTGGAAGCCGTGGCGGAGAGCGTAGACGTTTTGGACAGCAGCGAGAAGATCGGAAAGTTCCTGATCCCCAAATTCCTGGGACGGACGGAGGAGGTCGTTTACCTGCTCTGTTTAAACAACGCCTGCCGGCTGCTGCGGTGCGACCTGCTTTCGGAGGGAACACTGAATGGGGCTCAGGTGGATGTGCGGCGGCTGGTGGAAATTGCCTTTCAGTGCAAGGCCATCAATGTGGTGCTGGCCCACAATCACCCTCATGGCCTGTCCCGACCGTCCTCCCAGGACATCCGCATGACCCAGAACCTGGCGCCGACCTTAAAGCAGCTGAATCTGGAGCTGCTGGATCACTTTATCGTATCCGGGAACGAGTATGTTTCCATGATGGAGCTGGGATATTTAGGCATAAAGCGGGTCAGGGATTTTGATTTTTAGAATTTCCCAAAATCCTTCGATCAACGGGGAGAAACCTCAAGCCGAAGCATTTCTCCGAAGTCTTTCTTCGGAGAAATGCTTCGGCTTGAGGTTTCTCGTTGAGGGCGGGAATTGGGAAAGCTGCATGGAAATTTTGTTCGGGAAAAGGGATTTTTGAAGGGGAAGGTCATTGAAAACTTTGAGAAAATGTGTTAAACTATCGAAAGAGAGTGTCTAACATTTGTTTGTGGGAGGGAGTCGGAGATGGAGAACCGCAGATTTGAACTGGCAGCGCCGTATCAGCCCACCGGCGATCAGCCGCAGGCCATCCGCAGCCTGACGGAAGGGGTCAGGGAAGGGATGCGGGAGCAGACGCTGCTGGGAGTCACCGGCTCGGGCAAGACGTTTACCATGGCAAACGTCATTGCAAACGTACAGAAGCCCACTCTGGTTTTAGCTCACAACAAGACCTTAGCGGCGCAGCTTTGTTCGGAGTTCCGGGAATTTTTTCCGAAAAACGCTGTAGAATACTTCGTCTCTTACTACGACTACTACCAGCCGGAGGCATACATTCCGGGGACGGACACCTATATTGAAAAGGATTCCGCCATCAACGATGAAATCGACAAGCTCCGGCACTCCGCCACCTGTGCGCTGGGGGAGCGGAACGACGTCATCATTGTGGCCAGCGTCAGCTGCATCTACTCGCTGGGTGCGCCGGAGGATTACCGGAGCATGGTGGTCTCCCTGCGGCCGGGAATGCAGATGGAGCGGGACGAGCTGCTGCGGCAGCTGGTGGATCGGCAGTACGACCGAAACGACATCAACTTCGTCCGGGGAAAGTTCCGGGTGAGGGGGGACGTAGTGGAGATCTTCCCGGCGGGAAGCGGGGACATTGCCGTCCGGGTGGAGTTTTTCGGGGACGAGATCGACCGGATCTCCGAGTTCGACCCTCTGACCGGAGCGGTGAAGGCGGTGATGAGCCATGTGATGATCTATCCCGCCTCCCACTTCATCACGCCGCCCGGGAAGCTCCATGCCGCTGTGGAGGAGATCGAGGCGGAGCTGGAGGAGCGGATCAAGTATTTCAAAGAGCGGGATATGCTGCTGGAGGCTCAGAGGATCGAGCAGCGCACCCGGTACGACATGGAGATGCTGGAGGAGATCGGCTTCTGCAAGGGGATTGAGAACTATTCCCGGATCCTCTCCGGACGGGCTCCGGGGAGCACGCCTTACACGCTGCTGGATCACTTCCCCAAGGATTATCTGATGTTCATCGACGAGTCACACGTCACCGTCCCCCAGGTGAGGGGGATGTATTTCGGCGACCGGGGGAGGAAGCAGACGCTGGTGGACTACGGCTTCCGGCTGCCCTCGGCGTTTGACAACCGGCCGCTGAATTTTGATGAGTTCAACGAGAAGTTGAACCAGGTCATCTATGTTTCGGCGACTCCCGGGCCTTACGAGCGGGAGCGGAGCCTCAATATCGCCGAGCAGGTCATCCGTCCCACGGGACTGGTGGATCCGGAAGTGACGGTGAAGCCGGTAGAGGGGCAGATCGAGGATCTGTTAAGCGAGATCAATCAGAGGACGGAAAAGAAGGAACGGGTCCTGGTCACTACCCTGACCAAAAAGATGGCGGAGGATCTGACCGACTATTTAAAGGGCATGGGGGTCAAGGTGCGGTATATGCACCACGACATCGACACCATGGAGCGGATGGAGATCATAAGGGATCTGCGGCTGGGGGTCTTCGACGTGCTGGTGGGCATTAACCTCCTCCGGGAGGGCCTGGACATCCCCGAGGTAAGCCTGGTCGCCATCCTGGATGCAGATAAAGAGGGCTTCCTCCGGTCGGAGACGTCGCTGATCCAGACCATCGGCCGTGCCGCCCGGAACGCCGAAGGGCAGGTCATCCTATACGCCGACAGCGTTACCGACTCCATGGAGCGGGCGCTGCGGGAGACGAACCGGCGGCGGGAGATCCAGATGGCGTATAACAAAGAACACGGCATCGTCCCGAAGACCATTGTCAAATCCGTGGCGGAGATCATCGAGATCTCCGCAAAGGACACCATCGACAAGAAGGGAAAGCGCCTTTCCCGGATGGAAAAGGAAAAGCTCATCAAGGCGTACACCGCCGAGATGAAGGAGGCGGCGAAGCTCCTGGAATTCGAGCAGGCGGCCTTCCTGCGGGATAAGATCAGGAAGCTCCAGGAGGAGCTGGACGGCGGGAAGAAATGACGGAACGGCCGGCGCATCGGAGCAGTTGAAAGGAAAAAACGACGCAGGAAATGGAGAGCGCGCTTTGAAGATAAGAAAGGAACCGGAATTATGGCAATGGATCAGATTGTGATCAAGGGTGCAAGGGAGCACAACTTAAAAAATGTGGACGTGACCATCCCAAGGGACAAGCTGGTGGTCTTTACGGGGCTTTCCGGGTCGGGGAAGTCCTCGCTGGCCTTTGATACCATTTACGCCGACGGCCAGCGGCGGTATGTAGAGAGCCTTTCTTCCTATGCCCGGATGTTTTTGGGGCAGATGGAGAAGCCCGACGTGGACTCCATCGAAGGGCTTTCCCCCGCCATTTCCATCGACCAGAAGACCACCTCCAAAAACCCCCGTTCCACCGTGGGGACGGTGACGGAGATTTATGACTATCTGCGGCTTTTGTACGCCCGGATCGGCGTGCCCCACTGCCCGGTCTGCGGGCGGGAGATCACCCAGCAGACGGTGGATCAGATCGTGGATCAGATTCTCTCCCTGCCGGAAAAGACACGGGTGCAGATCCTGGCGCCGGTGATCCGGGGGCGGAAGGGCGAGCATCAGAAGGAGCTGGAAAACGCACGGAAAAGCGGCTATGTCCGGGTGCGGGTGGACGGCATCCTCTATGACCTTTCCGAGGAGATCAAGCTGGAAAAAAACAAGAAGCACAACATCGAGATCGTGGTGGACCGGCTGACGGTCAGCGATTCCATCAAATCCCGGCTGACCGACTCCATCGAGACGGCGCTGCGGCTGTCCGGAGGGCTGATGATCGCCGACGTGCCCGGCGGGGAGGAGATGCTTTTTTCCCAGAACTATGCCTGCCCGGATCACGGGGTGTCCATCGGGGAGCTGGAACCACGGATGTTCTCCTTCAACAATCCCATGGGCGCCTGCCCCACCTGCACGGGGCTGGGGACGTTCATGAAGGTGGATCCGGACATGGTGATCCCCAATAAGAACCTCTCTATCCGGGAGGGCGCCATCAAAGCCAGCGGCTGGTACATCGGGGAAAGCGGCACCATCGCCCAGATGTATTATGAGGCGCTGGCAAAGCATTACGGCTTTTCGCTGGACACGCCGGTGAAGGAGCTGACGAAAAAGCAGCTGGACGCCCTTTTATACGGGACGAAAGGCGAGCGGATCCACATGGTCCGGAAAAAAGAGTACGGCACCGGCAGCTACGATACAGAATTTGAAGGGATCGTCAACAATCTGGAGCGGCGGTTCCGGGAGACCCAGTCCAGCTTTATCCGGGACGAGATCACCCAGGTCATGAGCTCGGTGCCCTGTCCCGACTGCCACGGAGAGCGGCTGAAGCCGGAGTATCTGGCGGTCACTGTCGGCGGGAAGAACATCAGCGAGTTCTGCGAAATGTCCATCCGGGACGAGCTGAAATTCATTGCCGAGAACGAACCGAACCTGACCGAAAAGCAGAAGCAGATCGGCGGGCAGATCATGAAGGAAATCCGGAACCGCCTGCAGTTTTTGCAGAGCGTGGGTCTGGATTATCTCACGCTGGCCCGCTCAGCAGGCACTCTTTCCGGCGGCGAGAGCCAGCGCATCCGCCTGACCACTCAAATCGGCAGTGCGCTTTCCGGCGTGCTCTATGTGCTGGACGAGCCGTCCATCGGCTTGCATCAGCGCGATAACGACAAGCTTATTGCCACCCTGAAAAATCTCCGCGACCTCGGCAATACGGTGATCGTGGTAGAGCACGATGAAGATACCATGCGCAGCGCGGATTATATCGTGGATGTAGGCCCGGGCGCAGGCGTGCATGGCGGTGAGATCGTAGCCGCTGGCAGCGTGAAGGACATCTGCAAGGCAAAGCGCAGCATCACCGGCGATTATCTCTCCGGCCGCAAACGCATTGCCGTACCGCAGACCCGCCGCACCGGCAACGGCAATTACCTTACTGTGCGGGGTGCACGGGAAAATAACCTGCGCAATATCGATGTGAAATTCCCGCTGGGAGAGTTTATTTGCGTTACCGGCATTTCCGGCTCCGGCAAGTCCAGCCTCATCAACGAAATTCTGTATAAGACGCTTGCCTGCGAGCTGAACGGTGCGCGTTCCCGCGCAGGCAAATGCGATGGGGTAGAAGGGCTGGAATTTGTGGATAAGGTCATCGGTATCGACCAGCAGCCCATTGGCCGTACACCGCGCTCCAATCCGGCCACTTATACCGGTGTGTTCAATGATATCCGCACGGTATTCTCCCAGACACAGGATGCCAAAATGCGCGGTTACGGCCCGGGGCGTTTCAGTTTTAATGTCAAGGGCGGCCGCTGCGAAGCCTGTGAGGGCAACGGTATTCTGCAGATCGAGATGCACTTCCTGCCGGATGTGTACGTGCCCTGCGAGGTATGCAAGGGGGCGCGTTACAACCGCGAAACGCTGGAAGTGAAGTATAAGGAAAAGACCATCTCCGATGTGCTGAACATGACGGTGGAGGAAGCGGTGGTCTTCTTTGCCAACCAGCCCAAGATCGCCCGCAAGCTGCAGACCCTGCTGGATGTGGGTCTGGGGTATGTAACGCTGGGCCAGAGCGCCACCACCCTGTCCGGCGGCGAGGCACAGCGTGTGAAGCTGGCCAACG
>OLGA01002832.1_pt1 | contig 11753 bp, 9 predicted proteins | sample 1604881 | NCBI WGS metagenome assembly OLGA01 (sample SAMEA3888896, study PRJEB22519) | human gut metagenome | biome: human gut; feature: human-associated habitat; material: faeces | place: Denmark | collected 2009
TGCCGCACCTCGCTCGCCGTATCGGCACTTAGAATTATGCGGTATTGCCCTTATTGCTTACTGCACGCTTTGCATATATTCGTCAATTCTCTGGCTGAAGATTTCCGGCCAGCGGGCGTCGTATTCGGCAAACACCTGCTTGAAGTAATCGGCTTCCTCTGCATCCGGCCGGGCTGTGCGGCGGTAGCAATACAGGGTAATGCCGTCCAGCGGGAACTCGGTCACATATTCATAATGGACGGCAGCAGGGCTTTGGGTGCGCAGCGCTGCGTTGATGGGGCCGACAATGCCGCCCTCATCCACACGATCGGTCACCATCACATATTCTGACGTCCAGATTCCCGTGGGGAAGCCATGGGTGGAGGGCACACTGCTCTCCCACAGGATCATCGTTTGCAGCTGGGGGTGGGCCGGGTCACTGTAGGCAAAGGTAGTGCCGCTGTAACCATTGGAATCCATATTGATGTAAACGGTCTGGTCCTCGGTGCAATGCTCCAGCACAAAATCTGTCACGGCGCGCATCTGGGCCAGGTCGGTGCGGCGGGTCAGGTCCAGGCTTTCGCTGCTCAGGGCCAGGGTCTGCACGTTTTTACCGGGCAGACGCAGGGCGTTGCCGAAGTTGACCACCAAAAATACGGCCAGAACACCCGCCGCAGCATTGCGCAGCCAGGGCTTTGCCTTTTGCTGGGTCAGTTTGGCGCACAGGCCAAACAGCATCAACAGGTAAAAAGGCGCAAGGATCAGGCTCTGGTGGTCGCCCAGGGACTGGGTACGGGTAAACAGCACCATCGCCCCCAGGCTGGCCGCGGCGGCTACAATAGCCTGTGCACGGGTGCTGCGGCAATACAGCAGCCACACCAAGCCTGCCGCGCAGAGCACCAGCCAGATCAGTCCCTGGGTGCGCAGCTGGCCCAGGCAGTTGTTGCCAAAGCCGCCGCCGTAGTAAGCGCCGTAAATATCGGCGTAGTCGGTTGTCAGGATGGTTTTGAAGGTGGGCAGCAGCGCCCCCACGATGATCACAGCGCTGGGCACGCCGAACAGCAGCATATGTTTGAGGGTACTCCCCAGCGTTTTGCGGCGCACCGCCCCCACCAGCACCGCCAGCACATACACAGCATAAAACGCCAAGATCCAGAACATGTACCAGCGCCGGGTCAGGATCAGGGCAAACGTTGCAGCAAAAATCGCCAACAGCCGCGGCCAGGGCAGCGTTTCAAACCGGTAATCCGCGCACAGCAGGGCGATCACTGCGGCAAAAGTCAGGCCAAAGGCATCCGGCATGCCGTGGGTGGCAGGCCACAAAAACATGGGCCACAGCACCATAACCGCCATACACAGCGGGTAATACAGCGCCGTATGGCAAGCGGGCAACTGCTGGGCCAGGTATTTTGCGCCCATCAGCAGCGCAAACCACATGGGCACAAAGCAGGTGATGGCATAGCACACCATAAACGCATTGATGCTGCGCCCGGTAAAGAGATACGGCACACTGATAAAGAGATTCATGAACATCTTATAGTCCGCCGTCAACAGGCTTTCCAGCAGCACATGAATGCCGTAAAATCCGCTTTGACCAAAGCTGCCGAACAGCAGTGTCTGCTTGGCAAAATAGTTGATCGCGTCATCACTGTACACCGTTTGGCGGTAGCACACCAGTGCAGTGATGACCGCAACGCCCACAGCGGAGCCAGCCAGCCAACTGCGCAGGAACGTTTTATCCTGTGCTGCCCTCTGACCGGGGAACACCGTCTGCCAGGTAAAGTGCAGCAGCAGGCACAGCCCGCCCATGCAGACAGCCCACATCATCACCACCAGCAGCATGCCGCCATAGGCTGTGATCACACCGCCCACCAGAATGGCACACAGCAGCAGCACGCCATACGCCAGCCAGCGTGGACCGGCCGGGAGTGCGCGAAAGTTCGGGAACTGAATTTTTCCCATCGGGGGCCTCCTTTCGCCCTTTATTTGTTTATACAATTTGTTTATATAAAATCGTTTTATACAAAGTATTTATTTTGTTCGTGTTGTCCTGCTCTTGTACAACCCTTATGCGGCTTATTTCACAGGGAGGAACCGTTACACTCCACGCAGTCACACAACACTGCGGGCATCCGGCACTTCCACACTTTGCAGGTCAAATACAAAAGCAGCCCGCGAAACCAAGGCTCCGCGGGCTGCCGGGTTATGTATTTACTTTCTTGCGGCCGCCGGCTGATTCAAACGTTCCAGCTCGGCATTCAGGTCCTGGCTCACACTGCGGCGGGTATCACCTGCGCGGCGCAGGCGGTGGGTGTTTGCATTATTGGCCTGCACCTGCGGCTGGCTGCGCACAGGGCGCACCCGTTTGGCAGCTGGCTGAGCAGACTTATTATGGCGCACCTTTGCCTGGGCAGCGGGATAATTTTCCTTTGCGGTGTTCTCTCCAAAGTGGCGCAGCTCCGCACCAAAGGCTTCAAAATCTGCACCGGTTGCATCCAATGCCTGATAAATTGCCGTGGTGGCATCATCCAGGTCCGCAGTGGCGGCGCTCAGGCGTTCATCCACGCGGGTCACACGCTCACGCAGCATGGCAAGGCTTGCGGCCAAATCGCGGGCATGCTCTGTCATGCGGCCCTGCTGCTCTTCAGCCTGCTGTTTCAGGCGTTCTTCGGCCGCATCGGCTTTTAGGCGGGCTTCCATCAAAATCTGACGTGCCTCAATGCGGGCTTCCTCGGTCACATCAGCCTGGGGTGCCTTCGGTTCCGGGGCCGGCTCCGGCTTTTCCTGCGGGGTAGGCTGAGGTGCGGGGGCCGGTTCCTGCTTGGGGGCAGGCATACCGCCTTTGGGGATCATCGCCTCGTATTCAGCAATCTGCTTTTCGTACTCGTCGATCTGTTTTTGCAGATCGCGGCAACGGAACTGCCATTCCACCACAGCCTGCTGATTTTCTTTATTGCGGCTCAGGTTTGCCGTGGCGCGCTCTTCTACCGATTTGGCACGGGCGACCACCTCGGCAGCCGATTTTTCCGCAGCTTCGGCGCGCTGGTTAGCGGCTGAAAGATCGCTTTGCAGCTTTTCCACACAGGCACGTGCAGCGGACTGTTCCGAGCGCATTTTATCCAGCTGGGCCTGCAGCTGGGCAATCTGCTCTTCCTGCTCTGCGCTGTGCTGCCGGTTTTCGTTGTCCAGTGCATTGAGGTAAGCCAGCACATCATTTTTATCAAAGCCCCGGAACGTGGTTCGGAACCCTTTTTCCTGCAGGGCTGATAAGGTTTGGCTGCTGGGCATAGCTTTCCTCCTAAACTGGTCAGCGGGCCGTTTTGTTTTTTATGCGGGCATGCCTGTCCGCAGCCGCAAAGGATAGAGAACGCGCAGCGATCAGGAACGCTTGTTCAGGATGCTGAGCAGATCGTTGAAGTAATCACCGTCATCTTCGCTGCTGTCATCTTCCTTGGCAGCGGGGGCGGTGGAAACCGGGGTGTCAACATTGGGGTTGAACACATTGCTGAATACCGGGTTGGGGATGACCGGATCAGCGGCCGGGGCGGGAGCCGGAGCAGGTGCAGCAGCCGGGCGCGGTGCAGCCGGGGCAGCAGCAGGTGCAGCGCCTGCGGCAGCGCGCTGGGCGTTCACAACAGCCTGGATGGGCTCGTCCACGCCAGGCGTGCTTTCAAAGCCGGTAGCCACAACGGTAATGCTCATCTCATCCTGCAGGCGCTCGTCAAACGCAGTACCCCAAATGATGTTCGCATCGGGATGTGCGCTCTGGGTGATCATGGAAGCAGCAGTCTCAACATCGTCCAGGCCGATATCCGGGCTGGAGGTAATGTTGATGATAACGCCGCGTGCACCGGCAATGCTGGTTTCCAGCAGCGGGCTGGAGATTGCAGCCTTGGCAGCGTTTTCTGCCTTGCCTGCACCCTTGGCAACGCCAACGCCCATGTGGGCAAAGCCGGCATCCTTCATGATGGAACGGACGTCAGCAAAGTCGAGGTTGATGAAAGCGGGAACATTGATCAGGCTGGAGATGCTCTCAACGCCCTGGCGCAGCACGTTATCGGCTGCTTCAAAAGCGTTCATCAGGGTGATCTTTTCCTGGCTGATGAGCTTCAGCCGCTCGTTCGGGATCACGATCAGGCTGTCTACATGCATCATCAGGTTGGCAATACCCTGTTCGGCCATGCTCATCTTGCGCTTGCCCTCAAAGGCAAAGGGCTTGGTGACAATACCGACGGTAAGGATGCCCAGGTCATGGGCCGTTTCGGCCACGACCGGTGCAGCGCCGGTGCCGGTGCCGCCGCCCATGCCAGCGGTGATGAACACCATCTGGGCACCTTTCAGTGCATTGGCGATCTCATCCTTGCTTTCCTCCGCTGCACGCTGGCCGACCTCCGGGTCAGCACCAGCGCCGCGGCCCTTGGTCAGCTTTGCGCCAAGCTGAACCTTCTGGGTAGCCTTGGAGTTGACCAGTGCCTGCTGGTCGGTATTCATTGCTACAAATTCAACGCCATTCAGGCCAGCTTCAACCATGCGGTTCACAGCATTGCCGCCGCCGCCGCCAACACCGATAACCTTAATGTTGGTTACATTCTGCATCTCTTCATCGAGAACGAACGCCATAAGTGTATCCCCCTAAAGAATATAAAATTGCAAATGCAACAGGGCCGGATTTCCGCCAGCGGACACACTGACCCCCATAAAGGAAGCGCCGCCCTACCCCCAAAACTTTGCTTACGCGCGTTGCGGTGCAGCCAGCTCTTCCTAAGATATCGCATATAACTGTTTATAAGGATAACAAATTTTGCGAATAATTTCAATACCCACACGCTAAAAAGCCAAAAAATAGCTGTTCACATTTGTGGGTATCACAAAAAGCCCCGCAGGTTTTGCGGAGCTTTGGTGAATTATGACAATATTTTTACAGTTTTTTCGTCTGTCTACCAGCTTCTGTCCCGGTGCGGCCTGCCCGGCAGTCGGCCCCCAGGCGGCGCAGATCCCCCGCCAGGTCGGCATAGCCGCGCCGGATATGTCCGGCATCCAGCACCCGCACGCAGCTCCCGTCCCCCACGCCAAGGCCCGCCAGCACCAGTGCTGCCCCGCCCCGCAGGTCTGGTGCAGTCACAGTGGCACCATGCAGTTTTGCGCTGCCGCCAAGGTACAGCAGCCGTCCCTCGCTGCGGGCATCAGCCCCCAGGGCGGCAAAGCCCTGCGCACAGGCAAAGCGGTTTTGGAACAGGCCGTCATAAATGCGGGATGCTCCCTCCGCCCCCAGCAGCACCGCTGCAGCCAGCGGGGCAGTATCTGTGGCAAGGCCAGGGTAAGCAGCCGCTACAAGTTCCTGACCGCCGCGCAGCTTTGTATCCTGATCCCGCGTGATGCTAAACTCATTTTCCCCGCGGGCAACCTCGCAGCCGCTGCCCTGCAAAAAGTCCAGAAACGCCGCCAGCCACACCGGACTGCACTGCGTTACCGTCACCCGCCCGCCTGCAATGGCGGCGGCTGCCGCATAAGTCGCTGCGGCAATGCGGTCCGGCAGCACGGTATGCACACAGCCGTCCAACAGCTCGCCGCCGGTACCTCGGATGCAGACCACCGGCGTACCCGCCCCCGTGATCTTTGCCCCGCAGGCGTTCAAAAAAGCGGCGGTATCCGCAATTTCCGGCTCGCACGCCGCACCGCGCAGGGTGGTAACGCCCGCCGCACAGCAAGCCGCCAGCATCAGGGTCAGGGTTGCTCCCACGCTGGGCAGGCGCAGAACAAAATCCGTACCACGCAAAACGCCGTGGCGGCGCAGCACCACGCACTCTGCCGCCGCGCACACCTGTGCCCCCATGGCCGTCAGCCCGGCCAGGTGGATATCAATGGGCCGCGGCCCCAGTCTGCACCCGCCGGGCAGCGGCAGCTCTGCCCAGCCCGCGCGGGTCAACAGCGGTGCCAGGTAAAACACCGACCCCCGCATAGCCCCCGCCAACGCCGTGGGCACCCGTCCGCTGATCTGCCGGGCTGGCTGGGTAACAAGGTCCTGCCCGGCCCAGGCCGCCCCACTGCCCACAGCCCGCAGCAGATCCAAACTGGTCTGCACATCCCGCAGCAGGGGCACCCGGCGCAGGGTGCAGGGCTGCGCACACAGCAGCGTTGCCGCCAAAAGGGGCAGCACACTGTTTTTGGCCGCTGCCGGGCGGATGCTCCCCCACAGCGGGTTCCCGCCTGTTACTTCGATATATTCCATTGCCGCACCGCCCCTCTTTGTTCCCACACCAAAGCGCCCTTTTCTATCATATGCCGCACCCGCACAAAACAGCTCTGTTCCACGGGTTTTACAGCAAAATCGGCTGCAGCTGCACCCCGCGCAGAGCGGCTTCCAGCGTATCCGGCAGCTGGGTAAAATCCGCTTTCAGGCTGCAGGGCTTTTTGTAGCTGTCGTCCTGGCCAAAGGGAATGAAATAATAATTTTTGCGCTGCAGCAGCGCCGCCAGCGCTCCCACGCTGCCGGAAAGCCCATCGTTGGTGGATACCCCGATCACCACCGGCCTGCCGCCGCGCAGCATGCTTTTGGCCGCCAGCGTGACCGGCGTTGCGCTGATGCCCGCCGCCAGCAGCGCCATCGTTGTGCCGGTACAGGGAGCAATGACAAGTGCCTGTGCCATATGCTTGGGGCCAAGCGGTTCCGCTTCCCGCAGATCCTCCAGCGGGCGGTGGCCGGTGGCTTCCTCCAGGCGCTGCTTCCAATCTGCCGCGCGGCCAAAGCGGGTATCCAGCGCCGACGCCGCATAGCTCAGCATCGGCAGTACTTCCCACCCGCAGGCGCGCAGGCGGATGATTTGCGGCAGAACCGTTTCAAATGTGCAAAAGCTGCCGCACAGGGCAAACACCACCGTGCGCGGCGGTTCCAGGCTGGAATTCATCAGCTCACTCCCCTTTCGCTGCGGGCCGTGGCGGCACGCTCCTGTAAAATCACTTCCACGGTATGCGCCACCAGCGCACCGGCGGTTTCGGGCGCACAGCGGGCGGGCAGGCTCAAGGCATGTTCCGCACGCAGGCCCAGTTCCCGCGCGGCGGCAAAATCCGTTCCGCCGGGGCGGCTGGCAAGGTCCAGGATCAGCGCCCCCCTGGGCAGGCAGCGCAGCTGGGCCGCCCCCAGCACCGGGGCCGGTATGGTGTTGATGACCGCATCAACGTGCGGCAGAAGCTGTTCCAACGCGGTCAGCGGTGCGGCATGCAGCCCCGCGCAGCGCGCTGCGGCCCGCTGTTCCGGCGCGCGGGCGGCAATGGTCACCTGCCCGCCCAATGCCTGCAGCCGCCGGGCCACCGCCCGCCCAATGCGCCCATACCCCAACACTAGGAACTCACTTTCCCATATCGTGCGCTGGCGCAGCTGCATCAGCAGGGCCAGGCACCCTTCCGCAGTGGGTACTGCGTTCAGGCAGGCCAGCTCCGGCCGCAAAAAGTAATCCACCAACTCCACCCCGGCGGCCTGCGCCGCTTTGCGCACCGGTTCGCTGATGCGCCCGCCAAGGGCCAGCGTACCGGGGCGGGCGGCGCGCAGGATGCGGGCAAGGTCTGCCGCCTCGGCATCCATCGGCATAGGCAGCAGGATGTAATCCGCCTGCCCGGCCCCCTCTGCCCCCAGCACGGTATAGCCGCTGTTCTGCAGCGCCCGCGCCGCCGCCAGTTGGCGGGCATCCCGCCCAACCACACAAAAAGTCAAATTACATGCTGCCGCCATAATGCTTCCCCCCGGTGTTGTATCTGGCCGTTTGTTCCATGTTATGCCGGGGTGGGCGGCATGGTTCCGTCAGAACATCAAAAACGTCTGCCGCAAAAAAGTTCCCCCGCCTGCATCACAAAGAATACAGACAGGGGAATTTTTCTATTTATTGGTTATGCTCCGCTTTAATAGCTGCGCAGGGCATCGCACTGACCGCGCAGGATACGCAGCGGCTCCACGGGGGTTTTGCCCACGCGCACTTCCACCACGGTAGCTTTGTCGGTGGTGCCAAGGGCATCGCCCTGGGCCACGATTGCACCTTTTTCTACCGTCAGCCTGCGCAGGCCATAGTAAATCGTCTTTACGCCCGCGCCGTGCTCGATCACCAGCGTATTGCCCACATTGGGCAATTTTTCCGCCAGCAGTACCTTGCCGCCCGCCGGGGCAATCAGGTCGCACCTGCCGGAAAGCACCACATTGATGCTGGTGCGGCCGGTACCGGTGTTGTTCTTGCGCTCGGTCTGGGTACGGTTGACATATTCGGTCAGGCCATACGGCAGGGTGACCTCCACCTTATCGCTGAACGGCGAAGCAAACCCAGTGTCCGCCCAGTAGATGGTATCCGATGCCGTATCCAGCAGGTCCAGCACTTCCTGCGGGGTATCATCCGCGCCGACATACGGTGTGACCAGCCTGGACTTGGAAGTATAATCCCGAAAAGATGCGGCGCTCTTGCTCACGTTCAGGGTAAGCTCCTGCACCTCACCGTCCACGGTGACCTTGATGGTATAGCTGCCAGGCTCGGTTTCCAGCGGGACCGCCAGGTAAGCCACCCAGCCATCGCCAGTCGCGCTGGCACGGAAGCCGGTATCCGGTAGTTCTGCCGTCAGGCTTGGCTTGGTATCCGTCTGCTGGCCCGTTACCTTTACGGCCACAACGCCACCCGGCGTAACAGCCTGGGTATTCAGCCGCACGGTAGCCTTAATCGTTACATCAAATGTGAACTCATAGGTCTGGTGGCCCGAAACTGTCGGTTCGCTCTGGTAACCCTCGCCGCTGCTGACCACCAGCTTGGCGGTGTAGCTGCCAGGCGTGGTAAAGCGGTAGGCGGCAAATTCCTGGGCACTGCCGCTGAACACTTCCTGCTTGTTCTCGTCCTTAACGGTCACTTCGGTGCTGCAGTCCGCTGGGGTCACCCGCAGCGTCATGGTGCCGCCGCCAAAATCAGATTCCAGCGCTGTGGGAGTGCTGGAAAGTGTCTCGGCATAGGTACGCTTAAGGTGGTTGCCTGCCACCGGCACCTGCCAATGGTACGTCACGGGGTCCAGCTGCTGGCCCTCCACTGTTACCGTAACGGCAGGAATCATATCCGGCGTGGCTTTTTTGTACAGCCAGTATATGCCGCCTGCGGCGATCATACCCGCCAGCAGCACCACCAGCAGCAGCCAGCCGATCAGCAGCCGCACGGCGCGGCCCACTTTGCTGCCAGTCGATTCCGGCGTATCTGCCTCTTTCTCCGCCTGTTCTGCTTCGGCATCCTCGATCTGTTCAATCGAAACCTGAACCGTTCGGGTGATCTCCGCCTTGCGCCGCTCTGCTGCAGCGCGCTGTTCCGGGGTAAGTTCCGGTTCGTCATTCTCCGGCTCCGGCGGCTCCGTGGCCTGGGGCAGCTGCGCGGCTTCGGGTTCCTGCACCGCCTTTTCCGGCATTTCCGGCGCGGCGGCTGCTTCAGCCGGTTCGGCCACAGCGGCAGGTTCCGGCGTTTGCGGTTTTTCCGGCGCTTCCGGGGGTTCCGGCCGGGGCTCAGCATATTGCTGCGGTTTTGCTTCCGGCTTGGGGGCAGCCTTTTTGCGGCGGCGTTTGCCGCCTGCCTGCCCGCTGCGCGGCGCTTTGGGCTTGGCTGCCACCTGTTCCGGGGCGGCAGCTTCGGTCTGCTCGGCTTGTTCCGCCCGCGTTTTTGGTTCTTGCGGGGATTTTGTATTTTGGGGTTCGCTTTTTTGTTTTTGCGTGCCCGTTTTGCGGTGCGCAGTATTACTATTGCTGGCATGGGGTTTGGCCATCCTGCCTCGTCCCGTGCCTGGAGCGGTTTTGCCCTGCGTGCGCTGCCCGCCCCTGGCTTTGGGCTTTGGCTGCTGCGCCGGCTCCATCGCAGTCTGTGTTACCTTCTCTTCGTCCATCGCTTTCTCCACCAACATTTGCGATTTATCGTTGCTCTAACTCTATTTTGTTACATTGTTTCGCGGTACAAAAGGCCGCTGCTTCCCGTCAGGGCGGCAGCAGGGTCAACGGACTTGCTGCCAATGCGCAGCTCCCAGATCAGGGTATGCTCCTCACTGGTGGTGCCCAGTTCTTCGCCGCGGGCAAGGCTCTGCCCACGCTGCACCTTTACAGCATCCAGCCCAAACAGATAGCTCTTAACCCCGCAGCCATGGTCAATCACCACAGTGCCGCCGGTCAGCGCCAGCGTTCCGGCGTACACCACAGTACCCGCCTGCGGTGCCGTAACGGCGGTACCCGCTGCGGCGTTATACTTGATGCCAGTTGCCCGGCCGGTAATGGTCCCATCGGTGCGCAGCCGCGCGCCGTAATCCGCCAGAATCGCACTGGGCACCGGCGAGGCAAAATTGCCCTGCCACAGCTTTTCGCTGCTGCCCTGTGTGTAAAGGGGCCAGATCGCATTTTTATATTCCGTTGCTGCGCCCGGTATGTCTGCCTCGGCGGCCACATCCACGGTTTTGGCCTCACCCTGCATCACGCTCAGGGTCAGCTCCTGGGTCAGGCTGCCGCAGGTCACGGTCAGGGTATGGGGGCCGCCCTCGGCATTATAGGTTACCGGGATATAGCCCATATACCCACCGGTCACCGGGCGGAACCATACATCCCCCAGGTCGGTTTCCACGGTCGGCTCGCTGCCATCCAGAATGCCGGTGATGACCAGTGCCGCCACGCCGCCCTGGCTGACGCGTTCACTGCTGAGCACCGCCTTGGGCTGGATGTTCATGGTATAAGATGCACAGTACCGGTACCAGCCGGTGGCATCGCCGGGGTCCGCCGTGTTGCGGTAAGCGGTCAGGGTCAGCTCATAGCTGCCATTTTTGGGGTAGGCATACATCGCAAAGGCAGCGGCATCCCCCTGCACCACAACGCTGCCGGCCGAATCTTTCAGCGTAAGGGTCGTGCGCTGCGCCCAGTCCGGCAAAACCAGCTCCGGGGCAGCTTCCGTCATTTCGCCCAGCTTTTGCACCGTCAGGGTGCTGGGCTGTTCAAACGTGCGGTTCAGCACATTGCCCAGCACCGGCACACTCCAGTCATAGCCGATCGGTTCCAGTTCCGTATCGCCCAAAGTGGGGTGCTGCGTGGGAAGTTTGTCATCGCCCGTCATAGCGTACATGGCGTACCCGGCGCCGCCCAGCAGCACCGCCAGCATAACCACCACCATAACCAGCCACAGCAAGAGCTTTTTCATGGCGTTCCCTTTCCTTGGCACAGCAGAAAAATCGAAATTCAGTCTGATTTTATAGTCACTGCCATCATTTTTCTTATTTTCAGCAGCGCCTTATGGTTTATCTGAGCCTTTTTTATCATTTAATAAGTATCACTACTGATTGCAAGAAACACGAACAGCCGGGCCGAAGCCCGGCCATTTTCACTTTTCTGCTGGCCGTTCCGGCTTATTCAGCATCGTCAGCAGCCTTTTCTTCGGCGGCTTCTGCCGGTTCATTGTCGATGGGCAGATATTCGTCGTCATCGTCATAATCGTCGCCGTCATCGCTGTACAGCAGGCGCTCGTATTCGTCCAGTTCCTTTTCGCGGCGGCGCAGGTAGAGCGCAGCGGCAGTCAGGGCACCGGCAGCAGCAAACAAAAACGCCAGAATGGCACCAAAAGTGGATTTCTTCATCATAATACTTTTCCTCCGCGTATTCTAAAAGGGATGGGTCTGTAAAATATTATACCCGATTAACCGGGTGAATACAATCTTTCCCTTGTAAATTTTTCACACAAAAAGGTTCAGGGCAATACCGCATAATTCTAAGTGCCGATACGGCGAGCGAGGTGCGGCAGATG